>Ga0316229_1003275_pt1 | contig 12887 bp, 10 predicted proteins | sample TBH18023metaG_FD_206011 | JGI IMG/M metagenome (GOLD analysis project Ga0316229, IMG submission 206011) | Freshwater microbial communities from Trout Bog Lake, Wisconsin, USA - TBH18023 | ecosystem: Environmental > Aquatic > Freshwater > Lake > Hypolimnion/Profundal zone | place: USA: Wisconsin...
TAGCTGGTGGCTGCTTCTTAACCCATTCCAGCCATTCAAAACAGAATAATTTCAGGCTTCTAGCTGGTAGAAATCGGCCAATAGGAGACATGGAATAAGCCTCATATGCTTCTTTGTTGCTATGATCCGCTTGAATTATCCCTGTAACTTTTGAATTCTTCGAGCAAGAAGTCTACAAAAGCTCGAGTCTTGGCTGATAGGTTATTCCGCGTTGGAAAGACCGCGTAAATATTGGCGCTGGGTAGCTCCCAGTCTGTCAGGATGGCCTTTAGCTGACCGCTTTTAATGTACTGCTCCGCATCCCAAATTGAGCGAACCATAATTCCTCGGCCATCTAGAGCCCACTTAATCACAGACTCGCCGTCATTGCTAGTCAGAGGGCCTTGAACCTTAACGCTCCCTGTCTTTTGACCTTGGCGAAAGTGCCAAGTGCCATAGGATTCATCAGCTTCGCGAATGAACAGGCATTGATGCTTACTTAAATCTTTTGGGCTCTTTGGTTCGCCCATTCGTTTTATGTAGCTTGGGGCCGCGCAGAGTATGCGGTGATTGTTTGCTAGAAGCCTTGCGGTTAAACGGACATCCGGTAATTCACCAAATCGTATAACAGCATCCAAACCTTTTTCAACGATATTGATAGGGCGATCGTTTAATGTGAGCTGTACCTCAACCTCTGGGTATAGGTCTGAGAACTTGGCAATGGCGGGAGCAATGAATCTTCTACCAAAACCTAACGTCGCACCAATTTTGATTACACCTTTTGGTGTATTGCGACTTTGTGATACTGAGCGCTCTAACTCTTCAAGATTTGCGAGAACGTTAGCCCCTTCGTTTAGGTAGGTCTCACCTTCAGGTGTCAGGCTAATTTGCCGAGTAGTGCGTTGGAGCAATCTAACTCCAAGACGTTTTTCAATTAGTGCGAGGCGCTTACTAACTGCTGGTGGGGTCAAACCAAGCTCTTGAGCGGTGGCCGCCATACTCCCTTGTTTCACTAGCAGGGCAAAGAAGGCAATGTCTGAGAAGCTGTCCATTTTTGATTATTAACTAAAACGACCGAAAGTAGTAATTTATTTGATATTAAGTATGTTTGGTTTACGGGTAGGATAACCATACACACAGACCGGAGGAGACATCCATGAAACGCAAGACTGCTTTGATCGCCCTGTTGGGGGCTGTAGGTTTTACTGCTTCCGTTATGGCGCAAACATTCCCAGATCGCCCAGTAAAGTTAATCGTTCCGTACGCACCGGGTGGTAGCGCAGACATTGCTGCTCGTATGATTTCTGAAGATTGGGGTAAAACACTTAAACAACCAATGATTGTTGAAAACCGATCCGGTGCAGGAGGTAATACTGGCGTTGATGCGGTTGCTAAATCTAAAGCGGATGGTTACACCATTGGCCTACAAACATTATCTTTAGCAGCCAATCCTGCGTTGTACGCAAAAATGCCATTTGACACAGTTAAAGACATCACTCCTATTGGTATGGTGGCTAGTTCGCAGCACGTGTTGGTTGTCAATCCAAAAGTACCAGCCAAAAATCTTAAAGAGTTGATCGCATTGGCCAAAAAAGAGCCCGGTAAATTAACTTATGGCTCTGCTGGCAATGGGAGTACGATGCACCTAGCCCCAGCATTATTTGAAGCTACAGCAAACATCGATATTCAGCACGTTCCATATCGTGGTGGCGGCCCAGCTTTAAGTGATACTGCTGGCGGCCAAGTAGATATGAGCTTCCCAGTGGTTATCGCTGCCGCTCAATTTGTGAAGGGCGATATGCTCAGAGCACTTGGTGTGACTGGCTCCAAGCGCTCACCATTGCTTCCTAATATCCCAACCATGGCTGAAGCAGGTTTGCCCGGCTTTAATTTTGAGACATGGTTCATTGTCTTTGCTCCAGCAGGCACACCTCAAGCGGTGATTGATACGCTTAATACAACACTCAATGCCACACTAAATAATCCGATGCTTAAAGCTCGCATGACTAAAGAAGGCTTTAACCCAATTCCTTCAACTCCAGTTCAAGCTCGTCAACGCCTAGAAAAAGAAATTCCAGTGTGGGGCAAGTTAATTAAAGAGCGCGGTATTTCTGCTGACTAAATAAATAACCAATCGAAAGAAAAAAATGAGCGGAAAGACCCTATACCAAAAGCTAGTCGAGTCACACACCGTGGCAACACTGGATACAGAAAATGTATTGCTGTTCTGTGACCTGCATTTGATGAACGAGTACACAAGCCCGCAGGCATTTGCAGGTTTGGATGAGAAGGGCCGTGGGGTACCAATCCCGGGGCAAAACATTTCAGTGGTGAGTCATATTATTCCCACTCATAATGAAACGCCGCGTAAGATTGCCGATCCCGCTTCCTCATTGCAGGCATTAAATCTGAAGAAGAACTGTGTAAAGCACAACATTCCACTATTCGACACTAACGATGCGCTACAGGGCATCGAGCACGTGGTGTCACCTGAGCACGGTATGGTTCGTCCGGGCATGGTCATTATTTGTGGCGACAGTCATACGACAACTTATGGGGCATTAGGCGCCTTAGGTTTTGGTATCGGGACATCAGAGGTTGAGCATGTACTCGCTACTCAAACATTGGTGTATCGCTTGGCTAAGAACATGCGCATCAAGATCAATGGCAAGCTGCCTGTTGGTACAACATCAAAGGACATGATTCTCAATATAATTAGTCAAATTGGCGCCAAGGGTGCCATTGGCTACGTGGTTGAATATTACGGTTCTGCGCTTGAGGACTTAAGTACAGAGGCTCGCTTTACTCTTTGCAATATGACGGTAGAGGCAGGCGCTCGCGGTGCTTTGATTGCTCCTGACAAAACAGCCAGTGATTATGTCTTAGCAAGATGTCCTGATATTAAGGGGGAAATTAAAGACCGTGCTTTAGCTTATTGGGCAACTTTGCATTCTGACAAGGATGCTAAGTTTGAGAAAGAGTATGAGTTTGATGCTAGCAATATGGCGCCGTTCGTTACTTGGGGTACAAGTCCTGACCAAGCTGTTGCGATTAACGCCGCTATCCCAACCAAAAACTCTATTAAAGATCCGGTAGACAAGTTAAGTCTTGAGCAGGCGCTCAAGTACACCAAGCTAGCTGATGGGCAAATATTAGAAGGCACCCCAATTCATCATGTGTTTATTGGTTCCTGCACGAATGGGCGCATTGAAGACTTGCGTAATGTAGTTGCCGCCATTGGTGATCGTAAGGTAGCCGCTGGAGTCCGTGCAATGGTGGTTCCCGGATCTGGCGCCGTTAAGGCGCAAGCAGAAAAAGAAGGCATAGCAGATAAGTTAATCGCAGCAGGTTTTGAGTGGCGCAAACCAGGTTGCTCAATGTGCTTAGCTATGAATGATGACGTTCTAGCTTCAGGTACTCGTTGTGCTTCAACCACTAATCGTAATTTTGAAGGTCGTCAGGGTAGGGGTGCTATTACCCACTTGATGAGTCCTGCAATGGCGGCCGCCGCAGCTGTTACCGGAATGATTACCGATGTTCGTAAATTACCAGGAACTGTAAATGGATAAGCAGTCAAAAATTAAAGGCCGTGCTGCCGCCTTGCGAATTGCAAACTTCGATACTGACCAAGTCATGCCAAAGCAGTTCCTGCGCGGTATTGATAAGTCAGGTTTAACAGAAGGGTTGTTCTATGACTTGCGCTTTGATGAAGCAGGCAAGCCTAAGCCAGACTTCTTTTTAAATCAGCCTGCCTATGCCTCTACAGATGTGTTGATCGCGGGGCCTAATTACGGCTGTGGCTCAAGCCGTGAGCATGCTGTATGGGGTATGCAGCAATTTGGATTTAAGGCTGTCATCGCATCTAGCTTTGCAGAGATTTTCTATTCAAACGCGATGGGCAATGGTTTATTGCTGGTTGTTTTGCCAGAAGACCAAGTTCAGACTCTAATGAAAGAGGCGGACGATAACGGTGCGCCAATCAGTATTGATATTGACATTGAAAATCTCACGGTCCGTACCTTGAAGCATGAATTCAAGTTCACGATGTCCGCAAGGCATCACCGCATGTTTTTAGAGGGCTTGGATGTGATTGGCCTCACTCTGAAATACAAGCCACAGATTGATGCATTTGCTGAGCAGCATTGGAAGTCTCAGCCTTGGGTCAAAGATGTTGCACGCAGAACGATTGATAGATTGGCATAAGAAGTCAGCAGAAGTTTCGTGGAGGAGAGATTGATGCAGGCTCAAACTTCCCAAACATCCCTTTACAAACAATTTAGAACGACTAAGTCAGCTAGAAACTAGTGCTTGAATCAATCTTGTTGATGAAAGCTATTGGACTCTTGAGCGCTGTATTGATGAAGCATCGCATTTTCCAGCTAGACAGCTATGGCAGTAGCATAGCCCAGTTAGTTGCCAAAAGGTAATTAAAGGGGGTTGGCTTACCAAATGCACTTCACACATCAAAGGGTTTCAAAGAAAGCCTGCTGTGCCTGCAACTTGGACTTTGGAGAAGTGTATTGAAGCTGGCAGATAATGCCAAAAAAGAACTGAGTTTAAGAAACGATTTCACTCTGTGTATGAGCGCGCAAGATTAAAAGGTTGGCTCGATATTTGCTGTGCTCATATGATGTAGTGGCATTAAATAACCGCTATGGGTCCAGTTGTGACTAGGGGGCTTAGTTCAGTCGAATAGATATTAACTGGTCAGAAGTGGTCATTAGGTGGTAATTAAGAACCCACAGTTAATTTGGTTAAGTCAGGAAACTCATTACCTAAGAACCTAGACTTAACCTAAGACTCACAAAAAGGCTGATTGTTGAATGAATGATAGGTTTGTTATTTGAGCGTTACCTTAAGTAACATTTCTCTTCACCACAAGATTGGCAGTGTAACCAAGGACCTCTTCACTTTTTTGGTTGAAGGTAGTGACTTTTAACTTCACTATTCCTTGGTCTGGCTTTGATTTAGAGGGGCGTATACCAACGATTTCAATATCAAGAGTAAGTTCATCTCCAGGGCGTACCGGTCGATACCATTTTAGATCATCTAGTCCAGCCCCGATCAGACCGCCGGCAGGTTTAAATTCACTCTGAACCAGTAGGCGCATAGTAATGGCAGCCGTATGCCATCCGCTTGCCGCTAAACCTTGAAAAATCGTGTCTTTGGAAAGCTCGCCACTCATATGAAAAGGTTGGGGGTCGAACTGAGAAGCAAAACTTTTAATTTCAGATTCATTAACTAATGCCCGACCAGAGCCAAACCTGGCGCCAATTTTTAAGTCTTCTAAATAACAGTTAATTTTGGTCATGATGAATTTTCATTAGTTATTTGTGCATTGCAATAATATTTTTTTCTATATGCTGATATAAATCGGAATATTAATAGGCAATTTTTAATGTCAAAAGCAATTCGTTTATTACACGGTGAGTTTGGGAGGGTGGCCCTGCTTGAAATGGATGCGCCTTTAGTAACCCATGCCCATCATCATTGCCATATTCTCTTTAAGGTAGCTGGGCCTGATATTGTATTTCAGGTGAGAGGCGAGCGTTGCCCATTGACGGATGATAATGCTGTGCTAATTAATGCATGGGAAGAGCACTCATACCTTCATATGCCATTAAATAGTAGCAGTCCAATATTGCTTGCCCTTTATCTCGAGCCAAAGTGGCTAGCCTCTTTTAGTAAAAAATTCTTAGCAAGTAGCCACCCCTCTTTTTTCATGAACAGTCAGTCCAAATTGTGCTCTTACCAAAAGCAGGCTTTAGAAAAAATCTCCATGGAGCTATGGTGGGCAGACCAAATTACACATGACCGTCTTGAGGCAATGCTACTGGAACTTGTTTTAAGCTTTATGGAGAGTACGGACACATTAACTCGTGGTGATTTACGTAATTCTAGTAATGCTTTAGCTTTTATGGATCCTAGAATCCGAAAGGCGATTAACATCATGAGGACTTCACCACAAGAGTTTGGTGACATTTCAACAGTTGCCCAAAGTGTTGACCTATCTAGATCACATTTTTTTGAGCTCTTTAGGCGATGTACCGGACTTTCTCCTGTTGTATTTGCAAATGTACTGAAGATGGAGTTTGCATTCAATGTTCTAGCTGATAAAGGAGAGAGTCTGATTCATATCGGTGATGAGCTAGGCTTTTCTGCGCAAAGCCATTTCACTCGATTCTTTAAGCAGCATCAAGGTGTCACTCCCAGCTTATATCGTCAGCAGGTAGAAAAGGCCCCTAAACTAGACTCCTAGGGTTTTCCTGAGATACATAATCGGACTCCAAGGTAAGTGAGTGGACTTCAAGGTAAGCATCTAACGCTAGCTCTCATTAAGATTCTTTCAGTCTTTGTTATTTAACAAGCCACTGAAAAGATTGCATTGAGATCAAGTCAAAACTATTTAGGTAAAGCAAGCGAACGCGTTGAGGATTTTGCGCTACTGACGGGTGGCGGGCGCTACTTGGACGATCTGCCTTTACCAGTGGGCACACTCTATGCAGCAGTGGTCCGCTCGCCGATTGCCCATGGAAAAATTATTTCGGTCGATATTTCTGAGGCATTAAGTGTTCAGGGTGTTCGTGCAATTCTCACTCTTGAAGATGTTCAGACCTGGTCTAATCCTTTGGCTGTAGCCGTTAAAACGCCAATGCGTCAATGGATCCTGGCCAATGACGTTGTTCGTTATGTAGGTGAGCCAATAGTGGTTGTCATTGCAGAGTCTAGGGCGCTTGCTGAGGATGGTGCAGAGCGCGTGTTGGTGAATATTCAGCCACTGCCTGCTGTGGTTGATGTGGATATTGCAATACAAGACGATGCAATCATTCTGCACCAAGATATTGGGAGCAACTGCGTTTCTGATCGATCATTTCAGTATGGTGATCCTGATAGTGCCTTCCAGAATGCAGCTAGCGTAGTCGAGGTGGACATACGCTACCCTCGTAATTCCTGTACCCCTATAGAGACTGGTGGGGTAGTTGCGCAATGGCGAGGTGCAGATTCCTCTTATGAAGTCACATCGAATTTTATGGGGCCATTTTCATTACATGTCGTGATGGCTGCTGCGTTAAAAGTTTCGGGCACAAAATTACGCCATCACGTTGCACCTGACTCAGGCGGCAGTTTTGGTGTGAAGCAATCTGTACTGCCCTACATCATCATGATCTGCTTGGCATCACGTAAGGCCGGAGCCCCAGTGAAATTTATTGAAGATCGTTTGGAGCATCTTCAAGCGGCTACATCAGCAACCTCCCGGCATACTCATTTAAGAGCTGCCGTAGATGCCGATGGAAAAATATTGGCTTTAGATTATGACCAAATTGAAGATTGCGGCGCTTACTTAAGAGCTCCTGAGCCGGCAACACTTTATCGTATGCATGGATGTGTCACTGGCCCTTATCAAATTCAGAATTTAATGATTCGAAATCGCGTAGTGCTGATTAATAAAACCCCTACGGGATTGGTGCGGGGATTTGGTGGGCCACAGGTTTACTATGCACTTGAGCGCTTAATTCATAAGATAGCCAAGCAACTTGACAAATCCCATCAAGAGATTGCCGCACTCAATTATGTGCAAAAGAATCAATTTCCATATCGAGCAGCAGCTGGAGCGTTATTGGATTCTGGGGATTATCAGAAGGCATTGCTGACACTGGAATCCTCCCCAGAGTTCAAAAAAATATTGTCACGTAGAGATCAAGCTCGTCGAGAAGGTCGCTATTACGGCATTGGCATTGCCTCTATTGTTGAGCCATCAGTTTCTAATATGGGGTACATCACTACCGTCCTATCCCCGGATCAGAGGGTAAAGGCTGGCCCCAAGAATGGTGCCATTACTTCGGCAACGGTCAGCATTGATCCCTCCGGGAGTATTTCAGCCAATATCGCTTCTGCACCTGCAGGACAAGGTCACCAAACAGTGATTTGTCAATTATTGGCCGATATTTTCGGTGTTTGCCCTTCTCAGATTCAGGTAAATGTTGATTTCGATACGGCAAAAGATGCCTGGTCAATTGCCGCTGGAAATTATTCCAGCCGCTTTGCCGGTGCTGTGGCCGGAACAGTTTTTCTCGCTGCAGAAAAGCTCAAGGTACGCATTGCTGCTTATGCTGCTCACACTCTTCAGGTGAAACCCGAAGATCTTATTTTTGCCAATAGTCGGATTGCAGTAGTAGGTAAGGAGGAAGAGGGAATTTCATTTTCTAGGCTATGCGGAAATTTCCACTGGTCTCCGGGCTTGGTTCAAAAAGCGCTTGGTCAAGATGGTGTGTTGGCACTTCAGGAAACACAGTTTTGGAGTGCTGATACCTTAGAGGCGCCAGATGAGAATGATCGTATCAACACTTCAGCGGCATATGGTTTTGCCTTAGATGCCTGTGGTATTGAAATTGATCCAGATACTTGTACCGCTAAGGTTGATCAATACATTACGATCCACGATGCCGGAAAAATACTTAATCCCGCATTGGCGGATGGTCAAGTGTACGGAGCCTATGCCCAGGCTGTAGGGGCAGCTCTTTTCGAGGAGTTTGTCTATAGTACTGATGGCAATTTTTTATCAGGCACTTTTGCGGATTATCGTTTACCCACTGCAAGTGACATCGTCCCCCCAAAAATTTATCACCAAGAATCTCCGAGCCCATTTACCCCCTTGGGGGCAAAGGGAATTGGAGAGGGGAATAGCATGAGTACTCCGGTGTGTATAGCGAATGCTATTTCTGATGCCTTAGATGTAGAGGATGTAGTTCTTCCTGTAACGCCGAGCCGAATTCATGCGCTTCTGGTTGCAAAGGGTGTTATACAAAAAGAAAAAAATATTAAACAGCTGACCGCGCTGGCTTCGAATCGTGATTACCCACTGAAAGCTCAGGGCGAAGTCAAATTACAGGTTTCTCCAGAGAAAATATTTGTAGTTTTATTGGATCCTGAAAAATTAAAAAATGTAATTCCTGGGTGCGAATCAATTCGAGAAACGGCTTTGCCAAATGGCATCCGATTTAACTGCATTGCAGTGGTACGCATTGGGGTAGCAAAGGCGCGATTTGAGGCAAAGGTTGATTTGACTAATATTCAAAATCCAAATAGCTTTTCCTTGGGCGGGGAGGGTAGAGGCCCATTGGGTATGGCACTTGGCATAGGGCAGGTCAAACTCAAGAATGAGAATGGCATCACGTTATTGCAGTATGACTACCAGGCTCAGGTATCTGGCAAATTGGCGGCGATTGGAAGTCGACTGCTAGAAGGTGCGATTCGTCTGGTATTAGATCAGCTATTTAAAGCGCTCGCAAAAGAGGCCGGTGCAAAGCAACAAGCTTGGTATGTTACATTGTTCCAAAAACTAAAACGAGTTATGCGGGGTGAAGTATGAAGTCAGCCCCATTTGTCATGCATCAAGCCACTTCACAAGAAGAGGTGTTGGACTTATTGGACCAATTGGGTGAGGATGCACGAATTCTTGCTGGCGGGCAAACCCTAGTCCCGGTTTTGGCGATGAGGGTAGCTAGTCCTGACCATTTAATTGATATCAATAAAGTCGCAGAATTAAATCGTTTTGAAGTTATAAATGGCGCTCTTCAAGTAGGTGCAGGAGTCAGACAGGCAGAGCTTGAGGCTTGGAGTGATCTCTACCAAGTCCAGCCATTATTGCAGATGATGTTTCCTTGGATTGCTCACGCCCCGATTCGAAATCGCGGCACAATTTGTGGATCAATCGCCCATGCAGATCCTAGTGCAGAGTTGGTATTGGCTTTGGCCGTTCTTGAGGGCTCAGTGATATTACGTAGTAAGAAGAAAAAGCGCATTGTTAAGGCCAGTGACTTTTTCTTGGGGGCACTCCAAACCTCTCGTCAGCCCAATGAATTAATTGAGGCTGTTCAATTTCCTATTCAAAGCAATGATGTGGGGTATGGCTTTTCTGAGTATGGCTACCGGCATGGAGATTTTGCTGTTGTAGCTGTAGCTGCAATTAAAAAAGGCGAGCGTTGGACTATCGGCTTCGGTGGAATTGATGACATTGTTCGCATTCATCAGTTCCACGCTGGAACCCTAGAGCAAGCAAAGACGTTGATTGATGAATTGGCTTCCGATATTGAGGTGAGAGAGGATCCCACTGCTACCTCAGGTTTTCGCCGTCACCTCATGCGTAAGCTTGGCGCGCGCGCTTGTCTTCAAGCAATGGAAGTTAAAAGAGACCTGGTGCGATGAAAAATCATTCAGTAAATGTAACTTTAAATGGGATGCAGCGTGAAGCGCAATGTGAGTCACGCACGACCTTGTTGGATTTTATTCGTCATGATTTAGGTGCTACTGGTACCCACGCAGGATGTGAACATGGTGTCTGCGGAGCTTGCACTGTTGAGGTTGACGGACAGATTGTTCGTTCATGCCTTATGTTTGCATGTCAGGCTAATGGCGCAAGAATTAAGACTGTAGAAGGGGTGGGAAATAGTGATGGCATGTCTGATTTGCAGCGGGCCTTTAAAAAACATCATGCACTTCAATGTGGTTTTTGCACACCAGGCTTTTTAATGTCTGCTGAGGATTTATTAAGAAAGAATCCTTCCCCAACTGAAACGGATGTTCGGGAAGGCTTGTCAGGAAATTTATGTCGTTGTACTGGTTATGTGGGAATTGTTGAGGCGGTATTAGAAGTTGCTAAAACAAGAGCAGAAGCGAATGGAGAGATGCATGCTTGATTTAGGTCGGACTTTTCTGCAAGCTGTTGAGCGTGAACCTGGAAAATTGGCGATAGTTGACGGTAATAAACGTTATTCATACCAAGAGTGGGCTAGTCACATCGGTGCAATACAACACTTTTTTTATGAGCGAGGCTTAGGTCGTGGCGACCGGATTCTTACTATTTTGCAGAATCGCTATGAGGCAGCAACCATTCATTGGGCCTGTCAGATGGCGGGAATTGCTATTGTCCCCTTAAATTGGAGGTCAAAACCTGAGGAGATTGATTATTGTGCACAAAATGCCGATGTCAAGCTAGCATTTGTAGAGGAAATCTCCTTAAAAAATTACCAAGAGTCAGAGACTAGCAAGGCAATCCCGGTGATTTTATGTTCGGATGCTCAGGGCTCAAGTGAACTCATTTATTTTGACCAATTGGTTAAAAACCAAAACGATCCAATTACTAATGGTCACACTGAAGATATCTCAGTAATGCTGTTTACTTCGGGTACAACAGGAAAGCCAAAAGGTGTTCCTAGAAAGCAGCGCGTTGAAAGGGCGTCTGGAATTGCTCACGTAGCTCAAAATCAATATGCTATGGGTGAGGTTACTCTTGGTGTGATGCCGCTTTATCACACCATGGGAGTACGTACTCTGCTCTCTTTATGCATCGTGAACGGTACCTATGTGGCCGTTCCGCGCTGGGATGTAGATAAGGCTTTAGATGCTATTGAGGAAGAAAAGGTGACGCACCTCTATTTGGTGCCCACTCTTTATCACGACATGTTGCAGTCGAAAAAGTTCAATACGCTGCGAGTTGGCTCCGTGAGAAAACTCGGATTTGCTGGAGCTCCGATGCATGACGCTCTTTTATTGAAATTAAGTAACGCATTTTCACCTGAGTTATTTGTGAATCATTATGGCTCTAGTGAGATTTATACCTACACCATCAATCAAGATGCCGTTGCAAAGCCTGGCTGCGCAGGAAAGGCGGGTTTGAATGCGCGCATCCGAGTGGTCAAGTTAGATCAGGGCGCGGAGCATACTCAGCCTTCTGAACCAGTAGATCCAAATGAGGAGGGTCAAATCATCTGTGATCTAGCAGGGGATGAGGCATTCGAGGGTTACTGGAAGCGCCCAGAGGCGGATCAAAAATCGATACGAGCTGGTTGGTTCTTTACTGGTGATACCGGCTATTTTGATGCAACAGGTGATCTATATGTGACTGGAAGGGTGGACGATATGATTATTTCGGGGGGGGAGAATATTTCCCCTGTAGAAATTGAATCTATTTTGTCTTTACATCCTTCGGTTGGCGAAGTAGCGGTTGCGGGATTGAAAGATGATCGCTTAGGGCAAAAGGTAGTTGCTTTTATTAGAGCATCCAGTGACGTAGATTCAACTGCATTAGATGAATATTGTCGTTGTTCGGACTTAATTAATTTTAAACGCCCACGAGAATATGTATTTGTTAAAGAAATTCCCAAATCGCCAGTGGGAAAAGTATTGCGACGTATGTTGGTTGCCGGTGAGTATGAGAGAGCTTAATTTTTTTGAATAGAGAGACCTTATGAATATGAATTTGAAACATCCTTTTAGCAATATTCTTGATAATCTAGATGGTTTCTATATTGAAATCAATGAAGCTCAACAAAGGGCGGATATTGTTTTAAATAGACCCCCATTTAATGTGATTCAAATGCCTCAACGAGATCAATTGAGGGCGGCTTTTGAGACTCTTGACGCTGATGACCGTGTACGCATTATTGTTTTAAGGGCTGAAGGGGAGCATTTCTCTAGCGGGGGAGATATTAAGGGTTTCTTGGAGGCGACTTCCGAGCACGTTTCCAAATTGGCGTGGAACATCGCCGCGCCTACGCGTTGCACAAAACCAGTGATTGCTGCAAACCACGGCTATTGTTTTGGTGTGGGCTTTGAAATTTCTCTTGCTTGTGATTTCCGTATTGCTACCGAATCTACTTTATATGCATTGCCCGAGCAGAAATTGGGACAAATTCCAGGTTCAGGGGGTTCTGCACGTCTACAAAAAATGGTGGGAATTACACGTACTAAGGATATTGTGATGCGCTCTAGAAGGATTAAAGGACAGCAAGCCTACGAGTGGGGTGTTGCTACAGAGTGCGTTCCAGATGCCGAACTTGCGAATGCTGTTTCGAAGTTAGTCGATGAATTGCGTGCGTTCTCACCAATAGCGCAAAGAACCGCTAAGA
>Ga0316229_1003279_pt1 | contig 12880 bp, 14 predicted proteins | sample TBH18023metaG_FD_206011 | JGI IMG/M metagenome (GOLD analysis project Ga0316229, IMG submission 206011) | Freshwater microbial communities from Trout Bog Lake, Wisconsin, USA - TBH18023 | ecosystem: Environmental > Aquatic > Freshwater > Lake > Hypolimnion/Profundal zone | place: USA: Wisconsin...
TCCCACCGCCCGAATAGATCTTGGCGGAAGCGGGGTTACCGATGTAAAACTGTGGACCGGCCACGAGGTTATCGACTACAAGTTCGGGGTGAATGCCGGCCGCCGCGAGGTAAGGGATGCCCTGATTCGTATGAGGGAGCATCGGCTGATGGCCCAGGCTTCGGTCCCCAAGGATCCCAAAGGCAAGCTTCCCTCACATCATGTGTACGCTATCATGGATTTTGATCCGAAGACTGATATGCTCACCGTTTGGAACCCCTGGGGCACCAGCTGGAAGCCCAAGGGCCCCGATTCGCCTGAGAACGGCTACACCCGCGACCACGGCATCTTCCATATCAGCCTCGATGATTTCATGCTGATCTTTTACTACATGGCGGTGGAGAATCCCTGAGGCCACGATTAAATTATTCTGAAGAATGACTGGTTAATGACCGGGGTTCAACACATTTTTGTTTCATAAATTTTCAAGCCCGAAATCCCGGAAAGCAAATTGTTATTTGGATTATGTCTAACTTTGTATAATAAAAATAATCAATTTAAAATGAACACATTAAAACATAATACATTAATCATGCTGCTGTTGTTGTTTACAATGGCAGCATTCACGGTCAGCTGCAACCGAACACAGCAGGAAACAGCACAGACCAGAACAGCTTTCAAAGGCGATATCAAGCTCGATGTCCGTGATTCGAAAGCCGACTGGGCGCCATATATTCGAAAAAAAGCCCCTGAAGGGTCGCCAAATATCCTCTTCATCCTCTATGATGACACCGGTTTGGGCGCATGGTCACCTTATGGCGGAAGGATCAATATGCCGACCCTGGATAAACTTGCAGCTGACGGGTTAACCTATACGCAATGGCATACCGTTGCACTTTGCTCCCCCACCCGATCCTGCATCAACACCGGCCGCAACCACAACCTCAATGGCATGGGAGCGATTACCGAGGGCTCGAACGGATTTCCCGGGTACTGTTGCCAGTTGCCGCCCCAGGCTGCTACCATGGCGCAGATCCTGAATGATAACGGGTGGAGCACCTTCTGGTTAGGCAAGGACCATAACGTTCCGGAAACCGATCTTTCGGCCGGTGCAAATAAAAGCCAATGGCCTCTGCAGCAAGGCTATGACCGTTTTTATGGGTTTATCGGGGGTGAAACGAACCAGTTCTATCCCGACCTCACCGAAGACAATCATGCCATTGAACAGCCATACTCACCGGAACAAGGGTACCACCTGTCAAAGGACCTTGCCGACCAGGCTATCAGGATGATAGCTGACCAGAAATCGGCCAACCCCTCAAAACCCTGGTTCATGTGGTATTGCCCGGGAGCGAACCATGCCCCCCACCAGGCACCCGGAGATTACATTGCCAAATACAAAGGCAAATTTGACGACGGCTACGATGCCTACCGCAAATGGCTGTTGCCCCGCATGATTGCAAAAGGGATAATGCCCAAGGACACCAAACTTACCGACTTCAACCCCATGCCGAAAGACCAGGCAAACCCTGCAGATTACGTACGTCCATGGGAAACACTGAACCCCGACGAAAAGAAGCTGTTCTCGCGTTTATGTGAAGTTTACGCCGGGTTTTCGGAATACACCGACGTGCAGATCGGAAGGGTCATCGATTACCTGAAGGAGACCGGGCAGTATGATAATACCGTCATTTTTTACGCAGCCGATAACGGGGCATCGGGAGAAGGGACTCCGAACGGTTCAGTCAATGAAAACAAATTCTTCAACGGCTTCCCCGATGACCTTTCAGAGAACATGAAGCTGATCAATGAGCTGGGCGGACCGAATACCTACGAGCATTACCCGACAGGCTGGGCGGCAGCATTTTCAACCCCGTTCAAGATGTTCAAGCGATATTCGAATTATTCAGGCGGCACGGCAGACCCCCTCGTGATCAGCTGGCCAAAAGGCATCAAGGCAAGAGGCGAGATTCGCAACCAGTACCATCATGCAGTGGATATTGTACCAACCGTGCTTGAAATCTGCGGACTGGAAATGCCCAAAGTTTACCGGGGCATTGAACAATACCCCTTATCGGGAGTTTCGATGAAATACACTTTCGATGCCAAACCCGACGATCCTACCCATAAACATGTGCAGTACTACACCATGCTTGGCACCCGCGCCATCTGGCAGGATGGCTGGAAAGCCGTGGCAGTGCATGCGCCGCTTACAGGCAAGGGTCATTTTGACCAGGATAAGTGGGAACTTTACCATACCGACGTGGACCGTTCCGAGTCCAATGACCTGGCGAAGGAAAATCCTGAAAAGCTGGAAGCCTTGAAGAAACTCTACCTCGAGGAGGCGAACAAGAACTTTGCATTACCGCTGGATGACCGTTCTGCAACGGATATTTTAACCCTGGAGAGGCCCACCGAAGAAAAACCAAGGGACGTCTACACCTATTATCCCCATACCAGTGCAGTACCCGAAGCCGTTGCGGTCAGCATCAGGGGCAAATCATACAAGATCCTGGCCAATGTTGACATCACCGATGCCAACGCCAGCGGTGTGATCTTTGCCCACGGTTCCCGTTTCGGAGGACACAGCCTGTTCATTAAAGACCATAAATTGTACTACGTTTATAATTTCCTCGGCATTACCGAACAGCAGCTGGTGTCCGCTGCAATCAAGCCCGGCAAATATACCTTCGGAATGGAGTTCACCAAGGAAAAAACCGGCCAGCACGGGGAGTCATTGGGGACAGCTAAACTGTACATCAACGACAAAGAAGTTGCAACCTCAACCCTGACGGTGCAGGTAGGCAAATTCACTCTTGTAGGCGACGGTCTCTGCGTAGGTTTTGACAGCGGCGACCCTGTAAGCAAGCTGTATAAATCACCCGGTGAATTCAAAGGAGGCAGCATTGCCTTCGTCAAAGTAAGCACCGGCAAAGAGAAATACAGCGAAATGGCAGCAGATGCAGCCAGGGCTTTTGCGGAGGAATAAGCTTATCCGCCTTTTATCCGTGAAAAAATCGAATCGGTCAATCCTTTAACATTTCCGGTGAGCGGGTTTCACCGGGAAATGATGACGGCAGGCAAATATAAAGCTGACAATCTGCGTACTATGAATTGGGCATGTAGCTCAGTCTCACCATCAAGGGTTAATCACATTCTGTATCATGCATCAGCGCGAAGCGCCCAAGCTGCATCCTACTCCACCACGAGGCTTACCTTTACCCTCCCGGTAAGCACAAAATACGCCTTCACCGAGGCCGGTGTGATCCGGATCTGATCGGGTTCCAGGCGGTCCACCTGTCCGTTGATTTTGAAGTTTTCGACCGAACGGTTTTCGCGAAGGGAAGCAGCCACGGCGGCGCGGGCCGAACGCAGCTGTTCGCCTACCGGGAAGACCAGCCTGGAGCGGAGTTTCTGCACCAGGGGCGAGTGAAACAGCCAGGAGGCCGTCTTCACGGCCACATTCTTCGTGGCAACCGAGAAATCGAGACCGGAAAGTTCGATCGACAGTGAATCCTTGTTGAACTCAGGCGTCCCTGCCAGGAAGATCGTGCCTTTCACCGTTCCTTCCACAGGGAGCTCCACGATGAGCTTATCCCCCTGCCCGTAGATGGTGATATCCCTGACGATCACCTTGTAACGCCCGTAACTCATGGTATACCCACGCATAGTCGTCCGCGCGAGCGAATTGATATACGAAAGAGGAATATCGAGGCTGAGGTTGATATTGAACTGTTCGGGGAGGGCCGATGTGAGTTTGAGAGGCGGAAGCTCAGGGTTCACGGTACAGGCAGGTTCCCGCCCGTAATACAGCTCGACCAGCGCCTTAAGCCCCAGCGAAGAGATCATGTTCCCGCCTTTCCCCTGTATAGGCACCGAACTCAGCTGGGAGGGGCTCAGTTTAAGCCAGAGCGAATCGCCCGGCGAGATCAGGACAGGCTTCTGCATGGCAGTCCAGGCATCGCCCACGATCTTCCGCAGATCCACCGCCGACTTCACCGACTTATCTATTCCTTTCGCAATATCCCCCAGGCTCCCCTTCAGCAGGATGTCGGAAATCAGCGGCAGAGGCAGGTCGAAGCCCGCGAAAGAAACCGTTGGCGTTTTGATCCAGTCATAGCCATCGGGCAGAGTGGTAGTTGAAAGGCTCCAGTCCCTGTTGATGTTCAGCTTCGTTTTGAACTTCAGGGCCACCGCAGCATCCGCATCTTTAATGTCGCCGAGGTTCACTCCAAGCAACTGCACGCCGATCCGTTTTCGCAGGTAGATCTTCAGAGGCACGCGGTAGGTCATGAAATTATTTTCGAAACCCACATCGATACTATCCATTTTCGAAGCAAACAGCATCAGGTTATCCCTGTCGTTATCGTCGAAGCTCGTATCGGCATACAGCTGGCCCGTAAGCCGCTTATTCACCAGCTTTTTCAGCTGCACCTTATTCACCTCCAGGGGAATATTGATATTTGAATACTGCGGATGATATTCCGGCGCATCATAGCGCTCGGCCGGTTTCTCGACCCTGATCGTGCGGCAGGCGGAGGTTGCCAGCAGAAGGAGGAGGGCCGGCAATAGGCATTTCCAAAAGAACTTATTCAACATCGGGTTCTTATTGAGGAGTATAACGAGCATAATATTAACGCCGAAAATTACGAAAATCACATCTTACCCTGCCAATAAAGTAAACCATTATTGACTGCGGATGAGGGAGGGACGACTTTTCATAGCCAAGACAAGTGGTTTTACCATTTAAATTGATGCAATATTTTAAATAAATTGTACATTTTGTATAATTTTTTAGTATCTTTGTCCTGAATGTTGTAATCATGAAAGTTTCCTTGTTAAATTTCACAAGCGGACAGACTGTAAGTGCCAGCATCATTTCGGCGGGTGAAATTCCCTTGCCTTCACTGACGGATGGATGGAGGTTCAATTTCAGGAAAAATTCCAGGTTGCAGGGCGCTCAAACATATATCTTAGTTTCCGCCGAGACACCCGGTATCATTGAAGGATGCCTGATTTTTATAATGAGGAATCAGTTGGAGCCTTACATGTCATATGTGGAAATTTCGCCTCATAATCAGGGGAAGAACAAACGATATGCCCATGTTGCTGAATGCCTTATAGCATTTGCCTGCCGATTGAGTTTTATACATGGTTCAGGCGCTTTTAAAGGCTGGCTTGCTTTCGATGTGCTGGAAGAAAAGAAAGAGAATGAGATCCGGCTTATGGCATTGTACTGCGGGAAGTATGGGGCACTAAGGTTTGGAGAAACGACAACACTTGTCATCCCGCCGGAAGCCGGAGAAAAATTAATTGACGCGTTTTTAAAATAGAAAATATGAGTACAAGGAAAGAGATCAAGGTTAAGGACGTCTGGAATGAACGGAAACAAAATGATTTGAAACAATTCATTCTTTCATACTCTGATAAGCAATCTCCTGAGAGAAAGATAAAAAACGAACTTCTTTCGATCAGGTTTAAGATTGAGGATTATATTGAGAATGATAATTCAGATCAGCCAAAAATGATCCAGGACTTTGTCAAGATGTATCTTAAGTCCCTCCGTATCACACAAAGAAGGCTTGCCGAACTGTTCGAAATGGAAAGCGGCAATCTGCATAAGTACCTTGTTGGGGAAAGAAAGTTAAATTCAAGCCTGGTCCTGAAATTAAGTTCATTTACCCATACATCTCCTGAAATTTGGTTACAATTACAGGTAAAGAACGAACTGATCGAGATCAACAGGGAGAGAGCGAACAGCAAGGAATACAGGAAATACGACTACGAAAATCTGCTGGTCACCGAACCTTAATCAGCAATAACTCCAGTAAATTCGGAACGCACTGCGTTCCAAATTGGAGAAGCAATGTAAACTGGCGCACTTTGTATAGCTTTGGAAAGCAGAGTAAAACGAGGAACAAAAACTATAATATACTTACCTGATGAAAGTAATAGCCATAAACGGAAGCCCGAAGAAAGCAGGGAATACCTTTCATGCCCTCAGCATTGTTGGTGAAGAACTGCTTGCCGCCGGTATTGAGTTTGAGATCCTGCATATAGGGCATAAGCTGCTTCACGGCTGCACGGCATGTAATAAATGTGCCGAAAACAAGGATGAAAAATGCAGTTTCGGGGCCGACGGACTCAATGCGTGGATACAGATCGTTAAAGCGGCCGACGGAATTATCCTGGGCTCGCCGGTTCATTATTCGGGCATAGCAGGCACGATGAAATGTTTCCTCGACAGGCTGTTTTACGTTTCAGGGGCAAACGGTAACCTGTTCAGGCATAAGGTTGGGGCAGCGGTAGTGGCTGTGAGGCGCACAGGAGGATCGGCTACCCTGGATCATCTCTACCATTATCTCACCTACGCCGAAATGCTGGTTGCCACTTCCAATTACTGGAACGTCATCCACGGAAGGGCGCCCAATGAAGTTTCCCAAGACGCAGAAGGTGTGCAAACCATGAGGGTCCTTGGCAAAAACATGGCCTGGCTGATGAAAATGAAAGAAGCAACATCAGGAACAATCCCTGCCCCCGAAAAGGAAAAGAAGGTTGTCACGAATTTCATACGGTAGAAGTGATCCTGTAAGTTTTACTTTTCATTCCCTGAAACAGGTATTACAATGCAGATCATAATAAACTAATATCTCATTACATTGAGTAATTTATCTCAATTGATTGAGTTATTTATTATATTTGCAAAAAAATTATTATGTTCCAGCGTCCAATCTATTCGAAGATCAGTGAGCGGCTTGGATTTCAGCGAAAGTTCATCCAGGTTCTGATGGGTCCCCGGCAGGTAGGAAAAACAACATTAATCCGCCAGTTTCTTGAAAAATATCCCTTTCCCTGGCATTATGCCTCGGCCGATGAAGCTACCCAGCCTCTCTGGCTGCAACAGCAATGGGAGACCATCCGGATAAAAGCAGGTTCCAATAAAACAACCGAAGCCCTGCTTGTTATAGATGAAATTCAAAAAATTCCGGATTGGAGCAACCAGGTAAAAATACAGTGGGACAAAGACAGCTTTAATAAGCTTCCAGTGAAAATCATTCTTCTCGGATCTTCACAGCTCATATTGCAAAAGGGCCTCAGTGAATCGCTTGCAGGACGGTTTGAAGTGAATTATATTCCGCACTGGTCATTTGCCGAGATGCGTGATGCTTTTAATTTCACGATTGAAGATTATATCTGGTTCGGCGGATATCCTGGTCCGGCAGATCTGATCACCGATGAATTCCGTTGGAAGGACTATATCCGTCATTCCTTAATTGAGACCACCCTGATGCGGGATATTTTGCTTATGGTAAGGATTGACAAGCCTGTATTGCTTCGTAACCTGTTCGACCTGGCCTGCGCCTGGTCCGGACAGATCCTTTCGTACAATAAAATACTCGGACAATTGAAAGATGCCGGGAATACCACAACCTTGTCGCATTACCTCAAACTTCTTGAAGGAGCCGGTATGATCAAAGGATTGGAGAAATATTCACCTTCAAAAATCCGTCAGCGCGCTTCCAGTCCAAAGTTCCAGGTATTTAATACAGCTTTGATGTCGGCTCTGAGTTCCGGCCAGCACGCCGAAGTAAAGCATCAACCGGGGATTTACGGGCGATGGGTTGAATCGGCTATTGGAGCCCACCTCCTCAATCAAACCTTAACAGAACAGTTTAAACTGTTTTACTGGCGTGAAGCGAACGATGAAGTGGATTTTGTGATACAGAAAGGCGAAAACGCGATTGGGATCGAAGTAAAGAGCGGGCGAATTAAATCAACTTCAGGCATCAATGCTTTCTCTCAACTATTCAATCCCAAAAAATTGTTATTAGTCGGTAACGAAGGTATTCCTGTAAAAGAATTTTTAACACTTTCGGTCTCCGATTTGTTTTAACCAGGCAAGTATGCAGTGTACGACCTACCCCTCGGCCGGCTTCTCAACCCAGATATTAACCCCGAAAATTCCAAAAAAACGCATCTTATCCCGCCAATAAATTAACCGTTATTTACTGCGGATGAGGGAGCGGCGGGGACCCACCCTGTCCCCGCGAAGCGAACCATCATGTATCCTTTCAATGCAGAGCGTTGTCCCGGAACTCCATTGACCCCAAAAAAATTCTACCTTTACATTTTGCATTTCCCCCGTGAAAAAGTCAGCATTTATCCTGTTTTTCATTGTATTTGCGTTGCAAAGCATACATGCAGGGAATACGTACCGCGTCAGGATCCTTAAAGAAGAATTCGTTTTCAACCAGCCCCCGTTTAAACAATGTCATGCCCCGACCCTTATCGAGACTTCCGGCGGTCGCCTCATTGCTGCTTGTTTCGGGGGAGATCATGAGGGTTCCCCTGATGTCTGCATATGGTCATCCTACCATGAGAACGGCCAGTGGCAACCACCCGTTCAATTAAGCTGCGGAAAAGCAGCCGGTGGGATTTCCACTCCATGCTGGAATCCCGTATTTTTCAAGCCCTCCGGTTCAAGCCTCTTCCTGTATTATAAAACCGGCAAGTCTCCCCGGGAGTGGGACGGAGAGGTGATCATTTCAAAAGACGAAGGTAAATCCTGGTCCGCCCCGCTTAAGCTCAAGGAAATCCTTGGTCCGGCGAAAAACAAACCACTGTTAACCCAGAGCGGTGCCTGGCTTCTCCCTTCGAGCAGGGAAACCGCCGACCGCTGGCAGGTCTTTATTGAACGCTCTGACGACCATGGAATGAGCTGGAACATAATCCCGGTCGACACTGCCAACAAAGCAAAAGTCATACAGCCAGCCCTTCTTACCGATGCCGAGGGCAGGATACACGCCTTATGCAGGAGCGACCAGGATTGCATCATGGAAAGCATATCCTCCGACGATGGAAAAACCTGGAGCCCCCTCATCAGGACCAGTCTTCCAAACCCCAATTCCGGCTTCGATGCCCTTACTCTTAGTACCGGCATCCATATGGTCGTTTACAACCCCGGGAAAAAAGGAAAAGACTGGTGGAACGGCCGTAACAAACTGAGTATCGCAGTTTCGTCCGACACCAAAACCTGGACCGACATTTACACACTCGAAGACAAAGCAGAAGGCGAATTCAGTTATCCCGCCCTCATTCAGACCGATGACGGCGTAATTCACATCCTCTACACCTACAACAGAGTCAACATCAGGCACGTGGCACTGAGGCTTGAAAATGAATAAAAGGAGACTGTTCAAGCCCCAATCAGGATAATGACATAATGAATACGTGAATTGGTGAAAGTAACCCTTAGAGGGTAAATTGATCTCACGAATTCCTCGCAAGTTTAATCCATCCGGCAGCGAAATTATCTGCTTCTTTTTCCTTTTGGATATCTTTTGCACTATAATCAATACTTTCAAGAAAAATCTCTTTCTTCCCATGCAAAAGGATATGCCCGGCCTCATGGAAAAATGTGAATATGGCAGAATGATGATTGTTTTCACTAAATGCAAGCTGGATAAGAGGAACATCATTGATCCACCTGACAGCTCCGCTCACATGGACATCAGATAGTAACGGGGTAACCACAGTTTTCACGCCTGCTTCCAGGCAAATCCTTCCTATTTTTGAGAAAACTGATACTGTCTCTCCTTTGGATAACATTTGAATTTCAGCAAGTTTTTCCCTGAATGCCCTTGCAGAATATCTTTGCGCCCGTAGGTTTGCAGCCTGGAGTTCCCCCTTCCTCAACCATGCTGAAAGTGCATATGGCTCGTGGACATGCGATAAAGAAATACGGAAAGAAATTTTAAGCAATTGATTGAAATAATAGTCTTCCCATGCTTTGTAGCTGGCAAATCCGAAGAACGACAAAAGATTGTTTGTAATTTCCTCCTTTGAATTCGCAGCAGGAAGCCATTTTTTTGCAATCATTTCCTTTAAAGGAAAACGGTTCGCCCAGGCTGCAGAACTTAATACAACACTTTTATGCTTTTCCCGGGCAATGAATTCATCATACCCTCTCTGGTAATTCATCCAGAAGTGTGCGGGGATTTGAGTTACTTGTTCAAACAGAATAGCCATCTCGGCGGTGATGGAACTTTTCCCTTTAAGTACGGCAGTAATTGTTTTTTCCGGTTTTCCTGTGCGAACCGAAAATTCCTTCGGGCCCATCCCTATTTCCTGAAGTTTCTCTTCAAGGGATATACCAGGATGATGAATTACATCGGGTTTAAATTGATTTATTTTGCCCATATTCAATGACCAGCTTCTTTTCATTTAAAAGAAGCTTCCTAAGTTTATTATTCCTGATTGAAATATTCATGCAAAGATACGTGTTTTAATTAACACTAAGTGTTAATTATTAAAATTGTATCAAATTTTAACTGTACTTAATCCGTCGAAATGCAAAAAGTGATACAACAATGCACACATTTTTCGGAAAGCATCACACAGCAATAAAACTGACAGGCCTGCAGTACGAAGGCATCACTGTCAACACGCCTTTTTCCTTGCATCAAGCCCCAAGGTTCAATGTACTATCAAGAATTTATTGAAAATATTCCTTTAAATCATATCACTTTTCAATTGTCGGCGGATTAAGCATACAAGAAATAGATGAAATCTTTTTTCGTACTTTTGTATGCTGGAAACAACATCAATTAAAATGCCTCTTTCACCCCGAAAGAAAAAACTGATCAAGGAACTTGAATCCTTCCCTGAATCCAGGATTAAAGCGCTACTGGATTATATGGAATTCCTCCGGTTAAAGAAACCAGGCAAGAATAAAGATGACCTTTCATTTTGCATGCAGGCAAGTGAATCATCTTTTAGCAAGGACTGGTTGAGACACGAAGAGGACGAGGCATGGAAAGATTTATAAGAGGGGATATCGTTGTTATCCATTTCCCGTATACCGATTTATCAACGGCAAAGAAAAGGCCCGCATTGATCATTTGCCCGCTCGATGGGGATGATTTGATCATGTGCCAGATAACAAGTAAAGAGATCAGGGATAAATATGCCATTGCATTGGCAATGAGCGATATTGCCGATGGCTCTTTTCATTATTCAAGCAATATCCGCCCAAACCGAATTTCAACCCTGGACAAAAGACTAATTGCAAAAAAGATCGGAAAATTGAAAAATCAAAAGTTTCAACAAGTGGTTGATACCTTGAAAAAAATCCTGGACGGGGATAGCATTTAAATACCCGTCAAAGAATTACCGTTGTCTTGCAAATTCAGTACAAGGCAATCAGCGATTCCTGTTTTTCCAAGGGCTCCCATGTCTTTCACAGCTTCTCCAAAATCCTCACCATACTCAGAGTATCCAAAGCACCTTAGCGGAGCAGGTTTTCGCGGATTAAGGGATGAAGCCTCCATGGGTTTCTGTTTTAGAAATGAAAAGAAACCGGAATATTTGCATTCAGGTAAATTATTATTTACCTTTGCATGGATATTTTACAGTCCCCGGTATATGAAATGCTCTGAATTATACCGGGTCCTGTTAAGGGAAGGATGGTATGCGGTTTCACAGAAGGGTTCGCATTTAAAATTGAAACATCTGCAAAAGAAAGGGTTCATTATTTTTCCAAATCATGGCAGCCGTGAATTAAACCCAGGACTGGCCCGAAGAATAGTAAACTACCACCACCAGAGGTGGTGGCTTTAAGAAAAACGACCCTCTAAAAGAGGGTAAAATCGGAACGATCACGTTCCATCTTACGTTCTTCCTCTTCTTGAAATTTCACATATCGGCGAATCATTTCTTCATTGATGCCCACTGTATTCACAAAGTAGCCTCGAGCCCAGAAATGATTCCCCCAATACGGTTTTTTCTTCAGATTGGGATGACTCTTGAAAATTCGGATGGCTGTCTTCCCTTTCAAAATACCCATGAAGTCTGAAACTGACAAACGGGGTGGAATGGAAACAACCATGTGAACATGATCAGATTGAATACTCATCTCGTCAATCTCCACTTCTTTCCAACTGCAAACTTGCCTGATGTCCTGTTCCATTGCTGCTTCGATCTCCCCTGTCAAGATCCGAAATCGATACTTGGGTGTGAAAACTATATGGTAGTCGCATTTATAGACTACATGTGTTAATCTACGGTATTTGCCCATAGGGCAAATTTATGAAAATGGCTAAGCCAATCATACATTACCACCGTCTAAGACGGTGGGTTTTTAAGTTAAACTAAAAGAGGCAGGAATTAACATTGATAATTGAGTAAATGAAACCCCGGAAGAAAAAAATAACCGTCGTTGTCGAAAAGACCCACACAGGGTTTTCGGCATTTTGCAGGGATTATCCCGTATTCACAACTGGAAGTGCAATTCAGGATCTTATGGATAATGCTTTCGAAGCGGTTAATTTTTATTTTGAGGATAACAACATGGCAATAGCAATGGAAGATCTTAAATTCGAGATTGATTTTAAGCAGTTCTTCCAATACTATCGTGTGATCAACGCTAACTTCCTTGCAGAAAAGATAGGAATGAACCCCACCCTGCTTTCCCAGTATGTTCAGGGACGAAAAAAACCTTCCGAAAACCAGACCGCAAAGATCCTGGACGGAATCCACCAGATTGGCAAGGAACTTTCAGAAATCCAGTTTAAATAAGGCTCGTATTATTTGTCAGACTTAAAGATAAAAAACAAAACTGACAGGCTTGCAGTAGGAAAGCATTATTCTTAAAAACTGCCACAAGCTGTGGCAGAATTAAAAACCTGGTGATCAGCATCACCTGAAGAACAAGAAAATTACATGAAAAAAACGCGAATAAATGAGTATCTTTCCTCTATAAATCCACCAGCCAAGCTGACTAATGGGTAGCTGCTAAAAAAGCCAGCAATATGGACTAAGCTTTAATCAAAGTATTCTGCCAGCACACAAAAGCATCTTGGAGAATAATTTCCTCTGCGAGTTCAGGACTCAGGTGAGTGTG
>Ga0316229_1003289_pt1 | contig 12849 bp, 12 predicted proteins | sample TBH18023metaG_FD_206011 | JGI IMG/M metagenome (GOLD analysis project Ga0316229, IMG submission 206011) | Freshwater microbial communities from Trout Bog Lake, Wisconsin, USA - TBH18023 | ecosystem: Environmental > Aquatic > Freshwater > Lake > Hypolimnion/Profundal zone | place: USA: Wisconsin...
CAGCCCTCGGCCTATCTCGGCGTCATTCTGGCGAGGGGTCTTGCTCACCCATCCGGGATTACAGTAATAGACCTTCTTGAACGACTTCGCCAACATCACGGCGGCATCCACGAAGATTCCGGTGTCGATCACCATGCAGGTTACTTGTGATGTCTTTTTCATTATCCGCAGATGATGCGGCGGAGGTATTCCGCCTTGGTTTCCTTGTGGTCGCTCAAAGCGTCTGATTCGTAGTCGGCTTTTGAAAGCCTGTTTCTAATTTCACGCGCCGCCTTCGATTTTCCCTTGGTGATGGTTTCAATGTGGGCGTCAAGCTCCGGGTTGCCGGACGGCGATTCTATTGCAGGTTCCTCGCCGCCGCCCCCGGTCGTAGGGGTTTCCCCCTTCAATCTTTCAACAGGATCGGCGGGAGGCGTTGGCGGGGTGTCCGCAAGAGATTCCGATCCGGGTTTCCGAACCGTGATGTCTCCGGCATCGTTGGTGGATTTCACCCACCCTTGCTTTTCAAGCTGAACCATCCACCCACGAAGTCTCGCGTTCTCAGCACGGCTTCCCTCAGCACCTTTTTTCAACGTGATTGCGGTCAGATGCTTTTTGAGTTCACTGGGCTGAATCCTTGCAGTCCGCTCTTCACCTCCACCGTTTACGGCAACAAATTCCAATCCCGGTTTTGAAGTGTTGGCTTTTGTTTCAAAGGAGTGATCGAATTCAAGAGAAACTCCTTTGTTCTTTCCTTGGCCTAGCGCCAAGTCGGGAGTCGTTGCGAAATACTCATCAGGAGCACCAAAAGGAACATCCGCCGATGTCGCCGGATGCAGCATGAGGGCTTTACCAATGCTGGTTTCCTGATGAAGAGTTCCTTTTGATTTCGATTTCGTTTCCTTCGGTTTCTTTACGGCAGTAGGAGTTTCAGCGACGGGGACGGGTTTCGTTTCCTTCGTCGTTACCGGAGCTTCGGCTTCCGCTTCGGGAGGAACAACCGGTGTATCGCTTCCTTCAACTGGCTCAACACTCGCGGGTGGCGTCTCTCCAGTTGGCACCTCTGACACTGGCACCTCCGCCACCGCCGGGGGTTCGGTCGGGGTCGTTTGATTGTTCGGCTCATTGGGTGGGGATTTCTTGAATTCGTTCAACGCCTTGGCATTCTGATCGTGCGCTTCATTCTTCAACCGCTCGTTTTGAAGGCGGGCGTTCTCCGCGTTGATCTTGGCCTGCTCATCGGTAACACCTTCGGTTTGATTCTTCCATGAAGTGAAATCTTCCGGCTTGGTTTCAACCTCGTTCGGGAAAACCCCTCCGATTTCCTTGAACGCATCCTTCGCCGCCTGGACGAATTCAGGCGCATTGTTATAGTTCGATAGATCGCCGTTCCATCGGTTCGCGAATTGGTTCGCGTGTTCTTCGGAAACCCCCTGTTTCATGAGTGAGCGGACGATCATTTTCCGACTAACAATTTGCTTGCCGGTTGGTTTTGGTGGTTCCGGTGGCGGTGAAGTATCGACTTCGGGTGGCGGAATCTCAGCGGCTTTCCCTCCCGTCCCATCGGTCGGGACAACCGGCTTCGGCAATGCCGGTTCTCCGGTGGCGTCCGGTGGTGGTTCTTCGCCTGGCTTACCCGGCTCCGGCCTACCAGTCACGGAGCGATGAAGAGCGCCCATGACGAGGTTTTGCAGCACGAAAGGGGTGATGCTGCTGTCAAACTGATCAGCCGCTTTCTTCCAGTCGGGAATCTTCCCTTCCGTGATGGAGTCATACATGACACCGGATAGCGTCATCAGCGCCGCGTCAGACGTGCCGCGCATCCCGGCCTTAATCAGAATGTTCTTGGCGATTGGCAGCGTGGAAATTGCCTCTGGCGCGAAGCCAAGGGAAGCGAACGTCACCCCGCCGCGTGCCATGGAGTTCAACACCGACATGACGTTGATCGGAGAACCATCCGGGTTTTTCTTGTCGTTCACCCAATCCGTGAGTTTTTCCCCGCCGCCGACCCGCATCCCGGTCACAAAGTTCTGTGCCGCGGCTTCAAGTTTCGGCGCCGTCTTGCCTGCCGCGATGGCCGCTTTGCCGGATTGAGTCAGCGCCCTGCCGAGAAGCTTGCCCTCGACCTTGACCGATCCGCCGACTGGATTGCCAAGGCACGAAATCAAAAGCGGCGCCATCGTTCCGATCATTTCGGCACCCGGATTGACTCTGGCATTTGCCGCTTGCTGAAGTTCCATTTCCTTCATCGCCGCAGGACCGAAAACGGCGGTGAAAACCCGCTTTTGCAAAGCCGCTGCCGTGGCCGCTCCCGCCATGCCGCCAGCGGTTGCGGTCGCTAGCGCTCCGGGACCGGACTCAATCCCTAGCAATCCGCCAATCGCCGCGCCGATGACCGTCCCGATTGCCGGGATGGTGTTCATCACCAACCCGCGACCGGCTGTTTCAAGCTGACCCTCGGAGGGTCGTCCCGGCATCATCCGCTTCCATTCCCGATCCAGATACTTCTGATCGACGGTCGGTTTCCATGCGTTTTCCTTCGCCCACTGTTTGACGAAATTCGCCTTGATGGCCTCGCTGTCTTCGATGGTGGCGGCGTTTTTCCACGCCTTCTGAACCTCCGCAGGCTGCTGGACAAACCACCTGTGAAACACCTTCTGATCGTTCGGATCTTCAGGTTTCAGGCTCAATCCCGGATAGGTTCCCTTGACAATCGCCTCGCCTGATTGGATTGAAATCTCGCCCTTTCGGACCTTCTCCGCAATCTGCATCGGACTCGCGCCAAGGCTTGTCAGCCGCTTGTAGAATTCCTCTGGATCGGTCGTTGGCGGCGAAGCGCTCAAAGAAGAGAACACCGACGCCACGAACTGCGCCGACTTCACGGGATCGGGAATGCTTGTGCCATCCGGCTCTTTCAAAAACACCGGATTGCCTGACGTATCGCCAATGTTGACGGTGCGCCTGAGTTGTTCTCCCTCGACGCTGTTGCCGATGGTAAAGAACGGCTTTCCGGTCTTGTCATTCCTGACAAGCGCCACGTTATCGCCCTCCTTGTTGATGATCCATGATCCTCCGGGACGGGTTTCGACCGTGTAATCCTCTGGATTTTTGAGTCCGCCTACAGCCTTGCCAACTGCGGCGATCTTGGCCGGGTCGCCATCGGTTGATAGGAGCGGACGGGATTCTGTTGGTTTGGATTTGTCCGGTGAATTTGTGCCAGATTCGGTAGTTGGCGTGGATTCTGGCACAACATCACCGCTGACCGTTGAGCCTACTGCTGGTGGATTTGTACCATTCTGAGCTTGTCCGGTTGGATTTGGCACAGGATTCCCCTCTGAATCGGTTTCCTCGTCACCAATCCCGTTGATGTAGCCGTGAACGACCGGATCAAGACCGGATTCCTGACTCATCTCCGCCCCGGCAAGGATTTCAGCGGTCCCGCCGTCATCTTCCGGGAGATTCAGCGCCAGCTTGATCCTCCGCGCCCGCAAGGAAAGCTCCTGATCCTTGGCCGAGTTGTGCGCCTTTACCAGCGCGTCATGCTTCGCAAGCTCAGGGTCGTAGGCTTTCTTCGCTTGAGAGTAGTTCGACTTCGCGATTGCCAGATTCTTCTTAAATGATGCGACATCTTCAGGATCATCAATTCGATACTTTTTACCTGTTACAGGATCGGTTCTCTGGAGTCCTCCCATGTCCTCTTTCCATCCATCCTCCTTGAACTTGTCCAAAGCCTTCTTGGCCTTCTTGAATTCAGTGTTTGCCGGATTCCATGCCGTCGCGTGGTTGTTGATCGCTTGGATGATCTGATTCCTTCTGAAATCCGCCCGCAACTGGTCTTGTTTCAGGTCGTTCTTTTCCTGCCAGCGAGGGTCATGTCCGGTCACGACACGGTTGACCGCTCCGAAATCATCCTTCTCCTCGGTATAAATCTCTCCCGTCTTCGGATCGGTTTTGGTCTTGTCAACGACAGCCTTGGTTTCCCCGTAGGGATTCCGGTATTCGTGTCCGGGTTGGACATTCTCAGCCCCGGTGACGCCCGTAATGTCTCCTTGATCCGCGCCGACAATCGCTTTCGTCAAATCCATGTTGGCCGATTCCGGCGTCTCCACCCCGACCGTTCCGGGGAGTTTCCCGGCCTTGTATTCCGGCGATCCATCCGGGTTGGTGGCAATGCTTTGATGGCCGGTGATAGGATCGGTATCGCCCTTCACACCCTGCGCCTTCATCATCCGCACCTGCCGCAACCTGTCGGCTTCCGCCTGCTTGGCCTTCTGCTTCGCCACGCTAGACATCATCCGGCTTTGAGCGTCCTGCTGCCTATCATTGTTCCTCTGGGTCTCCGCCGCCTTCCTGGCTTGATCCTGCGCGGCCTGCTCCACCCGCTGTTGATTCGCCTGATCCTGTTGCGCAAGCTGCCGCTGTCCCTCCGCCTCGATCCTCGGGCTTGACGTGCTCCGCGCCATCGTCTGCGACTTCGGATCAGCCCCGACGAATCCCTGTCTGGCTTGCTGGAAATACTGATCGACTTCCGGGTCGTTGAAATCTCGCCATGTGGCCATGCCGGTGAATGTGAGCAACCTTGCCGGACTAACTTAGGGGCGCATTCAAAGGGAAATCGCACCGGGCCGTGATGCGGCGGCTGCCGGGCCAGCCTGATCGGAGGTGGCGAAAACCATGAAAACCCTCCCGCTTTTACGGACTCTTGACGGCTTATCCGTTGTCCCTGAGTACTTGGGGAAATTGGTGGGCTGTTTCCGGCAAAGCAGTCAGGTGCTAGCTCCTGTGCTGATTACGTCAGCGTGCTCTTCCGGGCATACCCATTGAAATCAAACGACGGCTGAAACCTTCGACACGAAGGCGGTGATAAGCGCGGCGGTTTTGGCCGGCGTGGAATTACGGGGAATGTCGAGCGTCAGAACGACCTTCGGATGGTCGCCCTCGAAGGTGAAGTTGACGGTATGATCGGTATTGATCGGCCCGTGATGGTGTGAAATTTTGGTGAGCTTGGTATTGGTGGTCATGGCAGGGGCGAGTTTCGGCTATTCGGGAGCGGTTTATACGGGCGCAACTCCAACGAAATTCGGATTGTCTTCGGGCTTCATCCTAAACATCGGTGCCATCGTGCAAATCACGGTGGTTTTCCCCGCAAGCTCGATCCCGTAGATGGTCGATCCGTCGCGGCAATTCTCAATCACAAACTGGCCGAAAGTCCCGGAATTCAGTTGCTCCATGGTGATTCCAAGCCGTTTCAGGCCGCGAGCGATGCCGCTTTCAACCTCTTCCTGCCACTTCGCGATGAACTTTTCCCGCATTTCGTTGAACCGCCGTTGCATCTCATCGGAAGCGAACGCCTCGATGTCAATCAGCGCTTCGGATGCCTTCTGGAACCGCACGACTTTCTCGTTTTCGCTACCGTTCATTGCAAAATTATGCGGAATTTATGCCGGGTGTCAATCAGAATAGGTCGGCCATGTTTCTGACCCGCTGCCAGCTACGCAAGTCCCTGGGATCGTGATCCTTCTTGCTCAAAAGCCGGAACGTCCCTGCGGATGGCATAACCTCCCATCCCATCGCCAGACACATGACATCATCGTCATGAGCGCCATTCGCGGCTTCCGCCTTGCCGTTGCTCTTGGTCACGAAGTTCTTCAACTCCTTGCAGGTGTCCAGACTGAACACTTCGATTTCCCTACTGCGGATTGCCGCCGCCAGCTTTTCGATGATGTAGCGCCGCTGGTCAGCATCCGTGAGCTTGAATCCGTATTGCTCGACCGGCTTGTTCAATTTGAAGCTTTCCGGGTGGCGCTTGTAGAGCGGCACGCCGGAATCCCGCAGCAGCCGCAACACCTGCAATCCCATGTTGACTTCAAGGGCAACCAGCGCGTGACCGTAGTATTTTGACAGCCGCACCATGTGGGAAGCCATGATGTCATCGTCGCCGTAGAACGGATATTTGACCCGCGCAACCTGCTTCAATGGTCGCCACACGTTCATTGACCGGTCATGATAGCCATCCCGGAGAACCATCACGGAACTCCTGTCCGGGTCCGCGCCGATGGTCTGGCTTTCCCCTGTCGCCGGGTCGCCAATCACGACGTAGCGCAAGCCGTCCATCGGATGCTCCGCAATCTGAATCTCGCCGGAACCATCTCTGACGGGGCTGAACGAAACCCGCTTGTTCGGCTGGGTGACGAGGTATCCGGTGTCGAAGGTTGACCGCTTCGCCACAGCCTCCATGTCAAGGATCGCCGGGATGTCGAATCGAGGGCTGCCGCTGGCAGTCCAACAGTTGTGAACCACGACTCCACCAGCGCAAAACTCTGGGTCAGAATCCATCGTTAGGTCGTAAACCGGAACGTCTTTATCTCCCAATTCATAGGAAACCACCTCGTCAGTGTCGTCAAGAATATCCGGTGGCCTTCCGTTGTTCTTGAGATTGTCTCCTGCGGTCGCGAAAGCCTGCTTTCTTGATCCAAGGAACCCGATTTGACGATAGAAAGACTCCGTATATCCGGCAGAAATTAGAATGGTCCACCCAGGGAAAACCTTCCCGTTCAGCTTGGCGAATACCGGCCTGAGTTTTCCGTAAATGCCAAACCCAAGCAGAAGAACGATGATGTCCTGACAGAATCTTTTATGCTTCGAGTGGAACATGACGAACTTGCCCGTTCTTCTTGTGTGACCGTCGGCCTCATACAAAGCATTCAGGAACGCGGCCACAACTGGCTTAGGGCTTCTCCAAATGCACTCCGGGACCGCCACAAGACGCTTTCTTCCGCAAGGACCGTCATGCAGGATTCCAAGCTCCTCGAAAAGCTCCGTAATTCTGTGGTCAGCGACCCTTAGTTCCGTGGCATGGGCAGATCCCGGCCTTCTCCGAACCACTTCCAGTCCAAGTAATTCTCTACAGTCGTTGGACATGAGTTCAACCACGTCAGAATCCCGCTCATCCATCACCATCGAGAGTTGATTCTTGTAGAGGCTTCCGTCCCCGCAAAAATACCCGAGAAATCTTCCCCATTGATCGTTGATTTCCAGAGAGCATGACGCGCCCGCGAATCCCCGCCATCTTTGGACGTGATTCTCTTCCGCAAACACCGGCTTCATGATTCTGACGCGCTTCCCGACCATGCTTGATGCGTTGCAAAACCCTCCATCAGCGAGAGCGATTCGATGATCTGGCGTGCATTCGATCCTGAATCCGCGTTTCGTCTCAAGAGTTCCAACCTTTTTGGTCCCTGACTGGAAGGCATTCAGCACAGTCCCGTTTGCCAATACATCACCCGGAACAACCTCGTTCACAGGGATCATCCCGCGCTTGGTCGGAACTCGATTGTCCGAGCTGAGACAAGACACGTCATCGGACGGGTAGTAGAACTTGAACACCCGCGAATCTCCGTTGCAGACGTTTCGGATGGTGTCGCGCCTCCAGCCGATCTGCTCCCATGACCAGCCGTAAATCTCGATTCCTTCCCGTTCGTCATCGGTCAGAGTCTCCTTGAAATGGTCGATCTCAACCTGTGAAACCGGCTCCATCCGCCTGTTGTCCGTGAATTCCCACCACGCGGCGAATACCTTCACCCATTGCTCTTCGGGACAGATTCCCTTGGCGTGCATCTCGATGAATTGATCCAGCGTCACCGCATTGCAGTAGGTGTCGTAGAACCATCCCTGAGCGCCTTCCGGGGTGGACTCAGCGATGCAAACCGTGTTCTTGCCGGACAGTGACGGCAATACGGCCGCCATGGTCTTTTCGCTGTTCTTGACCGTCGTTTGCGGCCACTTCGCGACTTCCGAGAAATGCCCCAAGTGCCGGGTTCCGCCAACCCCGGCGTTCGGATTCTCCGCCGTGTCCACCGTCCACTTCGATCCATTGTCCCACGCCAGCGAATAAGCGGTGTCCCCGGTGATCCGGTGTCCCCACGGAAATCGGTCAACCTTGCTGTATCCGCTCACCTTCTCCATCAACTCCTGGGAGTGCGCCTTGATGTCGCTGATCGTGATTCCCTCGCTGCGGAACCTCTGCGAGTGGTGATAGACGATATGGGCCGCGAACGAACTGCACCCGGCTCGACGGGGTTTCACGCAGATAATCCTCACCTTCACCCCCATCTGCCGGAGCGTCTCATACGCCTTGCTCATCCGCAGTTGCAGGACGTTCGGCTCCGGTCGGATCTCCCGGTTGTCCTTGTCCCGGATGGTGACGAATGCCGCGAAGTGAACCGCCGGACTCTGCAAGGCCAGCACCATCAGCTCATCCGCCGACTTCCCGGCCAGCATGTCCCGGAACCATTGCAGTTCCTTCGCCACTTCCGGCGGTGGCGGTCCGGGTTCTATTTCAAGGATGTCCAGCGCGTCGGCAATCATTGGTCGCCACCCTACGCTTCACCGGATGACCGGCAACGGGCGCAAAGCTTCACGCCTTCACTTCATCCCACCGGGCCTGCTTGCCCCTCCTGATCGTCCACGGGGCGAATCTGCGCCGCATGTTGCACGCCTGCGATACCGTCACCCCCATGCTCTTCGCGATGCTCTTGGTTTTCCGCTTCCAGTCGATCTTGCGCCACAGTTTCAGACGCGTCTCGTTCCGAAGTCTCATCGACGGATAGACGTTCTCCTTGACGAATCCGAGCGCCATCCGCTCCAACTTCCTCTCCCGTTTCCACTTCCGCTTGCGCTCAAGGAATTTTGCCACCGCCCGTTTCCCCCCTTCCGTCTGGCGATACCAGGCATTGTAGCCGGGATTGATACGACCATCGGGAAGGCGGGCTGGTGGCTTTTCCATGTCTGTCAGATTTCCAGAAGATCCAGCAGGGTGCGAACACGGAGGATCAACCTATCGTTCTTGGAATAGAGTTCGCGGAACACCGAAGCCACAGGGACGAGGGTTGGTTGGGGTTCCTGCGGAGGCTTGCCAGCCAAGCTACCTTCGCTTCTGAGAACCGGACACAACCTCTTCTCAAGCTCCTCGATCCTGACTTCAAGTTCGGAAGCGGCGTTGATTGCACGGTCCGCCCATTCGTGGCATTGAGCGACCTTCGGTTCACATGCTGTTGTGCAGTTGTTCATTTTCGTTTGTGGTTGCCACAGCGGAGGGTCGAACTTCCACCGTGTGGGTTGGGGTTATACCGTCTCCGGCGCGTCCTGCGGTTCAACCGGTGCGGGTTGTTCTTCAAGTGGCGCTTCCGTTTCCGCTGGCGGATCGGAACTGAATGGCGAGTCAACCATGTCAACCTCCGTCACGGGCGGATTGACTTGTGCGGTTTCGTTGATCGGTGCATCTGGTGTGGGCATGTCGTTGTCGTTCATATGTGTTGTTGGTTGTGCGGGATACCGTCCCACGGCGGAGATTATCCAGGCCCCATCGGCGCGGCCATCATGTTCCACTCCCGAGCCAATGACGAGGGACACCAGTCGGGACCGCTCATCTTCACCTCGCGCTCTTTGATGTACGCTATCGAAGTGCATCCCGGCTCATACCTCAGAACCGCACGGCTACCGCAGTCGCAACGCTCCAATGAATGCGACGCCTTGTCGAACTCTTCACTCAACTCCCGGCTTTCGATCTGTGATTCTTTCATGGCTTCTCTTCCGTTTGACTCTTCTGAACATCGCGATGCACCGAATCCTTCGGATCGGTGATCGGGGTGTTCGGCAGATAATAAGAGAAACCAAAATCATCCCTATCACAATGAAAGAACTGATCTGGCCTATTACTGTATTCCTGATTTCGGTGGCATTTTTTGTAATTTTCCGGGAGTCGCTTTCCGATCTTATTGAGCGCATTAAGGGCATTGGTAGGGAAGGAATCCACACCGGAGAAGACGCTTCTGATAGAACACGCCTTGATTCCAATCCACCCGACACAGTAGCGACACTTCGTGAGGCACATCTCGCAGAGATAGAGCGTATCGCACAACGCCACGAAGATCGCGAGACTAAGATAATAAAGAACCTTGAGAATTCCGTTGCAGAGTTTTCCAATCGCGTAGGAGACATTGATCGAAGGGTTGCTTTCATTGAGAACAACCGAGTGATCAAGCCAATGCTTGCGGCTCCACCACTTAAGACCGCTCCAAAATAGAATGAAGAGCCGAACAAGGCGTGTCATGCGACCCGCGGGAGCTTGGGTGTTACTTTTCATGGCTTTGGTTTGGCGCGGGCGCATGCACTGTGACGTTCATGGCAGCAAATCATCCTCTGGTCCCTGCGGTTCGTCCAACCGAATCAAATCATCCAGTCGAACCATCGGCTTCGGCGCTTCCACCACCTCCGTGCTCTTGAATTCCTCCCACTTCCCCAACTCCTCAATCGCCTTGTCCTTCATCCACTGGTGCGGCTCCGTCACCCCCCTCTCCGCCTTGTCAACCCACGACGCGGACACCTCCCCCAACACCTCCGCAAGCTCCGCCTTAGTCAGTCCCAGCCGCTTCCGCTCCGCCCTCAACCTTTGCCCGAATGTTTGCGCTGTCGCAGTCATGGATTCAGAACACGCCATTCTTGCGCGTTTGTCAAACACCTTTCTTGCGCGTTTACGCGATTGCGTAAGACTTGCGCATCCCTCAGCTTTATCGTTGACTTCGCACAAGATAGCCGCATTGTCCAGCCATGAACACCAACGCACCCACCATCCAACCTTGCCACGCTTGTCTTGGCACCCGAATCCACATCGGCCTTGCGTGCCGTCCGCTTCGCCCCTGCCAAGCCTGCAACGGAACCGGCAGACTCGTCACGGCCAACCCTCCAGAAACTCCGCAAGATGACATTTCCCGAGCCATCTTCAGCCCCTCAAGGGGATGTTACGTCCACCTCCGCAACCAGTCCGCAGCATGACCCCACAACATCCATCAAGACGACTCCGAAAGGCCAGACTCCAATCCGGCATCATGAATCCAATGCCGATCTTGCCGGACGGAAACCGAGACATCCGCAACGTCATCCGCTCTTGGCACAAACCATTACGGCCAATCGCTGACAGGGTATTGGACATGATTCGCAACCAATCCACAGACTGATGGACCCAGCCGCCATACTCGCCATCACCCTTGCCGCCACCCTCGCTTGGATGGCCGCTTCCGCCTCCCGTGGCCATGACTGATCCCCTCGCCCATCCCGGCGTCATCAAACTCGTCTTGGGTCCAGTAGAATCCGCAGTCCTCAAGGCCACCGGCGAGCGCTGCTTTGTCCTGGTCGGACGGGAAACCTATCCCGGCGACCCCTCCCGGATGGCAATCATGCTCCTACCCGTCCCGCTGGAAACAGCACAGGCCGCTGAGTCTGTCGCCCTTGGGAAGGCGCGGGCCGTTGTCAAACAGATCGTCAAGGTTATGACGCCTGCCGACTGAGACGCCAGCCCGGCGCAGATCGGAACCCCCCGGTCCTTCCCCGCGCTCTTGGCTGGCGATGGACAACACCCCTACCAGCCCGAGGTGCCCGCGTCAACGCAAAACATCCCGAAAGGGTAGCTAGCCCTCCGGGATGGTTGCCCCGTGGATTGAAACCACGAACCGCGCCGGAAAATCAACGCATGATCGCCTGTCCCGCAAGCAGAATCGACAGCGACCAGCACGCCAGCCCGAGCCATCCCAACTGAGGACGAGCGCACGGAACCGGAATCGCGGCCAGGACGAACAGGACGAAGGCGAACACAAGAAGGATGGTGCTGATCATGCGGGAGTCTAGAACCAGGTCGCGCCGGCGCCATGGGGTGTTGTGTTACCCGTCATCCGGGATACAGGTCAACAACCTCAGCACCCTCAGCCAGTGGCTTGCAACGCTCGAAAACCAACTGCGTCTAACTCTCCCCAAGAATCCGACCGGCATTCATCCCAACAGCTTGATACCCATGCCGCAGAAGCGTCAGATACTCCCCGGCGCTGAACCACCTCCGCAACTGATCCAACGACCGGCAGCCAATCCCCATCGACATCCCGGCTATCCCTAGCCTGTGAACCGGCCCCATCTCGTCATACCACGGCTTGAGCGCGTCCCAGTCATCCCGATCCTCAAGCCACTTGTCCGAAAACCCAGGCTTGAACGGTCCCCTGCCTTGCTTGTCTTGGATCCGATATATTCTCATGGCTCACCTTTCCTTGTAGGACTCCATCGTCCGGTTCAGCGCAACCAGGTATTTTCTCCAGTCACGCACGCGCACCATTCTCCCGGCCTTCAGATATCGCCAGCCATCACGCTTGAGCGTCTGATAAAGCCCATCCTTGCGTTCGATGATCCCCACGAGGTCTTGCTCCGCGCAATACGCCTTCCACTGCGCCAGCGTCGGCTTGGCTTCCGGCGCTTTCTTCGGCTTCCGGGAGATCGCTGATCCTTCCTTCTTCAAAGCCATGCTCCCTCCGGCTTTGCCGGTGACACCGCTCGCGGACTCATGGGAACTCTTCAAAGATGGGGTACTCTTAGCTTCACGTTTCACGGCTTGCGGTAAAACGTGAAGCCGTTGACCAATTCGATCCATGCCAAGCAAAGAATAGGCATTCGATCCGAACGCTCCGGCCAATCCTCTCCGCTGCTTTATTTCCAGCATCCCAAGAGCAACAAGCTCCTTCCGATACTTCCGAACGAACTCCATGCTTTTCACCATGATGCTCGCCAGCGTCTCCACCTTGGGGAATGGAACGTCACAGGATGGTCCGACGTAGCTTTGAAGCAGGATGTAAAGGAACCTGGCCGGCATGGATACCCGGTTGTCCTTGATGAGTTTGGCCTCGATTGAGTAGTGCCACGGGCACTTGCGATTCAGCGTGTCTTGATTGTCGGGTGTAGTCTGGATGCTCATGTGGTTGATGGGTGATGGTTGAAATGAAAAGGCCAGCCCGAGAGATTGGCGACTCGGGCTGGCCTAGAATCCGGGAGTGA
>Ga0316229_1003317_pt1 | contig 12773 bp, 6 predicted proteins | sample TBH18023metaG_FD_206011 | JGI IMG/M metagenome (GOLD analysis project Ga0316229, IMG submission 206011) | Freshwater microbial communities from Trout Bog Lake, Wisconsin, USA - TBH18023 | ecosystem: Environmental > Aquatic > Freshwater > Lake > Hypolimnion/Profundal zone | place: USA: Wisconsin...
CCAAGGTTTGTCACTGTCAGCGTGCCGCCGAACGACAGCGTGGCGGCAGAAATCAAATCTGCATTGGGAGCATTGGTGCGGTTGAGTTCCATAACCGTCGTCCCGGACAGCGCAAGGCTGTTGGCAAAGTTCAAAGTTCCCAACGGTCCGGGACTGGCCGTGCCGTTCACGGTAACATCGCCCAACACACTGCCCACACCGGCGAGTCTTTGGGAACCTCCGACTACAAAGCCGCCTGACACAGCAGATACATCCAAGACCGCGACATTGAAAAGTTGAATCGTTGTTGTGCTGCCAATCGAAGCTCCGGCACCAAGTTGGAGTATGCCCGCACGGATTTGAAGCGGCCCGGTGAAAGTATTCGCGCCGTTCAAAGTGACGGTGTCGGTGTTCTCCTGGATCACCGAACCCGCGCCGCCAATCGAGCCGTTGACAACCAGATTATTGATGGAGTTGAAGACCAGACCTGCGCCCGGATTGGCCAGCATTACGCTACCTGAACCCAACGCGTTAGTGGTGCCGCTCAAAATTTTAATGCTGCCAATAGTGCTGGCGTTCGTCCAATTGCCGGTGTAGGCGGAGTTGTTGCCGGAGAGAATCACCGAGTTGGTGGTGCTATTCATGTTCGCGGTTAGATTGCCGCTGCCGCTGATGGCGGACTGCAACCAGATGTCCGCAGCATTGGCACCAGTCTGATCCGTGGTGATGACCGAATTGGCGAGCACCTGAAGTGTTCCCGCTACCGCCGGACCGTTGGGAGCAAATCCTCCGTGAAAATTTATTGTCCCTCCGTTCAACAACAGATTCACGGTCGCGGCATTGCCACTGGTTTCACCGCCATTTTTCAAATACAGGGTGCCGCCGCTGTCAATCTGCAGGCTGGCACCGGCAAATGCCGCAGGGGTGGTGCTGTTGGGCGTGCGAACATAAAATGTGTTAGGCGTCTCGTAATTATTGCTGCTGGTGGCCGCCGCTGCGGGCGGGCCGCCCCAAATCGCCACGGTCCAGTCCCCGGGGCTGACGGGTTGATTGGCAGTTTGTTGGCTTACAGTTTGGAGAATGTTTGTCATCACGAAAGATCCTTGGGTAACCACTTGGATGGTGCTGACCGCACTATTTCCGGCGCTATCGAATGCCGTCGCGGTGATGGTGTCTGTCATCACACCTTGATAAGGCACGGTCCAGGAAAACTGGTAGGGCGGCGAACTGTTGGTCTGTTGCGCCACGCCGTTCAGCGAAAATACAACTTTGCCGACGCCGGACTTGTCGGAGGCCGTGGCGATAAAACTGACAACCGTGCCGTTCGTCACCGAATCTGTCGCGGGGCTTACAATCGAAACGAATGGTGCCATCGTATCCGTCGCAGTGGAGTCGTTGAGCAGCGGCTGGATCGGGCTGCTGAAAATCGCGCCGTATTGATTGGTGTCGTAATACGGTAGCCCGATGCCCTGCTGGTAGCCAATGGCGGCACTGGCCGGAACTGTGATTCGCCAGTCGTTGCCGTCGCTCGTATTGGTGCTGTTGAAATAAACCCACGCTTTGATGCGCGGTTGCACCACCGGCAGATAATTCGTCAGCGCGTTGAGAAACCATTGGGCCTTGGTTTCCGTCGGATTATTGGTTTGATTGCAGCCAGTTTCCGCCACCATGATTGGCTTGCCCGGCGCGATGCTGGTTAATTGTGTCATCGTCGTGGCCGCAATGGCGGAAAAATCCTGCCAGGAGTTCGCCAGACGGTTGTAGCCATCCAGCGCGAGCCAGTCCACATAGTTGTCGCCCGGATAAAGCTGATTAATTGGCGTCGGCATGCCCGGGATAACATTGACGCACCAAACCCAGGTGACATTTGTTGCGCCGACGCTGGTGAAAATATCGTGGACGTGCCGCCACATTTGCACATATTGGGCGGCCGAATTGCCGTTGACGCTGGCGCACCACGGATACCAGGTGCCATTCATTTCATGCGCCAGCCGGAGAAAAAACGGATTCCCCCAACTTTTCGCCGAAGCCGCCCAGTTGGTGATATAGGTGTCATAGGCTCCGTTGATGATGTTCGCCAAGGTAAACGATTGCGTCACTCCCTGACTGCCGTTTTGAGGTTGCCAGGTGAACATCGGAATGGAGCCGTGGCTGCGGATGTTGTTCATTTCCGTTGTTGGAAATGCCTGCGTGCCGTTGGTGGACGAACTTGAATCGGTCCAGGAATCAAAGTTGTTGATGATGGAGATATCCTTCTGCGCGTTGGTCACGAAGTTGGTCACGGCCTGCCAGTCGGATGAAGTAGTCAAGCCACCTTCACCATAGGCATAAACACCTGAATAAACCGACGGCTGGGCAACAGCACCAGTCGGGGACAGCAGCCATGCGGTAAACCAAACTAAGATAAAAAGTTTTCTTTCCATACAGAGACTGTCGTTCGATTTACAAATTACGCCCCGGCTACCTTTCCAGCAACCGGGGCGTCGTCAATTATATGATAAATGCCGCAGCTTACTGGACGCTGATGCGGAAGAACTGTCGCGGATTGCCGGGAGTAATCGCGTTCGTAATAATCAGCGTCCCGCCGGTGCCGGCGTTGGTGGATATCGGCGTCCAAGTGATGGGCGTTGAGAGCGCAGGAGTCGCTTGGAGCACATAATTAAATCCGTTCGCAGACGAAGCCACTTGCAGGGTGAAATTCGACCCGCTGACGGACGGGAATGTAATCGTCGGCGTGGGGGCCGTGTTTCCAACAACCTTGATGGTGCCGCTATTCAGCAACGAAGTGTCCCAAGACATATTCGTCGAAGACAGCGCCGGCAGGTTGGTCGCCGCAAATGTGCCGCTAATCGCGCCATTAAATAAATGGAATGTGTCGCCCGCCTGCAATGCGCCGCCGAGGTTGTTCACGGTCAGCGTGCCGCCATAAACTATGGTGTTGGCCGAAAGCTGGTCGGCGTTGGGGGCACTGGCTCGGTTGATTTCCATCACCGCAGCCCCGTCGGACGCGAACGTGACGCTGTTGCTGACCGTCAGCGTGCCGATGCCGGAATTACCCGGAGCCAGGGTGCCGTCCACGGCCACAGGATCCAGAATGATTCCCGAACCGCCAAGAGTAGTGAGATTGGCTACAGATAGCGCGCCGCCATGAAGTTTGCCATTCACCAGCAGCGTTGCCGTGCTGGATGAAATATACGAACTGTTGCCACTCAAACCGACGGTTGTGCCGCCGCCCCAGACATTGTTGTTGCCCGCAAGAACAACCACGGCCAGGCCGTCCACCAGCAATGACCCGCTGCTTCCAAGTGAAATGTTGTTGTTGAAAGTGATCACCGAGGTGGCATCTCCAGCGATATTTCCAGCAGTGCATTCCAAGATCTCGTTTGTGCCGAGAACCGTGTTGGAAAAATTCATGTGGACATTTGCATTAACCGCCCGGATCTGGTTCACAATACCGTCGTTGCCCGCGCCAACCGTGATCGGGCCAGACCAGGTGACGTTGTTGCCGCTGGTGTTGACATAAAGCGCGCCGCCAGGCGACATATAGTTGCCGCTAACCACCACCGGATTTGCTACCGTCATCGAACCTACGAGCGTATTGACGCCAAGCCTTCCACCTGTCAGAACCACAGCACTGCCGGAACCTAAAGCTGAACTAGTTGAGATTTCAAGCTGGCAACCGTTGCCGATGGTTGTCCCGCCGGCATAGGAATTGGTTGCACCAAGAGTTACAGTGGCGCCACCGCCAGTAATGTTCAGGGAGCCTGACCCGCTTATGGGTGAATTAAATGCCTCACCGTTAGCTCCCAAGTTGACTTGCAATATTCCGTTGTTTGTTATCGAACTGGGGTTTCCCAGATAACCGAAGCTCCCACCCACCCCAATAGACAACGTGCCGGCCTGAATGGTGACCGGGCCGCTGAAATTGTTGCCGGAACTGGTAAAATCAAGTTCGCCAGTGCCCATTTTTGTCAGGGCACCGGAGGTGGAAATTCCCACGGTGCTGGCGGAACCATCGAAAATATATTGCTTGCTTGTATTATTGACCGTCATCGAATTCGGAGTAACGGGTGCAACGATATAAATGTCCGGCACGGCGGAACCGGAATCATTAAAGGTCACATTATCTCCCACCGCTTGATAAACATTGGTGCTTCCACTCCAGTTTTGGCTGCTCGTGTCCCAGTAGTTTGCGGAACCGTCACCCACCCAGGTCGTGTTGTAGGTGGTGCCGGTGACAATCAGATTCACCTGTCCGGGCGTGGACGTGTCCAACTGAAAAGTTTCTGTGCTGCCGGCTGGTGGGATCAGGTTGAAAGAACCTCCGCCCTGGATGGTTCCGCTGTAATTGATCAGCCGGTAGGTGCCGGCGGCCTTATAGCCGGTTAATAACAGGTTGAGATAGGGAGTTCCGTTAAGCGTGAGCGATCCCGTCACATTCAAGATGTCATTGGTGGTTGCACTTAGATGGAAGTTAAGGGCATCGGCCGTTGAAGCAGTCAGATCACCAATCACCGTGCCATTGCAACTCAAGTTCTGACCGGCTGGATCCAAGGTTAATCCGCCGGCTGGACTGGCATCCAAAGTTGAGCCGTTTAAAAGAGAAATCGTGGCGGCGGTGGAAATTGCGGAACCGTTGCCAATCTGGATCACCCCGTTGCTGATGATCAGCGAGCCGGTGAATGTATTGGTGCCGTTCAAGGCGACCGTGTTGGTATTCCATTTGTAAACGCTGCCATTCCCATAAATCCCGTTGCCAACCACCAGATTGTTGTTCGCCTTGAAACCAAGGAATGCGTCGGCGACCTGCAATATCACCGAACCCGATCCAAGCGCGTTGGTGGTGCTGCCCTCAACAATAAGGCCGCCATTGGCATTCGACCAGTTGCCGCTAAAGGCCGTGTTGGTGCCAAAAAGAATCACGTTATTGGCTCCCGGAGCGAGCATGTTCACGGTGAGATTGTTGGTGCCGCTGATGGATGACAGCACCCAGATGTCCGCAGCATTGGCACCCGTTTGATCCGTAGCGATGACCGAATCAGCGATCACCTGAATCGTCCCCTCCACTGGCACTGGAACAGGTGCAAAACCTCCGTGGAAATTCATTGTTCCCCCGTTCAGAATCAAGTTCACGATGGCCGCGTTCGTCAAGGTTCCGCCGTGTTTCAATTGGAGAATGCCGCCAGCGTCAATTTGTAGGCTGTCACCGAAAAAATTCGTGTTATATAAACCGGTGAGATTTTTGCCGGGCGTGCGCACCCAAAATGTGCTGGGCGTCTCGTAGTTAGTGCCGCTGTGGGGCACCGCTGCGGGAGTGCCCCAAATTGCGTCGTTCCAGCTTGGGCCGCCGCCAGTCTGGCTAACAGTTTGGAGAATAGTTTGGGCAGACACGGTTGCGCCGACGAAAAGAATCATTCCGAGGATGGTTGCGCCCGGAAGCAGGGACTGAATTCGGTTTTTAATGTTCATAATGGTTATAGCTATTCTATCAAAGTCATCCAAAGACTGGAGCCAGTAAGTTGATCACGCTTTGCTCATTCGCCGCCAATTACCAATGCACAACATCAGGCCGAGGCCGGCCAGCGCATAAACAGAGGGCTCGGGGGCCGCGACGATGGAGCCGTTGACGGTGAGATTGTCGATCCCAATGTTCTGACTGGTGGTGTCAGTGCCGATGTAGAAGCGGAAAGTGACTGAATCCGATATATTTTGAAGCAAGCTGTTTCCCGACAAATCAACAGAAAAAAGCGTTTCGCTATAGGCAGAAGTCTGAAAAGGTATAAGTGTGCTTGACCAATTGATCCCGCCGCCCGGGTTTAATGCCGACTGCGTGCCTGCACCATACAGCACGTTCGCAGAGCTTGTGCCATAACCCGTTTTGCTGGATTCCACGAAAACTTCGCGGTTGGCGGTAAGGGTGCCAGTGGCCGCATCTGCATTAAAGGAAAGGCTGCTGACATTGAGCAATTGTCCCCCGGTCGGAGAAAGGGTGAATTGAAAGTAAGTGGCATTTGCAAAATCTTGAGACAAACCCACGGTCTCTGGCGTGGGTCCGAGCACCCTGTTAAAAGCGGCATAGTTGTCACCCGCCGCGAGAGCCGGGCTAAAACTGGGAACTGTGGTGCCAACGGCACCGAGGCCCACCGTTGAAATAGGAGTTACCGCAGCGCCCGAGCCTACCGTATTTACATTGGTCTTGGTGGCACCAAGGCCGTCCATGTTCCAGAAAGCTAAAGTGTCCGCCTGAAGCTGGCCGGCCACAAGTAAAGAAGCGCCGATCAGCAGGAGCCGGCGTAGGATCAAGGTTTGATTGGTTTTCATAGGTTGATTTTTTCCAAGGGTTTTATTTATGGTTTTCAATTTTTAATTTCAAAGGCTGGCCCATGAATAGCGGACTTGTTAATCATTGTTGCTTCGTTTTCCAATCTCATGGCTTCACGGCATTTTTCGCGCGCTGTCATTAAGTGGGTCAACTTTCACATTCTCTCACATAATGAATAAGCGTATACCCCACAAAAATGTAGGGGAACATTTGGGCCAAAGACACGCCTTGATTGAAGCAATGGAAGCTTTGTGACATCTTGACTATGCTTGATTTCGAATACAGAAACTTGCCCGGACGTTCCTGGTCATTAATATGCATAAAAGTGAATGAAGCTTTACAAAATTTTACATTACTAATCCAAGCATGCTGTTTCTAACAGCGACCTGACGGAAACTATATTGGCATATTATGCGCCCCAGCCCAAATCACTGTGGCTGAATATCGGCAAATATGGATAGGTTTATGGCTGAATTTTTAAATAGTTGAGATTTGCAGAGCTGATGCTGCCTAGATCTTCCTGGTAAAAGTAAAACAGCCTTGTGCTGGCATCAAAAGTGTTGATTAGCAATAATTTTTCCCATTTGATCCAATTCACAGAACCATCCACAGTCAAGTGATTGGCTCCGTCTGGATACGAAACACCCGGCCGTTGGTGGGCTGCCAATTTGAGTGTTTTGAGTGGAGAGGTTGCATCCGCCCACGGATTTCCAGAAGTTACAGACGGGTTTTTGCATACCAAATCCGCCGCCAGCACCCATGAAGGTCTGGCATTGCTCAATTTTGTCGGACTGGACGAAGCGATGCCACTTGAATAAGCCGGGTTATACCAATAATAAATGCCGCCAAAATATTGGTAGCCGATATTCCATTGTGGAGGGGTAGTAGTGCCGTTATAATCTACAGTGCCAATGCCAAGACTGGGGCAACTCCAGACAGAAGCGTTATTGGTCTGTGTCGGATCCAAATAAACACTTTTGAGCGAGTCCGACTGCGCCACATTGATGGCATGTTGATTATAGGCGCCCTTCACCGACCCGGACGGAGTGGGGGGAATACCAGCGGCCCAACGCGCCTCTGCCACATAGTCGTTGTTATCCCCGGCATACACGGTCATGCCGATGCCGATCTGCCGGAGATTATTCACGCAAGAAATCTTCTTAGCCCGGTCCTTGGCTCGCGCCAAAGCCGGCAACAACATCGCTGCCAAAATTGCGATAATCGCAATTACCACCAATAATTCAATCAAAGTGAATCCTTTGACCCAACGACTCCGCCGCGCATCGGGCGGCATGGGGCCGATTTCAATTCTCAATCGCGAAATTGTATTTTGCATAATCACGGAAGCCAGACCAGTCGCATAAACTGGATTTGTTTGCTTCGATAGTTAATCATACCCGGCCACGCACATTGCTCCACCCTACAAAAACATAGGGCAAGTCGGATCGCATTCACTTAGCAATCCGCTCCGACGGTGAGAGAACTTTCACCTAAACGATTGTTAAACTGCCATCCGTGGTGACATTGTGTTTTTGACGGTTTCGACAATCGGGAGTGCTTTAAAGTCTTGTTCCTGTTACCGAACACTGATCATTCGGAAATGAACATTATATCCATCTGTCAAACAATTTTGTCAGCTGCATTAGAGGGATGTCCCTGACTGCCTTGGGCACCGAGACGAACACGCTTGGTTTGCAAGCGAACGACATGTTGCTTCTAGACAGCATGAGCCGCGTGGCGAGGTCGCCTTCCAATCACATGTCGTGATGCAACCAACTGCGATTTGCACCAGCCTCACGGCAACCGCAACCAGAAGAAGCTGGCGGGTTGTGAAGGGTAGATTGGAATGGCGTTCGAGAAGGCCACCCATGCCATCCAGTGTGTCCACGCTGCTGGAAATCCAATTGATTGGAGCCGACAGGTTGGTCGCGGCCTGTCAGGTATAGGCGACCCTCAACGCCCGCGCATTATTTTTGGCGAGGTGCGCCAAGTCGGTATCCTTGCCCGACAAGCGAGGTGAATTTGTAAGTTCCTGAGCCAACTTCAAAGCTGGCTTTGCCATTCTCCATTTCAAGACACTTTACACCCGCCACCTTTTCGATTGGTTCGCCGCTTTCGGTGATGCTGGCCGTGTCCTTGGCTGGAAAACGAACCAAGGCGGTGGTGTTGGCCGGCACGACAACCTCCAGTAAGATTTGGTCGCCGTAACTTCTCCATTTGGTGACAATTTTTCCATGGATCGAATCAAAACTGGCGCTGGCCCAAGTCAGACCATTATTGATAGCGGGTTCAATCTGGATGGTCTTGAAACCCGGAGTTGCCGGCTGGATGCCGCCGATGCCACCGAACAAGAACTCACCACACGAACCAAGTGAATAATGGTTGAAGGAATTCATGCCGGGATCCTGAAACCCCTTTTCGGGAGTCCAGCCATCCCACCGCTCCCAAATGGTGGTGGCACCATGCTTCACTGAGAATAGCCAGGACGGAAAAGTATCCTGCAACAGCAGGCCATAAGCGATATTCACCTTGCCCGCTTCGGCCAGGACTGGCAGCAAGTAACTCACGCCGACAAAGCCGGTCGAAAGATGGTTGCCTTTGGCCTTGATGTCCTCTTCCAGATATTGAGCCGCCTTTGGACGGAGATCTTCCGGCAACAGTTCAAACTTGAGCGCCATGGCGTAGGCGCATTGCGTATTTCCCTGGATGCGGCCATCCGCCTTGACGTAGCGTTTATTGAACGCGGTCTTGATGTCCGCAAACAATTTATCATATTTGTCAGCTTCGGCATCCCGCCCCAGCGCGTGGCAGGATTTTGCCAGCAGATGGGTGGAATAGGCAAAATAAGCGGTGCCGATCAAATCCTTGGGCGTGTCGGCGCCGATTGACAGCCAGTCGCCGAAGTCTTCGCCACGATCTTTGTTGCGAATCAAACCGTCGCTGTGCGATTGCACATAATCCACCGATTTGATCATCGCGGGCAGATGTTGCTCTAGAATGCGCTTGTCGCCATACATTTCATAAATAGTCCAAGGACAAATGACCCCGGCATCGCCCCAGGCGGGAACACCACCAACATCCCGACTGGTATTGGGACTCACGTTGCTGAACGCTCCTGCCGGAGATTGGCCGTCGTCCACGTCCACCAGCCATTTGGTGAAGAACGCCGCGACATCCGCGTTGTAAGTCGCGGTGCGGATGAACACCTGTGCGTCGCCCATCCATCCAAGGCGCTCGTCGCGCTGCGGGCAGTCGGTGGGAATGCTGATATAGTTGCCGCGCTGACCCCATTGGATGTTGGATTGGAGCTGGTTGATCCGCGGATCCGAACAGGCAAACTCCCCGGTGCGGGGCGTATCCGATCCGATGACAATGCCCGTGACCGCATTTTTTTGAGGCCGGCCGTTCAGGCCGGAAATTCCCACATAACGGAAGCCGTGGAATGTGAAACGCGGCTGCCAGGTTTCCATGCCGTCACCTTTGCAGACATACTCGTCTATCGAAGGCGCCCCGCGCAAATTTTTGGTGTAAAGCGTGCCGTCGGGATTCAGCATCTCGGCATGATGCAAAGTAATTTTTGTGCCGGCCGGGGCCGAAACTTTCAACCGCACCACGCCGACCATGTTCTGGCCCAGGTCATAAATCCAATCGCCGGATTTGGATTTCGTGACGGATTTGGGGTTTAGTTCACAGATCTCGCGGACGGGCGGCATGACTTGCGATTCCAATTGACGGAAAGATTCGTCGCGCACCGCAACGCCGTCCCACTTGCTTTCATCCAGACCAAACTTGTCCCAGCCCTTGATTTCCAAACGCGAATCATAATTTTCCCCCAGCATGAAATCTGCCGAGAGAATGGGGCTGGCGTGCGACTTCCAGGTGTCATCCGTCTCGATCCTTTCCGTGTGACCGTCGGCGTAAGTTACTTCCAGCTGGGCCAGAAACGCGGGCTCTTCGCCAAAGAATTCAAAGCCGCCGTTGCCGATATGTCCGCTGAACCAGCCGTTGGCCAGCATGGCTGCAACCGCATTGCCGCCGGTTTTCATTAAGCCAGTAACATCAAAAGTTTGATACCGCACCCGCTTGCGATAGTCGGTCCAATCAGGAGCGAGAACATGGTCTCCCACTCGCTGGCCGTTGATGTGCACTTCGTAAAGTCCCAGCGCCGTAACGTAGAGAACCGCCTTTTGGACCGGTGACTGCAATTCAAAGGACTTCCTCAGATATGGCACGGAAGAAGACTGCGCCGGCAGCATCAAGGTTTGATTTTCGTCCGCCTCTTTTTTAATGATTTGCCCGCCATACTCGTATTCCACCCGCAAATGTTTGACCACTTTATAGGCAGGATCCACTCCCAGCGTCTTGTTGTTGACAACCATTTTCAGGCGGCCTTGCTTGATGTTGCTGTTCAGGACGGCGGTGACATCGGCCGACTGGCCTTCGGCAACGGCCTCATAGGTTGCATGGAGAATGCTCAAGGTAGCATTTGTGTCTTGGTTGGAAAGAATCGGGGCTATCCATTTCGCACTCCAATCCGCCGGCTGAAGCAGCCCCATGCTCCACCGGGCAACCGGACTCCAACCGCCGGCTTTACCATCGCGATCCCAAGTCCGAACCTTCCAGTAACAATTCTCCCGGGAAACCAGCGGACTGCCCGCATATACTATTTGGGAGCTTTCAGCCGATGCCACCTTGCCGCTGTCCCACAGATCGCCTTGGCCCTCGTTCAAAAGATTTGAAGAGGAAGCCACCAAAACTTGATAAGCCGATTGCATTTCCCCTCTCCGGGGCGAAGTGATGATCCAACTCAAGCGCGGACTGGTCGCATCAATGCCAAGCGGGTTGGTGAGATACTCGCAGCGGAGATTTTCAGTCACGACGCCCGCCGAGCACATGCCCGCGAGAAAAATGGCCGCCAAAATTAAAATGTGTTTTGAAAATTTCATTATTTTTTAGTTATGTTACAACTGGCGGAGACAAACGCTGTCACCGGCCAGATTAATTGGAAATGACATCAGGTTGGCGACTGTTGGACCGACAAGCTCTCTACGCTTGGTATCGTTACCCAGTTTATGAAAACCAAGCACACGCCATCTCGTTCTCGACTGGCCAAACGATGACAGCGGTCAATAAGACAGTCTGTGAATTTCAAAGTGTCTGTCATACTTTATCTTCCGGCCTGCATATTTACCATCCCCCGAACACGGTGAAATTCTCATCACCGAAACAGGTGATGCTTCGGAATATTTCATTCGACCCGGCAAGCGGTGCGCCAGCATGGCCATATTCTATACGAGCGGCAAGGGTCATGACGAGCCAGCCGGCTTCTGCTGGGGCGTTTTGGAGGTCATATAACGAACGACCGCCTCGGTGCGCGAACTCACATGTAACTTGGTAAAAACATGCTTTAAATGACTGCACACCGTGTCAATGCTCAAATCCAGCTTGCCGGCAATCATTTTATTGGAATAACCCTGCGAAAGCAGCACTAAAATCTGCTCCTCCCGCACCGACAAATGTGCGGATTCATCCCGGATTTTGGCCTTCTGCCGGAACGACTCAATGACGCGCCGGGCAATCTGGCTCGTCATCGGCGCTCCGCCGCCCAGCACGTCCAGCAATGCGGTTCGTAAATCCGACGGCTTTGTCCGTTTCAGCAGATAACCATCCGCCCCCGCTTCCAGCGCCAGAAAAACCAGCTCCTGATCGTCCATGGCCGTGAGAATGACGATCTGGGTTTGCGGCAACAAAGCCTTGAGCCGCACGGTGCATTCTATTCCGGACATCCGTGGCAGAAAAATGTCCATGAGCACCACATCCGGCAGCTCTGTAGGGATAATGCGCAAGGCCTCCTCTCCGGTGGCGCAGGCGCAGACACACGTAAAATCCGGAAATGAGTTGATAAGCTTGATCCAACTGTCACGAACTTTCGGCTGGTCCTCCACCAAAGCTACCTTGATGGGACGCCTTGAAGTTGGTTCAGCCGAACGAGTGCCTTTCGTCGGTTTTGTAATTTTAAAACTTGGTGGGGTCATGGTTTTGGGAAGCTTCATCTGTCCGCTCGTTTCTTGTTTCTACAATGTGAGTCGGAAATTTTTTCATGTTCCAAATGCAATCCCAGACATTCCATCGAGGATGCTCCAAGGGAACGCTAAACTCAACCCGACAGCCTTGATTTTCCTTGTTCAATCTCGCCTCCCAATCCTTGCAAGCCGAGCCGGTAATTTCGTCAATGCGCAGCGTCCAAAGTTCCGGCCAGGTTTCTTGGATTTTGTTAAGGCAACGCAGCCGGGATTCCTTGCTCAGCTTTTAATGTCCGTTTCCTGCTCAAGTTCGATTTTGAAAAGTGCCACCGTATCGCTGAATTTCGGTGGATCAACTTGGTTGCGGTTTTCCTGGCGGGTCTTGAGGAAATCCGCCGGCCGGAGCTTGGCCGTCGTCCACACGGTCGTCTGAAAGCTCTCCCGAATGA
>Ga0316229_1003335_pt1 | contig 12715 bp, 13 predicted proteins | sample TBH18023metaG_FD_206011 | JGI IMG/M metagenome (GOLD analysis project Ga0316229, IMG submission 206011) | Freshwater microbial communities from Trout Bog Lake, Wisconsin, USA - TBH18023 | ecosystem: Environmental > Aquatic > Freshwater > Lake > Hypolimnion/Profundal zone | place: USA: Wisconsin...
GCAGCTACAGTCGGCCTACGGCCTCCTTCCGCTGCCCCTACCGGCTGGGTTTCTTCCTTCTTCTTCATTGGCACCTCTCAGGGGATTGTCCCCAAATGGGTGTCCAAGGGAATACCAGGGCGGTGGATTTCCTACCTGAATTGCCGTTGCAGGGTTGAAAGATCCTCTGTAGTCAGGGTGAGTGAGATATAGAAAACCAGCACTTGCTGTCGGCATCCAATTGAAACGGAGAGCTAAGCCAAGTTCTCTTCAAGAATACGTCGAAACAGAGCGAGCGCCTGGCCTAGGGCTTCCTTCGAAGTAACTCTTACACCAAAGCAGTACGCCTCCCACTTTGGACCAAGGGCTTTCTGAATTTGAGCATTGAGAAAACGCCACAAAATTATATGTGATTCATAATCATGGTCACTCTTCTGTAGAAATACATGAATCAACTTTACTGGTTTCTCAATCCGATGTGATTCAAATGACTCCCAGTACTTTGCAATGTTTGTCACGCCGCCCGAAGACTCAACTTCGACTACTACCGTGCAGCTGGGTAACTCAATACGAAGGTCCCCAAACTGGAAGGAGGGGGTTTGTCCCTTAGGCATAAGGTTTGTCAGGCCCTGACCTGAGAAGTGGGGAAGACCAAGTTCTTCCGAAAGTGCCTTAAACGGCTCAAGAGCAATGCCTTCGATATTTTGGCGAATCATAATTTGATCCTTCGACCAGTGTTGGAGACCTGTGGAAGTATATTGATTTCAATTTACGATCGCCAGGAGTTTTATGATCGTTTCATCTCCAAGAGAAACGCTCACGCTGCCCCCTCCTGCTTCATGGCCTCAAGAAACCGTTGGAACGATGGCGTCTCGCTGAGAGTTTGCACCGCGCTGAAGAACCGCAGGTTCGGGAGGGAGCCGCTGCCCATGCGGAGCTTTTCAGCGATGCGCCATGCGCGGCGCAGGGAGAAGATGGCCACTTCCTCGAAACCGGCCTTGGCGAGCTTGGCCAGAACGATCCCCACAGCGTTTCCCAGGGGATCCCGTTCGCCCAATCGGACCTTGGACGGCGTGACGAGGTGATCACTCATTGCAGTACCCAAAATCCATGCCTGGTCGAGCTGTCCTTCGCGAGGAATCCAGACGGAATCGGGAGCTTCGACGAGACACATAACCGCAGGCACGATATCTGCGTGCTTCTGAAAACTACGGAAAAGTTGGGCGGCTTCCACTCCCACCGTGCTCTGCATGATATGGCTGTGCAGCGCCTCGGGCGTCCTGGGCAAGGCTAGGCCTGCGCCAGCCCAGGTGCGGGGAGTTGGCTGCTGGGGGCTAGGGCTAGCGGGGTCGAAGCGGCTGAGGTAGCTGGGATGCCGGTTCAAGAAGGCCCGAACGAGGGAAGAGAAGTCTTCTTGTCTGTAGGACCAGTCCATCCAAGCCTCATGATCCACCAACAGCTCGAAGTGGGCGCAGCGGTTACTGAAGGCCGTGTCCATACTGCGTACACCAGCGCGGTCTTCCAGGCGATTGCCCGCCATGCAGACAACGGACCCCTTGGGCAAACAGAAGCCGCTTGAGGTCGTGCGCCCCGTGATGAGTTGAAATAGCGCGTTACGAACAGAGGGCTCGCAGCGGTTGGGCTCGTCGATGAAGAGGATGAACGGGCGCGTGGGATCCAGGGCCGCGGGCGTGGCCCAGCGTGTCACCTTGAATTTCCGCTCGGACCCGTCCGGGAGGCGGCGAATCAGTTCCTCCACCGTGGGAACACCCAGGAGGTCCTCCACATTGAGCTCCGGGGCGCTGAGGGTCACCACAGGGAGGACCTGCAGGACATCGCCGCACTGCTCGGAGGCCCAGGCCACCAGGCGGGGCTCGTCGCCCAGGGCCTGGAAGAGGGAGGTCTTCCCGATGCCGGGACTGCCGTAGAGCATGAGCGCGAGGCCGCTGTGGGCCAGGGCCACCGCCAGATCCGGCAAGTCGCTGGGCTTGATCTGGGGCAGATAGGTGGGCTGGATCTTCTCAACCATGGTGGACTCCGAGTTCGAGGCGAATGGCGTCATAGCCGTATTTGGGGTCGGGCAGTTGTTCGCTGCACACAGTTAGAAGATCGATTGGCCAGTCCTGGGCGTCAGGCCAAGGCACGTAGCCATCGGTGAGGAGGACGCCGAAGCTGACGGGGGGAAGGTCGAGGGCCTCAGGCGACTGGAGATGTTCGATGATGCAGCGGGGGTCCGTCCCGCCGCCACCCTTGAGCTCCAAGCTGCGCTGCTGGATGGCCTCAAGGACATCCTCCGGGTGCTCTAGGAAAAGGTCTTCCTGGACGCAGGCATCCCAGGTTATGAGGCGGACCGGGACTTCGGCGTTCTGGAGTATGCCAACCAGTTCACCCATGAAGGCACTCAGTTGATCGGGGCCGACGCTGCCCGAGACGTCCACAAAGACGCCCACAGGGCCGCGGTCCTTGATGGGGCCGGGCAGCACGGCACCCACCGAATGGGAGCGGCGCCCAGGGCGCGAGAAGGTGCGCCGCCGCCCCTTGAGGTGGCCATGGATCTTCTGGGCCAGCTTCGCCTGCCAGGGAATCTGGGGGGTGAGGAGGGGCCCAAGGAGCTTCTGTGCCCAACCCGGAAGGTTGCCGATTCCCTTGTCGCCCTGAAGCGCCTGCTCGGCAGCCTCCAGGAGCTTCTCCCGCCAGGATTCGCGAAGCGCCTCCCGATCGGCTTCTGTGAGGGCGGTCCAGGCATCGAACCAGAGGTCACAGCAGGAGCCGCCAGGGCCAAAGACCAGGGGAAAGAGGTTACGCAGGCGCTCGAAGAGACTTGGCTCACCCTGCGCCAGATCCACGGGCAGCTCGCCGCGGATGCGGCCGGGAATTCGGTTGAGCGCCCCGCGAGTCGAAGCCCACTCCTCGGAGGTCAGGGATTCCGGCTGGAACTCGTTGAGGATGGCCTTGCCCAGCGCAGCCTTCTCCTCGCGGGCCATGCCCTCGATGGCGTCCCGGATGCAGTCCGCGTTCCCAAGCCCAAGCTCACCGAGATCCTTCGGCAATGCATCGTAGATCTCCTCTGCGGGCATGCCCTTGAATTTAAGATCAAGCAACGGCTTGAACTGCTCTGGCAGGGTCAGGAAATCCCTGCCGAAGTCGCTCTCGTCGATGAGCTGGTTGATGGCGAAATCGTGCGCAATGTTCCAGCGCAGGGGCTTGCGTGAGCCGCAGCGGGGGAAGGCATCCAGGGCCAGGTGCAGGGCCTCGTGGAGGAGGACTGAGCGCAAGGCAGGCAGCTCCAGGGCTTCCAGAAAGTCCTTGCCGAAATAGCAGATGCCCCTGCCGTCCACGCTGGCGGTGCCTACCCGCGGATCCTCCGTGATGAGCAGGGGCACCTTCAGGACGAGGCTCCCCAGGAAGGGGCTGGCCTCCACCAGCGTAGCCCGAGCCCGGAAGAGCCTCGCCTTGAGGACAGTGAGGTCCTCCGGGCTGCTCATCGGGGATTTGAGGGTTGTGGTCGATTCCAATGGGTTCATCGTCTCTCCAGGAGAAACGATGAGGGTTCATGGTCGACACTGACTGTCGTGTGCCTGGAGCTTGTTCGATGTGGGTGGGCACCCACGAAGGGGCAAACGTTACTCCCCCCTACCTGCCGATGCAGTATCACCCTGCAGCCAGGATCACTTCGAGAACCTGACCTTCCTCGGAATGCAGGCACAGGGCCTCAATTTGAGCCTTCGGATGACACCGCCCAAGCAGGTCGAAAATCTCCTCGATGACTCCGATCTCCATGATCTCCCAATTCGCAATGATGAAGACCAGGAGGCGATCAGGATTGGCCACACCCTGCTCCACAAGGCTGGAGGCGAGGCCGAAAATGAGTCCAGGCATGATGCCGGATTCCTCTTCCCGGCTGAGGTTAAGCGACTTCAACCCTGAAACCCAAGAAGCCTCCTTCAGGAAGGGGAGCCATGAAAGGAATGTTTTCAAATCCTCTGGTCGAAGCAGCCCAGTGATTTTGAGTAGCAATTCGAAGGGTGTCGGGGAGATGTACTTATTCATGGTAGAAGCGTAGGTGTCTCAGATGGACACCATCTGTCTAGCGATTAATCGAAGACGCCCGCATTTGTCGGGACTTCAGAGTTGAAGTCATCCGCTTGTTTGCAAGGAGAATAGAGATACCCGACTACCCCTTGGTGATTTTGGACTTGGGGCAACATTCCTCGGGCGCGGACACCCGCTAACCCGAATCGTGCCTCCCACCTTCAGGCCTCCAGGAAGGCCCCTCAAGGAGGGCAAGTCCTCCAGGATGAGGTCCCCTGCAACTTCCAAGTCCTCCGATAGGCTTTCTAAGCGGTGGCAGGATAGGATCCGCAGGTCCCCACCAAGATGGAGGCTCTTGGGCATGGTTCGGAGTCTGGGTAATCGAAGGAGCACCATCTCGTTCGGGACGGATGCCACCTCCGGAACCACCTCGAGGTGCTGGCAGTCTCGAATGACGAAGTCACGGGCGATGATTGGCTCCGCCTGGATGGATGCCCCTCCGCACTCGATGAGAAACAACCTCCTGAGGGGCCCGAGATACTTCAGTGACTCCAGGGAGGGACACTTCTCAATCAGCACTGCAGGACACTCATCGAGCCCGTATGAACAATCTCCACCAGGCTCATCCAGCCCGATGGACCGCAGGTTTGGACAGCCGACCACCGAAAGGGCGGACACCACCAGCTTCAGCCCCAAGTCCCTGACGCGGGGGTTACGGCCAATCCGCATTGTCCATGCAGGTAGGACCAAGCCCTTGGGAAATACCCCCAACCTGCAATCTGCTTCCACTTCCATGGACCAGCCCGCAATCTTCTGGAAACCTGAGATCTGCCAGTTCCTGAAGCTTTCCGAGAGGTGCATCCGCTGCAAGTAATCCCTTACACTCTCTGGATCCTGAGAAAAGGCCAGGGATGCCGGATGGATGCCATGGCTTTCCAGTGTCCAGGAGACAACGGGTAGGGGCAGGATGCCATCAACGAGGGTCAAAGCCACCTCCAGCTTTTTGCGGGGATCGACTTCCAGCCCCAGCAGGAGTTCCAGGACCACACTCGCCCCAAAGCCGTAACTCAGCAGGGCCTGAGCCTGACCCCGGCAGCCTACGCCCACCATCCGGAGCGCAGTGACCTGGAGGAGCGCGGCCTGCAGGGCTGGATTGGACCCGTCAGGCGAGCCGGAATGCCCGCATTCAACCATTCACTTTCCTCGAACCCGGGGTTGTGCTGATTGCGCGTCTACTGCCCGCAGGACCGAGGCCAGGCGATTGCCCTGCCCGATGAGATCGCCCCGATGGTTGCGGGTCTCGTTGGTATGCGGATTGAAATGCGCCAGTAGGCGTCCTTCAAGGCCGCGGGCCTCGATCACTCCATCGCTCGATCGCTTCACCAGACGGCCTTGACTACCGGTTCTTAAATGGCTTTGACGAGTATTCATGCTGCAGCCTCCATGGAGGGGAGCATCGGGCACCGTGTTCGCCAATCGCTGTCCATTTTTCTGGACGCTCATTCGCTCCCATCAGATTCGGAGGCGGTCGGCATGGGAGATCACCCAGCGATTCCCCAACTCGGCTCCCGGCGTTAGACGATTCCAGAGGGGGCTTGGGATCTCTAGGTGCACCCTGCCCCCAACCTGAAGCCCCGACCCGACCTCAGCAAGAGACGGACAATCCCGGATCACCAGGTCTCCGCCGACCTGAAGACCCTCAGGCAGGGCCTGAAGATGCGGGCAGTCGATCAATTGGAGCTTGCCTCCGATGTGGGTGCCACTGGGCAGGGACACGAGATTCTCGGCACTGATCAAGGCGGACCCCTTCACCCGCAAATCGTCCAGGCCTCCTGGGTCGGCAAGGTCCACCTCCAGCCTGAGGTCTCCCTCGCATCGGATTCTCCAGGGAAGGGCACCGAGGCGGCCGGGCCCAGTAATCACAAGATTCCCCTTAACCTCAAGAGCCTCGGGTACCCCTTGCAGACACGGCACCATCTGCAGATGAAGGTGCCTGCCTGTTCGAAGATCGCTGGGCACGGACCGCAGGTAGGGACAATCACGCACCGTAAACGAACCTCCCACCTCGATGCCGGAGGGAATGACTTCCAGGGTCGGGTCCCCTTGAATCAAGAGGGAATGGCGATATTTCAACCCTGGTAGTAGAGACCTGGAACTTCCAGGCCCCTCAAAATTTACTTCGTGTTGTTCATATCCCGGTGGTCCTCCCTGCTGGAAACGGCGCAATTCATCCCGGACACCAAAAGTCTCCGCCAGAGAAAGCACCAGGTCGTTCATGCGACAGGCCGAGACGCCCTTCGAGGCGCCCTCAGAGACCCTCAGCAGATGGGGAGCCATGCCTGGAAGGAACAATGGCAGGGAAACCGGGTGAATCCCGAGTTCGAGGGTATGCCGGGCGAAGTCCTTCAAACCGGGGCAGTGCAGCCAGAGTCCAAGCAGAAGCTCCATGCGGGGCAAGGCACGGTCCTCCATGTGGCCAATGGCACCCAGAATTTCGTTGGGGTCTACGCCCTCTCGAAGGAGGATCCGGATCACTTCGAATGGGCGCAGGCCTAAGCACATGCATTGGAGCGTCCGGTAGCGACAAACAAGCTGTGGCTGGCCACCCGGATCGGATGACTCCTCGGTTGCCGGCCGATCCTGGGCTTCCATTCTCAAAGGGTCATCGGGGGGAGGCTGAATCATCTTCGGGCCGGGCATTCAGCTTCCTCCCATCTCTTGAACCAGACTCGATTCCCGAGACGGACATGGCAGCACAAATCGAAGGTCGAAGGGGGTCATGGGCTAGTCCATCTGCATGCACAGAAGATGTAGGCCCCCGATGGTCATTCGCTGTCCAAGGCCCTACCACATCTTCCTCCCATGAAGATTCTTCACCTCTCAGACCTGCACGGGCGACACACCAGGGCCGTCGTGCAGCTCATCGACACTCATGCCCCTGACTGGATTGTCCTGACCGGCGACATGCTGCCCGACTTCTACATGGTTGGGGGTAAGGGCAACCGCCTCGACTGTCAGCGCGAGTGGTGGGGCACCTACCGGAGCAGCTTTATGCATCCGTATGCCATCACCACCCTCAGCCTCGGCAATCACGAGATCGAAGGCTTCCGGGACCGCGATTTGGAAGGGGGCCCAGGCGCCTTGCAGGGACGGGTCGGGGTTCTTCAGGGCAACCCTGCGGAGTTTGGCGCCTGGGGCTTCTCTCGGGAGTATGAACCCGACGAGCTGCAGGATGAGGTGGATGCCCTGAACCGCCCCCTTGTGGTGCTGTCCCACTGCCCTCCATACGGTCTGCTGGATGCCAACAAGGAGGGTACCCGCATCGGGCACCCTCCCTTCCGAATCTACCTGGACGAGGCCCCGGAACCCCCTCTGCTCGTGCTGTGTGGTCACGCTCACGAGTCCTTCGGCCAGGTCCGCCTGGGCCGGACGCTGATCGTCAACGCCGCCACGGGCTACGCCCTTATTGACCTGGACCTAAACCAGGGGGTGGCCCAGGTAATTGAAATGTCACGCATGAACTCTTCTAACCATGAGGTCCCATGAGTTACCGAAACCACAAGAGCCGCAAAGGTCGGCGGGCCCCCGCAGTGAGCACCATTCCCAAGGCCTACAATCCCATCCTGCGCCTGTGGATCCTACGACTGATCCACTTGGGTGGCGGCCTCTTTGCGGACCGCCGCAACCGGTCCGACATCTCCCGGGATGCTATCGATGCAGCCGGTCTTTCGCCCATGGAGGGACGCTTCCGTGAGGGCGATAAGGCTCAGGCGGCTGCCGCGGAAGCGGAGTTCCAGTATTTGCTGCGGGCGTCGGAGGAGGCGGAACCGAAACTGCCAGTAAGCACCCCCATCGCCCAAAACATCGAATGGCTGGGCGAGGCGGCAGGCCTGAACGCCGCCGAAGGCGCCATTCTGCACTTCGTAATCTTGGCGTTCCATCACCCGGGCCTAGAGAATGCCCTGGACCAGATGGGTGGTCTAAGCCTGGGCAGCCTTCAGGCCCTATTCTCCAGGACGCTTGGCCTCCGGCCTTCGATCGTGGCCAAGGCCCTGGATCCCGGTGGGGCCCTCACCCGGACCGGCCTGATGTGGGTGGATACAGGTGCCAATTTTCCCTTCAGGGGCAAGATCGAGGTCTTGGCCGGTCTGTGTGATCGGATGTCTAGTCGCCACCGAAATTCCTGGAGCCTCTTCCGCAGCGCCTTCGTCAAGGCACTGTCGGCCAAGCTCACGCCCTCCCACTACCCCCACTTGAGCAAAGACCTGGAAATTCTGACGCCCTTTCTCAAGAATGCTCTGCTCACGCGGCGTAAAGGCGTAAACATCCTCATCCACGGCGGTCCGGGAACGGGCAAGACGGAATTGGTGCGCACCCTCTCCGCTGATCTTGGTGCCGACCTTTACGAAGTCGCCTCCGAGGATGCCAGGGGCTGGCCGGTGGAAGGCAATGACCGCTTCCGCGGTTACCGGCTTGCCCAGACTGTGCTCGCCCATCGAGAGAATCACCTGATTTTCTTCGACGAGATCGAAGATGTCTTCCGTCCCAAGGATGACAGCCCGCGCGCCTCCCGCAGCAATGTGAGCGGCGTCAAGGCCTGGGTGAACAGGACCCTTGAGGAGAATCCGGTCCCCGCCTTCTGGGTGACCAACCACCTGTTCATCCTCGACGAGGCCTTTGTTCGCCGTTTCGACTACGTCATCCACCTCGACAATCCACCGCGCAGTGTCCGGCGCCGGATGCTAGAGGAGAACCTCCTGGGCCTGCCGGTAGATGCTGCCCGCAAGGACCGCATGGCGGAGCATGAAGGACTCTCTCCTGCACTCATCAACCGAGTAGCTAGCGTAGCCAGGGCCGTCCACCCCACCCTCGGGCCTGGCCAGGCCGGCCCTGTCTTCAGTCACCTTCTGGGCAATGCCCTCGAGGCTCTTGGGCACTCCCGCACCCCCCGTCAAGTGGTGGAGGTGGTTACGGACTACCGTCCCGAATTAGTGAACACAGACTGTGATCTGAGTCCAGTGTTGGGGGGGCTTCGGGAGCATGGCAATGGCCGCATCTGCTTTTATGGCCCCCCGGGCACTGGCAAGACTGCCTATGGGCGTCACCTAGCTCAGCAACTGGACCGTCCCTTGCTCGTGAAGCGGGCATCGGATCTGCTCAGCATGTATGTCGGCGGGACCGAGAAACTGTTGGCCGCCATGTTCGAGGAGGCCCGAACTGAAGGCGCAGTATTGCTGCTGGACGAGGCCGACAGCTTCCTGCAGGAGCGGGGCAAGGCAAAGCAATCCTGGCAGGTCACCCAGGTTAACGAAATGCTTACCCAGATGGAGGCCTTTGACGGGATCTTCATCGCCTCGACCAACCTCATGGACCAGCTCGATGCCGCGGCCCTGCGCCGCTTTGACCTCAAGGTGCGCTTCGATTATCTGCGCCCCGAACAGGCCTGGACCATGTTTCTGGATGCCGCCGGGCGCTTGGGAATCGAATCCGATCCCGCAGTAAAAGGACGGCTCGCTTCCATGGGCATCCTGACTCCCGGGGACTTCGCCACGGTCATTCGCCAGGCCCGAATGAACCATCCCAAAGACGCCCGTGACCTGCTCGGGCGCCTCGAGGCCGAATGCCTGGTGAAGCCAGATCATCGGCGCAAGCCGATTGGATTCACAGAGCGGGCGTCGTGAAGGGCCATGGCCTGAAAGGAAGTTACCTCCCGAAATAGCCCATCGACTGAGTGACAGGAACTGTCACCTAATCTGGCCCACCCTGGGTGCATGGCAACAGGAGGGCACCATGGTCAAAACCTTCAGGAAGATCGAACCCCTGCTCACGGTGCTGGTCTGGCCAATGATGCTCCAGCTCACGCTGAAGACCTTCGCCCGGTTCGAAGTGACCTATGTCCTGTGCCTGGTGGGTGAGTTTACGCTGTTCGGGTTCTTCAGGATCATCGGAGTCGCCCTGGGCCTCACCCCTAAACCTGAAAGGAACCAAGTTTCACCATGACAAATCCCATGCCGATATATGGTTGAGGGCAAGTTCTCCAGGATTGGTTCAACCAACTTGATACGACACACTTTGTCACGTTGTTCGCCCTATCCTAAGTCAAGACAACTTGGAGTATCACTTGGTCCATCAGGCCCCTTTCTTATTCCTCGACACCGAAACCGGCGGGGTAGATCCAGAACGGCACAGCCTCCTCAGCATCGGCATGGTGGTTGGCCGAGGGCGAGAAGTGGTCGCACAAACGGAGATCTTCATACGGCACGACCCCTACGTGGTCACGGCTGGGGGGCTAGAGGTCAATCGAATCGACCTTGTCACTCACCACAAGCGGGCCATGGAGCCGATGGCTGCATTTGAGGCGATGCAGGTCTTTCTTGAGCCCCACATTCCGGCTCAGGAGAAGATCATCCTGGTCGGCCACAACATTTCGTTTGATCGAGCCTTCTTGGACGCTTTTCTGAAGTCAGTGGGGCAGGATCCCGGGACTCGGTTCAGCCACCGCTCTATCGATACTCATGCAATAGCAGCGATTCTTAAGGATGCAGGAAGAATCCCTTCCTCTGTCGCCTTGAATTCGTCAGGACTGTTCGACCATTTCCAGGTCAACATTCCTCCAGCTGATCGCCACACTGCGCTCGGGGATGCGCTTGGTACCTACCAACTCTACTGGCGGATGGTGGACTGCGCTCGCTGACCTCCAGCGTACCCTCTCGTGCGATCAAGGCCTTCCGCCGCAGCGCATTCTTGGTTTCAAACGTCTATCCTCGAACGGAGTTTTCCATGAACAATATTGCTGAAGCCACCGGGACCACCCAACACCATCTTGATCTCCCCTTGGAGGAGGTCTGCTTCTGCGTCCTCGACACCGAAACCACGGGCTTTTCTCCTGAATTGGACCGAGTCATCGAGGCCGCTGGCGTACATGTTTCGCTCAAGCATGGTGTGCTTCGGCATGTGAGCCAGCTAGTGAATCCCCAACGTCCCATTCCGGAAGACGCTACGGCGACCCACGGACTCCGAGACGAGGACGTTGCACAAGCCGGGACGCTCGAATCGGCCATGGATCTGATTCGTCAGCGACCCTTTGATGCATGGGTGGCCCACAACGCTGCCTTTGATTTCGGCTTCGTACCACCAGGCGATACTCCTGTGGTCTGCACCCTGATGCTGGCTCGGCGTCTGTGGCCCGAGTTGCCCGAACATAAAAACCAGAGCCTTCGCGCCCATTGGAACCTTGAGGTGCCCGAAGCGGAAGGGCTCCCTGCCCACCGCGCCGAGCCTGATGCTCTTGTCACGTCCGCATTGTTTCGCCTCGAGCTCAAGGTGTTGACGGAACGGTTCCCGGAGATCACCACGTTCGGGCGTTTCCTGGAATGGTTGAACACCCCCCAATTGCTGCCACTTTGTCCGGTCGGAAGGAAGTATCGGGGCAAGCCATGGTCCGAGGTTCCAAAGAGCTACCTGGTCTGGATTCAAGAGAATTTCGAGAGCATGGACATCGATCTGCGAATGACCCTCGATCATCTTTTGGGCCGCTGAGATCACAGGCCAAGCTTTTCCGATTTTTGAGATATCAGCTCACGTCCTGGAGTGTGCTCTTCACCTAGCCGCAGGATTGGTGGCTTCTCTGCTTCCAAATTCCTAGGTCAGATATGGGGCTTCAGACTGAAAATGGCATCTCTCTGGGCTTTCCAGAAGGCTCCTGCCTTCTCCGAAGGGAAGAACGTTCGGTCGATGTATTCGCCGATCGGTTCACCCTCTGGGAACAATCCGAGTTCCTGGGCCAGTTTGAAATAGCCAGCACCCGGGAAGCCTGTCTCCTTCGCCACGACGAGGCTGGAGATGAGCAAACCATGTTTGGCGAAGTAATCCCTGGAGAGGTCCCCGAGTACCGTGAGGGCCTCTGTATGACGATGGACTCCGGTCAATTGCTCGAGTTCCGCATAGCACAGGGGCTTCTCTGGATCAGCGGCTTGAATCAATTTGTTGAGAACCTGCTTCACCTTGGCAATGTTCTCGGGTTCCGTTGCCATCTCTATCTCCTCTGGGAATTGTAAATCTACCTTCTGAGTGCTTTATCGCCATAGTCCCTTGATTCTTGAACTCTGTAAGGTCAGGTCGCATTGGGACCGTTCACCTTAGGGTCATTCTGGGCGATTCTGCTGGTCAATGACTGTCGCTCCTGTTCCCCCAATGTTCCGAGTGGGGGTGCGAATTGGTGTCAACCGACAAAACTATTGACCCCCCTTCGCGACAAAACTCCTGACCCCCTAGATGCGAGGCAGGCGGGTGTAGGGAGGGCGTAGCCCGACCGCAACCCGACGGCCTCGCATCGCGATTTCCGCTCTCATCTTCCCCACCTACACTCCAAACCCCGACGGGGCGACCGCGGGGCAAGGAAGGGGCAACTCGGTGACCGACGATGCAATACCAGCAAGGGTTTGAGACGGCTAGCGGCCTCTAATAGTGATTATCGAAATAGGTCCTGATCCCCCGGGTAGTTGCCCCGCCGTTGCCCCGTAATCGCGCCGTTTCTAGCGACCACTTGGGTTCAGTCCACGACCTTGATGGGACGGAGTGAACCGCCCGGTATTTCTTGGACAGATGGTTGAGTGTATTCACGCGGCGGCTCCGGTGCCAAGGAGGTCCTGACGGACCAGTGCGGGAGGCCGGTGGTTGTGGCGTTCGATGAGCCACTGGTGGT
>Ga0316229_1003338_pt1 | contig 12714 bp, 13 predicted proteins | sample TBH18023metaG_FD_206011 | JGI IMG/M metagenome (GOLD analysis project Ga0316229, IMG submission 206011) | Freshwater microbial communities from Trout Bog Lake, Wisconsin, USA - TBH18023 | ecosystem: Environmental > Aquatic > Freshwater > Lake > Hypolimnion/Profundal zone | place: USA: Wisconsin...
ACCGGGCGATGAAGGATTACCTGCAGGTGGCGCTTACGCCGGACGAAAAAGACAAGGCCGCCGAGGATCTCAGCTACCGCAACCGGATCAGCGACCAGAAAATGCGCTTCGAAACTCCCGACCAGGCTGCGGCCACGGGCGAGATGCAAAGCGCCGGAAGCATCGAGATCGCCGCAGTCAACAAGCCGTTCGCCGGACGGCAGAACATGAACGGGCTCCTATGAGCGTCACTGGGCCTGATATCCTCGCCTCCAAAGTCAGCGTGCCCAGCGAGCTGCGGACCGCGCAATGGTCGGCGCTGCCGGTGTGGATTAACGAGCGCGCGTTTTTCATGGCATCGGTGGATCGCGCCGAAGTCTTGGACTCGTTTCACGACAAGGTGGCTTCGATGGCTGCGGGCGAACTCTCGCTGCAGCAGGCCCGCAAGCTCCTGCGCGAAGACCTCGACAAGCTCGACTATAAGCCGCTGCCTGGGCAGGAGGGCACGATCAAGGATCTCACCTCATCCCCCCGGATGAAGGTTTCTCTCGAAACAAATCTTCTGCAGGTGAACGGGTTTGCCAGGTGGGCGCGCCAGCAGGACGCCCTGGGCGGATTTCCCGCGCAGCGGTTTGTGCGGCAGCGCATGAGCTTGAAGCCCCGCGAGAATTGGCCGGAGCGCTTTGCGGCGGCCGTGGGCAGCACGACTGCGGACGGTGCCAATGTCGAGGCGATGTGCGCGCTGGTGAACCATCCCTGCTGGGTCGCCCTCTCCGTGTTCGGTTCGCCCTACGCTCCGTTCGACTACAACAGCGGCATGGGCCTGGAGCCGATGGACCGCGACGAGGCGGAGAGCCTCGGGCTCATGCCTGGCGAAGACGCCGATCCGGATCACGAGGAAATGATGGAACCGCAGGATCGCGGGCTCAACGAGACCCTTGAGGCCAGCCCTGAAATCCGCTCGCAGGTGATCCGCGCGGCCCTTGCAGACTCGCTGCAGGGCCTCGCAAAATGGGATGCGGACCGCATTGTTTTCACCGACCCGAACGGAACGAAGCCCTACAAGGCCGGGGATATGGCCGATGTCTGGGAAGCGGGAATGCCCAAGGGAATCCCGCTCCTGCAGCGCGATGCGGCCCTGGCCTACGAGGAAGACCCGACGGTCTTCCAGAACCGTGGCGGCCGGGACAAGTTCGAAGATTTCTCGCGGCTCTCGAAACGCATCACGCCAGGCGGGAAGCCCGCGTCGAAAATGGAGAAGCTCCTGCACCACATCGGAAGCCTCACCGCTTCGGATCTTGCGGCGCTCGTGAGGGGGGAACCATGAACGAGACGGTCACGATCACCGATCACGCGACGCCGGAGCTGCGGCGGCGGATCGCGGAGCTGAAGGATAAAAAGCCGATCCTTTCCGAGATGGGCATGGCCGTCGAGCGCCAGGTGGTCCGGCATTTCCGCACGGTAAAGATGCCGCAGGGAAACATGCTGGGTGCTCCCTCGACCGGATTCTGGCAGAAGGCGATGTCTTCGGTGGTGGGCACCGCCACGGGCGACACGGCGACCGTTGCGATCAAACACGTGGGCGTGCGCCTGCAATACCTTGGCGGCCCGGTGCGGCCTGGTCCCGGCAAAAGCTGGCTCACGATCCCGGCTGTCCCCGAGGCGCACGGGAAATCTGCCTCCGAAGTGGAGGGCGGATACGAGAACCAGGAGTGGCTATTTGATGCTGTCAGCCGCCGGCCGTTTGCCATCGCCAGCAAGGCGAGCGGAACCATCCTTTTCTGGCTCACCAAAAAGGCAACGATCAAACCCCATCCGGATGTTCTGCCACCCGAAGAGGAGATCGCGAAGACTGCGGTGAAGGCCGCCAAAGCATTTTTACGCAGGGGAGGCGCGCGATGAACCCAAAAGACTCGCAGATCGAAGCGGTGCGCGAAATCATCGCCGGAAAACTCCGGGATCAGGCATGGGTTGGAGAAACCCCGGTGCTCACCCACAAGACCGGAAATGTCGTCGCCATCTTCAACGAGGAGCTCGCCAAAACGAATCTCGCTCTCTTTGTCGGAATCCTGGCCGCCCGCGAGGGCGGGAGCCAGAGCGCCCGCGTCGACTGGAAACCCGCCAAATACTTTGTGGACGTGTGCGAATACGTTGCCATGCGCGGCGGCGATCTTCCGGGCGCATGGGCCTACGCCGAATCCGTGATCGCGGCCCTCAAGTTGTGCGACCTCGGCGACAACATGTTTCCGCAGATCTGCGACGAAGACATCCAGGAAGTCGCCCCGCCGAAGGAATGGTCGCACCTGCTCGTCGTCCGCGTCCCTCTCGAAGTTCACCTGGGTGGAAACACCCGATCAACAACCAACTAAAAACTCCTTATGGCAAAGCTCGATAGCAGCACACTGAAGACGGCGGTGGATTCCGCACTCGCCCAGGCTGGCGATGAACTGAACGAAACCGCCAACCGCATGGCCTACGAACAGCGGCGCGACAAACTCGCCTACGATCTCCTGACGCAATCCTACGTCCGCGACGACAAGGGCAACCGCACGATCCTCTCGCTCAACGAAGCGAAGGAGCTCGCGGACAAGCAGCTCGCAACGCCCACACCGGCACCCCTGCCGCCCGCAAAGGCCGCAGCGCCCGCCGCTTAATTCCACATTCCACATTCCACATTAAAAATTATGAATAGAACAACTTATCCGGCCGGACCCGCTTTTCTGACAGCGGGCGGCATCACCATCGAAATGGCCGAAGACTGGAAGCTCACTTCGCAGATCATGAAGGCCGACATGAAGACGAACCTGCACGGGCTCGTCGGCTACTCGGAGCAATACGTGATCACGAAGATCTCCGGGAAGCCGGTCGCCCTCAGCGGCAATTTTGCCGCCCTGGTCGCGTTCCTGTTTCCCTACGCGCCGACGATGCTCGGCCAGCTCGTGATGCCATCCACCGACCTGCCCGCCGTCATCCAGACGCGGGACGGAAAGTCGATCGCCTACCCGGCGAGCTTCATCAGCAAGGAGCCGGAGCTCAACCTCGCCGGAAACACCGATATCTTCGGCGACTTCGAGCTCACCTGCCTGCGCGCTTACGCGGGCGACGTGACTGCGGCGGCGGACGCGGCGCTCGTGGCGACATCGGCCTTCACGGCCCCGTCGCTCGACCCGCTCACCCGGATTCGCTCGCCCTACACCGTGGCCTGGGGGAGCGCGGCTCCGTTCAGCGCCATCGAGGTGAGCAAGGCGGGCGTCAAGTTCGCGGTCCAGACGAAACTCGCCCCGGTCGAGCCGGATCTCTCGGGCCTGATCAACATGCGGATCGAATCCGTGGAAGCGACCGCGAAGTTCACCCCGCTGAACCTCGACGCGGACGACTTCTACAACTTCGTCCAGCTCGCCAGCGCGAGCGCCGGGGTCGGCAAGATCCTGGGAGCGCGCGGGCAGCAGCTCACGGTCGCGTCGGTGAAGACCGGCGACCCGACGCTCGTGATCCCGCTCGCGGTGCCCGACGAAGGCCCGCTGGGCTTCGACATGAAATCCCGCGTCGGCGAAGTCACGCTGCAAGCCATGCGCAAATCGGTTGCAGGCGTCCTGCAGGCGCTCTTCACCATCGGAGTCACCACGGCCTGATCTGCCCGATGAAAATCACCGTCTATCCAGCCACCGGCTCGCCGGTCGACCTCACGGGCTCTTCCCTGGAAGAGACTGTCGAGGGGCTGGAGGGGCCGTGCGAATGGGTCGCGCAGCCGCGCCAGGCCATCGGAGCGGACCAGCTCCCCCAGGCGCTCGACCTGGGGAACGCGAGCAACACGGTGGCCTTCATGGTGACCCGCTCGCACGACTCCGCCCAGGACGCGAACATGTTCTACCTCGACCACCCCGGCAGCGTCCCGCACCTGGGGCTCGTCGAGATGCAGGTCATCTCCTCATATGGCGACGTGCTGGCCCGCAGGATCATCGCCGCCGCCACGATCAAGGTAGCGCGTGTCCGCTGGAACGTCTGCCAGACGATCATGAAATATACCATCACCGGCGGCAAAATCACCTCCTCTTAATACTATGCAAATCCGTGGAAAATCATTTTGGCTTGCGCTCAACCAGAGCTCGGGAAACTCGACGACCGACGCTTTCAGCGGCAGCCAAGTCGCGATCCCTCGCGGGAACTGGGTCCGTTTCCTGTGCGCGCTCTTCGTCGGAGACCCGACGAAGGCCGCGAATTTTGTGGACGACATTTCCAACATCCAGAGCGCGACGCTCGTCATCCGGAAATCTTCCGCCACCGGCGATCTTCTTTACCAGGCGACGCAGGCTTTCGCCGCATTCGATAACCCGGCCTGCGCGTTCGCGGACTGGGCCTCGCGGGCATCGCGCCAGTTCTCCTTCCTCCTCACCGACGCGCAGACGAACTGGACGCTCGGGGGCGGCTGGGACGGCACCATCTATTTCGTCGTCGGCCTGGTCACGGCCGCCGAGGGTCCGATCACGGTCGCAAGCGGCAAAGGCTCTGTCTTCGAGGACGGCATCGGCGACGCCCCGGACACGGTCGTCGAGAACCCGGCCTACCTCACCGAAGCCCAGATCGACGCCCGCTATGCCGGGCGGACGATCTCCCAAGCGGTCCCGAGCGGTCAGGATTATGTCGATGTGGACATTTCTTCTCTCGCCTTCTCTGCAGCTCCCACCCGCGCGGCGGCCACTCTCGGCCTTCCGGCCGCAGGGGCGGATCTCATCGGCATCGGCGGCATCCATGTCACCAGCGCTGCGGCCGTCCGCGTTTACCTCCAGGCCGCCACCCCGGCAGCCGGTTACACAGTCACCCTCATCGTCGCACCATAATCACATGAAAAGAATTCTCGTCACCCTCTCGCTCGTCGTCGCCGCCGGTCTTTGCATCGGCGCGAACAACCTCGTCGAAAACCTCAAGCTGCAAAGCAACGCGGACGCGGCGGGCTACCAGATCACCAACCTCGGCAGCCCGACGAATAGCAGCAATGCCGCCACCCTCGGCTACGTCACGAACCAGATCGCGGCAGCCTCGACCAACTATGCTTCCGCAATAGCGAATGCCACGCAAGTCGAGGCTGAGGCCGGAACGGAATCCGGGCTCCGATCTTTCTCTCCTCTGCGAGTCGCGCAGGCTATTGCCGCCCTTGGTGGTGGCGGAGGAGCGAGCATCTCCACTCCCCACGTCGCCTACGTTCAGACTTCCGGCAACGACTCCACGGCGGCCATTGGCGATCCGTCCAAGCCATATCTCACGGCACAGGCAGCGTACAACGCGCTGTTGCCCACTATCACAGGTGGCGTTACGGGCACGATCTTTTGCGGTGTGGGCGATCATGGCTCGATCACATGCGATGCCACGGCTGGCTGGCCAGCGGGCTTGTATTTGGCCGGGTTTCCGGGGTCTAGCCTGACAGCAATCACGCAGCCGGATGGGACTCCGGGAGACGCCGGAACAGCCGAAGTGTTAGATGCGGATTACTACGTTACAACGCAGGCGACTTCCGGGGGAACCGGAGGGCCGGTTCCGGAAATGCATATCGTTTCGGATGGAATTATTTATGTCGGAACAATCACACGCGGCGGAGCCTCACGCGGCGGAGCTGGCGGGGCCGGTGGTTATGGGAACTCCGGCAATGGCGGCGCGGGAGGAACTGTCGGGGCAGGCACGTTCAAAAACGTGGTTTGCGGAACATTTGGGGGAGATGGTTCTTTCGGCGTGCCCGGGGCCGGGGGGCTTGCCGGTTATGGTGGCGGCAGTGACGGCTCGCCAGGGGCACCAGGGACCGATGGTGGCGTTATTATAGCGTTTTCTCGCATCGGCGGCGCTTACTTCTCAACAGGCACGGCCACGATGTATTGCACGCAATATATTTCTGCCACGGTCTCATCAGGGGCTACGTTCAACAACATCGGCATCGATGGAACCGCAGGCACATCACCTTCCTCCAACACCATCGTCCCATCATTATGAAAACCAGCATCGCCATTGTATTCGCCGCATTGATCTTCTGCTTCACCGCGTCCGGCTCCGGGACACATCGGTTCATCGTTACAAAATCAGCAACAGGGTTCTCTGCCCAAGAAATCCCGGCTACCCGCTCCGCCTGCGTCTTGGGCACAGACGGGAAGCCGACTAAGGGCACGGATGGAAAGACCGTCATGCACGATGTCCCGCTCCCGATGCCGCAGGTGTTCGGCAATGCCCGGATCTTCGAGGGCGACTCCGCGCCGACCACCACCCAGATGTCCGCGCTGTTCGCGCCTGCCACTCCGTCCCCCATCGACCTAGCGCAATCCGCGATCACCAAGGCATACCCCGTCCTCGTCCTTCTCGATGGGCAGCAAAAAATCATGCAGCACACGGCTTCCGGGACGCTCGCCGCGATCCCGAAGACCATCGCCGCCGCCACATGGGTCCAGACCGTCAAATCGATGGCCCTTGCCGGACAGACCAATTTCCCTCCCGCGCCAAACACCGTCGCGGAGGTCCTGGCGGAATAGAGATTTTAACTCTTCCATGGACACCCCGCGCCTCGTCCTTGATGCCTTCCTGGTAGAGCCGCTGCGCGTGGCTGGGATTTCTCTGCAGCCGTTCACGCTGCGCCGGTGGATGCGCCTGGAGGCGACGGGAAACCCTCTGCTCGACTTCGAGGTCCCGGAGGACGTTTCCGCCCGGCTCGAAGCCGTCATGGGCGCGGCGGGGATTCTGTCTGAGCCAGAAGTCGGAGGTCAGACGCCAGCCCTCGGATCTCCGATCTCTGACCTTCCTCCGCCAGCCGACTTCGACGATCTTACCGAGGCCGTGCTGCAGGTCATCGGTCAGGGGTTCTCGACCACCCTACGGATGGATTTCCCCGGCGAAACCGGAACGCCGCTGCCCGCAGATCTGGCCGATCTTTTCGGCACTCCGACCAGGCTGCTCGCCCACGCGGTGCGCCACCTTCACATGACCCCGGATGCCGCGCTCGACACCCCGACCTGCCAGCTCTTCGTGCTCATCGCGTCGGCAGACGCCCTGGATGGAAAGGTGCCGGTGGGGAAAAACTACAGAAACCGGAAATATGAAAGCGGAGATCGGAAAGGCTCAGCGGCGGCCATTCCGGTCTTTTCGGAAGCTCAGGCTGTCGAGAGCGATCTTGGCGGCGACCAAAGGGAAGACAATCGGTCCCAAGATAAAAACCAGCAAGATTAGCGCGCCCATAACCAAACTCTACCATAATGGCCGGAAATAGCAACGATCTTGAAGTCAAGCTGAGGTTCCTCACCGAACACCTGGACTCCATCGACCAGGGGGTCAAGCAGCTCGAAGGGCTCAAGAAAGAGGCGCTCAGCCTGGGAAGCGTCCTCAAGACAACCCTCTCCGTCGAGACGATCAACGCAAGCCTCCACAAGGTGGTGGAGTTGTTCGGCGAGGTCAAAGAATCCATCAAGATGGGTGCCGAGCTGGAAAACCTCTCGGCCCGCACCGGACAATCGGTCTCCGACCTCGTCACGCTCCAGCAGGCGTTCAAGAATGCGGGCATCGGGTCGGAGTCGGTGGGCATGGTCCTCAACAAACTTCAAAAGGCATTGGGCGGGGTGAACGAAGAGGGGGGCGATACCACCAGCGTCTTTGCCAGGCTGGGGCTCTCGTTCGAGGACCTCAAGTCCATGAGCGCCACGCAGCAGATCGAAGCGCTCCAAAAAGCGTTTTCCTCTCTGCCCAACCAGGCAGACCGCGCCAAAGCCGCGATGGAAATGTTCGGGCGCGGCGGCGGCCAGATGCTCGCCATCCTGAGCAAAGCCGATTCCCTTGACATCGCCAAGCAGCAGGTCGGAAGCCTCGGCGAGACGATGGAGAAAAACGCGGAGAAATTCCACAAGCTCGAAGATTCGTGGAACGCCATCGGCCTGCGGATGCAGCAGCTTTTCGCAGGCGTCGCCGAGGAAGTCGCGCCACTCCTCCAGCACATCGCCGACGAGGCGAACAAGATAGATCTCACCAAGGTGGGCAAAGAGGTCGGCGACCTGATCCTCGGGCTCACCGAGCTGGTCAAAATCGCCGCGCCGGTCGCGGCCGTGCTGGGGACGCAATTTCTTCTGGAAGCGACGCTGGCGAGAATATCGGCATTCACCAATGGGATCGCGAAAAGCGCAACGGCTTTGTCAGCGGAGACGCTCGCGCTTCAATCCAACACGGTCGCCCAAGCCGCGAATGCCGCCGCCCGTTCGACGCCCGGCGTGGGATCTCCCATTGCGACTGGTGCGGCTGGTGCGGCCTTTGGAACGCCAGGGGCATTAAGGCCATTCGCTCCGGGCTTTGAGACAGTCGGTGGAGAAATCAAAACAGCAGGGGCTCCATTCAGCAAAGATGCCTATGACTCCGCCCGAAAAACAGGAATGACGGCGGAGGCCGCCCTAGCTGAGGCGAGGCAGGCGATGAAAACCGCTGTCATCGACGGCGAGAAATATCTCAAAGAATCGGCGCTTGCGGCAGAAAAAGCCGTCCCCGCCTGGAAGCGTCTTGCTGGCGGGATTAGCGAGGTGTCCGGGAAAGTCGGCACCTTCGTCGGAGCCCTCGGAAGCATTCAAGGAATGTTTGCGGCCATGGCCGCAGAACAGGCCGTCCAAGCCGCATCCAATGCTGTCGGGAATTACGCCGCAGGGAACATCATCGGCGAGCGGACGAACAGCGCGGACATGTCCGCATCCGAGCGGCTCCTAGATGAGAAAAACAAGCAGCAAGGCGACCTGGCGGATCGCGTCAAGAACGTCTCTACCCAGGAGGAAAAAAAAGCGCTGGCCGACGAAATCTCCGCCATCATCGAAAAAGATGCCGCGCAGGCCCGCGATAAAGGCACGGCGGCAAACCCTCGCGGCGCGCAAAACCAAGTGCTGGAGCAGTCGAACCAGACACTGACCAGGCTCGCGAACATCCTCGCGGGAAAGTCCGGACTTCAGACGGATGCGCAGGCGGATCTTGACCGGGTGGCCGCCGAATCCCGCGCCAGAGCGATTGCCCAGCAAAAAGGCGACGCGGACCTCAAGGGCCAACTCTCCCAAAACCAGAAGGAGGCGGATTTCGCGGCGCTCCCGACTAATAAGAAGCTCGATTCTGTTGAAGCGCAGGAAACGGCGCTGAAGACACAAACCCACCAAGGCACGGAGGAAGAGCAGAAGGCCGCCAGCGAAAAAATTGTCGAACTGGACAAGCAGAGGATTGCCTTAGCGAAAGAACTCGCCGACTGGACAAAGGGGGAGGCCGATAAAAAGAAGGACGAAGCGAAAGCGGCTGCCGAAACCACCGCCGAGCTCCAGCAGCATGTCCAGATCGAAGCGGCGCGCGCGGCCGGACATGTGGCGCTCGCCTCCGCGATGGAGAAAGAATTCGCCCTCCAGAAGGAGATCGACGGCCTGCGCGAAAAGGGTGCAGACGAGGAGACGGTCTCCAAATACGAGTCGCTCAAACGCTCTCAATACCAGCAGGAGAACGAGCAAAAGAGCAAATCGCTCGATGACGAAACCAGCCTCGTGGAAGCGAAGGCGAAAGGCGACGACAAGGAGGTCAAAAAACTCGAATGGCTCAAGGAATACAACCGGCTGAAAGCCGAGGGCTACCGCGAGGACCAGGCCCAGCGCGCGGCGAATGCCGCCAGCGCCGATGGCCCGAAACCCGCTGATGGCACGAAGCCGGGCGAGGTAGATCCCGTGAGCGGAACGAGGCGCGGCCGCGACCAATCCGACACGCAGTGGGGGATGAAGAAAGCCGACGACAACATGGGCGGTCCGGGCGGATCCTTGCTCGACGCCTACAAGGCAAACCGCAATCTGGCTCCTGACACGGTCGGAGGAAAATCAATCCTCCCAGACCACCCGACTTCCAACAACGGCGCGCCCGGCGGCGGCCAGCCGGGTGCACAGCCCGGAGGCGCGCCCGAAGGCGGCCATCCGGATTCTCAAGCAAACGGTGGTGCCGGTGCCCTCGAAAAATCCGCAGCCAGCCTCGAAAAATCCAGCGCCGATATCAACAAAGCGGGAGACAAGACGCCCGCTGCGCTCGCGAAGCTCGCCGATGCGGTGGGCAAGGTCGGTGCCGGTCTGACCGGGCTGAAATCCAAAACCGACGACAACGCCTCCAAGATCGAAGACCTGGCAGCGCAGGTGGAAGCGCTTTCCAACAAAGTATGATCCTCGATATCGCCGATCTGCAGGCGGCCGGGATTTCCTCCGCGAAGCTGGCGGTCACATCCCAGGGCACCGACGAGCTCTCGCTGGAGCTCGTGCAGCCGGTCAATTCTCCGGACCTTCTTCCGCCATTCGGGCGACTCGTCCTCGCGGATGGCGGCGTCACGCGATTTGTCGGGTGGCTCGACCGTGCGCCGCGCGCGGCATCCACCAACTCGCAGGGCAGGGCTTACCGCATCACAGGCCCGATGCGCTGGCTCGACCGCACGCCATGGTTTGACGACAATCTTCTCGGCGGCATCCGCATGGTCTCCCGGTCCGAGGGAGCTTACCTATATCCGATTGGCGCTTCTATCGCGGCGATCCTGGATGCCGCCCGCGCGCTCACGTCCAACGCTTTCGCCTACGTCGGAGATGACCTCGGCATCGACCTACTGCAGACTGTAATCCCCCCGGAAACCCGCGTGGATTCCCGGTGCGGCGACCTCCTGCGCCGCGCCCTCAAATATGTTCCAACCGTAATTTACTGGTGGGAATATCCAACCGTGGTGGTTGAAGGGGTCTCGCAAATCATCCCGACGATCCGGTTTGCCGACGCCGACAAACTAGTCCCTGACCACACGCTCTCGGAATCGCTCTACGCCCTCGAAAACGCCTCGCCCGATCCCCGGTTTGATCTGCTCTTCAACGCGGTGACGGTTTACATGCTGGTGGACGGGCTAATCGCCCAAACCGACGGTGTGACCGACACGACGGGGGACGCCTCACGCATCGTGGATATTACCCCGGCTGCCGCCCGCACGTTTGTCCAAACGTTCGAATACGGGCTTTTTAACATACAGGGCGACGGTCTTGCGGCCGCGCTCCTCAAGTTCTATTCCCGAATGCACGTGGACTGCAGCGCGACGATGAACGGCATCGACTGGTCCCACAGGCCAGGCCAACTCTGGAGCTATGCCGGAATACTCGCCTCGCCTTACCAGTCATTTTGCCACCAAGTCAGCCGCGACTTTTTCAAGCAGACCCAGACCATCGGCCTCGGCGTTCCCCCCGCCTTCGCCGCCTACCAGCTCAGCACCGGAGCCGGTTCCAAATCAGCCCCGCCACAGATTTCGACTGGCGGCGGCGGAAGTCCCACTCCTACTCACCCTGACACTGTCACTGGACCGCCATTCTCTCTCCACCTGATCAAAAACACGTCTGGAATTATCACGGGTGTCCGCATTCTCCCGTCGACGCTCGGTGGCGGAAGCTCGCTTGATTTAGGATTCTCAAACGGCGATACCCCGCCGACAATGTTCACTCTCATGGCCGGGGTCGTCCAGGGGCATATCACAATCGACTCCACCACGGGCGCGATCACCCGCAGGGCCATCGCGCTTGTCTCCACTCTCGGCACGAACAGCGAAACGGATTTTTATGTCGAGATCGGATCTGTCGGACAGCAATCCACTTGGGCTGTCTCGAACCAGCTCTACGGACCGATCAACGTGCAGGTTTGCGGCGGATATGACTCCGTGTGGGAGGTCACATTCTCCGGCGCGGGCGGGTGACCATGGACTCGTTCATCCCATTCAAAACCGCCGCGCTTTCGCTGTCCGGCTCCGTGTCGGAGGAATACCAGAAAGGACTAGCTCCGGATGGGTCAATGGTGGAAAAAACCGTCACGGCATGCACGTTCTCTTGCAACAAGACTTTCACTCGCAGGCGCGGCCAGGAGTGCGGCAACGGGCTTTTTCTCCCAGTGAAACCTCCGGTTTTGGCTCCGGGAGATTTCACGCTCGCAAGCGCTTCTCGGTGCTGCCCCTGGAGTGGAAACTTGACCGTCCAACCATTCGATGACGGGGTGGTGGCCGAACTGTCTGTTGTCAACACGAGTTTCAGAAAATCTCCGACACCCAACGTGATCGCGACGGCCTCCTCGAATCAAACTGCTCCCGCATCGTTCGGTTTCGCCAGCTATTTTGTCGGCAATCCGAGCGGAGGAATTCTTCCTGTAACTGCCGCCCTCGCGGGATGCAATGGCGGGCTCGACTGGGACTACAGGGGCATGATCGTCGATCTTCGGCCTCCCAAAAATTATTCGGCAGCCGGGATAATGGTCGTGTCCGCACAGGCGATTGGCCCGGACGGCTCTGGGAGCTTTGTTGGTTTTGCGAAATGCACCGCGGTCATCGCTCCCGTCGACGAGTTTCCTGATTTCCCGACTTCCGGCGGATCGCTCACGATTTCCGGACCGTGCGTTTTTCAGACAGCCAACAGCAGCTGGGGGCCATACGGAAGCCTCGGAAGCCAGAGCGCCGCCGCAGGATGCGTTCCGGATGCGACCGGCGCAGGAACCATGGATTTCGCCCACGGCAGTTACAGAGCTATCATCAACGGATCTGGCACATGGAGTCTCACCCTTTCGTAAAATGCTACACCCTTGACGGAAAGGAGATCCCATGCCCGGAGGGGTTGCCTTCCTACGACGAGATGCTCGCGGCCTCCCGCGCCCCCAGATTGGTTCCATCCACGGCTGCCGACCACGAGAAGGAAGGGCCGATCTCCGGCTGTTGCGATT
>Ga0316229_1003344_pt1 | contig 12697 bp, 12 predicted proteins | sample TBH18023metaG_FD_206011 | JGI IMG/M metagenome (GOLD analysis project Ga0316229, IMG submission 206011) | Freshwater microbial communities from Trout Bog Lake, Wisconsin, USA - TBH18023 | ecosystem: Environmental > Aquatic > Freshwater > Lake > Hypolimnion/Profundal zone | place: USA: Wisconsin...
CTAGGGCACCACCGACCAGTGATTGCTGCTGGCGCTACTTCGCTATTTTCATACCAAAAATTTTTCGACTGCTGCATCAGCCAAATCCGCTTATATGTGTGCAGTCTCATTTGTCGGTTAAGTAATCTGATGAAATTCTCTCTTATAAATGCAATGTAGTCTGTTTCATCTATTTCGTAAATATCTACGTTCGGGTATTGTTCTATAAGGGACTGTGGTAAGTGGTCATGGCGTAATACGATGATACATCCCCTGTGATTTTTGAACTCGGCAAAAACACGCGCATACCGCCGATGTAGATGATAGTCAAAGGACGATGTAACAAATTTTACTTCCGCGGGGCGTTCATATTCTTGACCCTTGAACCTGATTCCACTAATATCGGGAAAACGAGTATTTAGTATGTCCCGCATTTCGACAACATTGACCCAGCGCCTCTTGAACAGGACATTTCCTTTTTCGAAAACTTGTTTTACCCGTAATATGCCTTCGTCTGACCTTATCATCAGGTATTCGTAAATTGTGCTTTCGTGTATAAAAGCCCAGGTACCAGCCGGCATCACTCATCATCCTCTCGGATTCATCTATATTCATCGCCGGCATCACCTTATTCACATATAAACAGTGTTTATGAAATTTATTTTAGCTCGATAGTAATCATATGCCTGCAATTGTTTCTACTGTCCCTATTCTACATTTTTTCCAAAGACTGTGTTTGGAATAATAGAAGCCGTAACGCTGAATCACCGTAGCCAGGATAATTTACCGGTCTATAAAACAAATGGCCGCCCGGTGTCGGGAGGCCTTTTACGCGTGAGCCCAGGGGGAATAGGGGTAAAACGACTGAATTTATAACCTCGCGATTTTTACACCGAAAAAACTAGTTCTCATCTCCAAAGAGAAGCCGTTAGTTATTAATCGTGAATATACACGATTAATAATACTTGAAAATCAAAGAACTCATAATCGTGAGCATATATTTAGTAAAGATAACTGACAAACTTGACATCTATAGGGTCTTGCCGCCGCAGCCCCCCGCCGGTGGCTGCTCCCCGGAGCTCGTCGCCACCATGCTGGCTGGCCGGCTTCTGGATTACGGGGACGTTAAAACCCCTGACGACCGCAAACTGATCATGCTCAGCTGGATATATGACGTAAATTTCCCCTGGACGCTGCGGCAAATCATCCAGCACGGTTACATTGAAAGACTCTTTGACGCCCTTGCGGCGTCGCCGCCGCTGGTCGAAATCAGGGCAAAAATGGAACAGCATCTCGCCAATTTTCTCCAGCCGCTCTAATGCAAAAAAATCCCCGGTCAAACCGGGGCGTTTTTTTTGATTATGCCACAGCCAAATCGCCGGCTTCTCAAGACGGTCATTTGGCTGCTGACTTGTTCAGCCACCGGCCGAGAAATTGCGTCGCTGCTTGAACGGTTTTGCTTTCAGCTGCCCCGAGGTCGCCACGATTTTTGGCGAGCATGAGAAACCGGCCTTTTCTGCCATCAGGAAAGGGAAGCTCTTCCACGATCACCTGGCTGAACGGAAACCCCTCGACAGGGGAGAAATCAGCCAGTCCGCTGACACCTGACAGCAACAGTTCTTCCGGAATGGGTTTGTTTAAATACTCCCGTTTTGACAACCCTGCCACGGCGATGATATTGCGGGAATCATCGACAAGCACCACCTGGTCAAAAGTCTTGTACAGCGTTTCGGCATATTCCTGGGCCAACGCTTCCATGTTGGGCAGGGAATGATATTTGCGCAGAACGATGGTATCATTCCCGTCGACAAAGATCTCCAAGGGCTCGTTCTTGCCCATATGGAACGACTTCCTGACCTCCTTGGGTATGACGACTCTGCCTAAGTCATCCATCCGGCGGACCATGCCTATTTCATTTCCCGTCATTCTCTCAGTCTCCCCTTCCTTGAATTTCAATTTGGCCCTCTAATGATAGTTTGGCCGAACTGGACAATTTTATTTTAGCCCGGTCATCGACTGTGCGGCATTATTTCCATTTCCAGTTAAAGGCACAAAGAAAGCAAGCTGGTTCGGCTTGCTTTCTTTGTGCCTTTAACTACTAATTGAATATTTGACCGCAGCATCCTCGCTTTCCTCCATTCGTTCGATGATGCCAGGCAGTCTCATCAGGCATTGACACCGCGGTTCTCCCCCAACGCCAAAAGGCGTTGACTTGCGTCACGCCTTTTGAAACCATTCGGTATGATAGATACCTGGCCGGTCAACCCGTTCATAGGTATGGGCGCCGAAATAGTCGCGCTGGGCCTGAATCAAATTGGCCGACCCAACAGCCCGGCGATAACTGTCAAAATAGGCTAAAGAAGCACTCAACGCCGGAATAGGCAAGCCCAGTTGCTGGCTGGTCGCCACAACCAGACGCCAATCGGCCTGGGTCCGGTTTAAGACTGTGGCGAAAAACGGGTCAATCAGCAGATTGGCCAGCTGGGGATTGCGGGCATAGGCGTCGCGGATGCTCTCCAGGAACCGCGCCCGGATAATGCAGCCGCCCCGCCACAGCAGGGCGGTCTCGCCGAACTGCAGATTCCAGTCATAGTTTTCACTGGCGGCCTTCAGCAAGGCAAAGCCTTGAGCGTACGAACAAATCTTGGCGGCATAGAGAGCGTTTTCCAATGCCCCCAGAAAGGCGGCAGGGTCACCCTGAAAAACGGCTTCCGGTCCTTGGAGAATACCGCTGGCGGTGACGCGTTCGGTTTTATATTCGGACATGCTCCGGGCGAAAACCGCCTCGGTGATGGTCGGAATCGGCACGCTGAGTTCCAGCGCATCCTGGGACATCCACCGTCCGGTCCCCTTTTGACTTGCCTTGTCCAAAATGATGTCCACCAGCGGCTTTCCGGTGATATCATCATGTTTGCCGAAGATTTCAGCGGTGATCTCGATCAGATAGGACTCCAGTTCGCCCTGGTTCCAACGCTCAAAAGCAGCCTGTATCTGGCTGGCATCCATCCCCAGAACGTCTTTAAGAACAGTATAAGCTTCGGCAATCAGCTGCATATCGCCGTATTCGATGCCGTTATGGACCATCTTGACATAGTGGCCGGCGCCGTCAGGCCCGACATAGCTGCAGCAGGGCACACCCCCGACTTGGGCCGCGATACTGGTCAGGATGGGCGCAACTTTTTCATATGCAGCGCGGTTCCCGCCCGGCATCACACTGGGTCCCTTGAGCGCCCCTTCTTCCCCGCCCGAGATGCCCACACCCAGGAAGAATATTCCCCGGGCCTCGAGTTCTTTGCTCCGCCGCCGGGTATCAGGGAAATAGGAATTGCCGCCGTCAATCAGAATATCACCAGTCTCCAGAATAGGCACTATTTCAGCGATCACATCATCGACCGGTTTGCCGGCCTTGACCATTAACATGATTTTGCGGGGCCGGTCCAGCATACCGACAAGTTCAGCCATAGAGAAGGCGCCGTGCAGAGGAAGCTGTTTGCCTCGGCCTTCCACCAGTTCTTTTACTTTGCTGGTTGTGCGATTGTACACCGCCACATTGTGTCCCTTTTCAGCCATGTTCAGCGCCAGATTTTCCCCCATGACGGCCAAGCCGATGAGGCCGATATCACATTTATTTCCCATTTTCATCCCTTCCTCACACCCAACTGCGTTGACTCTCGGAGATAGCCTCAAATTCATTCTGCAGGTTCCAGTCCGGAAATAAGTTTCAGTAAAAATACCAAATATAAAATAATTTCCATTAAAATTATACTTGTTATTATTGCCAGTGACAATGTTTACTACTTTGGTTTGCAAGGAGATTGTATGAAAGGACGTGAAAATCAAAATGCTTGTTTGGCCCGGATTCATTCCATGTTCCAGTTGCTGACCAAAACCGAGCAAAAAGATGCCGAATACATCATAACCAATCCTTCTGATGTTATTCACATGACCATCACCGAACTGGCAGATACCACCGGCAGCGCGGAGGCCACCTTTCCCGCCTGTGCAAGGAACTCGGCTTCCATGGGTTCCAGAGCCTCAAGATCGCTTTGGCCAGCGACCTGTATGAGCCCTTCGAATCGGTTTATAATGAAGTAAATCCTGACGACCCTATCGACACTGTTGCCAGCAAAATATTCCAAAATATCCACGAAGGTCTTCAAGATACGCTGAAAGTCATCAATATCCAGGCCCTCGACCAGGCAATAACCGAAATTATGGGAGCAAGCGAATTGAAGCCTACGGCTCCGGCGGCTCGGCGGTCATCACCGCCGACATTGAGCACCGCTTTTCCCGCTTCGGCATCCCTGTGCGGGCTTATTCCGACCAGCATATGCAGGTGTCTTCGGCCGCATTGCTGCACCGGGGCGATGTCGTGATCGCCGTATCCCACAGCGGTTCCAACCAGGACGTCCTGCAGGCCGCCCGTATCGCCAAGAGCAATGAGGCGACTGTGATCGGAATTACCAGCCACCTGCAATCGCCGCTGGGTCAAGTAGCGGATATTTTGCTGCATGGCATGGCCAGAGAAGTCAACTACCGCTCTGAGGCGATGTCGTCGCGCCTGGTTCACCTGGCGATCATTGACGTGCTTTATGTCGGGGCCATGTTGAGGCAGCCGGCCCGGATAACCGCCAATATGCATAAACTCCGTGAGGCCATCGCCAGCCGGCGGATTTAAATTCTGGCGCTCATTTCTATGAAAATAAATATTCGAAAAGCATATTGGCTTTCCTACTAACTTGAATTTTTTTTTAGCTTTCTGCGACTGTTTGGACATTATTTCCAAGGTTTCAATCACTTTTCGGATTGGCAGTGAATACGCCGGTGCAACCCTGAGAGAAACGGGATTACACTTGGCTTTTCCCAATATGGACCTGATGACAAAGGGAATGAGGGGAAAACGCCCCTCATTCCCTTTGTTCAAGCTCTCTCAATATGAAATTAGTATTCTTCTACTCAGTCAGGGACGAGAGGTTTGCTGCCGACACCGCTAACGAATGCGCCGGCTCAGTCCGATGAGCGCAGCCACGCCCCTTCGGACTGAGCCACGCTAAGAATACTTCGGGCCAGCCCCGAGGCATGTTCAACAGGAACATACCTGTCCTCACAGGCCACCGGGCCGATGTCGGGAAGAAAAAACCGCGACTGGCGCTCCTTTGCGCCCCGGTGGACCCGAAACAAATTGCTGATCATTTTGAGCCCGTTTTCTGTCAGCAGCTTCCCCCGGGTTGTCGCCATATCCACGCCGACTGTCGCCAGCAGACTGCCTTCTCCGTACATGACGTAAACCAGTGGCTGCCGCGCCGCCTGACAATAGCGGCGCCATACGTCGAGCAGCCGCTTTTCTTTTCGGCTGAGCATCAGGTACCCCTGGTCCTTGCCAGCGCGAAAAACAACCTGTTCCTTCAGATTAAGGCGCAGCGGCAGCAGTTCGGCGCGGGAGAAGCCATATTCGCCCGCCACGCGGATAACCTTCAACTGGCCTTGTATTGCTGATTCTACTTCCGCAACCGTAAGGGCATGCTCGCCACGGGCCTGGATAAACAAAGTCTGAATAACCATGTTGCCGGCTCCTAAATGAAAAGTTCTAGAAAGGGGTCGCAGTTCATATCATAGCAGGTTGAACCTGAAAACTTTGTAGATGTGAGTGGTGAAAACCGGTAAACTTCCGACAGGGCTAAGATAAATCCAGCTAGTTGTCGAAGATACCTTGGGAGAAACTGCGTAACCAGCCGTTTATTTTGTTAAAAGAAGATACCTACCTTCGGCAACTTGTACTGGAGGAATGCGCCAAACGGCAATTCTCTCCTCACATCGTCCTCTCCTCAAATCAGATAGAAACTATACTGGGATTAGTGGAACGGGGGACGGGAATAACCTTCTCAATGGAAACAATAGTCCAAAAACACCCGAATATCCTTAGCCGCCCGCTACCTGATCCATTATTTATTCAGGCAGTCCTGGCCTGGAATAAGGACAAACATTTATCAAAAGCCGCCCAAGGGTTCATCGATTTTACCAAGCACTCTTTTTCCTGACTTTCGCTCAAAATAGTTTTTTCCTGGAAATATGTAAGCCAACCTATTTTCACCCGAACAAAAAGATGTTTAGCCTATTCCTGGGCTAAACATCTTTTTATTCAGGGCGAGTCAAATCTCACATCTTGATCACTGGTTTAGTGGCGAATCGGGGCCCATTTTCTCCCCATACCGCCAGCGTATGTTTGAGCCAGTTGCCGTCGTCGCGGTTGGGGAAGTCGGTCCGGAAGTGATGCCCCCTGGATTCCTGGCGCAGCAGAGCCGCGCCGGCGACCAGGCTCGCCGCCTCGCACATAATATCAAGTTGCAGGGCATCCACAAGCTGCTGGTTGTAAATCGAAATATTCGGCACCTTCAGCCGCCCCGCCTCAGTCCGCACAGCTGCCGCGATCTCAGCCAGCCGCCGCAGTCCCGACGCCTCCCGGTGAACGCCGGCATGGCGCTGGATGGCTGAACGAAGCTCAGCTGCGAGGGAATTAATTTCGTTCCCAGAGTCCTTACCTACCGCTATTTTAGCGGCAACCCTCTGGATTTCCCCTTCTTGGGAAACCGGGTCGGTTTCTAGCTGCTGACTGGCTTCAGCCCATTTATGGGCGTGCAGTCCGGCCCTGGCCCCAAAGACCTGGGTTGCTGTGAGGCCGCTGCCGGCCAGACGGTTGGCCCCGTCAAAGTTGCCGGCGCATTCAGGGGTAGCATACAGTCCTGGCAGCGTTGTCCGGCATTCGCTGTTGATATGAATGCCTCCCAACAGATAATGGGCGCCGGGGGCCACTTCAATCCGGTCCCTCGCCGGCTCGACTCCGTGCTGCCTGATATAATTGTACTGGGCGGTATTCAAGGTTTTCTGTATTACCGCCGGCGGTTTAAGGGAATCCCCCACATACCAATACAGCCCGCCCCGGGCCGTGCCGCGGCCGCCAGAGATCGCCCCGGCCATCAGCCGCATGGCTTCATCCCGCACCGGCATAGGTTTTGGCAGGACAGGAGTCCCATCCTTGTCATAAATATTGCCGTCCAGGGAGTCCGGCGACAGGAATTCGTAGTGAACTAACGCTCCTTTAAGCGACGGCGGCCAGACAACCACAGAGGGATAAAACAGCATCATCTCCATATCGACAAGCTCCGCTCCGGCCCGGTAGGCGTAAACCACGCCGTCGCCGACGGCATCGGTGGGACAATCGTTGACTTCCCACATCCATTGGCAACCGCCGGTAGCCATCACCACGGCCTTGGCGTTCAATTTCAGCAGTTCGCCGTCTCTCAGGCTCACCCCGACGGCCCCGCAGATTGTCCTGTCAGCCGACCTGGCTTCCAGCAGCCCGCTGACGAAAAAATCATCCAGCAGCGTGATGTTGGGGTGATTCCGGCAAGCCTTGGCCAGCGCCGCGACAATACCGATTCCACCGCCTTTAACGAAAATACCGCGCGGCTTGGACTGGCCGGGAAAATGGCGAAGAGTAAATTCCCCGTTTGCTTCGCGGAGCATCTGGGCTCCGTACTTCTCCAAATCCAGCGACCGCGCGCAGGCATCCTCGGCCAGAATCTGGGCCAGGTTCTCATCCCCCAGACCATAACCGGCGGCCAGCGTATCCCGGAAAAATTGCTCCTGGCTGTCCTCAGGATGAAATGATGCCTGCAGGCCGCCGGCGGCGGTAAGCGTAATCCCCGACCGCGCCAGCGGCCCCTTATTGGTCAGCAGGACCGCCGAACCGGCCTCCGCGGCAGCCAGCGCAGCCCGGAGCCCCGCTCCGCCTGCCCCGATGACCAGTACCTCTGTCGTAAGTTCTCTGGAGATTTTCATGCTGCTCACACCCCGTCCTGGCCGGAATCCAGCGGCTGAGAAAAATCAACCACGACATCCCGGATGATTTTGAACTTGGAATGCGGTTCCACGGTAACCGCCTCGCCAGGTTTGATCAAGGTTGTACAGCCATATACATCCTTGCCGTTGGCCCTGACCAGACAAGAGCCGCAAAAGCCTTTGAAGCAGTTTGATGTGCGGCAGGCAAAGCTGGGGTCCAGTTCATGGACCTTTGCCATCAGCGCCATCACCGACAGTGACTCGACGGTTTCAATGGCAAACTCCTGAAAACAGCCCTGGCTATCCGTCCCCGGTGTGAAGCGAAAGACTTTTACCTTGATACCCTGTGTCATTTCAGCCCATCCCCCAGACCTTTTTCTTCCCCGGCGGTATCCGGTCTCCCACCGCCGGAATTATCTTTCAATCAAGTATAATACTTAGCCAGAAAATGCAAAAGTCCTGTAGTCCGGGCAATAAATAATTAACCTTCGCAATGAGCGAAGGTTAATTATTTAGACTATATGATTACCACAGCCCCAATACTTTCCACCAGGCCGAGCCCAGCCCCAACCAAATCACAATATTGATTACTGAAATCACAAAACCATGCTTCCACCATGTCCCTTGCGGGATATAGCCGGCGCCAAAATAGATGGGAGCAGGTCCGGCGGCGTAGTGGGTCAGGGACATGCAAAGATGGGAGGCGTAAGCCAGAATCAGCACTGACAGCATGAGCGGCGCGCCGGCGGCCACCGCCACCGAGGCGAAGGCGACGTACATGGCTGTTACGTGGCCCGCGATACTGGCGAAGCCATAGTGGGCATACATGTAAACAAGGACCAGGACCAGGAGCGACAATGTCCAGGGAACACCCACCAGAGATGCCCCCACCGCCTTGGCAAACCAAGGGATGAAGCCCAGTTTGGAAAGGTAATCCGCCAGACCGATGAGACTTCCCATCCAGATCAACGTGTCCCAGGCGTGCTTTTCACCGATGACGTCTTCCCAGTCGACCACTTTGGTGATCAGGGTGACCGCCACACCGGCCAGCGCGACGATGGCTGCGTCGATATGATTGTACTGACTGGTGGCCCACAGGGCAAGCATGCCGATGAACACAGCGGTGGTGACCTTTTCGCCCCAAGACATCGGACCCATTCTTTGCAGTTCATCAGCCGCAATTTGCTTGGCTTCAGGTGTATCTTTCAACTCGGGAGGATAGGCCTTATAGATATAGTAAGGAATAACAAAAAAGGATACAATGCCAGGCACGATGGCCCCGAGGGCCCACAGGCCCCAGCTGATATCGGCGCCGAGAGCTTTGGCGGCCAGCACGACAACAAGGGTATTGGCTGCTGATGCGGTCATGAACATGGCTGAACAGATGCCGTCTCCCTGATAGCTGACCATCAAGAGATAGGAGCCGATTTTCCGCGCCGTCGGCCCTGGTTCGGAACCAAAAGCTGAACACAGGCTGCGGACGATGGGGAACATGATGCCGCCGGCCCGGGCGGCGTTGGAGGCGGTAGCTGGCGCAATGATCATGTCAGCCAGTACAACGGCGTAGCCCAGTTTGAGCGCGCTGCCGCCGATGGCCCTCATAACGGTGTAGGCAACCCGGCGACCCAGGCCGGTTTTCTTGAAGGCCACCGAAAAGACGAAAGCGGCCACGATGAGCCAGATAACGGTGTTGCTGAATCCGGAAAGGGCTTCCGCCGGCTTCAGGACCCCGACAAACGCGCTGAACGTAATGCTGATCAAGGCCACCGCGCCGATGGGCAGCGGTTTGACGATAAAGCCGACAATGGTAGCGACAAAGATGGCAAACAGATGCCAAGCCTGGGCAGTAAGTCCAGCCGGGAAAGGTATAAACCAAATAATAGCACCTAAGATAACGACACCCAAACCTCTTACCATATCTTTACTCACAAAACACCCTCCTCTATACTGTCGTATGGGAATGGCTCCAAACATCCGTGAAGATGATCGCGAAGGCAAGTTTGCAGACTTGCCTGGCGCGACCATTTCTCCAAATCATTTTACAATCCTGACAGCATTAGCACAATTGTTTTCTATACATTCTCGCGGATAATCTCGGCGCAGCGGACCTGATTGAAAATACCGCAATAGCAGAAGTCGCTCAGCCGGATTGCGCCTTGTTCCGGGGTCATCTTGCCTGACTCGACCTGTTTCATGACATGGCTTACGAACTTCGGCGGAATCATGTGATGGCCGCACATGGTGGTCACCGACAGGGTGACGTCGTCCGGCAGCTTGTCTTTGCGACCCCATACTCCCATGGAGTAATTGATCGAATGCGGTGTTACCCCTGCTTCTTTGCAGGCTGGAAGAACTTCAGACAATACTCCGGTGATGACCGCCGACATGCCCAGATCCTGTTCCTTGATCCGTTTGAGGAAGCCCACCACTTGGTCCGGTCGGGTGAATACCCCCCGGATGCGAGACTTGTCGGAAAGTTTGGCTTTGATCTCTTCCGAAGTAAAGCGGGTTACCGGGCCGGTCTTTACATCGCCCCAGTTTTCCGAACCCACCGCCTCAGCGGCTTCGATATACGCCAGCGCTTTCGGGGTGATGCCTACGTCGTTGATACCTTTGGTCTGGTACATAAACCAGTTGAAGTCTTTTTTCTGGGACTCGATGTCACCTGAACGGTGCAGCGAATGCGTCATAGTTTTCTCTCCTCCCTAATCCGTAATGAGCGGCCGACCAAGGCCGACGTTGACTTTTCCGCGGAACGGCTGCGGTATGCCCAGTTTATCGAGGCAGCGCAGGGTGTCATTTTGGCCATTCTCATCGACCCGTAGAATAAGGCCTAGTGAAAAGACGGTGTCAATCTCTTTCTCTACCTTCTGCAGGGCAGCCAGTGCGGCTGGCAGCTGATCTTCGCGGCAATGACCCTCGACGATAACCGACAGCATCCGGGTATCGAGGCAATCATCTTGCAGCTTGCCGGTCTTGATGTCCGGCATCAGCGCGGTCAGCGGTGTCTGCTCAGGGGGCGCCAGTTGAACCCCGGCGCTGCACAGCGCCATGGCCACTTTTCCGGCATCCCGCAGATGAACCCCAAGGCCCGGGCGTCCCATGTCGATGGCAATGCCTACCTGGCCGCGTCTCACCCTGCCGGATACGTCGTTGGTCTTGACCTCTTCAGTACCCCTGCCGGTGACGCCGGTGACCGGATGGTTTTCCACCGGGTCGCTCATCATATGTTTGAATTCTTTATAGAAAGTGTCCAGTGGTGAAGGTTCGATGGCAGCCTTGGGACAAACTTTTTGCCTGAGGCAAACATAGCACTCCACACACTCGTCCTGATCGATGTGGCATTTCTTGTCGCTGAAGTGGATGGCGTCCACCGTGCAATAGGTCATACAGATCTTACAGCCGATACATTTTTCCTGATTCACTTGAGCCATGTAGTTTTCCTCCTTATCTATTTTCCGACTCTGTTGCAGCAGTAACCTGGAGAAGATAGGGCACGAGACCGCCCAAACGGATGTATTCCAGCAAAAAGGCCGGAGGCTTTACGAAGCTGTACTGCTTGGCTGTCTTCATATTGGTGATAACGCCATCTTCCAGATTGATGGCGGCGGACTCCCCGGCGTTAACTTCGGCCACAAACGCGGGACAGACGATGGCCGGAATACCGAGATTGTAACAATTGCGGTAAAAGATGCGGGCAAAAGACGCCGCCACCACCGCGCTTACACCGGCGTGCTTCAACGCCTGCGGTGCTTGTTCCCGGCTGGAGCCATAGCCGAGATTGATGCCAGCCACCACAATATCGCCGGGGTGGACACTGCAGGCAAATTCGGGGTCGACACCTGCCATGCAGTTAGCAGCCAGTTCCTCCGGCTTGGTATGAGTCATAAAACGGGACGGCAGTATCTGGTCGGTGCTGAGATTATCGCCGAATTTCCAGATTTGCCCTTTAATCATGATAACTTTAAGGCTCAACGCTGTCGCCCCCCATCAGTTCCCGCGGATCGGTAATTACACCGGTCACGGCAGACGCCGTCACCGTAAGAGTGCTGGCCAAATAAATCTGCCCACCTTGGCCCATACGGCCTTCCAGGTTCCGGGTTGTTGTCGAGATGCACACCTGGCCTGGAGCCAGGCAACCGACTTCATAGCCGGCACAGGTTCCGCAGGCCGGAGAACTGATAACCGCCCCAGCCTGGATGAGTTTTTCGATAAGTCCGCTACGCGCTGCTTTCTCCACCACCTGGGATGTATTCGGCACAATAACGAACCGGACATCGGGGTGAACATGCCGATTTTCCAAGATCCAGGCGGCCTGAACCAAGTCATGATAGAACGCTCCCGAGCAAGACCCAAGGGTCGCCTGGTCAATCCGCGTACCGGCCACTGCCTGTACAGGCACTCCGTTGGTGGGCAGACAGGGTGTCGCCACTATCGGCTCAAGATTAGATAAGTCGTAGTTTCTTTCTTCTTTATAAATTGCGTCGGCGTCGGGGGTCACAAACCAATCTCCATCGCGCCGGCCGCCCAGCTTACGCAAGGTTTCCTCGTCGGCAGCCACGAAAACGTTCTTGGCTCCCATTTCCAGCCCCATAATAGCCACTGCCATCCGTTCATCCAGGCTGAGAGCGTCTATTAACGGCCCTCCCAGTTCCAGAGCCATGTAATTCAGCCCTTGTGGCCCGAACTCGTGCAGCAGGAATAAGGCGATGTCCTTGACGGCCACACCGGGACTCAGTTTGCCGGAAAGGGTGACTTTGACTGTCTCGGGTACCATCAGCCAGACTTTTCCGGTAGCTAAAACTCCGGCCATCTCTGTCGAGCCGATCCCGGTTGCGAAGCAGCCGCAGACGCCCTGTCCCACAGTGTGGGAATCGGT
>Ga0316229_1003349_pt1 | contig 12680 bp, 8 predicted proteins | sample TBH18023metaG_FD_206011 | JGI IMG/M metagenome (GOLD analysis project Ga0316229, IMG submission 206011) | Freshwater microbial communities from Trout Bog Lake, Wisconsin, USA - TBH18023 | ecosystem: Environmental > Aquatic > Freshwater > Lake > Hypolimnion/Profundal zone | place: USA: Wisconsin...
CGGGAATCCCTCCCAGCTTGGTGCGGTACGAGACGAACGCGTCAAACATCGTCTGCTGCGGAACCCACAGCAGCGACGTGTTGCCGTTGGACATGAGGTAGGTCGCGCTGTAGCGTATGCTCGCCCCCACGCTGATGTGGCCGCCCGGAAGGTTGTACTTGCCCACCAAGTTCGCCCGGTCCTTGGGCGTATGGGAGAGCGGGTACAGGAATTCGCGCTGATAGGTCAGCGTGCCCGGAGTGTTCGGGTTGACCGACGGGTCCGAGGTGATGATCGCCTGGATCGTGTGGTTGTAGTTCAGGAGCATCTGGTACCGGTCATTGGGGGTCCAGCTGAGGTCCAGATCGACACCGCGGGAGACGTAGTGACCGCCGTTCACGTTGAACTGGACGGTCGATACGGTTGCATTGCGAGGATCCGTGAGGTCCCTCAGGATGTCGCCGGTGACGACGCCGTCCCGGCTGTCATCATAGTAGGAGCAGGTGCCCGTGAGCTCGTTGTTATGCCAGGTCGACTTTACGCCCACCTCGACGCCATTCCCCTTCTCGTTATCAAGCGGGTGCGCGTTGTCGCTGGGCAGGACGCCGACGCCCGTGACGCTCTGCAGGTTGGTGAACTGGACCGAGCTGCTCTTGCTTGCGAACACGGACACTCCCTTGGTCACCTCGGCAATCACGCCATAGGTGGCGGCCGTGTTGCTGTTGCCGGCCGGCGTGTTGAGCGGTCCGCTGGGATCGACATAGTAGCCGTTGACGCCGACGAGGGCGTGCACGCGGTCATCGAGGAAGGAGGCCCGGTAGCTCAGGTACAGCTGGTGGTTCTTGTTCAGGTTGACCTTGCCCGCGCTGAGGGACGGGGCGCCGCCAATCAGCTTGTAGACATCCGGCACGGCTGAGCCGCTGAACGGGTCGTAGTTTTGATAAATCTGGACCCCGGTGAGGACCGTCCCGCTCGGGGTCGTGGACGTGCCCGCGAGCGTGAAGTTGACTGGATAAACCCAAATCGCGGACTTGGTGCGGAAGTATTCGGCACCGGCGCCGACCTCTTGCTTCACGCCCCAGAGGGTCTTTTCGAAGTGGAGGTCCAGCTGTTGGGTGTCGGAGGACGCCCAGCGGCCATCGTTGTTGATGCCCTGGATCGCCACCGAGGAGGCATCGAGCGAGTTCACCCGGCCATCGGCCCGGAACCCATTCGTGTTGGGCTGGATGATTTGCCGGACAAACTGCTGGTTGGTGGTCTGCTGGGCCCAGTGATAGCGGAGCGAGAGCCCCTCCAGGGGAGTCTCGGTCACCGACACCTCATAGGTCGGCGTATAGCCGCCGTAGGTCGATTGGTTGCTCTGCCCGGACCATTTGTCGCCATACGGCGAGAAGATGGACCAGTTGATCTTCTGGGTGGTGTAGAGGAACGGCGCCTTGCCCGTGATGGCGAGCATGTCCGCGCTCCAGGTTGTCAGGGCCGGGCCGACGGCCGTGTTGGGCGGAGCCCAGCGGGACTGGATAAACGCGATCGTCGCATCAGTCGTCGCGAGGGAGTACTTGTTCTGAAAATAGGTGATCATCTGGGCGCTCGGATTCTTGAGATCCTGCTGCCACTCGGGATTGTAGGAGTAGTTCCAGGCATTGGCGCCGCCTTGGTAGCCATTCTGCTCCCGCAGGTAGTCCACTTCCGCCGTGATCTCGAGGCTCTTGAAGGGCCGGATCGTGACGGAGGGGGAGACGAACGTATAGCGGGTCGGCGAGCCCAGGTGATAGCCCTCACCCTTGCTGCCGGCCGAGGCAATGACCCGAATGCCCACCTTGTTGTTGAGCAGCGTGTGCTGATCGTCCACGACGACCTTCTGAAACTCATAGGATCCGTAGGTGGCCGTCATGGATGCGGCGTTGATGAACTCCGGCTTCTTGGTGATGAAGTTGGCGACGCCGTTCGGCGTGGAGCTGGCATAATATAGGCCCACGGGGCCCTTGACGACCTCGATGCGGTCAATGTTGTCCCAGATGTTGACCGGCACGAGACTGCTCGAGTTCGCGAGTGACACGCCGTTGTAGTAGCGCGGAAGCGCAAAGCCGCGGAGATTCATTACGTCGGCCTGGCCAACTTCATTTTCACTGACGACCACGCTGGAAGAATAGCGGAAAGCGGCATTGCCGTTGTTCGCCAGGAAATCATTCAGCAGTTCACTCGAGATGATCTCGATCGCCTGTGGCATCTGCGAAACCAGCTCGCCGGTGCGCGACGAGGTCACGGTGCCCAGCTTACGATAACCGTAGTCTTGGCTGGTCGAGACGTTGAAGGGATTCATTTGGACCACGTCCTCGGGGGCAATGTCTTTGGACGTGGGCGGGGTAGACGCCACTTGGGCGCGTACGACGGGGGCGGTGGCGAGGCAAACTGCGATGCCAACAAGCATCCATGCAAGGACGCGAGAGCACAGGATCGATGAGGGTTTCATACGAATCATCAGTGGTTCAGGATGGGGTTAGACTAAGACTGCGCGCGGAGTGTGAAAACCGTGAGGGAGTCTGCAATGGCCCCCTTATTCTACCAGTAGCAATGGCGACGGCGACGGCGCCCCAGACTAGGCACCGCAGGGAACCACCGGCCATTCACGCCCGACCTGCCCTGCTGAGAAACCGGGCAGATACAGGTAGAATAAACTTCTGGTCGCCTCCCTGCGCGGCAGACCGCTCCATGAGCGAAGCTGAGTCGGTTGGTTCTTTTTAGCTTTCGGCCAGGCTCCGGCCCATCGACCGGCACACCACCGAGCACCCTCCCCCTGTACCGACAGCAATCCCGACCAGCTCCTGGGCGAAAAAGCCCTCAACATCAAAACGCTAATCATATTCTCCCGGACCTACAGCAGCATCTACGGCAAAGAAGAGATCGCGGCCATACGACAGCGGGTCGATTTGATTGCCGATCCATTGACGCGAGAAGAATTGGCCGAGCGCCCCGAGTTGCTGGCTGACGTTGAGGTTATCTTTTCCGGCTGGCACTCTCCGGTGCTGGATGAGGCGTTCCTGCACGCGGCGCCGAAGTTGCGCGCCTATTTCTATGCCGCCGGTTCCGTGAAAGGCGTCGTCACCAATGCGGTCTGGCAGCGGAAGATCCGCGTCTCCAGCGCCTGGGGAGTAAACGGCGCATCCGTCGCCGACTACACTGTCGGCGCCATTCTATTCAGCCTGAAGCAGGGGTTTTCCAGCGCCGCCGCGCAGCGAAGCCAGCGCTCGTTCACTCGCCTGCCGCTGCCCGCCGGCGTCTGCGGGTCCACCGTCGCGGTCATTGCCCTGGGCGCGTCCGGCCGGGCGGTCTGCGAGAAGCTGCGTCCCTTTGGGGTCAGGGTGATCGCCCATGATCCTTACGTAAGTCCAGCGACGTCGCGAGCACTCGGGGTGAGCGCGATGGTCAGCCTGCAGGAGGCCTTCGCGGCGGCGGATGTGGTCTCACTGCACCTTCCTGCGAACAATGAGACTCGCGGGATCGTCCGGGCATTCCACCTGAGGACGATGCCGATCGGCGCAACCCTGATCAACACGGCCCGGGGCATGGTGATCCATGAGGCCGAATTGATCGAAGTCCTCAAAGAACGTCGCGACCTTACGGCAATCCTGGATGTGACTGAGCCTGAGCCACCGGCCCCGGAGTCGCCCCTCTTCGATCTGCCCAATGTCGTCCTGACTCCGCATATCGCCGGAGCGCTCGATCGCGATGCACGCTTGCTCTCCCGTTGCATGATCGAGGAATTTGACCGCTGGCATAGCGGCCAACCGCTGAAATGGGAAATTGCGCAGGGCGACATTGAGCGCATGGCCTGAACGTCGGAAGGCGTATGCTAGCCCGGCTTAAGCCCTTTCTCGGCTCGGTGCGACAGACGCTGCGCCTCGACCCCGGCATGCTTCTGCTGGGCCTGGGCTCGACCACTCCATGGATCGTCATGGGGTGCCTGAATACACTCCTCCTCCCCGTCCTGACGACCTGCTATCGGCTGGACGCGGCGGTTGTGGCATGGGCGGTGACCCTCCCGCGCATTCTCGGGATGATCCTGGATCCACTGATCGGACATTTCTCCGACAAGACGCGCTCGAAATGGGGCCGCCGGAAACCCTATATCGCGACTGGTGCGATTGGCTGTGCCCTTTCCTTGAGTTTGATGTGGTGGATTTCGCCTGCCGCGGGCGGAACCGCAAAAATCGCCTACTTCGCCGTCACCAACCTGGTCCTGTGGATCAGCTTTTCGGTCTATTACATACCCTACGGGGCCCTCTGCTATGAGTTCACCGAGGACTACCACGAGCGAATCAAGCTCATGACCATCAACTCGTGGTTCTGCCTGCTCCCCGGCCTCGCATCCGGCTGGCTGTACTGGCTGGCACTGAAGCCGGTTTTTGGCGGGGAGCTGAATGGCGTGCGCGCCATCACGCTGGCCATGGTTCCGGTCATACTGGTTTTCAGTGCGGGCCCCCTCTTCCGTGCCAAGGAGCGGATCGTGCGACCAACTCAAACGCGGATGAATCTATGGAAGGGATTGCGCGAAACCATGCACAATCGGCCCTTCCTGTACGTCCTGCTGATCCGCGCCTCCAACGCGCTTGGGGTGTGGATTTTCAACGGGATGCTTTTCTATATAAACACCTATTGCGTGTTCGGTGGTGACAAGTCGCAGGGCGCGGCCCTCACCGCAGGATCGGTCACCGGAGTCTCGCTTCTTTCCATGATCGTCATGCCCCTCACGCCGGCATTGGGGCACCGCATTGGGAAACGAGGGCTGCTGATCGCCGGAGCCGCGTGCGGAGTGCTTGGCGCCATCGCGGTGATCTTCCTGACCCAGTCGAGTTACCCATGGGCCCAGGTCGCGGCTGTCGCACTGCTTGCCCCCATGGGCTTCCTGCAGGGGATCGCCATCAGTGCGATCATGCCGGACATCTGCGACCTGGATGAGCACCTCCACGGGACCCGGCGCGAAGGACTGTTCAATGCCATTGTCGCCGCCCTGACCAAGGCCGAAGTGGCGGTGGCGGTGCTTGTGGTGGGATCGCTGATCAATGCCTCCGGGTTCCTTCCGGCAGCGGGAGCCCAGTCGCCAGGAACCCAGCTTTACCTCCGCCTCTTCGGCTTTGGGCCCTTTATGATCTGCTCCTTGTTCAGCCTCTATCTGGCGACGCGTTTTCCGCTCACTGAAAGCACGACGAAACGGATCCAGTCAGAATTGGCGACGCGGCGCGCAACTGGTGAACCGCAACACTGCACCCCTTGAAAACAAACCTAAGGCTTTATCCCCTCAATCCAGCCGAGGCGATCTTCGCGCCATTCCATGACCCGCATCTCGCGGGCCTGATCCCGACCTCCTTCGAGTCCCGGCACGCCGCAAACGCCCGGGTGCTGCCATTCTGGTGCTGGACCGTGGTCACATGGGACGACTGCGACCCGCGACTGATGGCGGGCATACTGGAAATCCGGCAACCGTTGCCCCGCCGGCCCTACGACCGCATTATTTGCTGCCTAACGGTACCATCAGGAGTGACCGTGGAGGTCCAATTGCTCAATGGCCAGGGAACGTGGACCCTAGCAGGTGAGCCATGGACGGGGGACAATCAGCGACAAGAGGTCAATGTGCCGCTCCCCGCCGAAGAGCAGCAAGGCATCCGCCTGGTGTTTGGCGCAACGGAGCCGGGACCGAAATCAATCGGCCTGGCATGGCTGGGCGTGCAAAACTCCACGCTGTGCGCCGAGATCCTAAAGCAGCGTTGCCGCCTCGACCCGGCATGGGACGGGTGGATCAGGCCGCCGGACGAGTGGAAGCTGGATGAACCCCACTGCGGCCTCTTGTTTGCGGGTGACCACTGGGAAGAGCTGCGCTCCAAACGTAAGCTGCCGGCCTGGAAGCCAACGTGGGAATTACTGCTCGAACGCGCAACCAACGCGCTGAAATACAACCCGGAGGAAGCGGTCACGGACTTTCTGCCCTGGCAGGATGAACGCTATCTGCGCGCGCGGGAGCGGGGGCGCCCCGCCCTCTACCTCGATGGCCCCGTCCTCGCACTCGTGGGAATCGTCGAGCGTGACATGACCATGGTGCGCCATGCCGTGAGATGCCTGCTGGCCATCATTCATGCCCGGTCGTGGGCTTGTTCGGAGGAGTGCCGCCTCCCCGGGTCCAGCTGGGACATTCGCTGCTTCCTGGAGGAGATGTATTCGACGGCGGCGGCGCTGATGTTTGACTGGCTGGCGAGCACTCTGACCGACCGGGCGAGGGAGTTGTTCGCAACCAAGCTCTGGGACAACGGATTGGCGGTCATTGAGCGGGATTTGGCCAAATTCGAGCAGGTCCATCATATCAACCAGGGACCTTGGTTTGGCCGCGGACGAGTGCTGGGTGGGCTGCTGCTGGAAACCCTCTGGCCAAGAATGGGGAAATATGCGGATCGGGCCTGCGACGATCTGCGGCAGGACTTGAGTTCATACATTCTGCCCGACGGCGGGGTGGACGAAGGGCCCATGTACCTTGCCTTGACGCTGGAGGTGACCCTGGTCCCCATCATCGCGTACGCCCGGCGTAGGAACCTGTCGGCGAAAAAGCTTCTTCCCGAGGCCATCGGCAAAGTCGGGAACTATTTCGGGGCCCTCGCCTGCGGGCGCCCGGGCCGATTCGTCCCGGACGGCGACTGCGCGAACGATGAAATCGTAGCCGACAGCATCGCCGTCCTGGCCGGACTCTACCCAGACGGCCGCTTCAACGACCTCTTCGCCGTAAGTCTGCCCAGAAAACGCCCTTTCTCCTACATCCAGCATTACGGCGGCACTGGTCTGTTCGCCTTTATTCTAGGACCACGAGAGGTCCCTCCCAGCCAAAGCCCCGGCTTCGGCAGGCGGGTGCTGGAGCACACCGGCATCGCCTCCGGCCGGATTCAGGCGAATGGCCGCAGTCTTCGCTGGCAGCTCAACGGGTCAAAGGCCAACCCGCATCATGCGCACCGCGACAAAGGCGCCCTGCTGATCGAGCTGGATGACGAGCCCCTGTTTGTGGACCGCGGAGTCGTGAGGTACGAAGATCCTCGGGTGATGGCCATGAAGCGCGCCGACATGCACAATGTGCTCGTCCCGACCAAGGACGGGGTGAATGCGCTGGATCAGCTCGTACCCACCCAGGCGATGATCCCCATCGTCAGCCCTGACGCTCACACCACGAGCGTCTTGATCGACCTGCAGGCCATATGGGCGGACAGCTTTCGCGCCTATCGGCGCAGCTTCGAGGCGAAGGACCCCAGTGAATGGTCGGTGACGGACAAGGGAGAACTGCTGGCGGTGGGCCGCGTGACCTTCCACCTCCACTCCCCCTATCCCTTCGTGCAATCGAAAGGCCGGGTCTTCGCGACCACGGGGAGTCAGCGCGTGGAAATCTGCGCCCCTTGGGCGACCCATGTCCTGCAGACCGTCGACCTGATCGACTGCAATTATCAGCCCATCCATCATCTCCAGATTTGGAGCGGCCATGTCACAAGGTTCGACCTTGTGACCACATTCCGGCGCGTGGCCCGCGAATCCAGCTAGCGCCCGCAACCGCGACGCAAGCCGCTGGGCCCGGGTCCGCCGGCCGCGAGGTCGCGGACCGAAGATCCCATTCGCCACACCCCTTCAATCAGGGCGAAGCGCGGGAAGGTCGGCAGGCCAAATTCATTCTTCGCCATCAGCTCCATCAGCAAATCAAGGGCCGTAGACGTAAGGGCGTCCCAACGTTCATCGATGCCCGCGATCTCCGGGTTCGCTTTGCTCCACGCATAGGTGGAGACCCCGATGTCGCGCGGAACGTCGTAGCCCAGGCTCTTGATCAGTTCGAGGTGCGGCGCCCCCGTCGTCATGACGCAATCAGGCTTTTCGGTCTCGAGCCACTTGGCGATCGCCTCCCGCGCCGGGCCCTCGTCGCCCAGGAAAGGCCGCACTCGGACCTCCTCCGCGTACTCCTGCTGCTCGGCGAGGTACGATCCGAGGATGTTATGGTCCGTGCGCAGGTCCGCATTCCAAGTGAGCATCAACCCGATCCGGTGATAACCCAGGGCCCGAAGCTGCTTCAAATGCAGCCGCATCGAGCGCGCCTGATGGAAGCAGGCCCGGTGGACGGTCGGCCGCATCACGGAGTAGCCAATGGCCACAGTGTAGAAATGCTCCCAGTCCAGATCGAGATACGCCCCAGGACTGGGGATCGGCGCCAGCAGCAGTCCATGAATGCCACGCGAGGAAAGGATCTGGCTGAGACGCTTGCCGGTCAGCCCCGGGCTGGAAACGTCGTGGCATTCGATTTTCAGCCCCAAGTGATTCGCATGGGCCTTGAGATCCTGATAGATCTGGACCGTTGGGCCTTTCGCCCCTGGGCGATCTTGGTTGGGCGCGGGGGTCAGCAGGCCGATGACGCCGCGAAACTCCGTCGTGCGCCGGTGCCGGTAGGCGGAGAGGGCCGAAAGCATCGGGTCGGGCCGGTAGCCACATCGTTCGGCCGCCTCACTGACAGCTGCCACCGTCTCCGGCTTGATGCGCGGATCGCCACGCAGCGCCTTCGCCACTGTCGTGAAATGAAATCCGGTCTCCTTGGCCAAATCACGGACCGTTACTCTGCCGGGCATCATCCGTTGATGCGACATTGATGGTTGTTTAGCAAGCATGGCGCCGCGCCGCTTCGATGAAGGAAATGTCGGACCGCATGCCAAGCCGGCGCCCGGGCCACCGAACTGCGGCCGCGCAAGATCATGGCTTGAATCCCGGCTGGGCCATGGCCTCGTCGATGAAGGCGAGCATGTTCTCCAGGGGTACGTCCCCTTCCACGGAATGCGCGGGGCTCAGGATGTAGCCTCCGTTGCGCCCAAGTTCGAGCAGTCGTGCCGTTTCGTTCCGCACGTCCGTGGTCGTACCGTAAGGCAGGGTCCGTTGCGTTGATAGTCCGCCGTGAAAGGCAAGGCGACCGTGGTAACGCGGGATCAGGGCGGCGACATCCATCACCTCAGGTTGGAATGGATTGAAGCAGTTCACCCCGTCATTGATCAGGGACTCGAACAGCTCGTCCACATCGCCGCACGAATGGATGAAGACGAACTTGCCCGCCGCGCGCACGACGGAGTACATCCGCACCAGCTCGGGCTCGATGAACTCGTGCCAGAGCTCCGGCCCCATTTGCAGGCCGAGCTGCTGCCCCCAATCGTCGCCAAAGTACACTGCATCGATGTCGTGGGCCAGGGCTAGTCGCACCTGCCGGATGTTGAAGTCGGCGATCGCCCGAAGCAGTTCCCGGACAAACTCCGGATTCTCGATGAAATCGACCATCAGGTTTTCCATCCCGCGCAGCGTCCAGGCCCGCTCGTAAAGCGAGAAGCCGATGGGAAAGATGCGGAAACGGTCAGGCTGCGTCGCCAGCATTTCGGCCACTCCATCGAAAAAGACGCCGCTGCCCGGATCGGGAAATCGATAGCCGGCAAGCGACGGTCCCGCCAATTGGGGCTTCGCTACGACGCCAATGTCCTTGTCCACGGTGCGATCCCAGATGACGCCAAACGGATCGCGCACTTGCTGGTTGCCCAGCTCCTCAAACGTGCCCGCAGGATTCAAGGCCCACAGAAGATGATCGTGCAGCCTGGCCCCCAGGTCGGTGGTGCCGTAGTGGTGCTCCAGCTTCTCCCGGGCCTCGACCGTGAAGGAAAATGACCACGGCACATAGGGTGGCGGGCGGTGCGCCAGGATCTCGTGCACGACAGCGCGCTTGTTCATGGTGACGACGAGATGGTCTCTGGCCTATGATCCCTCGTAGAGAATCGGATTAAGGGGCGATCCCGCGATCTCGCCCGCCTTGAGCCCGGGAAGCCAGGTGGCCAGGTCATTCACCTGCTGCGGATTTGCCGGCGGCGCCACTCTCATCCCGGCTTCCATGTAAATCACGGTCATGACAGCACGCGGGCGACTGGATCGATTCGGGCCTGCGCGATGAAACGTCCAGCCATAATGGAAGGACACCTCGCCCAAGTCGTAGGGCTCCTCGACCAGCGGATAATCCGAGACCTTGAAGGCGGCTTGCAGCTGTTCCTCGCTCTGATCGCTGATCGCCATATCACGCCCAAATTTGAAGCGGTGGCTTCCGGAGCGAAAGGACAAGGGGCCCAGCTCCAATGGGGTGGCCTGCAGCGGGACCCACACCGTGCAGACATTGGCACTAGCCAGCGGCCAGTAGTACTGGTCCACGTGCATGGGGGTGAGCCCGCCGCCAGGCTCCTTGTAAAGCGCCTGGTCATGATACAGCCGCACGCCGCGGACCCCCATTAGTTGCGCGGCCACGCGGGCAAGCCGCCGGTTGAACACGAACTCCTGGACCAGCGCGGAATGCCTCCAGAGATTCATGACCTGGAGGAACGCCTTGCCGTACGTTGATCGCTCGGACAGGGGCGTTGTCTCCTTGGAAAGCCGGCCGACCTGATTGGTGATCTCGGGCCCATAGTAAGCCAGCATCTCGGGGCTTAGGACCTCCTTGAGCTTGATGAAGCCATCGCGGCGGAATTGCTCACGCTGCGCGCTGGTGAGCTCGTAGGCCGTGTCCATTTCAGGAAAACGCGGGGCGGGGGGCATGACGTGGGTGTTGAAAGTGCCCTCAGGAATGGGGGCTGGCGCCTTGGGGTGATGAAACGCAGCGAGCTGCTGGGTCTTCGTTGCGCCAATCTTCGGACAATGGGTAGTGCGCCGAAATTCAACCTGTAGAAAGAAACCCGCAGAGCTTTCGCCAAAGAGGTCAGTCTGAACCAGCCCGTGAGACCTGCATCAACGAGCTCACCAAGTTTCGTAGCGCAGCGCTACTTCGACCAAACCGGCGAAAGGAAAGAGCACGAAGCAACAGCGATCCACACGATGGAGCTCGACTCAGATGTTCGCTTGCCGCGGCCAGCCAATCCGGTCGCCATGCGAAACCGCTCTGATTCGGTTGTGTCGGGGGGCCGGGCGAGCCCCCTTCCGGGCGCGCCCTATCACCCCACACCCTGAGGCGGACAGCAGCAGCCGGGCCCGCAGACGCTGCGCGAGTCCCATTGACCATACCTCATCCAATTCCGTCCCCTACCCCCTGGCTGCAATGCAGCGCCGATGGAGGCCGCCCATGCAAACGCCACTGCCCTGGCTGGGCCAGGACGCCCGTCGCCTTGATGCGTGGACCGCGGCGCGTGCGCCGTTGCTCTGCCCTCCGTCCGCACGTCCTGATCCTGGATTTTTCACCGGGGGTTTGGGTTCGGCGGGGTCCGAATTGAGCCCTCCGACCAGCCCGGATCAGCCCCACGCCTGCGCCCGACCCTGGCCAAAAATCCAGTCTGTGGTGTGATCGCTTTGGGGGTCAGGCCAAGCCTCAGGCGGTGCCTCGCTGACGGCCAAGATGAGGGCAATGGGTCCGCGTGAGGAGGCAGTCTTGACCGGCCGGAAGCGTGGGATTGAAGGTCCGGCAGGCATCCCTGCGTCGACTGCTAAGATCCAACAGGGCGCGGTCGGCCGGCGGGCTTTTCGCGGTCGTGAACGTCCCTCTGGCAACGGTAGTGACCCGGCTCCCGCTGCCCAATGTCACGTTCATGCTGAGCCTCGTCCTGCCTTCAATCCAAGGGCCGGCCATGCATCCGCCGGCCCTGATTTCGCGGGTGGCATGGCCCCGTGCCGGGCCTTTCCAGCGAGGCCGGAGGCCTGGCAACCTGCTCCCCTCTGCACGTGCGCTACCGTCCAACCCGGGCGGCAAAAATGAACCATCCCACCGGCCGGCAGGCGGTGGCGGCCGCATCATCCGCGACCCCAAAAGTGCGTCGCCTTCCCGCATGTTTCAGCCTCCCCGCCAGCTCGCACCTCGTCACGCCTGCATCAGATACGGAAAAAAGGTACCCGGAATGCATACCGACCGGAAATAAGTGAGCGCATATGCATCACCGTTGGAAATTACCGGCGGATTATGCATCAGAATTGGAAAGGAATTCGTGCATACCGAAACCCCTGTTTTGAGGGTGTAGCAAAAGTAGAAAAAAGTGCCCTTTAATGCATCAGCTTTGGAAATAACCGGGCTTCGCTGCATCAGGTTTGGAAAAAACCGACGGTTAATGCATCAGAAATGGAAAGGATTTTGGCATTTTGATCGGCGCCGGTTTCTATCTTGTAAGGGCCGAACCCGGGTTTGTATGCACGCGCACACCCCCACCCCCAAAGGCCCGGCCGACCCCCACAGGCACCAGGCCAGTCCGTGGTTCCAGTTGGGGCCTCCCTGATCACGGTCCGGTGGGGTGCAACCCCGGCCCGACTGAACCCAAAGCTACAGGTCCGTCCCCAAGAATTCCCGCCCTGGCCTCCGGGTTTGCCCCGCCCCGATCACGGCCCCGCACCCCCGCCGTGAACTCCCCCGCCCCCGCTTTTCCATGCAACGAAATAAGGGTAACGTCGTCTGGTCGGCGGGGGGTCGGGCTACTGTGGAGCCCTCTGGTTGCCCAAGCCGAGAAAGCCGTGACTTCGTTAACCGATTGGCGGTGGCGGGCGGTCAGTAGGCTGACTGGGCTCGTCCTTAAAACATACGTGGACCGCGAGTGCGCCCCGCAGCGCGATCAGCATGCATGGAATGGCGATGACATATCCGATTATTCTTCCCACGAGTGCCGTCTTCGACGCTTCCCAGCCTGAAATTGCACCCAACATAC
>Ga0316229_1003361_pt1 | contig 12652 bp, 8 predicted proteins | sample TBH18023metaG_FD_206011 | JGI IMG/M metagenome (GOLD analysis project Ga0316229, IMG submission 206011) | Freshwater microbial communities from Trout Bog Lake, Wisconsin, USA - TBH18023 | ecosystem: Environmental > Aquatic > Freshwater > Lake > Hypolimnion/Profundal zone | place: USA: Wisconsin...
CCAGAAGTTCCCTCAGTGCCGTCAGAACCTCGCTCGGGGCGTAGGGTTTTCTTATAAAGCACGCCAATCTCGGCAAATCCAGTTCGCTGACGCCATAGCGCCCTGAGGTCACGATAAGGTGAATTGGGGGCCAGCGGTCTCGGATAGCCTTCGCCAGCTTGAGACCGCAAAGCGATCCGGGCATCTCGATGTCCGTGAAAACGGCACGAATATCTGTCCGGCTCGCCAGAATTTGGACTGCAATATCGGCGTTATGCGCTTCCAAGACTAAAAAGCCGACCTCTTCCAGCATCTCAACAGCGCTCATCCGGATGATAGCCTCATCCTCGACGACCAATATGACTGCCTTTTCCACTGTGTGGATTGCGCCCGGTTCAACTGTTTTGGGTTCGGGCGAGGCCATTTCGGCCATCCCTTACAGTCACAACGCCTCAGATGTCCTTTGCGGTACAGACCATCTACGGCCAGTGAGTGTCGAATGTCCGCTATGGGTCAGAAGCGGTCATTGCCCGGTTTGCCAGGACTGCGCAAAAGTCGCTGGCAGAGAGGAAATTCGCGATCAACGCCGGTATAGTCCGGAATGCCTCCCGCCCCCGCGATTCTCACACTTCCCGCACTGGTTCCGGCGCCGCCCGGCGCCGCCATTTTCGAAGACGGCGCGGCGCGGCGAGCGGATCTGCGCGATGCCCGCGCCCTGCTGGAAAGCGGCGAGGTGCTGGTGGCCCATGCCGGCTTCGTGGCCGGGCGGCTGGGGGCGAAAAGCGCGGTGGCGCCCTATGATGTGATCGAACTGTTCGCCTTTGTCCGCCCCGGCCAGCCTTTCGTGCCCTCGGCCTCCGGCATGGCGCGGCGGCTGGGGCTGGGCTTTGCCGCCACGCCGGAGGACAGCGCCGCCGTGCTGCCGCGCATCGTGGCGCAGCTGCTGCACGAAGTAGAAGACCTGAACACCGAAGCGCGCGCCGCGCTGGCGCCGCTGGTCGGCACGCTGGACCGCGCCGGCTGGCGCTGGGCGCCGTTGTTGAAGAAGATCATCGGCGACGTGCCGCACGGCTCGCCCATCGCGGGGCTGGAAGTATGGCGTGGTCTTGCCGTTTGGGAAGACGAAGCCCTGCCCGGCCAGCCGGGCACGCAGGGCGTGACGCCGCAAGAAGCGCAAGCGCGGCTGGCGCGGCTGGTGGGCGAGATGCGGCCGGAACAGGCGGCCTACAGCGCCGCCGCCACCTTTGCCTTTTCGCCCCGCGAAGTGGCGGGCGCACCGCGCGTGGCCCTGATCGAGGCCGGCACCGGCACCGGCAAGACATTGGGCTATCTGGCCCCCGCCAGCGTCTGGGCCGAGAAAAATGGGCCCGGCCTGTGGATCAGCACCTATACCCGCAACCTGCAGCGCCAGATCATGCAGGAAATCGCACGGCTGTGGCCCGATCCGGTGGAACGGGCCGAGAAGGCCGTGGTCCGCAAGGGCCGCGAGAATTATCTCTGCCTGCTGAACTTCGAGGAGGCGGCGAAGCGCACCGCGCTGGCGCCATCCCAACGCAGCGTGGCGCTGGCGCTGATCGCGCGCTGGGCGGCATCGGGCACCGACGGCGACATGTCGGGCGTCGGCTTTCCCGCTTTCCTCGCCGCGTCGATGCCGCTGTCCGCCGTCACCGACCGGCGCGGCGAATGCATCTATGCCGCCTGCCCGCATTACAAGCAGTGCTTCATCGAGAAGGCGGTGCGCAAGGCGCGGCACGCCCAGATCGTCGTCGCCAACCACGCGCTGGTCATCGCGCAGGCGGCACAGGACTGGCTGGCGACGGACGAAACCAATGATGTGGCCCCGGAACGGCGCCTGCGCTATGTCTTCGACGAAGGCCATCACCTGTTCGACGCCGCCGACAGCGGCTTCGCCGCCCTGCTGTCGGGCCGCGAAATGTCGGAACTGCGCCGCTGGGTGCGCGGGCCCGACGCGCGCACCCGCAGCCGCATGCGCGGACTGGAAGAACGGTTGAAGGATCTGGTGGCCGACGACGAGGCCGCCCAGCAGGCGTTGCAGGAGGCGGTGTCGGCGGCGGGGGCGCTGGCGGGCGAAGGCTGGACGCAACGCTTGAGCAGCCCGCGCGGGCCGGGCGAAGTCTTCCTCGCGCTGGCCTATCACCATGTGAAGGCCCGCAGCGGCGACCAGGACAGCTTCTACACGCTGGAAGCCGAACCGCATCCGATGAACGCGGACTTGCTGGCGGCGGTGCAGGATCTCAGCCGCGCCCTCAAGCGCCTGGCCGATCCCCTGGCGCACCTGGCGCATCTGCTGCGCAAGAAGATGGCCGACAAGACCGCCGAGATCGAACCCTATACCCGCGCCCGGCTGGACGCCGCCGCGCGCGGACTGGACCGCCGCGCCAAGCGCGTCCTGCCCGCCTGGCGGGCCATGCTGGAAACGCTGGAGAATGGCGAACTGGGCGACGAATTCATCGACTGGTTCGAACTGAAGCGCGAGGATGGCCGCGACAGCGATATCGGGCTGGAGCGGCACTGGATCGATCCCACCATTCCGCTGGCCGCCGAAGTCTTCGCCCCCGCCCATGGCGCGCTGGTGACGTCGGCGACGCTGCGCGACACCAGCGCCGACGACTGGACGGCGGCGGAAATCCGCACCGGCGCCGGCCACCTGCCCGAACCGCCGCGCCGCGCTTTGTTCGGCTCGCCGTTCGATTATGCGAAACAGGCGCGCATCTTCGTGGTGGGCGACATGCCGCGCCGCGATCCCCAGGCGCTGGCGGCGGCGATGCGCGAACTGTTCCTCGCCGCCGGCGGCGGGGGCTTGGGTCTTTTCACCGCCGTGCGGACCTTGAAGGACGTTGCCGCCCGCATCACCGAGCCGCTGGCCGTTTCGGGCATTCCGCTTTACGCCCAGCATATCGACCGCCTGGATACCGGCGCGCTGGTCGATCTGTTCCGGGCCGAGGAGAATGCCTGCCTGCTGGGCACCGATGCGCTGCGCGACGGCGTCGATGTGCCGGGACGCAGCCTGCGGCTGGTGGCGTTCGACAAGGTGCCTTGGCCCAAGCCCACCATCCTGCACAAGGCGCGGCGGGCCCGTTTCGGCAAGGGGTATGACGACCTCATTACCCGCTTCCGCCTCAAACAGGCTTTCGGGCGGTTGATCCGCGGTTCCGGCGACCAGGGCTGCTTCGTGATTCTGGAAGGGGCGACGCCATCGCGCCTGCTGGCCGGCCTGCCCCCGGAATGCCCGGTGAAACGGGCCGGTCTGGCCGAGGTGATTGGGGATATCCGCGCCTTTCTGGGCGCCCCTGCTATGCCGACCCGTCCGCCGCCACCTATAAACGGCCCATGAGCCAGGCGAACATGATGGAAGCAGCCGACCATGGCCGGCATGGCAGCGGCATCCTGCCCAGCCATGTGCTGGAGCGGCTGATCGCGGCCGGACGCGAAGTGCTGCTGGCCGAGCCGCCGGTGCCGGGCCAGATCCAGCCCGCCAGCATCGACCTGCGCCTGGGGGCGAAAGCCTGGCGGGTGCGGGCCAGCTTCCTGCCCGGCCCGGAGTCGAAAGTCTCCGAGCGCCTGCCGTCGGTCTTCATGCACGAGATCGACCTGACCCATGGCGCGGTGCTGGAAACCAATTGCGTCTATATCGTGCCGCTGCTGGAAAGCGCCGCCCTCAGCCCGCAGATTTCCGGCGCCGCCAATCCCAAAAGCTCCACCGGCCGCATCGATGTCTTTGTGCGGCTGATCACCGATCATGCCGCCGCCTTCGACCGCATCGCGCCCGGCTATCACGGGCCGCTTTTCGCCGAGATCAGCCCCCGCACCTTCCCGGTGCTGGTGCGCAAGGGCTCGCGCCTGAACCAGCTCCGGCTGCGGCAGGGCCCGCCCACCGCCAGCGACGCGGCGCTGAAGGACCTGCACCTGCGCAGCCCCCTCACCGATGTGGCGGCGATCATCGATGGCGGCCTGGCGCTTTCCATCGACCTGAAAGGCGATGGCGGCCATGAAGGCGGCCGCATCGGCTGGCGGGCCAAGCGCCATACCGGGCTGATTGATGTGGATAAGCCCGGCCTGCTGGACCCGCATCAATTCTGGGACCCCGTCCTGGCCGATCCCGCCGGACACATGGTGCTGGATCCGGACGAGTTCTACATCCTGGCCAGCCGCGAGCGGGTGGCGATCCCCCTCACCCATGCCGCCGAGATGGAGCCCTTCAACCCGCTGGTGGGCGAGTTCCGCGTTCATTATGCCGGCTTCTTCGATCCGGGTTTCGGGGTGGAACCGGGCAAACCGCCCAGCGCCCGGGCGGTGCTGGAAGTGCGCTCGCGCGAGGTGCCGTTCATCCTGGAACATGGCCAGGTGATCGGGCGGCTGGTGTTCGAGCAGCTGACCGACCCGCCACGGGAGGCCTATGGCCAGGGAATCGGCTCCAACTATCAGCGCCAGGGGCTGAAGCTCTCCAAGCATTTCCGGGAACCGCGTTAAGGCTTTTCCGGGTGCGGACGATCCTGGCTCTCATGGAGTGGTCCCGATTGTTGCGGGAAACACACAGACCTTTGCCAAAAAGCAATCTTGCCATGTTCCAGGTGCAAGATGCCGTTGCGTCAGGCGCCGTCTCCGGCACAGTTACACCGTTGCGGATGGACGGTTTGGGGAAACCCCGCAACGTTTGGCCTGGTCCGCCTGGTAAAAAGGTGGCCGGTCTGAAGGTCCGTTTAAAGGGGGCAGAAGTGAGGCGGCTACGGCGCGAAAGCAGCCGGCCGCCTCATGTTCTTTGCGGCCTGCGGCGCTTCCTGCGGCCGAAGGCATCGGCCAGCGCGAAGGGCGCGTAATACAGCAGGATGAAGCCCATCCCCGCGCCCACCAGTTCTGGAATGTACCAGGGCCAGGGCGACATCAGCGTCAGCAGGTTCTGCCCCGCCGGCTTGGCGCGCAGGAAACCGTAATTGACGCCCAGCAGCCAATCCACCAGCGCCGTGACCGCCAGATAGAACAGGCTGGCGGCCATCACCCGCGGCAGCGAGCGCAGCGTTGGCCGCAGCCGCGTCCCCAGCGTCAGGTACAGCAGCGCGGCCACGACGCCGCCATGCTGGATGAAAAAGAAGAGGAATTGCGGGTCGGGGAAATTCCAATAGATGGTGGGCGTCAGCACCCCCTGCAGCGTTCCCCCCAGGCCCCAGAAATAGCCCAGCTCATAGGCGAACGGATGGCGGGTCAGCAGCGCCACGATCAGGATGATCTCCGCCCAGTCGCAGAGATTCATCGGTAGGGCATTGTCGAGCTTCAGCGTCCCGCGCGCGGCGCCAAGACCGAACCAGCAGACCCAGCCGAGGGCGAGAAAGAGGGCCAGGCCAACGCGCGTGGCGCGGTCGGCCGGGCGGCCCAGATGTTCGTGCCGCGCCAGCAACGCCAACGCCAGCGGCACCAGCAGCGTCAAGGCGATGGCCGTCAGGTGCGACGGCCCGAACGGGACAAAAGGATGGGACACGCAGCCTCCAATGCAGGAAGCTTAGGAGGGACGCTGGCCCGGCGCGAGGAATTTTGTGGCGTGGTCAGGGTTGCCCAGCGACAGCATGCGGACGCAAAAGCACCGCGCCTTAGGATTTTTCTCTGCCGGCGTTGCGCCAGCGGGTGACAAGGGCATCGAGCCCCTGGCGGTCCATGTTGGGCGACTTCCAGCCCTTGGAGAAGCTGGCATGGCCGCCGCGCGGCACGATGTTCTTGGCGATGTCGTCGAAGCGCACCCGCATCGGCATCGAGACGCCCTGGCCCAGCACCAGCGCCTCGCGGTCGCCCAGCAGCGGCAGGAATTCGATCAGGTCGGCCATGCCTTCATAGGTCGAGCCGCGAATGACGTCCTGGTCGCGCTCGCTGGAAAGACGCAGCACGATGGCGGTGCCGCATTGCGAGACGATGGTGGCGTCCAGTTCGCAGGGGCGCTGCGTCACCAGCGCCAGCGACAGGCCGTATTTGCGGCCTTCCTTGGCGATGCGCGACAAGGCATGGCGGGTGGGGACGAATTTGCGATCGTCGGCGGGGGCATAGCGATGCGCCTCCTCGCAGACCAGCAGCATGGGCAGGCCGCCCTTGCTCCAGACCGCAAGGTCGAAGGCCAGGCGCGAGATCACCGAAATCACCACATCGAGGATTTCCGGCGGCACGGTGGAGAGATCGATGACGCTGATCGGGCGGCCTTCGGCGGGGACGCGGAAAAGCCGCGCCAGCACATCGCTCATCGTGTCCTGCACCGAAAGGCTACCAAACATGAAATTGTAACGCTGGTCGGACACCAGGGTCTCGATGCGCGCCTTCAGGCGCCGGTAGGGCAGCGTCAGCTGCGAGCGTTCCAGGCGGCCCAGCTGGTCGTCGATGAAGGCGATGACGTCCGACATGCGAAAGGGCGTCGGGGTGTCCACGGTGATGACAAGGCTGTCGGCGGTCTTGCGCGCCAGGGTGCCGGCGCGCGCGGTGGCGCTTTCGCTGTAGCGCCTTTTGGCGAAGACCACGCCGTCGGACAGGATTTCCACTTCCGCGTCGTAATGGGAATCGCGGCTGACCAGGGCGGCGGTCATCTCGGTGAAATCCAGCATCCAGAAGGGCAGGTTGAAATTGTCCAGGCTGATCGGCTCGACCAGGCCGCCGAAGGAGGCCGAATATTCATTGTGGACGTCCAGGATCACGACATGGGCGTGGGCATGTTCCGACAGCAGGCGCTGCAGGATGCAGGTCAGCGCCGAGGACTTGCCCGAGCCGGTCGAACCCACCACCAGGAAATGCTTGGCCAGCAGGTCATCGATCAGCAGGCGGGCCGGGACGCTGTTGTCCTGGAACAGGCTGCCGATCTTGATGCTGGCGGCCTGGGGCGGGGCATAGACGCGGGTGAGGTCGTGCTTGTCGGCCAGCAGCACGCCATCCCCCAGGCTTGGCAGGGCAGAGACACCACGGCGGAACGTCAGGCGCTTGCCGGCGTCCAGCGCCACTTCGCCCATCAGATTGATTTCCACCAGGCCCAGCGATGCGGCTTCGCCTTCGCCGGAAGACAGGGGCGCGCTGACGGCCGAGACAATTCCCATCACGGCGGAAATGGGGGTGATGATCTTCACCAGCGCGCCGATTTGAACCCGGCTGTCCGCGTTGGAGATGGCGTCCTGACACTCCAGCACGGCGACCGCATGGCTGCCGGAGACCGAGACGATGTGGGCGAGGCGGATCGGCGGCGCCGCCGGCATGCCGCGGCGTTCGCGGAAGACGGGCGGCATGGCGGTGGGCCGTGCGATCGGCGCCGCAGCGGCGCAGCGCGGCAGCGCCAGGACCACGGTCGTGCCGGCGCCCGGCTGGCTTTCGATATGCAGCGTACCGCCATGCAGCCGCGCCAGGCCCAGCGTCAGCGGCAGACCAAGACCGGCGCCCTCGGCGCTGCGGGCGCGGCGGGCATCGACCTGGGCGAAGGGCTTGAGCGCCACCATGATCTCTTCATGGGTCATGCCGATTCCGGTATCGGCAACCGCTATGGTGACGCCCCCTCCGGCGGCGGGACGCGCCAGCACCAGGATGCGGCCACCGGCGGGCGTGAACTTGCTGGCATTGGACAGCAGGTTGACCAGCATCTGACGGACGCGTTTGGGGTCGATATCGATCTCGCGCGGCAGACGATCGGTGCGCACATCCAGCAGCTGCTTTTTTTCCGCGAAGAAAGGCTGGAGCTGTTCCGCCGCGGCCTGCACCACTTCGGCGATGTCGGTGGGGGCGCGGTTCAGCGTCAGGCTGCCGGATTCCAGTTTGGACATGTCGAGCACGTCACTGACCACGTCGAGCAGACGGCGCCCCGCCTTGGCGATGTGGCCCGCATATTCGGCGGTATCCGCGGCGGTGACGGTGCCGGGGTTGGCGATCAGGTCGGAGAAGCCGATGATGGCGTTGAGCGGCGTGCGCAATTCATGGCTCATCGCCGAGAGAAAGGCCGACTTGGAGCGGTCGTTGAGTTCGGCTTCCTGACGCGCGGCGCGGATGGCGGTTTCGGTGCGCTTGCGCAGCATCATCTCGCCGAGGGTTTCGGAATACCTCGCAAGCAGGCTGTTCTTTCGGCGGCTGCTCGAGTGCAGGCGCGCGGTATGTCCCGGCAGCGGCACGCAACGGATCTCCGGCAAACCGGAAAACCTTAGGGCAAAGGGGTTCAAGCCCGGTTAAGAGCCGGTGGCGGCGCCCCGCGGAATACAACCAGAGGTAGATAGTTTTGCCTCTGTAATCGCATAACGGGCAATCAATCCGTTATGGTGACGCCAACCCGCCCCAGCGACCCAAAATCGCCCAGCACCCGGTCGCCCGCCATGATCGCCACCGGCTTGACGCATGTGCCGGTGGTGACGACTTCGCCCGCCTTCAGTGTCAGGCCGTGGCGGGAGAGTTCATTGGCCAGCCAGGTCAGGGCGATGCGCGGATCGCCCAGCACATGGACGCCGCTGCCCTCGCCCGCCGCCGCGTCATTGACGAAGGCGCGCACCGGGTGGGCGGCAAGGTCGACGCCGCGCCAGTCCGTATCCGTGGCAGGCCCCAGGATGAAGCGATGCGCACAGGCATTGTCGGCCACCAATTGCGCCAGCCCGACCCGCGTGAAGTCGTTGTACCGGGAATCCGGGATTTCGATGGCCGGGTGCAAATGCGCCACCCGGGCCATCACCTCGTCCTGCGTGTAAGGCGCGGCGCGCGGCGGCAGATCCGCGGCCATGCGGAAGGCGAATTCCATTTCCGCCACCCGCATCAGATTGTTGCCCATGGGGCAGACGCCGCCATCGGCGATCACCCGCTCCGCCAGCAATCGTCCCGCCAGCGGACCATCGACATTGATGTGCGTCTGTCCCGCTTCGCTGGTCGCGGCGATCTTCCAGCCGAACAAAGGCTGCGCCGTATGCTCTTCGAGAAATGCCTGGACACGGTAGCCTTCGGCGCGGTCCACCGGACGCAGGCCAACAGGCAGGGCGTCGAAGCGCGTCTGCCGCGCCCAATGGCGGAAGAGCAGTTCGCTGGCGGTGCGCATTTCCTCTTCGGTCATGGCGTTCTTTTACCGGCCGGCCGCTTTTCGGGCAACGCACCACCGCACGCCGGTGACGCTGAAACGATGTGGGCGCGGGAATGGCGCCGCCGGGGTGCGCATCGGTTTGGATTTCCAGGGCCGGCGCCTGGTTTGGCGCATCCCTGGAGCGTCATTGTAACTTGGGCCGGAAAAGCCTATAGGGTGGCTCTGTGGTTCTCGCACCGCTGTCGGACGAAGCATTTTCGTTTTTGATCGCCAAGGCGTGCCGAACGAGCCGAAAAACTTCCCTTGCAGTTATTGTCATTGCTGCGATCACCGGCATGCCGCGCACGGCATGCAGCGCGCAAACATCGCCGCTTCGTCTGAAAGGCCTTTCCATGAAAGAATTCCCGCCCACCACGCGCAATACGCGCAGACAGGGGGCCATTCACCAGGCCGCCAACGGCATTTTCAAACCCTGGGAAACCCGCACGGAACTCGCCAGGAGCGAGGCGGCTGCCGCCAGCGCGGCCAGTGACGCCAACACAGCCCGCCTTCGGGCCCTGCGTCTGGAAAAGGAACGGCAGGACGCCGATGCCGCGGCGCTGGTGGCCAGCATGCCCGCGAAGGAAAAAAAGAAGCCTGTCCGCCGCATCATCGGTTGATCATGACCAGGCACACGGCGAACGACATAGAGCATTTCGTCCAGGAATGGCTGGCGGAACATCTGCAGGTCCATCCGGGATTGATCAACGTGCCGCTGGAGGTGGATCGCCTCGCGGCCCATCTCACCGGCGATGCGCGGATCCACGGCATCACCGGCGGCGACATGCACCGCGTCCTGGGCGATATCGACGCCTATCTGACAGAACGTTACGTGCAGGCCACGGGCACCTTGACGGCCGCCGACGCGGCGGGCGACTGAGGCGCGCCGCTGGCGCGTTACCGGATGCGATCGTTGTCGATGGCGGCCTTCGCCGTCTGAATCGCACGATCCAGGCTGCCACAGCTGGCCGCGGACCAGACCTCGGAAACGTGACCGTCATGCTCGATGAAGGCGCCTTCCCGGGACACGCGCGGCGTGAAGCGGCCATCGGCCTGTGTGACGGTGATGGTGTATTCCAAGTAGGTGGTTTGCGTCTCCGCGCTCATGAAAGCTCCATTGTCGCGGATTTTCCAAGCCCAGATGCGCCACGCCGCGCTGGGGGATTGGCGGGTCATAGCACCATGGTCGCGGCTTGGCGAATGGCAAAAGGCCGCGTCATTTCCGGCCCCGCCGTGCCGGATTCGGCGGCACGGTGAGGCCGGTCACATCGCCTTCAGGATGCGGGCCTATTTGTCAGGCAGCGCGAAGCTGTAGACCGTATTGGCTGCCACGATGGCGACATACTGCTTGCCGTTCACCGCATAGCTGATGGGCGAGGCGCTCACCGCCCCCGGCAGCTTGGTGTGCCACAGCGCCTTGCCGGTCTTGGAATCCAGCGCGATGAGCTGGCCTTCCGCCGCCGCGGCGAACAGCACGCCCCCCGCCGTTCCCATCACGCCCGCGGACAGCGATACCCGCGCCATGGGGAATTTCCACAGCATCTTGCCGGTCTTGGCGTCCAGCGCCTTGATGCCCTGCTCGGGCGCCGGTCCCGGCGGCGGCGTGCCGGTGCCGCGCGCCAGGAACAGCTTGCCCTTCTCGAAGACCACCGGGGCGCTGATCGCGAAGCCCTGGCTGTCGACATATTCCAGGAAGAACGTCCCGGTCTTGCGGTCATAGGACGGGGCCTGGAAGTTGGTGCCGCCCGTGGCCGGGAACACGACATTGCCGGTCCGGGTCGCGATCGTGTTGGGATCGACATCGGGCCGGCCATTCTTGTCGAAGCCCTTGAACCAGTTGGTCCGCACGAAGGGCGTCGCCAGGATGAACTCGCCGTTGGTGCGGTCCAGAATGTAGTAGACGCCGTTGCGGTCGGCATGCAGCACCACCTGGCGCATCTTGCCGCCGATGGTCATGTCGGCCAGGACCATCGCTTCGGTGGAATCCCAGTCATGGTCGTCATTCGGCGTGAACTGGTAGTGCCACTTCAGCTTGCCGGTATCCGGGTCCAGCGCCAGGATGCTGTCCGTATACAGATTGTCGCCCTTGCGGGTCTCGGCATTGTAGTCCGGGCCGGGATTGCCCACCGCCCAGTAGAGCGTGTGCAGCTTGGGATCGTAGCTGCCGGTCAGCCAGGTCGGGGCGCCGCCATACTTCCAGCTGTCGCCGGCCCAGGTCTCGTTGCCCTTCTCGCCCGGACCGGGGATCGTGTAGGTGCGCCACAGCCGCTTGCCGGTGGCCGGGTCGTAGGCGTCCAGATAGCCGCGGGTACCGAACTCGCCGCCCGACATGCCCATGATGACCTTGCCGTCCAGCACCAGCGGCGCGCCGCCCAGCTGGAAGCCGGCCATCGTGTCATCGGTGCGGGTTTCCCACAATTCGCGGCCGGTATGGATGTCGATGGCGATCAGCAGGCAATCCAGCGTGCCGACGAAAAGACGCCCGTCCAGCACCGCGACGCCCTTGTTGTTGGCGTTGTTCTGCGCGGGATTCTTGAAATCCTGCTTGCGGTGGAAGGCCCATTTCTGGATGCCGGAGACAGCATCGTAGGCCACAACTTCGCCGGGGGTGGAGAAGTACATCACGCCGTCCACCACGATGGGCGAGGCTTCGCTGCTGCCATTGGGGCTGGCGATGGTGCCGGCCCAGTTCAGCCGCAGGTTCTTCACATTGCCCGTGTTGATCTGGGTCAGGTCACTGAAGTGGTGGGCGGCATAGTCGCCCCAATAGGTCGGCCAGTTCTGCGGCTCGGGCTTCACCAGCCGGTCATAGGTCAGCACCGGACGCGGGGTCGCCTTGGCGGCTTCCGCCAGGTTGCGTTCCTTGTGGCTGGCCAGGAAGGCGACGATGTCGTTGATCTGGGTGGCATTCAGGCGGGTGGCGATGTCGGTGGGCGAGGCGCTGCCGGACGGTGTGATGCTCTTCAGCTTGGCCTTTTCATAGGTGGTCCACTTGCCGGCCGCATCCTGGAGCTGGAGGTAGAAGGTGTCTTCGCCGCGGGCCAATCCGTGAATCGTCTGTCCGCCCTGGGTGACGATGTCCACCGGGCGGGGCGCCGCGGGACCGCGCCCGCCGCGTCCGCCGGCCGCCGGCTGGTGCAGCACGCCGGCGCGGATCGCCGCCACCGGCTTGGCACCTTCGGCCGAAAGATCGCTGGCGAAGTCGGCGCCGCGGCCATCGACTTCATGACAGCTGGTGCAGCCGCCCGTGCCGAAGAACAGGTCCCGGCCCGCCACCACATCGCCGGTGGCGGTGCCGCGCGGGCCGTTCTGGCCCGAGAGACTCTTGATATAGGTGACCAGCTTCCAGACATTGTCTGTCGGCATGGCGGTGAAGGCCGGCATGGCCGTGCCCGGCACGCCGGAACGAATGGTCTGGAAAAGGTCGGTGTCCGCGCCGCCATGCTGGAAGTTGCCGCTGGCCAGCGAGGGGCCGCGCTCCGAACCGCCGGCGCCGGTGCCGTGGCAGGCGCTGCAGGCGCCGTCGAACAGGGCCCGGCCGGCGGCCGGAGCGGCGGGATCACTGGCGAAAGGGTTGGAGCCCAGGTCGCTGGCGGCGGGCTGGGCCTGCAC
>Ga0316229_1003362_pt1 | contig 12648 bp, 19 predicted proteins | sample TBH18023metaG_FD_206011 | JGI IMG/M metagenome (GOLD analysis project Ga0316229, IMG submission 206011) | Freshwater microbial communities from Trout Bog Lake, Wisconsin, USA - TBH18023 | ecosystem: Environmental > Aquatic > Freshwater > Lake > Hypolimnion/Profundal zone | place: USA: Wisconsin...
ACACAAACAACAAACCCGCCTACGTGGGGAATATACAACACCTATGTTGTTAGATTCAATAAAAAATTCATTTATAACACCTAAGTTCGTCAGCTATGAATTACTTCAATTATACCGTCAAGAATACCTCAAAACACTTAATTTTAATATTCCGATTGCCTATAATGACCCCAAAATTGACGAGTTTTTAGCCGAAGATAGTAATAGCAAGTATGTACACTATGTTGAGGAATATTTCTTAGATGAATGTAATAAAACTGGAAACCCATTAAAAGAAAAACCATGAATAAGAAACTATTAATCATAACTGGGCCACAAGGTAGTGGCAATCATCTATTCAGTCGCATGCTAAGTGCTACAAAGTCAGTAGGTGGCTGGAAGAGTTTACTAGACAAGTATTGGGTACCTAGCGACGAAGAACCTTTTGCTGAGTATTGGGTTTATCCTGAGCGTCTTACTGCTAATCAGTTTGAAGGCGCAGATTATTGGCTGGCTAATGTTAGCTGTCCATTTTATTACGACGGCACACGACACGTACCCAAAATACTTGAACTAGCACAACAGGCCAGAGGACTGGGGGTAGATGTTAAGATTGCTATTATTTGTCGTGACCGAGACATTAATCGTGAACAACAACTGCGAGTACGTAAAGAACATACAACTCCCATAGCGCAAGAATATTACTACAACACTCTATTGCCTAGCGACTTTCCTGTACACTTTATCAGTACCGAAGCATTGTTCTTACATCGTGTACACTATCTACAGTATCTAAGTCGCATCTTGGCATTCCCAATCGACGTTACAGATGCTAATATCTTTAACTTTATAGATGTAAACCCCAATGCCAAATATATTAAGTATGTAGATGAGTATTGGTTAGACCAAGAAGTGTGGAATGGAATACAACCTAAGAGTGTTCGCGGAATTGAATAATCCAGTTATAGTTTGCTATCCGGGAGGTGCTGGTGGTAAATTCTTGATTAATAGCCTTGGATTAAGTAGATCAGCTGTATTTCAAGATATAAATTTAGCAAATGCGCAACTGGCGGGTAATCTCACTAGTCAAGATAAATTCAATTATCTAATCAATGAACTAAACAACGTCACAACTCATTGGAATGATTTAAATCTAGGATGTGGATATATAACTGGAATAGATCATCAACAATTCAATGAAAAGAATTTATATCTATTTTTAGTTGCACATAATTCACAGATATTAGATCAACTATTATCCCAATGGCCCAATGCTAGACTTATTGTATTAAAAAATTCTATCGAATTTATCCTAAGTAGAGGCAATACATACTTCTTTGAAGGAGTTACTCCGCCAGAGCAGGATAAACAAGATATAGAGTTAGTACAAGGATATATAATTTCACGTACTAAAAGACTTAAAAATGTAATATGGTGGGATACTAGTTGGTATTTTTCAGAAATCGATACCGTCAACAATGTTGAAAGGTTGTATGCTGCTATGGGATTGCCAGATTTTAATCGAGAATTTGTAAAAGAGTACTATACCCAATGGATAAACAAATTGAAAGAACTAAAGATAAATAACATAAAGAGTTAGGAACTATGAGTAAAGCCCTTAAAGACATAATTGACAATACCAAAGAACTGTACATGTCAGACAGTAGTCTAGCTACGTTGCTGGACTTTGAACGTGTATTAGACGAGCTTGATCTATATGTATTCGACCATTGGCAACAAGGTGAATTAGTTGAAGGCCCAATCTATGAAAAATATTTTGTGACCTGTACGTTTATGTGGCCTTATAAAATGATGCCGGATCCACGTGGTGGCGAACGCTTATTGGATTACGACTGTGAAGTTTACTATGCCAAGGACGATTTATCATATCCTATTAAAGTTAAAAAGCCAGAAGATTTCCAACCAGGTACTAAGATGCCAAAAATGGCTAAAAAACCTGTATGGTTAGTTACTATTGTAATGCCTAAGAAATTAATGCAAGAAATACAACAAGGTAGTTTGGACTTAGAAAGTCAAACCATTGACCTCGAAGATGTTAACCAAGCATACGAAGAAGGTGACAACCAAGCTATGAGCTTTGATGAGAAACAAGAAGATCAGGAGTTTTCAGATGAACAATTTAGTTAATGAAAACTTAGAAAAGGGCAACTTAAAACGCCTAGTTCATCCTGAGTTACATATTGACGAATATAAAAGCAAAATGGGTAGCGATGCTGATGTTTGTGTAATCAGTTTTAAAGTCTCAGGCAAGGAACCTAGCGCCGACTTAGTTAGCTTTATTGAAAAAGGCTATGACTGGGTTTTAGATGCTGATGTTAGCTCGGGTGAAAAAGAAGGTGGCGATTATCTAGTGTTTGTTGAATTACAACGTAATGCTGAATTGCCAGAAAATGTCTATCGTATGATGGATGAAGTAATGAATTTAACTGACCAAAAGTTAAAAGACTGGCGTTTAAGATATCAAAAATCTACAGAAGATCATGAATTTAGTATAGAAAATATAGCCAAATTGATACCTTTATCACCAGAAGCATACAAGGCTAAGTTTGGCAGTGACGAAGAAGAGCCAGAAGACGATAAAGAACATCAACGTGATCTAGATCATATGAAGGCCACAGCTGGTGTTAAGGTAGATACTAAAGCACCAAAGAATGAATACACGGAGAGCTTACGTATAGCAGCCGGATTAAAATAAATTAACAAGGATTTTCAATTATGCAGATTACAGCAGATCAATTAAAACAACTATTCCCAAATAACAAATTCTTAGATGACTTGGCAGAAGTGCTTAACAGCGCATTTGATAAGTTTGAAATTAACTCAACTAACCGTATAGCTGGTTTCCTAGCGCAGTGCGGACATGAGTCAAACGGCTTTACCATCCTTAAAGAAAACTTAAACTACAAGGCAGAAGGCCTAAATAAGATTTTTCACAAGTATTTTCCAACAGTAGCAGACGCACAGCCCTACGCACATAATCCAGAAGCAATTGCTAACAAGATCTATGCGAATCGTATGGGCAATGGCCCTGAGTCAAGTGGCGATGGATACAAATTCCGTGGTCGTGGTGCTATTCAGTTAACTGGACGTGACAACTATACTAAGTTTGCCCAAAGTCAAGGCATGGATATAGAAGCTTGTGTTGCTGATATGGAAACCCTAGATGGCGCATTAGAGTCAGCTATGTGGTTTTGGAAAACACACGGCTTAAATGATATTTGTGATCGTGATGATATTGTGGCAATGACTAAACGTGTTAATGGTGGCACTATTGGCTTAGAAGAACGCAAAGCCAAATATGAAACTGCTAAAAGATTACTAGGATAATTAATCATGTTCTTATTACATTTCCTTCCAGATGGTTTTTTAGAATTAGTAATTAATATCATTATCTTAGCTGGCGCAATCTGTATTATTGTTAGTTTTTTAGCTGGCTTTATTTCAAGAACATTCTTTAAATGGAGCACAGGTCTACATCCATATAAATTGGTATTACAACTAGTAGGTCTTGTGTTATTAGTTGCCGGCGCATATTTTAAAGGTGGCTATGGTGTAGAGGAAGAATGGCGTGCCAAGGCAGCGGCACTACAGGCCAAAGTAGATGCGGCGGCTGCTCAAAGTCAGCAGGTAAACACACAGATACAAACTAAAGTCGTAACTAAGATCAAAACAATACACGATACAAAAGTGGTTACTAAACAGGTTATCCAGCAGGTAGCTGCGGAAATTGACAAAGAATGTAAAGTTGATGCTGATGCTATTGCTATACTTAATGCCGCAGCTCAGGGTAAAAAGCCTGTGTTAAATTTAACATTACCTCCATTGGAAGTAGAAGGAGATAAGAAATGAAACGTTTATTAATTTTAATTCCTTTTGTATTACTAACTGGTTGTTTAGAAGATGTGCCAGTAACTGCTAAATGGCCAAACGTGCCAGACGAATTAAAAGTCGCTTGCCCGGGCCTACAAGAAGTCAAAGAAGGCACTACTAAATTAAGCGAAGTATTAAGCGTAGTAGCAGATAATTACAGTCAGTATCATGAATGCCAAGTTAAAGTAGATGCTTGGATTGAATGGTACAATGCTCAAAAGAAAATCAATGAGGGAATCAAATGAAAAAACTAATATTAGTATTAGCCTTAACAGGATTACCAGGATGTGCGTTAGTAACAGCGTATCAACAAGCACATTTCGACAACAATGAATACGCACAAATCAACGCTATTAGAACATTGTCTAGTTTAGGCAAAGCCAAATGTGGTACAGATAGTATGCCAACTCTGGCAAATAGTCTAGCGTTTGATGCCGAAGAACTAAAGAACTACAGTTCAGCTATTCCACATAACGATCCAGCAATTACAATGACCACTGAGTTGGCTAAGATTGTTGTAGAACTTAACGATCGTTATGTTAGTGGTAAAGAAGTAAGTAAAGCATATTGCGAGCTTAAATTAACCGCAATCGAAAAAGACGCAACAACCATTCAAACAGCTATAGGAGCTAAACCAAGATGAGTTTACAAGACCAATTACAACAATTAAACGGCCACCCAAGTGATGACGTAGCAAACTGGGCCGCAGACGCTAATGATTACCTAACAAAGTTTCAAGCTGGCGAATTATCAGCTGAAGAATATAATGAATTAGTAGATGATTTAAAAGACAGTTCAGCAATCAGTGCGGCTGCTGACGATCTACAAACGCAAGAACTAATGTATTCAGTCATTGAAGGCTTGATTGCGTTATCTAGTGTAGCATAATAATAAAATCAATAAGGAGCAAGACAATGTCAACTAAAGATGAAAAACAACAAGAACATTGGATGACCACTAAGTGGCGACCAATGATGGGCTGGCTGTATATGCTAGTCTGTTTTATGGACTTTATAGGATTTCCAGTATTATGGAGTCTATTACAAGCACATGATCATGGTACAGTAACCAGCCAATGGCAACCATTAACCTTACAAGGTGGTGGATTATTCCATATGGCCATGGGTGCTATTATTGGTATTAGTGCGTACGGACGTACACAAGAGAAACTAGGTGGTGCTACAACAACTCCTACAACAACAGGTTTTGGTCCAGGTATGGGCACAACTTACCAACCGCCAGCAGGTACAACAGCACAACCAGTAGCTCAACCGTATACTCCACCTCCTGTTCCACAATCATATGCGGCACAACCTGTGGCTAATACATACGCACAATCTGCTCAACAACCACAGCCTGTTACAATTAATGTTTCAGTAGATCCAGATACTGTTCCACATCCAGATCCAACTGTAGATCCAAACAGAATTGTACGCAGAAGAAAAATTGGCTAGATACTACTAGACATTAAATAAAAAGGCATGTATAATGAAAGTTATATTTGCCTTTTTTATTATCTGGAGTTTTAATGGTTACAGTCGAAGAACATAGTCCGTTTTTAGAAAGTTTAATTTATCTAAATCAAAGTAAAGTAGTAGTAGAAGTAGGTGTAGCAGAAGCTAAAACCACAGACTTCTTATGTCGTGGTGCTGCCCGCGTTGGTGGTACAGTATATGGATATGATATTTGGGACACGCATGGTCTACAAAATCAATTTGAGCATTGGTCAACTAAAGAAAAATGCGAAGAGTACCTACGTTCAAAAGGCAATACAAATTTTGAATTGACTAAAATTAACAGTAAAACTCCAGAGTTTCATGAGTTAATTAAAACTAAACACCCTGTTATCGATCTAGCATTTATTGATGGCTGTCATAGTTATGATGGTATTAAGAATGACTTTTTAGCTATCTATCCACAATTGAGTGAAACTGGTATTATTGTATTCCATGATACTATGAGCATTGATGGCTGTCGTGAGTTTATGATTGAATTGCGCACTACACTATGGGATGGTACTTTTGATCTAGTTACATTCCCATTTGGTAGCATGGTCTATGGTAATGGTGCTGTAGTTGATCGTAGAACTGGTGTAAGCATGTTAGTTAAACGTGGCTTTGCTACTATACCACAAGCTATCGACGAACAATGTAACCTAGATGAACACTTCAATGACATCTATGTAGCAGAAGAAGAATGGTACGAAGCCGAACTTAAACGTGCGGCTAAGTTAAAGAAATAAATACTTGACAAATTATTAGTTTTCTTGTAGAATAAACAATATGGCAAATGCGTATGAAATATTAGGAGTGCCTAAAGGGGCTTCTGATGAAGAAATCAAGAAAGCGTATCGAAAACTAGCAGGTAAACATCACCCAGATCGTGGTGGTGATACTGCTAAGTTTCAAGAGATACAATCAGCTTACGATACTCTATCAGATCCTCAGAAACGAGCACAACACGATAATCCAAATCCTTTTGGGCAAGGGTTCCATGACTTTAGTGGACACCCCGGGGGAGGATTCCAGTTTCACTTCGGTAGTGGGGATGATATACTCCAACAATTCTTTAACCAAGGATTCGGGGGAGCAAATCCATTCCAACAACGACACCAACAGCCGCGTAGAAATAAAGATCTACGTGTTCAATTAGCAGTTGATTTAGCCAGCACATTAGACACGCAACAAAAATCAATCAGCGTACAGACAACCAAAGGTGATCGATTTAATATAGATGTTACTATTCCACGGGGAGTTAGCAACGGCACTACTATTAAGTACAGTCAAATGGGTGATAACATGTTTGATACCTTGACAAGAGGTGATCTTTATGTTATAATTAATGTACAGTCTGATGCTAGATTCGATACACACGGAATTGATCTTGTACAGAATTTAGAAATCGACAGTATAGATGCTATGCTTGGATGTGATCGAATTATCCAGGGTCTAGATAACAAAACATTTAATATTAAAATACCGCAAGGATGTCAGTTTGGTACTAAATTTGGCCTACAAGAGCAAGGATTATATCAAATGAACAGCAATGTACGTGGTAACTTAATTATTAATGTAATGATTAAAACACCTATGTTGTCGGAACAAGAATTAAACATACTTAGAAACATTAGATCAACTCAATAAATATTTTTAGTTAGGAGCTATCTTGTCTGAAATGCACACAAATCCAGATATTGAAAAAATTATTAATCACGCTTGTGCTCTTGCTAAAGACTACAAGCATGAATACGTTACACTAGAACATTTACTGACAGGGTTAGTAGAATTTCCTAGTTTTAATAAATTATTGGTTGATTATGGCGCCGATGTAGAGAATTTATTAAGAGATCTTTACGATTATTTAGGCAAACAGGATCATCTAGTTAATTTAGAAAAAGAAGATGTTGCGCCAATGCGTACACACAGTTTAGAGCGTGTGTTCAATCGTGCGTTTACACAGGTTATTTTTAGTGCTCGTGAACAGTTAGAACCTATTGATTTATTTTTAAGCCTTACGCAAGAACCTAATAGCTATGCTAGTTATTACATTCTTAAATGGGGAATCAATCGTAAACAACTAGTATCATTCTATGCTGAAGAAAATGCTGATCGATTAACTAAACCTACAAATAACAAGAAAGAATCAACTAAGAAAGATTACGCTGATAAAATTCTAGCAGAATATTGTACTAATCTTAACCTACAGGTTGAAGAAGGTAAGATTGATCCAGTTATTGGGCGTGAATATGAGCTAGAAGAAATTGCTCAGGTACTTGCTCGTCGTAATAAATCAAACGTGCTAATGATTGGTGATCCTGGAGTAGGTAAAACAGCTATTGCTGAAGGACTTGCTTATAAAATCATACACAAAGAAGTGCCAGAATATCTAAAAGAATACACAGTATTCAACTTAGAAATTGGCAGTTTACTTGCTGGTAGTAAATATCGCGGTGAGTTTGAAGAAAAACTTAAAGATGTACTTAGTGCGCTAGGACAAAAAGGCAAGTGTATCTTGTTTATTGACGAAGCACATCAAATGCAGGGTGCTGGCGCAGGTGGTTCTAGCTCAGTAGACTTTGCTAACATGCTTAAACCAGCATTGGCCAAAGGCAAGATCAAAGTCATCGCTTCAACGACCTTTGAAGAATACACACAGAGTTTTGAAAAGGATCGCGCACTGATGCGTAGATTCTACAAATTAAATGTAGATGAACCTAGTCCAGAAGTAGCCAAAGATATCTTATACGGCCTGCGTGGACATTTTGAAAAATTCCACGGCGGTGTTATTTCAGATGAAGCTATTGAATCAGCAGTTGATTTAAGTGTACGTCATCAAACTGACAAACGCTTGCCAGACAAGGCAATCGACTTAATTGATATGAGTTGCGCTCGATTAAAAATTAAAAATCCAGACTTTGTTATCAGCAAAGAAGAAATTGTTGATACTATTAGCAAGGCAACTAAGATTCCACGTGATCACTTGCTAACAGAAAAAGCCAGCACGAATCTAGTCAATCTTGATACTAATATCAAAGAACGTTTATACGGTCAAGATTCAGCAGTAGAACAAGTATTAGAAAAGATCTATGTTGCCAAAGCTGGTATGAAGTCACACAACAAGCCTGTAGGTAACTTCTTGTTCTTAGGACCAACTGGTACTGGTAAAACAGAATTATGTAAGTTACTAAGTGAAAACTTAAGTATGAAATTAATCCGCTTTGACATGGCAGAGTATCAAGAGAAGCACGCTATGGCTAAATTGATTGGTGCTCCTCCAGGTTATGTAGGCTATGAAGATGGCAATCTAGGCGGTGGTTTATTGATCAGTGAAGTTGAACGTAACCCACACAGTATTATCTTATTAGATGAAATTGAAAAGGCACACCCAGATATCAATAACCTATTATTGAGTATCATGGATGAGGGCTTTATCACTGGAAGTAATGGTAAGAAAGCAGATTGCCGCAACTGTATTGTTATCTTAACTAGTAACTTAGGTGCTAGTGATGGCGAATCAAACGCAATCGGGTTTGGACGTAGTCAGGTTAAAGAAGGTACAGATGATGCCGCAGCCAATAAGTTCTTTAAACCAGAATTCCGTAATCGTTTAGATGCTGTGGTTAAATTTGCCAAACTAGATAAAGTATCAATGAAGAAAGTTGTAGTTAAATTCTTAAGTGAGCTTAATGAATTACTTGCTGAAAAAACTATAACCTTACGCTTTACTGAATCTTTAATAGATCATTTAACTGAAGTTGGCTTTGATCCTAAGATGGGTGCTAGACCATTAGCACGTAAAATTAACGAACTTATTAAAGTACCGTTGAGTAAGAAAATCTTATTTGATCACATTGCTGGCGGCACTATTATTTCTGTAGATTATAAAAACGATGCTATAGCATTTGACTTAGTAGCACCAATGTTAGATCTATTAGAAAATAAAACTCTTGACGAGAATGGCATCATTGTTGTAGAATAATTTTATAGCCTATATAGGCTCCGATAAATAATAGTAGTATATTATTAGGAGCCTATGATGGCAAAGTTACACGAAGAAACAATAGTAATTACTGTAAGTAAAATGTTAAGAAATGATGAAGAAGCAATTAACATTTTTACAGGTGATACTATTGACGGGTTAGAAGCAGTAGTACAAGAGCTTGCTGGGGCAGGTACACTTGTAGAAATAACAGTAGCATAATTCAATTAAAAGAGAGATTTTCAATGGCAACCAAACAATCAAAACGTATCAAACCTAATTCACCTGCGTTAATGCAAAACGCATTACAACAACCGCAACAAGGCCAACCACAGCAATTTGATTTCACTAAAGTACATGTACACTTTGGTCTTCCAGCTTACGGCGGCATGATTTCAGAACCTACATTTACTAGCTTTTTGCGTTTTATCTTAATGGCAAGTAAAACAGGATTACAATGGTCATTGGATACAATGGTTAATGAATCACTCGTAACACGTGCTCGTAACAACTTGATGGCTAAGATGATGACTAATCAAGCGGCTACACACTTTATGTTCATTGATGCAGATATCCGTTTTCAACCAGAAAGTATCTTCATGATGCTGGCTACTGATAAAGATGTTATCGGTGGACTATATCCTAAGAAAGCACTGCCAATTAGCTATGTAATTAATGTTAAACCAGGTACTGTTATTCAAAATGATATTTTCCCAGTAGACACAATGGGCACAGGTTTTATGATGTTCAAACGTCATGTATATGAAAAACTATGTGCTGCTCATCCAGAATGTAAGTATGTAGATGACGTAGGCTTGGGCAAACAGTATGAACCAACTATGTACTCAATTTTCGACTGTAAAATTGACGAAAAAGGTCATTATTTGTCAGAAGATTGGTTGTTCTGTCGTCGTTGGGCGGCTTTAGGTGGCGAGATTTATGCTCATGCTAAAGTATTGCTAAACCACTCAGGACACTATGAATTTGCTGGTGACTTAAGTGTATTAACTGGTGGTAAGCCAACTATGCCAGATATCACTCCAGATCAAATGGCGGCTAAACAAGCTGCAGCGTAATGGATGTAGAAAATCTCAAATTTGATGTATCACTAAGCGGGACAGTTTGGAAAAAGCTGCCCGCTTTTTCTATCTGGCTCGACGAAGAATTAATAATCAGCGACAGTGTTGATACTTCGGCAAAAACATTCTCTTTTGAACAAGAGTTATCCGAAGGTGAACATGTTTTAAAAATACGATTAGATAACAAGACCTATGAAGATACACTAATAGATAATAGCAATGTTGTTAAGGATATGTTACTTAACGTAGAAGATATTACCATAGATGATATTAGTCTAGGTAACTTACTTTGGTCAGCAGAATACATTCTCGATAATCCACAGCAATACCAAGGTAAGACTATTACTCACTTAGATAGCTGTGTTAATCTAGGATGGAATGGTGCTTATATACTTAAATTTACCAGTCCATTTTACGTTTGGCTGTTAGAGAAACTATAAGATAAATATAGTAAATATCACGGATTTACTATGTTCTTAAAAGAATTATTTGAAGCAATAGATAAACGACATGCAAGCTTTTGCTTTGGTCGTATGAATCCACCTACCATTGGGCATGCGCAGTTAATTGACACTGTGGCTAGAACAGCACATAGTGGAGATTACTTTATCTTTTCTAGTCAGAGTCAAGACGCTAAGAAAAATCCCTTAGATTATCAAACAAAAGTAAAATTCCTTAAAGCATTATTTCCTAACCAATCAGGGCACATTGTACAAGACACTAGACTAAGAACCATAATGCAGATTGCCGAATGGTTATATAATAAAGGTTATCGCTCAGTTACGTTTGTAGCAGGCAGTGATCGACTAGACAGCTTTAAACAACTATTAGAAAAATACAATGGAGCAGAAGGCGGTGATGTTTATTATAAATTTGACGCTATTAATTTTGTTAGTAGTGGGGATCGTGATCCTGACGACGAAGGAATAGCCGGAGTAAGTGCTAGTTCTGCTCGTGCCGCAGCCAAAGCTAACGATATAGCAGCATTTACTCAAGCCACAGGTGCTGGCAATCTAGCTAAACCATTATTTCAAGCAGTGCGTAAAGGTATGTTATTAGAAGCAAGTGGTTATATTCCAAAAAATAAGAAAGAAGCTAAAGACCCTCGTTGGTCTAATGCTCTTACAGTAGATGTACACCCAGATACTCCTACAAAAAACGCTAGAGCATTTAGATTAGTATAATGGAAATTAACTTATCTGTTGAAGTACACTGTCTTGGACCGGGATGGGTTAACTTCGAAGACGCCAAATATAGATTGTATGTTAATAATGATTTACTAACTGAACGTACTTGGCGCTGGGGAGTTAACGCATTTGTTATAGAACATTTAATAGTTAATGTTCCTCAAGAGATATCAAACGAAGTATATATAATTCCTGTGCTAGAACCTAAATCAACAGCACAATTTATATTAAAGAATCTCAAAGTTAACGATGATCCCTTAGAAGACCTAGGTGGATATAGAACACAAGTATCGTTTACCCTAGACCCAGACATAAATATAGAATAAGGACAATATTATGAAACCATCAGAATTTATTAACGAATCAGAATACAGCCATGAAGAATATGACGACGAAGCAGGTATGGTTAAGGATAATTTACTAACAACAATTCGTATGTCATTAGAGCTAGCTAAAAATCTAGACGACAACGAAGACTTACCTGAGTGGTGTCAAGAAAAGATTGCCGTAGCTAAAGGTATGATTGTTGCTGTAGGCGATTATATTCTTAGCCAACATGAACAAGGGGTTCAGCCACACATAGCAGAAAATGCCAGTGGTGGAGGTACAGGTTCAGGTGCTATTGCTGCTACTCCAGGAATGGCTGGCGGAAAACCTAAAAGCCAAGTAGGATCACTATTTGGTGGCACATTTAACCAAAAGAAATCTAAGAAGAAATAAAATGGATTTTAAAAAAATACTAGCTAAAATTGACCTGTTTGAGGGTGCTGGCTCTAGCATGAAAAAAGCTGAGCACAACCCAGCAGGTCCTGAATTTAAAGGCTATTGGAAAGGATCAAATCCTAATCCTCCAAAACCAGGTGAAGGTGTGGGCGGTTGTGAAGAAAGCATTCTTAAAGATCTAAGTAAAGGTCCTAAACCTAAAACCAAAGAACAAGAGCTAGCAGAAGCATTTGATGAATTCTTAGAAACATTAGAAGAAGATAACCTAGGTGTAGAAGAAAAACGTCCAGCACGCAAAGGTAGTCGTCCGA
>Ga0316229_1003365_pt1 | contig 12636 bp, 7 predicted proteins | sample TBH18023metaG_FD_206011 | JGI IMG/M metagenome (GOLD analysis project Ga0316229, IMG submission 206011) | Freshwater microbial communities from Trout Bog Lake, Wisconsin, USA - TBH18023 | ecosystem: Environmental > Aquatic > Freshwater > Lake > Hypolimnion/Profundal zone | place: USA: Wisconsin...
GCATTCTGCAGTTGCTCGATGCGTTCGCCAGTCTGCCACCGCTGCCGTTCGAACTGAACATTGCCGGCGACGGCCCCCTGCGTGATCTTGTAGCCGCGCGCGCCGCACAGCTCGCACCCACCGGCCGGGTTCGACTGCTGGGATACCTGGACCGCGCAAGCATGCTCCGGCGCTGCGCCTCGTGCTCGCTGCTGGTGTTTCCGTCCATCGGGTCCGAGGGGTGTGGGCTGACCGGTGTCGAGGCGATGTACTTCGGCGTGCCGGTTGTCGCCTTCGACGTCGGCGGCGTGCAGGAATGGCTGGTGCACGGCGTCAACGGCCTGCTGGTCCCGCGCAACAACGTGGCCGCACTCGGCCGGGCCATGGGCGTTCTGCTGCACGATGCCGGGCTCCGGCAGAAAATGGGCGCCGCCGCCCGCGACTATGTGCGCCGTAAGTTCCGGCGCGAGCTGCACCTGAATGGTCTGCTCGACGTGTACCGGCGCGTCGCGCAGGAGCAGCCTGCAAAGCAGGCGCGTGCCACCCGGTTGACGCTGCAGACCGTGCCGCGCTGCGGCACAGGAGATCGTGTATGAGACTCGCGCACCGCACCATCCAAAATGCCTTGTTCAACGTGGGAAGCTGGGTCTTTCCGCTGGCGGTCAGTTTTGTCTTCACGCCGTACATCGTAAGAATGCTCGGGACCAACGCCTATGGCGTCCTGACGCTCGTGTGGTCCGTGATCGGCTACTTCACCTTCCTGGACCTGGGACTGGGTCAGGCGGTGACCAAGTTCGTGGCCGAAAGCATGGGGCGCCATGACGTGCGAGAAGCGAATCATGCCATCGGCGCCGCCGTGCTGGTCTCCGCCGTGCTGGGCACGCTGGGCGGAGGGATCATATTCCTGCTGGCGGGCGTGATGGCGACGCGCTGGCTCAACGTGCCGGCCGAGATGACGGCTGCAGCCGTGCTGGCCTTCCACATCGGCGCCGCAGGGTTCGTCATCGGCATGTATCACACCATGTGTCGGGCCGTGCTGCGGGGCCTGAACCGCTACGATGTGACGAGCCTGCTCACGATCCTCAGTTCCGTGCTCGCCACGGCCGGCACCGCGGCGCTGCTGTGCCTGGGGTGCTCGCTGCCGCATATCGTCCTGCTCAATGTCGGCATACAACTGCTCGCAACATTAATCTACGTCGCCACGGCCGTGCGGATCTCGCCCGGCCTGCGTGTCGCGCCCATCACCGACGGCGATGCGTTAAAGCGCATGCTGCGGTTCGGACTGTTCACCACGCTCAGCCGCACCGCCTACACCGCCCTGCGCCACTTCGATCGCATCGTGATCGCAGCGATTCTCGGTGTGTCGGCCGTGACGTTCTGCGTCGTACCGATGATGTTTGTGGAGCGCATCTCCGCGCTGGCCGTGGAAATCTCCAATGTGATTTTTCCCGTAGTCAGCGAACTGCAGGGCCAGCGCCGGGAGGCGGACGTCGTGGAACTCTATCTCACGGTGAACCGTGTGATGACGGCGCTCTCCACCGCCCTGTGCGTCCCTTTGCTGGTTTTCGGCCAGCGGCTGCTGGCGCTGTGGATGGGGGATGCCTTTGCGGCTCAAACCGGCATCGTCGTCGTGCTGGCCGCGCTGAACGCCATGCTCAATAACCTGACCAACATTCCGAGTTTCACGGCAGAAGGCATGGGCAAGCCCCAGGTGACCGGCATCTGCGCCGTTTGCTCCGCCGTGCTCTATTTCGCCCTCATGATTCCGCTCGCGCGGGCCTGGGGCATCAACGGGGTGGCGCTGGCCAGCGTGCTTTGCTGTGTGATCGTTTCGCCGCTCTTTACGTGGTATGTCACGCGGCGCGTCATGGGCCTGAGCGGTTTGCGCTTGTGGCGGGAGTCGCTCACCGGTCCGTATGCGCTGGGGCTCCTGTTGCTGCTGTTGCTGCGCCTCATTCCACAGGAGGCGATCCCCAACATCTTCGTGCTGCTCGTGGTGATGGGTTTGTCGTCGGCGGCCTATCTGGGCGTCGCGATGGTCACCGGCGTCTTTGCCAGCCGGGAACGCACCGCCATGCTCGGCTACCTGCGTCTCGTGCAAGCGCGTTTCCAGGGAATATGAAAAAGAAAAAACACACAGCCTGGTTGCGTCTGCTGCCCGCGCCGGTGCGCGCGCGGCTCCGCGCCCGCTTGAACCGTTTTGAGCGGCCGGTGGCCATACTCGCGTACCATCGCGTGATCGATCTGCCGTCCGATCCGCTGCTCCTGTCCGTCACGCCGGCGCATTTCGCGGAGCACCTGAAACTGATCCGAAAACATGCCCAGCCGATTCCGCTGGACCTCGTGCCGTACACTGCGGGATTTGACTTTTCATCATCCCCCTGCGTGGCCGTGACGTTCGATGACGGCTACTTCGACAATCTGGAATTCGCCAAACCGATCCTGGATCGCCATGGCGTGGCGGGCACGGTCTTTGTCGTGACCGGCAACGTGGACTCCGGCCGCGAATTCTGGTGGGACGCGCTCGAACGGTTCCTGCTGCTGCCGCGCCAATTGCCGCCGTATCTCGATTGGGAGACGGGCGGGAGCGTCCGCCGCTGGAATTTCATCTCCGATCGCAATGCGACGGATCTATCGTGGAACGTCTTACGCGCCCCCGCCTGCGATCGACAGCGCGCCTACCTGACGCTGATGGGTGATCTATCCCGGTGTGCGCCGGCGAAACGCGACGTCGCGCTGGCGCGCCTGACCGAGTGGAGCGGTCAGAGTGGCGCCGGACGCGACGTCAGCCGCGGCATTATGACAGGCGCGGAGTTACGCACCTTGCGCGCGGGCGGCCTGGTCTCGCTGGGCGCGCATACCCACGCCCATCCGATGCTGGCGCAGCTGATGCCCGCACAGCAGCGCGCGGAGATCGAAGCCAGCAAGCGCTGGCTCGAACAGCAGTTTGGCGATCCGGTCACAAGCTTCGCCTATCCGTTTGGCACACGGGAATCCTATAACCGCAGCACATCCCGTTTTGTATGGCAGGCCGGTTTCGAACACGCCTGCAGCACGGCAGCCCGCACCGTGTCCGCCCTCGACGATCCGTTTGAACTGCCGCGCTTTACGGTGCGTGACTGGTCCGCCACAGAGTTCGAAAGTCGCCTGAAAGGATGGCTGCGCCTGTGAATACGCAACCCGACATGCCCACGCCGGCGGCGCACGGGCGCCCGTTGCGGATCCTGATGCTCCTGTTCGTTCGCCGCGACGAGGGCACGTACCATCGCGCCTTCCCGTGGGCGCGCCGACTGGCGGCACGCGGTCATGCGGTGACCCTGATGTGCGTCTCGGCCAAGCGCTGGTTGACCGCCCGAACGGAGTATGTGGACGGCGTCCGCATCGTCGAGACGCCGCATCTGTTCGATGGCCGCGGGGTGCTGCGGACGCTGACGGGCATGGGCGGATGGAGCCCGCTGGATGCCGCTGTGCGCCTGCGCGAAATCCGGCGCGGCGGCTACGATCTGGTGCATACCTTCGAGCATCATCTGAATGTCTCGCTGCCGGTGTATCTGGCCGGTCGCCGCCACATCCCGCTGCTGGTGTCCGACTGGTGCGATCACTACGGGCCGGGCGGATTCCGGCGTAACGGCCGGCGACCGCGACTGGACCCGCTGTACCGCAAGGTGGGCTGGCCGTTGCAGGCCTACACCGATTTTGTGGAACGCGACCTCCGGTTGCGCGCCGACGGCGTGACCGTGATCAGCCGCTACCTGCGCCAGCGCGCGCTGGCGCAGGGTGTGCCAGCCGAAAAAATCTGCCTGATTCCAGGCAGCGCGGACGTCCACGCCATCCGGCCGCAAGACCGGGCCGTGTGCCGTGCACGCCTGGGCGTGCCTGCCGGCCTGCACGTGGCGGCCTTTTTCGGCGCGTCCCACTACGATATGGATCTGGCCCTGGCGGCATTTGCGCAGGTCGTACGCGCGGATCATCACGCCGCGCTGCTGCTCATGGGATCCGTGACCGGCGCCGTCGAGCAGCAGGTCCGACAGCTCGGCCTCGCCCGCCACGTCCTCCGCAGCGGGTGGATTCCGGAGGCGGAATTGGAAACCTGGCTGGCATGTCCCGATGTGTTCATCCTGCCCATGCGGGACACACCGGTGAATCGCGCCCGCTGGCCGAATAAAATCGGCTTTCATATGGCGGCCGCACGGCCAACCGTCTGCAGCGCGATCGGCGATGTGGCGGACCTCGTGCGCCGCGAGCGCATCGGTCTGGTCGCGACCGATGGCGCCGATGATTTTGCCGACAGCATTCTGCAACTGTTCCGCGCGCCGGCAATGGCCGCCGACATGGGGCGCCATGCCCGCGAGGTCGCCGAACGGATGCTGGATTCCGACCTGCATGCGCAGGCGCTGGAAGAGGCCTATCGCGGTTTTGCGACGCGCCGGGCGCGCCTCGACGCGGGTGGGCTGGATGACGCAACTACTCTTCCGCCGGACGTTCATCGCTCTGTCGGAGAACAAGGAGACCAACCATGAAACGCATCGCCATCACGATTCTGCTATCCATCCTCGCCTGCGCGGTGCAGGCGACCGATTACTACGTCTCGTCGATCCGCACGGGTCGAAGCGACAGCAATGCCGGCACCAGCAGCACTGCGCCCTGGGCCACCTTCACCAAGGTGATGCAGGCGTGGGGCACCACCATCAAGGCCGGCGATACCGTCCATCTCGAACGCGGTAGCCTGTGGGACTATTCGCTCTCGAGCGACTGGCGCCTCCCAGCCGGTGGCAACGCCTCGGCCGGGCCGATGACCATACGCGGCGACGATTACGGCAGCGGCGCATTACCGATGCTGCGCCGATCCTCCGGCGTCGCCATCGCCGCGTGTTTCTGGATCCGCGATTTCAGCTACATCACGCTGCGCGACTTCGTCCTGGACGGCGGCAGTGTGCAGGGGGTCAACAGCACGGGTGTCCTCGTCGGAAGCGCCGGTCAGGCAGGCAACATCAGCAACATCAACGTGCTCAACCTGACCATGCAGAATCTGGCCAACAGCTCCTCGTATTACGTCTCCGCCATTTACGTGGCGGCCTGGAACAACTATACGATCTCCGACTGCCTGATTGAGGGTAACAGCGTTTCAGGGTTCAACGGGGAAGGACTCAACCACTACTCCCAGAAGACAACGGCCAAGAACCAGAGCCTTCTTAACCGTATTACCTGGCGTAACAACCACGTGTTTGGTGCGAACGCCGCGCACTACGGCGCTATTGGCTCGGGCATCCACATCGGCTTCGGCGGCAGCGGCAACGTCTTCGAATACAACCTGGTCGAAGGGAACGAATTCATCGCCTCCTGTTTTTTGATGAATGTCGCCAACGACGAAAGCGGACTGATCATCCGCTACAATGTCTTCAAGGGCAATAACATCCAGAGCGCCATGATCTTTCTGTACGACAGCAATGGCGCCGCTGGTTGCAAGGTGCAAGCGGATGTCTATGGCAATATCTTTACGGGCGCGCTGTACGATGGTCTCTGGATGTATGTGAACGCGTACTACACCGGCAGCGTCAACATCTACAACAACACCTTCTATGACAACAACCGGGCCGGCACATCGGCGTGGGGCAACGGTGGCGAGATCCAGTGCGATTCAACCGCCGGCGGCGTCAACCTGACCATCCGCAACAACCTGATTTACGTCGCCGAACCCAACACCTATGGCCTCTACGTCCGCAGCGGCTATACGGGCACCATCGTGCACGATCATAATCTCTACTGGAATTCGAGCGGCAGCTCCGGGGGGGCGATCAACTACAACGGCACGACCTACACGGTGGCCAACGTGAAAAACTACGAGGCGACCGCCCAGAACACCGACCCGCACCTCACCAATCTGGCGCAGCCGCCCACGTCGCTGTCCGACACCGCCGGCACGAGTCCGAACGGATTCGTCCCGCTGGCCGGTTCGCCGGCCATTGACACGGGCGCCACGCTCGGCGCCGCCTATGCAAAGGACATCAACGGCGTGGTGCGCCCGCAAGGCAGCGCCTGGGACATCGGCGCCTACGAAACGGGGGGCTCCGCGCCGCCGCCCGTAGTTTTGGCGGCCCCGTCCCTGTTGACGGCAACGGCGCTCTCGACGAGTTCGATCGGGCTGGCCTGGAAGGACAACTCCACCAACGAGACCGGGTTCCAAGTGCAGCGCAGCACGGACGGCGTCACCTTCACCAATCTGTTCCGCACGGCCGCAAATGCGACCAGTTGGACCGACGCCGGCCTGCTTTCCAGCCGGACGTATTACTACCGGGTGTGCGCCATGGATGGAACACCATCGGCCTACACCGCCGTGTCCCAGGCCACCACACCGGCACTGACGGACACCACGCCGCCGACGCTCGTGTCCGCGGCCGCGGCCGGCGATCCCACGCGGGTCATCCTCGTCTTCAGCGAATCCGTGAACCCGGCGACGGCTGCCGCGATGACCAACTACGACATCACCGGTCCCATTAACATCACGGCTGCGACCTGCACGCAGAACGTGGTGACGCTGAGCGTGGCCCCGGCATTTTCCGACCTGACGTCCTATACCCTCACCGTGAATAACGTGCGGGATCTCATCGGCAATGTCATCGCCGGCCCCGCGCAGATCACCTTCACCTACCGCGCGCTGGACCCCAGCCTGCTGGCCTGGTTCACCTTTGAAGGCGACGCCAGCGATCACAGCGGGCACGGCAATAATGCCACCCTCTCCGGCGCGTCGATCGCAACGGGCGGCCGGATCGGACAGGCCCTGCAATTCAGCAGCATCGCCGACTATCTTCAGGTGCCGCTGAGCGGAATGACCGTGGCACGCGGCACCGTGGCGCTGTGGGCGCAGGCTGCGTCGTTTCCGGCATCCCCGCAGTATCTCTTCGGACAGAGCGCGCCAACCGCCTGGACCAACACCATCCAGATCTACATCAGCCCCACAACCGGACAATTGAACCTGGGAATGGGTGCGCAGCATGATGCCCGCCTCAATCTCGACACCCTGGTGACCCAGCAGTGGTATCACGTGGCGTTGACGTGGGATGGCACGAATTACATGTTCTACGGCAACGGCGTCTTGCGGGGAAGCGGTCCTTACGCGGGGTTGAGCGCCCTGCCCGCTTTCGCCGATGTCGGCAACGACGGCCGGGCGACGTCGCGCACCGAAGGATTCCTCGGCCGCATCGACGACGTGCGCCTGTACAACCGTCCGCTGACGGCGGCAGAGGTCATGTTGCTGGCGACGCCAGTCGAGGTTCCCGCGCCGCCACCCACGGTCTGGACAGTTCCATGAAAGGAAAGTCGAGCACATGATCCGTTCCCTCCAACTGCTGCCCATCCTGCCGTACCCCCCCCGCTCGGGGGGGCATCTGCGGTCATGGCATTTGTGCAATCATCTGAGCTCCCGCCTGGAGCAAACCATCCTGTGCCGGGTGATGACGCCGCCGCCGCCGGAGCACATCGCGCCTTTTGCGGAGCGCAATATCCGGCTGCACACCGTGCTGATTCCCCGGCCGCGACCAGCAGTCAGGATGCTGAAAGCGCTACGCTTTCTATTCAGCTCCTACCCGGTCATGGTCGGCGGCTGGGATCATGCGGCCATGCATCAGCACCTGAAGCGCCTGCTGGCAACCGATGGGTTCGACATGGTGGTGCTGAACGGCACGCCACTGTGTTCATACATGCCGTTGCTGCGCGGCAGCAGCGCCTTGAAGGTGTTGCATCTGTATGACCTGGAGTCCGAGTTTCTTTTGCGCAAGGCACAGGCTCTGCCACCGGGACTGCATCAGCTGATGCGCTATCAGGACGTCAGCCGGATGCGGCGGATCGAAGAACGCATGCTGCGCATGGCCGATCTCGTCCTGGTGACTTCCGATCGCGAACGCGACATCCTCCGCGCGCGGGACAGCTACCGCCACCGCCCCATCGTCACCGTGCCGAACGGCGTCGACTGCCGGACGTGCCGCCCGCTGCCACGATCCGGCCGGCAGGAAATCCTGTATATCGGCTCCATGCAGTACGAACCCAACGTGGACGCCGTGCTGCACTTCGCGGATGCCGTCTGGCCCACGTTGCACGCGCGCTTCCCCGCCCTGGTCTTCCGCGTGGCCGGCAGCGGCTCGTCTGCGCCGCTGGCGCGATTGCGCACGCAACCGGGCATCGAGATCATGGGTGAGGTTCCCGATGTGAAACCCTGCTATCAGAATGCCGCACTGTGTGTCGTGCCGTTGCGCGTCGGCAGCGGCACGCGGTTGAAGATACTCGAGGCCATGGCGTTCGGCCGACCGGTGGTGTCCACCGCCCTGGGGTGTGAAGGGCTGGACGCGGAGCACAACCGGCACCTGCTCGTGGCAAACGATCCGGACGGCCTCCGCGCGCAGATTGAACGTGTGTTGACCGACCCCGGACTTGCGGCGACACTGGCCGCCAACGGCCGCGCACTGGTCGAGCAGCGCTACTCCTGGGACCGGATCGCTGGAAACTTGTGTGACGTCTTTGAGCGCCTGGTCGAGGAGAAAAAGGCTGTCCGCGCAGAGATCGCAGGTGCGCCCGAAATCGCGTAGCGCGGAGCACACGATTGGTTCCTGAAAACCTGCGGACAAGCACGACGCTAGTTGATTTGCGCCCGTCTTTTGAGCACTTTCGGCAGCAGATTCGCACCCGGCGCGGTCCGCAGCCGCCGGAGCGTCCTCTGCACTACGGGCCCGATCGTGGCGCCATAAACCTTCTGGATGGCGTGGGTGCCGATGGTGGCGTGATACGCCAGGCGCCCCGTCCATCCGCGATCGAAGACCGCCACGCTGACGATCCGATACCTGGCCGGATTCCACATGCGCAAGTAAGCATAATCCGACATGAAATCCACAATTCGGACGGAGGTCTTTTCGTAGTAATATTGCATGGCGTACGCGTCAATGGTGTTGCCAGGGCTCAGGGATGCGTAGCCTTCATCGTACCCGATCTTGAGGAACTGGGCGATCTCGCCTGCGTGAAGCACAAACAGCGCGGCCACCGGCTGGTCGTTGACGAAGAGGCTGTGGATGTCGCACTGCCCCCGGCCGCCAAAACGGGTGGCCAGCATGCGGTAGAAGGCGCGCAATTGCGGACAGCACTTGATGGCGGTGCCCGCTTCTCCTTTCCAGCCCGAGGCTTCAACGTCCATGAATATTTCCACGGTAGATGCCAGATCCGGCACGCCGCAGGTCGTTTGAAAACGCACCTCGCCCGCGCGATCCAGATGTCTCTTCGTCTGGCGCAAGCGCTTGCGGGTGCTTTCAGAAAACCCGCGTAACATCTGGTCGAACGGCTGCAGCACCACGCGGTTGCTGTAACGCATGAATCGACGCACCTGACGGCGGTCGTGCAGCGCCTGAAAGGCGGTTGCGCAATACGAGGACTCCGGCACGAGGTCCAGGCAGACACGATCCCAGCGCAGTTCCGGCAGGCTCGCGCACCCCTCCAGCAAGGCCCCCGCCACCTCGCCGGGATTCTCCGTGCGCGCAGCCGTGATATCGCCCGCAGCCACATGCATGATGTCCTGCGGGAAGACTAGTGACCGGCCGATCTGCGTGTCCCGCCGTTCCAACGGCGCCACGGCGACGAGTTCCCCTGCACGGTGCAACACGCAAAAAAAGACGCTGTCCGGATTTGGCGCCAGGCAGTTCAGATAGCATTCGTACCATTCCGGGTAATGGAAAAAGGAGGGCTGATCGCACTGACCGGCCAACATTCGCCAGACGTCGGAGATTTGCGCGAGACCCGGCAGCCCCTGATAGGCCTGGCATTGAAACGCGCCCACGTTTGTGCTTTCAGTCATGTCGGGATGTTCCTTGATAATCTTATCCACGCTCGACGCCGGCGATATGGCCCAGGATGCCCAGCGCCCAGACGCGTGGCCACCCGCCATCCAGGGAACTCGCATGAAACGCCTGCCAGGTCCGGTCAATCATTGCCGCATCGATCCACCCGGAGCGCTTCAGCGCATCGAGCTTTCCTTCAAACTCTGCTCGTAGCGCGCCGCGCATCCAGGCCGCGTGCGGAAGGCAGAAGCCGTGCTTGGGGCGACGGGCGATTTCCGGATCCCGCAGGACATTGGCGGCCGCTTCCGCCAGCAGCGGCTTGTTCACCCCATGCTGCCGCACGCGCCAAGCGCCAGGCAACCTCCCCACGTAATCCACCAGCGGCTGATCCAGCAGCGGCACGCGCAATTCCATCCCATGGGCCATGCCCATCACGTCCGTGTCGCGCAGCAGGGTGTTGCGCATATAGAAGGAGCTTTCAATCGCGCTGATCTCGGCCAGTGCATCCGGTTGCGCTTCGGGCGGAAGCTGTCCGCGGGCCGGTTGCTGTGCATCGATCCAGACATCATCCAGCGCCAGGCTTCCCGGCTCAAAGCCGAACTCCCGCAAACTGCGGGTGCTAAACAGACGTCGGCGCGCCATGAGCAGCGCCAGCAGCGAAGTCGGATTTGCCAGTATCAGGTCCTCCGCCATGCGTTGGATGAATTCCGGCTTCCGCGCCAGGGCCGTGCGCACCAACCGCACCCGCCATGCCGGCGGCAGGGTGGCCAGGAGTTGCAGCCAACGCTTCAGACGGGGGATCGTCTCGAACGTCCGATAACCGCCGAAAAGTTCATCCCCGCCGAGTCCGGACAACACGACCTTGATCCCGCACTGCCGGGCCGCGCCCGCCACAATAAAGGTGTTCAATCCGTCAATGCTGGGCTGGTCCACAGCCGCAAACCACCTCCGGGCAGACTGTTCCACCTCGCCCTGGGAGAGACGAATCGAGATGTGCGTGGTTCCGATCTGCCGGGCAATCGCCTCGGCCGCGTGGCTCTCATCCAGCGCCGCGTGTCCCGCCAGCGCCACCGTATAGGAGTGCATGGCGCCCGGGCGCCGGTGCGCAGCAAAGGCGGCCACCACGGAGCTATCGAGTCCGCTCGACAGAAAGACGCCCACCGGCACATCGCTGACCAGATGCCGCGCCATGGCCGCATCCAACCGTTCGCGAATCTGTGACACCGCCTCCGCCCGCGTGCAACGCGGACGCGCTTCCGCCACCGGAAATCGCCAGAATTGCCGGCTCACGGGCATCCCCGCCGGTTCCGCCAGATCGAACTGCAGCCAGGTGCCGGGCGGCACCATCCGAATTCCTTCGTAAAGGGTCAGCGGCTCCTGGATCGATCCATAGGCCAGAAAACCGGCCATGGCGCGCCGGTCCACGCGACAAGCCACGTATCCGGAGCGTGCCAATGCCCGCACCTCGGAGGCGAACAGGATCTCGCCCTGACGCTGAAACAGGTAGAGCGGTTTGATCCCCAGCGGATCGCGCGCCAGAATGAGGGTGCGCTTCGCCGCGTCGTAGAGTGCCAGGGCATACATCCCCTCCAACCGGCCAAAAACCCCTGTGCCCCACTCCGCATAACCTTTGAGCAGCACTTCCGTGTCGGTCTGACTGACAAACGCATGCCCCTTCTGCTGCAGCAGGGTGCGCAAGGCTTTGAAATTGTAGATTTCGCCATTGAATACCATGGCGTTGCCCGTCGCCGGATCCAGCATGGGCTGATGACCGGCGGACGAGAGATCAATGATGGAGAGACGGCGGTGTCCAAGCCCCAGCCAGCGCTGGTCCGGCAGAGGAAGACAGGCCGCGCCGTCATCATCCGGTCCGCGGTGCGCCAGCGCCTGGCGCATCGCCGCCACCGTACGTTCCACGTTTCCGCGGGACGCTCCGACAAAACCTGCAATGCCACACATGGTTGAATCCTTTCGGTTCAGCATTCATCCGACAAGCAACAAGTACCGTTATTTCGGGGACCTTCCAAATAGATCCAGGCGCCGCAGCATGTTGATGGCCTTGTGTGTCGTGGCGCCATGGATGTCCTGCAGCGCATACAGCCCGCGCGTGCCGTGGCTGTCCAGAAACCCCGACAAGCTTCGCTTGAAAACCGAAAGGTTGAACACCGCGTGCCGCGTGGGCTTCCACATGCGCAGGTAGGCGTAGTCGGACAGCATATCCACGACCCGCACCGACGTGTTTTCGAAGTAGTACTGCATGACGTACGCGTCGAGCAGGTTCCCGGGACTCAACGAGGCATACGTCTCGTCATAGCCGGATTTGATGAGGGAAGTCATGTTGCCTGCCGAAATCGCGAATGTGACGGCCGCCGGACGACCATGCACATACAGGGTGTGAATGTCGCACTGCCTGCGGACGCCAAAGCGTGCGGTCAGCATCCGGAAGTAGGTGCACTGGCGCGGGTCGCACTGGATCGCCGTGCCGGCGCGCCCCTTCCAGCCTGACCCTTCTACGATGATTAATTCTTCCACGGCTTTGGCCAGCGCGGCTTCGTCGCTGACCGTGCAAAAGCGCACATTTCCTACACGGGCCAGACGGTTGTGAGCCAGGGTCAGATTATTGCGCGCCGATTTCGACAGGTTGTGCAGCATCTGATCGAAAGGCGCCAGGGCGACGCGATCGCCGAATCCCAACGAACGCTGCACCAGGATATAGTCGCGTTGTGTGCGGATCGCGTTGATGCAACACGAGTTGTCCGACACCCTCGCCAGATGCATGCGATCCCAATGTAACTCCGGGAGGAGGGCGCCGCCCGCCAGGATGGCCTGCGCCACAGCTTCC
>Ga0316229_1003370_pt1 | contig 12615 bp, 11 predicted proteins | sample TBH18023metaG_FD_206011 | JGI IMG/M metagenome (GOLD analysis project Ga0316229, IMG submission 206011) | Freshwater microbial communities from Trout Bog Lake, Wisconsin, USA - TBH18023 | ecosystem: Environmental > Aquatic > Freshwater > Lake > Hypolimnion/Profundal zone | place: USA: Wisconsin...
TGGTATTACTACACTAATGGTGCTGCTCCAACATCAGGAATTCCCCTGCCTTCTATAGATGTTGATGAGAACTCTTTAGCATATTCACCTATATATCACTCTGGATTTAAGAGCAGATTTGCAATAGTGAATGCTTCACCATCAATGGTATGGTTAAGAAAATCTCCAGATACAATTAATAAAATAAATATAGACTTCAGCTTAATTACAGATTCACTTATAACACTAGGTGATGATGTAATTGCAGAACAGGTTTTTGATGTAGCAAATATTAATGAAACTGTTGATATCACAAGTAGCTGGATTCAAGATAAAGATACTGCAATTTCTGTATTAAGAACTATATCAAGAGCACTTGAAAGCTTTTCAAGAAATATAACTGTATCAGTATATGGTAATCCACTTTTTGAAATTGGCGATATTGTTGTAGTAAACTACAAACTCAGAAATATAGTAAATCAAAAATATGTTGTTCAGGGAGTTCAACAATCGTTTGATACTGGTTTGTCAACTATTCTTACTTTAAATAATATTGGTGATGCAAAAGTTGTATTGCCAAACAAATACAGTGCTTCTGGAGCTTTGGGCGGTTCAGTCCTACCTGGCGGAAGTACTGGCGGTACAGGTGGCACAATACCTTCTCCAACACCAGCTCCAGTATTTTCAGTTGTGGGAACAACAGGAGCAACTGCAGGCACATTTAGCTTTGCATGGTCTAATCCACCAGTAGGTACAATTTCATATAACGTAACAGTTAATGGACCAGGATCTGGAAGCTTATCTCCAAGTTATGGGTTAACAGGTGTACCACTTACAACAACATCAGAATCCTACACTGGAGGAATTCCAGGAGCTTTGTATAATATATCTGTTACTGCGATAGGTTCATTAGGAATCCTTGGAACAGCAACAGGGTATGCCAATGCATTTGGAGCGACTAGTGCATTCACAGCAACTGGAACAACGGGAAGCACACCTGGATCATTTACTATATCTTGGGCAAATGCACCATCTAATACATACCAGTATGCTATAAATGTAACTCCAAGAACTGCTGGCATCTTACCAAGTACTCTTCAGTATGTAAATTCATCAACATCATCTCAAACATTTACAAATGCTACACCAAGTGGTTCTTACTCTGTAAATGTAACTCCATACGACATAAATCAAGTTCCTACTGTTCCAGGCGGTTTTGTAGTAAATAATGTAATTGCAGGTGCATCATCAACTATACCATTGCCAGGATCACCAACTATAACATTCTCTAGTCCAACAAGCACAGCAACAAGTGCAGGTTTCACCGTTGGCTGGTCAGCCACAAATGCTACTTCATATTATGTTGATATTTATAAAGCAGGAAGTGTCAATTCTAATTCTGTAATTGGATACCCAAAAACCACCACTAGTACAAGTGGTGTGTTAACAGGACTACCAAATAATACACAATATACTGTTTCAGTATATGGAGTTGACGCATCTGGTAATGGACCAATAGCAACAGCTAATACTACAACATCAGCAGCAGGTACTCCAGGAACATTTAACATTGGTGCAATACAAGTAGGGTCAGGAGCTTTCAGTGTTGTTTGGGGAAGCCCACCTACTGGTACAGCATCATATAGCGTTCTAGTATCAGGACCAAATAGCGGTGCCTTAGTTCCTTCTTATAGTTTAACGGGTGTACCTACATCAGTAACTTCAGAAACTTATTTATATGGAGTATCTGGAGGTACTTATACAATTACTGTTTCTGCTTATAACTCATCTGGAGTGGTTATTGGTACAGCTTCAACTAGCGTATCCGTTTAAAAAATGATATAATTGGGGGGAGGTATAAATAATGACAGTACAGACAAGAAGCACAAAAGCTCCATTTAATGGTTCTCTTTCTCTTGCCACTAAACAAAAACAACCTATTTATATCTCTGCTGCAGACCCACGTGCTAAAAACCCAGCTTATTTAAAGAGTCATCCAGGTCAAATAATTGTTTTATCTGAACAGGATTACGCCCTATGGCTAAGACAAGAATATATTTCAACGTCTTCTGATGGTGTGTCTGTACTCCTTAATGACAATGAAGCTATAGATCTTTATGGAACAATAGATCAAACTATTAGTGCTCCAGGTATACCTGTATGGAATACTTCTGACATAAGTTATGTATCCACAGATACTGGAATATTTCAAAATATTGTAATATCATTTGATACATCTGCAAATGATCCTCTTGACGGATCATACACTTATCATGTACACTATACCCCAGTAGCAGGAACTGCTCCAAACACCACTGGAACAGGACCAACACCTTCCCCAATATCTGGCTCTGGAGGAGTATCTGGTTCAGCTGCACCAGGTTCAACTGTTCTTAATCCAGTAGGTACTATAACAACTGTATCTAATACTCCAACCCTTATATCAATAAGTTTTGGGGCAGTACCAAATGCGGTCAGTTATACAGTTACTGTAAGTGGAAATGGAGTTCCATATGCAAGCCCCACTTCTGGTTCCACATCTTTTGTTGTTCCATCTGCTGGAGGACCATCAACAATTTCTCAAGCAATAGGATCTTTGGTTTCTGGGATATATTCATTTTCAGTAGCTCCTATATCTCCTGCAGTATTTTCAGGGGGACATACACTTTCTGTTCAAGTAAACTATGGTTCAGTAGGATCTTCATCGGCGGTGACTTATGCTATGTGATTTTAAAGGAACTTATGTTTTTAAACAAAATGGTGTAGAAATTGGTAGATCTTCTAATCTTATTACATCCAATGGTCGTAAAATGATTTTGCAATTTTTGTCGGGAGCAAGACAAGATTGGGCTGCAGATATGGCTATAGGAGCAATGCCATCACCAGCACCAAGTTTAACAGACACACAACTTAACTTTGAAACATCAAGATATCCTGTAACTTTAAAAACTTTTGTTTCTGCTAATACATTAGCAAACAATCCAGACCTTATCCTTGTAAGAGCAACATTGCCAATTGATTTGTATGCTAATATATATGAAATAGGTCTTTATGCAACAAAAAATTCTTTATTTTCAACTTCAACAAGAAATAATATTGTTCTAACAGACTTTTCTGATTTGATTAATTGGACTTCCACTGGAACAGTTATTTTTAATTCTTATGTAGCACAAGGATATAGCTCCCCAAGAATTGGTGCTAATTCTGTAAGCTTATTGCCAAACAGTACTTATACTAATTCTAACTTATCAATAGGCTTTTCACACTACACATCAAATGATTCTTTGCAGATTCTTGCTTTTAATACAACGGCGGGAACAATTAATGTAACAATAACAGACGCATCTGGCATATCTCAAACTATTCCGTTTACAACTACTTCAGTTGCAGGATATTCAGTCTTATCATCAAACTTTGATCAATCAGTTAGTAGTACAAACTCAATTATTAATTTTAATAATGTTACTTCAGTAAGTATTGCTACTACTTCAGGAACGTATGCTACAATTGATGCTATAAAGGTCTCAAGTGCTAATGAAATTTCAGTGGAAGAGTCACTTGTTAGCAAATCAGTATTGGCAAGCCCAATTCCAAAAAATCCAAACGTAGCTTTGGATGTAGAGTATTATGTAGAGATGTTGTAGGTGTAAAATGGCTACCAATAGTTTAGACGTTTTAGGCTTAACACCAAATCAAAGTTATTCTATACAAGTTTTTGCAACATATACTGATGCAGCGGGAACCCCACATGTTTCAAACTATTCTCCTGCATTAACAATTACAACCCCTTCATTATCTGCAAGTGGTTCAAATTTTCAAACACCAAATTATGGAACAGATATACAATTATCTGGAGGTTCATTATATGCTGGAACATTTCCATTAAATGTTGGTCAAACTGATTTAACTTTAACTAACCCTGCAGGTACAGGTGTAGTATTAAACCAAACAGGTGTAGGTGCATATAACGGTGGAGTTCAAGAATTTTTCTTAAATGCTAAAACTGGTAAAGCATATTTTGCAGGTAATTTAACAGCAGGTGCAATTAAGATAGGTCCAGGTGTTGATCCCACTGGAACTAAAAATGGTATATACATAAATTCATATAACTATTGGTATGATGACGGCACTTGGTCTGCAACAGGAAACAATATTGCAGGTGCATTGCAGGGTGGTTCAATATTAAAACCAGCCGAAGTTACTGGATTAACAGCTGGCTGGAGCGGTACTACAACAATGACAGTATCATTTTCATTTGATATTGCAGGAGTTGTAGCGGGAGTTTCATCAAATCAATATGCTCAAGACTTTTTAATTACATTAACTCCAACGTCAGGTCCAGCTAAAACAATAAAAGTTCCTGTAAATAAAACTTCAACATCACAACTATATGCATTAACATTATCATTAAATCAATCTTTGTTTGGAGTTCCAGTAACTCAATTCAGTAGCATAAAAGTTCAAGTTGAAGATTCATTTGGAAATATAACAACTGGCGTAACAATATCTGCAGGATATAATTATGTGTCTCCTTTAACTGCTCCAACATCACTAACTATTACTCCAGTTAATAATGGATATACTGTATCTTATACATCACCGACAGATCCTTCTTTTTCTTATATTGAAATTGCAGAATCAACCTCATCATCATCTGGTCCGTTTAATACCGTATATACTGGAAAACTTAATCCTGCTACAATAATCACATCTAGTTTAAGTGCAAGATGGGTAGAAGCTAGATTTGTTGACGTATTAGGAGTAGCGACAACTTGGTATATTTATGGATCTTCTATTCAACCTGTATCACCTACAACTATCAGTACAGCAGCCCCTTTGCCAGTTACTGTAAATTCTGCGGGATTCACATCAATAGTAGTGGGAACATCTTCAAGTGTTTCTGGTTCAGGAACGACAATAACAGTAACATCACCAACATTTCCAATAGCAATTGGTCAAACAATAACTGGAACTGGTATATCTGGTGTTGTAACTGTAACAAATGTATCAGGCACTGGCCCGTACACAGTCACTTTATCTGGAACTGGAGTATCTGGGTCAGCTTCTGGAACTTACACATTTTCATCTCAAGCTGGAGAAGATGTTTCTATAACTATAACAGCATATAATAAATCTATCACTGCAGCATCTGGAACATCTACCATAACATACACAACAGGAACTACCGCTCATGGTTTTGTTAATGGAGATCAAGTTGTAATTTCTGGAATTACTGGCGGTACTGGGTTTAATACATCTGGTATTGTTTCTAATGCAACAACATATACTTTTCAACTTACTTCACAAAGTGCATCTGGCACACCAACATCTTATACTGGAGCAGTTGTACAATATTATAATGTCAGATATATAGCAAAATTAACATCTGGAACACAGAATGGTTATTTCTATTTAACTCCAGATGGAACATCAAACGTAAGTCAAACATTTACAATTCTTAAAAGAGATATGTATAATCAGTTTGGAGCATATTACTACACGTTCTCTGGCTTGTTTATTACTACAGGATCAAATGGTGCAAATAATACGGGTGCAAGCATAACATCATTTTCAAGAACGGCAACAGTAACAAGTACTACTCCAATTTTATCAACATATGCAGTTGCTGACGGATATACTGCTGTATATGACTTTTCTGCAACAAACGCAACATATGGTGAAGTATATCAAAAGCACACATCATGGGGAACAATAACAGCTACAATAGATTATCTTACTGGAACATTTGTCTCTAATAGCACAAATCAATTAGTGTTATCTAACGTTATAGATGATGATGGTAATGTGATAACTACAGCAGGTGATGTAAATGGTGCATTCCCAACAGGTTATCAAGTATTTGGAGCAAATGTTCCTACAAACACATATGTTACTGCAGTATCATATACTGCACCTAACTTTACATTGACATTAAATAATAGTTTGACTGCAACAGGTACGGGAACGTATAGAGTAAGTGGATTAATTTATTCTGGAACAAGTCCAGCAAATATAACAAACAATCTTTATGATCCATTCTATGTGATTGTCAGATATTATGATGATTTTGGTTTTTCTTCAAATATGTCTAATATCTCAACTGTTACTCCTAATAACGCTTCAAGTATTTCAAATTTTACAAATGCAGTAAATATTGGCGGTACCGCTGGATCAGTTTATGTTGGAGCAGCATTAAAGTCTGCAACAATTTCTACAGTTTCTGGTTCTGGAACATTGATGACATATACCACATCTACTGCTCATGGTTTATCAAGTACAGATGTAGTAACAGTATCAGGAGTAGTTGTAGGTGGAACTACTGTAAACAATTATAACGTAACAGCATCAGCAATCACAGTGACTGGAACTACAACTTTTACAATTTCTGGAACTCAAACAGGAGCGGGAACTAGTGGAGTTGTCACTAATAATGGTGCAAGAGTATTCATGGCATCATCAGCAAATACTAATAATACTTCACTCTCTGCGGGTATCTTTGCATTTGATAATACGGGAGCAATCGCTACAACATCACTTATCGCTAACCTTAGTAGTGGTGGTTATACATTCAAAACTGTTAATGCAAATATTGCTGACTGGGTTATTGATTCAACTCATATTCAAAATACTTTAGGTGCATCAGCCAACTATGTTGGATTATCTGCTACTGGAAACTATTCAATTTGGGCGGGATCACCTTCATCTGGTAACTCAACAAATAATGCTAATTTTAGCGTAACTCCAACAGGAAATGTACAAGCAAGAAACATTTCTATTATTGGAAGCGGTCAGATAACTGGGGTAACAGTAAGTTCAACAACTATATCTGCTACATATACTACTTCTGCTGCTCATAACTTAGTTCCTGGACAATATATAAATATAGCTGGATTTGTTACTACTTCATATAATTTTAATAATATAGCAATTACTTCTGTGCCAAGTCCAACAACATTTACTATAAGTGGTGTGTTTACAGCAGGAACAGGAACTGGAGGAACAGTAGTTCCTATCCTATTGTCTGCAGGAGGAGTGTTTAATGTAACAGGAACAGGAATCCTAACAGCAACAGGAGTAAATGTAACTGGGCAAATTACAGCACAAACTGGATCAATTACTGGAAATCTAACTTTAGGTGGATCTTTATACTCTAATACAATTAAGACAGCAAATATTACTGCGGTTACGCCAAATGCTACAACAGGTGCGTTATATGCAGCATCAGGGCATACATTTGTTGCTGGAGATGTTATTTCAATATCTGGAGTTGCACCATATCAATATTCTGGAATATGGACAATTTCTTCAGTAGTAGCAGGAACATCATTTACAGTTTTAAGTAATTTAAACACTACAGCGGTAACAACAGCAACAGGTTCAGCTATATCAAGCGGTGTTCAATCATTTATAATTAATAAATCTGGATTAATATTTAATAGTCCTACAACACAAGGCGTAACAACTATTGATGGAAATACTGGATTACTCGTTACACAATCAGCTTTAATAGGTGGATGGAATGTTGGTCCATCTTCAATAACAAAAACAAGCACAAGCGGTACTTTGACTTTAGATTCAACTTTATCTCAAATTACAGCATCTGGTTATAGCACTTATACTGCAGGTATGTCAGCACCGATCACAGGATCATCTACAGATAAAGTGTTTTGGGCGGGAGTATCAAAAGTATCCCCTAATTTCTATGTACAAGCAGACGGAACATTAGTAGCAACTAATGCAACAGTTTCAGGAAGTGTTACAGCAAATACAATTGTTGCTGGGGCAAGTATAACTTCTCCAGTCATTACAAGTGGTTTAGAAAATGCCTCAACACCTACATCAGCAGGTTTCTATCTAAGTGCTGGATCTACGCCAAGTCTTTTAATTTCAAATGGAACTTCATATTTGCAATATGTTGGCGGGGCTTTGACCGTTGCGGGCGGAACAATCACTGGAACTACTATTAATTCTTCAATAATAAATACTGCAACAATCAATGGTGGAACAATCAGTGGAGGAACCTTTAGCACATCCACTGGAACAACTTCAAATGTAATTATTGGAGGTACTACTGTTTCATGGTATGATTCAGGTGGAGCTTTAAGTCAGATAAGTTCATCTACAGGATCTGCAGCAAATGGTTTACATTTTTATGTTCCAGGGGGTGTGGAAGCATTTGCTATTTATGGGTCAGGAACAGCAGGAGCTTCTAACACAAACATAATGAATCAACCTTTAAGAATATATGCTAATGGTGATACTTCTACAGGTGGTTCAGCTTCTGTAAGGAATATAGTATATGATAATAGTGGAAATAGTTATACTAACTTAGCTTCATCAAGTTATTACGGAACATTATTGATTCAATATGTATAATAAAAGGATTATGAATGGCTAAATGGGTAAATGTTGGAGGCTACTGGAAACAAGTTTCAAATATGTGGGTAAATGTTGGTGGGACCTGGAGAAAAGTTTCAAATGAATGGGTTAATGTAGGAGGAACTTGGAGACAATCTTTTTCATCTGCATTTTCAGCTCCAGCATCAATATCAGCTACAGCATCAAGCTCAACATCAATAACAGTAACATGGACAGCATCTATTCCAGACTCAGGATATACTGTTACCTATGATGTATATAGATCTACAACTACAACTCCACCAACATCTACCTCTACCCCGTTAGTTTCGGGTATAACAGGCTTATCAGAAAATAACACAGGTGGTCTAACAACAGGAACAACATACTATTATTGGGTGAGAGCAGTTGAGACAAATGGAACTACAACAAATAAAACATCTTGGACGGGTCCAGCAAGTGCTACTCCAGTAGCTTTAAATCCTGCTTTAACTCCAGCTTTATCAATAACATCAAGTACATCAACTGGTTTTACTATTTATTTAAGTAATTATGATGCAACGTATACATGGGGAATGTCAATAACCGCTGGAAGTGGAAGTATTAGCCCCTCAACCATTACTGGAAATGGATATTATGTTGTGACCACATCTGGTTCTGCAACAGTTACTGTCACTACAACAAAAGCAGGTTCTTATGGAGGATCAGCTTCAATTACAGGATCAGCTTCAGTATTGACTATTACTGCATCCACAGGATCTTCACCAGGATCGTTTAGTGCGTCTTGGTCAAATCCGCCTGCTGGAACAGCTAAATATAATGTTACTGCAGCGGGATCAGGAAGTGGTTCCTTGCTCCCTAGTTATCAGCTATTAGGAACAACTGTAACTTCACAAGCTTGGACTAATGGAACCCCTAGCACAACATATACTATACATGTAGATGCTTTAAATTCTGGAGGAGCAATTATACAAAGTGCAACTCCTGTATCAGTTGTTTCTGGTGCATCCAGTCCACCGCCACCTCCACCTCCTGCAAGCCCACCTCCTGCAAGCCCACCTCCTGCAAGCCCACCTCCTCCACCACCAGGATGTAACTGTATTCCAAACGTATGTGTGGGAGGAAGTTGTTGTGTTACCTGTGGCTGCTTGTGTGTAAGTGGTGCTTGTAAGGCTTGTTAAAATAAAATTGACTAAAGATTTTACTTAATGATATAATAAAAAAAAGGAGAAAAGTTGACTATCAGAAAAATTGTTTATTTAAATAAAGATAATGTAGTTATTGCTGCATTTAATTTTAATGATGAAGATCCAATAGATCAGCCATTTTTAGCGGGTTTAGATTCAGGTGCAAAATGGTTTGAAATAGATCATTCAGCTCCCGCAAATTTTGGATGGAAATATGATGGTCAAAATTTAATTGATCCAGATGGGAAAGTGTGGACTAATTAAAATGGCTATGAAAAAATTAATTTTAGTTGTTGAAGAAGATGTCTGTGCATATCTTGAGTTTGATGACAGCTTTCCCATTAATACCAATAATGTAATAGATTTTACAAATGATCCAATAATGATGGAAGTTGATCTTTCCGTAGAAGTTAGAAGAGGCTGGGTTTATGATGGAACTAAGTTTTATAACCCACTAGATAAGGTAAATTAAATGACAGAGAAAAGTGCTTGGCAAAAATATAAAGAAAAAATGGGAGACACCAGACCTTGGGATTTGATTAATCCTAATACAGATTGGGCTGAAGAGGAAGACTCTGCTAAACGATACGAAATCTGTAAAGTATGCCCAGAATTAATCAATTTAACTAAACAGTGTAAGCAATGTGGTTGCATTATGACTTTGAAGACAAAATTACAGGAAGCAAAATGCCCATTGGGTAAATGGTAAACAAATGTATATTTCTATAGCATCCTATAGAGATAGTTTTTTACAATCTACAATAGATTCAGCATTTTGTAATGCTGATAATCCAGAAAATTTAATAGTTGGATGTTTTATATCTGTATTAAAAGAAGATCCAGATGCAAATAAGTTTATAATCTCTAATGATTATAATGGGAGGGTAAAGTCAGAAGTGATAACCGCTGGGGACTTCTTTAGTGTTACTAAATGTAGAAATAAAGCTTTACAATGGTTATTGCCATCCCACGAATATGTTTTACAAATAGACTCTCACACTAGATTTGAGCAAGGCTGGGATTCAAAATTAATAAATTCTTATAAACAAACAAATAATGATAAATGTATATTAAGTTGCTACATACCTGGATGGTGGATAGATGATTTTGATCAAGAAGTATATGATGAAATTGATTTAAATAAAAAGTTTTATTATATAGATTATAATAATAGTCCTTCAAAAAAAGCTTTTTTTAGTTCATATGAGTTAGTCCCAGATATAAGCTTGAAAGATAAATCTGAAAATGCCCCTGTAAAAACTTGGGGTATGTGCGGTCATTTTATTTTTAGTAATGTTGATTACTTTTTAAATACTATTCAATCTGAATGGATCCAATTTTGGGGGGAAGAGTTGTATGCAAGCCTTGTTGCTTTCACTAGCGGTTGGGATGTATATTATCCAGAATATATACCTATTAGGCATTTATATCCTCAAGATATTTCTGAAAATATGAGTATAAAATATTTTAATAATCCAGATGGACCAAATAGAATATGGAAAGATTTTAGTGACATATGGTTTAATAAAATTAAAGACTCAACAGATAAAGTTATTGATGCTATTTTAGAAAAAAGAATTGGTGAGAGCTATCTGGGGGACAAGCGTTCTCTTGATGATTTGTATAAAATGATAGGTTATGATATTGGTAAGTTAATAGAAAGTTGGAGAGATGAATACAGAAACAGATAATTATTTTTTAGACTTTTATCATTTAGCACCAGAAGAAAATCGTTTAAAAATAGAGCAAGCACCAGTAACAAGAAAATGGATGGATGACACCAGTATGGGGTATGCCTATCGTTGCTTGCCAATGACTTATGCAAATAGACACGGATGGTGCGTTAGGTTAGAACAAGACGTTGAAGTTGTTTGGGGCGGTGAAGGTAATTCAGAATCAACAACGATTATTTGCGGTAGAGATCAAAAAGGATTTAGAATGGCGGACAACGGCACTGGAAATGGAATAGTCACTTTTCATTTAAATGCCGTACCTAGAACATCTCCTGATTTTAATTTATGGATAATGGGAGCACCAAATCTTGTAATACCAGGGGCATCACCTTTAAGTGGAGTTGTTGAGTCAGATTGGATGTTTAGTTCACCAACTTCAAATTGGAAGATTACAGAACCTAACAAGCTTGTTGTTTTTAAAAAAGGAGATCCCGTAATATTTTTTATTCCAATACATAAAACAGAATTAGAAAAATTTAAAATTACTCATCATGAATTATCTGAAAATGAAGAAATGCATAAGCATTTTGTAGAACATGCTGCGTGGAGACATGAAACAGAAAGTAAGGGTGAATCTGTTTTTGGAAAGATGTATTTGCGGGGGGTTAATCCTGATGGGAATAAACCTAAATCAGAACATTTGCATAAAACAAGACTTCATCTAGACAAAGAAAACTAACTATGATATAATGAAAAAAGAAGAAAAGAGTCTAAAATGGATAAAGCTGAATTAATTATAACTGCTCTACAACAACGTATTGGAGAGTTAGTATCAAACTATGAAACACAATTTGCTGTTTTAAGAGCAGAGATAACTCAGTTGTCTGAGCAAGATAAAGAGAAGAATAAAGTTATAGAAGATTATACTCAAGCTCTTAAGCAAAAGTCTGATAATGAAGAAATTTATTTAAATGAAAAAGAAGCACTTCACACGAGAATTAGAGAATTAGAGAAGGTTAATGAAACTACTAAAAAGAATACTTCAAAAACCACAAAATAAAATATATAGTCCTTTAGTTCCTAGTGGGTTAATTGCTCATACTGAAAAGGGTTATTTTTATATTAAAGGGCTTAAAAAATTTAAATTTGTCTCTGAGAGGGCTATGCTCTCTTGGAATCTCCCCGTAATTTCTACCACAGATGATAAGTTGAGTGAATTTAAACTGTTTGGTACATTAGGTTTTAGGGACGGGACTTTGATAAAAGACATATCTGATGGTAAAATATACCTAGTAAGTGATTCCAAGCGTCGTCATATAACTGATCCAGATGTGCTAGAATGGCTTAATACAGATATAGTCAAGGCAAGTCAGAAAGAAGTCTTGATTCATGAAGAAGGAGATAAACTCTAATGGCTG
>Ga0316229_1003376_pt1 | contig 12601 bp, 10 predicted proteins | sample TBH18023metaG_FD_206011 | JGI IMG/M metagenome (GOLD analysis project Ga0316229, IMG submission 206011) | Freshwater microbial communities from Trout Bog Lake, Wisconsin, USA - TBH18023 | ecosystem: Environmental > Aquatic > Freshwater > Lake > Hypolimnion/Profundal zone | place: USA: Wisconsin...
TGCGTGGTGCCGAATCCGCTGGTGAGGATGACCATGGCGTTCGAGTCACGCTGGCGGGCTTTGACGAGAAGGTCCAGGCCGCTGAAGGGCTGCAAGTGGGTCTCGGTGATCAGCAGGTCGGGCGATTCCTGGCAGTAAATCCGATAGGCTTCGTCGGAGGCGGTCGCGGTGAAAACCTGGATTTGCGGGGTCTCAAGCTGTTTGCGAACCCAGTCGAGGAAATCGGTATCCGGATCAACGACGAGAATGGTCTGGGACTTTTCGGACATTGATGCTCAAACAAGTGCGCAATTACCCCGCTCGTTTGTCCTGATTCGGATCACCTCTTCGACAGCGGTAATGAAGATTTTTCCATCACCTATTTTTCGGGTCTTTGCCGCCTGAACGATTGCTTTAGCTGCCTGCTCGGCAGCGCTATCGGGCAGCACAATCTCCACTTTGAGTTTCGGCAAAAAATCGATTTTGTACTCACTTCCACGAAAGATTTCGGTGTGACCTTTCTGGCGACCAAAGCCGCTAACCTCGCTCACTGTCATTCCGTGGATCCCTAGATCGGCAAGAGCTTCTTTGACGTCTTCCAACTTAAACGGCTTGATAATCGCTTCGATTTTTTTCATGGTTCGAAACTAATTTCCCGGCCCGGCCGACCGAACCACCAGCGACCGAGCCGGGATTTTGGTGAACAATTTACAGAAGGCGAATTGCTTCGCCCTCTCCCGTTGGAAGCCTATGGAAAGAACCTCATGCACCGCCACCACGGCAGTGGCTCTGCAAAGTCTATGAATGAATGTTCCCGGTGGTGACATGACTTAAGCTCTCGATATCCGGGCTGCATGCCCATCCGACAACTCACGACCTACCATTAGCATCTGTTGTGCCAGACATGATGCATTCTGAGTTTCACAGAGCAACTTGGCTATTCCACCTCAAATTTAGAGGGAAGCGAACCAGTTTTACATGGTGACTTTTATGCACAGTGTTTAGGACGCTTCACTTAAATGTACATCTATACATTTTGTCTCCCAACCAACCTCCCTTTTCCCCATACAGGTTACTGCTAACGAGCGTGACCGAATTGAATAATCAGGCCACCAATAGCGATGGGGATCAATCCAATCCAAGTCGAAAGAGGCACCTCCTCCTTGAGAATCCATTTACCCCATCCCACGCTAACGACTGCAAAAACGGCCACGTAAACCCCCAAAAGCTTGGAGAAGTCCCACTTCACCATATTGACCACGAGTCCGTAGCAGCCCAAGATAAGGAAGCCCAGCGCGATGACGTGGATGCGGTCGGCGCGCAGACCTGAACGGACGATGGAATCCCCGCTGACCTCCAAAAGTGCGGCGGCGATGAAAATAATCCCTGGAAGCAAATTCATGCGTTTAGTGACCTACAAGGTGACACTTCACAAGCAGCAGCGCGGTGAGAAAAACGAGGATGGGAAAGAGCGCCGATAAAATGACCACCCGGCTGCCCTGCCAGTGAGCTTTCCAAGCTTTGGGCTTTTGCAGTCGTTCTGACCGCCCTGTCATTATCACAGACCCCGGGTTCTCCAAGTCCGCCTTCATTTCCAGGGCAGTCGCAAACCGGAAATAGGGGTCCCTCTCCATCGCATGCAATATGATCTCCTCAAGCTCCGGAGAAATCGCCGGGTTTAATCGGCGCGGTGCCACAGGATCGCCACTCACGCGGGAATTCATCACCATGAACGGATTGGGGCCATCGAACGGCACGGCGCCTGTAGTCATCTCGTAGAGGATGGCGCCGAGGCTATAGATGTCCGTGCGGCTGTCGCCCCGCCGACCTTTGACTTGCTCGGGAGCCATATAGTCGGGCGTGCCCATCGTAGTGCTGAAGCCGACAAAAGTAAGCCGCCGGGATTCCATAGACTTGGCAATGCCGAAATCCATGATCCGCAGGGTTCCATCGTTGCAAAGCATAATGTTCGCCGGTTTCAGATCGCGGTGCACGACATTATTTTCATGCATATGCGCCAGAGCATCGCAGATGCGGCTGGTGATCTGGATGGCGTCTTCAATTGGGAATGGTCGCGTTTCGTTGAGCAAGTCGCCCAGCGTTTTGCCTTCCAGATACTCCATCACGATGTAAGGCCGACTTTGTTCGGGCACCGCGAAAAAGCGAAGAATGTTTGGGTGATTGAGCTTGAGTCCGATTTCCTGCTCGCGTTGGAACCGGGAGAAAAACCCAGGGTCAGACTCGAACTGCATGTGAGGAACTTTGATGGCAACGATCTGTCCGGTCTGGTTGTCCTTCCCTCTGAAGATGCTCGCCATGCCGCTGCGATTGACGACCTTTTCGATTTCAAATCGGCTATCGAGGACCTGTCCGGGTTGCAGTTCGTTAATCACAGATTCAGAGTGCGGAAGGGTTTGTGCGAGAATGGAGAGGGGACGGTAATACTTTGCTTCCTCTAACTGGTCAACGTGAATTACTTGCACGGAAAGATTGTCATCCGTGCCGCGCCTCTCCGCCAGGGCCACCAGATAGGGGCAACTTTCATGCAAGGGCAACCTATCAACCCCCTCCGACAATTCGCCGTCCCCCATGAAACAGTAGAGGCCGTCGGTGGCTTGCACGACGCGATCATGCTTCCGCATTTCGATTTCATTGATGTCACAGCTTACGATGGGCCGGAACCCAAGACTACGCGTGAGCGAAGAGCGCATGGTGCTCCCCTTCGCCTGGCTTTCGGTCATCAGGCGCAGCCGCACCTGCAAGCCAGTCTGGGAATGGTCGTTGGTGAGGCGCTCGATGGTCTCATTTCTCACCAGGTAAACGCGGGTGTCCCCCACGTGACCAATCGTCAATTGCTTATCCCGAAAAATGCAAACGCTCAACGTCGTCGCCATCCCCTGCAGATTGGGATTGTTCAGCCCACATTCATAAAGCGCGAGGTTGGCTGCGTTGAAAACCTCTTTAAGGAACTTCTTTGGCGGCAAGCTGATTTCCGCTTCCCGGAACTTCTGGACGACCAATTCGCCAGCCATCCGGCTTGCCACTTCGCCATTGCCGTGACCGCCCACGCCGTCCGCCACCACGGCGATGGTGCCCCGCAGCCGCCGCTCTTCCTCATCTTCCGGCTGCCAGCAAGTCACGAAATCCTCATTCTTTTCCCTTACGGGGCCTGGAGAGGAAAGCGAGGTGACAATGACTTTCATGGGAATCTTGCGGGCGAGTGGTTCGGTATTTGAGAGCAAAAGGGCGGCTACATCTTGCGGGATGCAGCCGCCCTTGGATCATGGATAGGCCGGATTAAACTTCAATTCTGTCATTAGGCTCCTGCTGGCGACTTGAGGAGTATCTCCTTGTTCCCCACCTTGCTGGAACGCAAGAAGTAGATCACCCCGTAGATGCCCCACGCCGCAGCGACTCCGAGCGCGATGAAAGGCTCCTTCCAGCTCATGCCAGCTACCGTGAACGGGCCGATCAAGTAGAACAACATGCAAGCCAGGTTCGCCACCAGTCCGAAGACGGGGATCGCCACATGCTTGAAGCCGTGGAAGGAATCATGCTCACGGAACGCCACAATCGTGATGGCGCAGGTGATCATATACAGCAGGAAGGTTCCGAAGTTGCTGACCAAGGTTACGATAACCAAGGTGTTCGGCAGCTTGGCATACAACTCGGGAGAGAAGATGCCGAAACTGTACCAGATATTGTGATACTTCGGATCCAGCGCGGTTGCAGTGGTGCCGCCCAGGTAAATAGCGGTCGAAATGATGCCGATGATGGACGATATGATCGCCAGGGTCCAGATCGCGCGGTGGGGCGACATGGTTTTGCCATGCAGCACACCAAAGTGCGAACCGAGTTCCTTATCGCGTCCCATCGCATACGTCACCCGTGCGCCGGTACTCAAGCAGGAGAGGGTGGTTCCAATCAAAGCGAGGAACACCGTGAATGCCTGGACGAGCATGAAGGCGCGACCGAGGGAATAGCTGCCGAACAACCAACTGCCAACGATGACCATCATGTCACCAACCGGCGCGCCGGAAGCCCCAGCCATCGGCAGAGTGTAGCCGTTGTGCAGGAAGTAGTTGGCTGCGAAGTATTCCAGGAAGTAGCAGAAGCACCCTTGGACAACAAGGGAGAGCAACACGGCGCGCGGAACATCGCGCTTGGCATTCCTCGCTTCTTCACCCATCGCGGTGACCGATTCAAACCCTACGAGGATCAGAATGGCGATACACGCTTGGATGAACATAAAGTTGAAGCTGTGCGGCGAGACAACCGAAATGGCGTCTTGGTGGAAGTTGAACGTTTGCGGGTCCTTGGCATCACCAGCTTTTCCGCTGATGGCTTCTTCCGGCTTGTAGCTGACCGTGAACGGAACCGCCACGGCATGGCCATCCGCGAGGACCAGTTTGCCCGCTGCATCTTTCTGTAATAAGGGATACGGATCCCCTTCGGCGATGCCGACTGGGAGCGGGATGTCCTTGTTTGCCAGGTCATCCTTAGTCACAGCGCGATCTGCTGTCTTGAAGACGGGAGCCCCTTTATCATCCAGCTTGGGCGAATTGTCAGCCCAGGCGTCCGGCACGGGTTTGCCGTCAGGATCGAGCGCGGGAACCGTATCGACTTGGTAGGTCACGGCAATGCTGTTGGAAAGGTGCCATCCCGTAGAGTCTTGTTTATGTTGGAGGCGATATGCGATGGCGATCACCGTGAAAATCAACAGCGCGCTGATCTGAATCACGTTGATGGCAGTGTTGACACCCGTGGTGCCGGACACGCCGCGGTAGGCGATGTAAGCCACACCGAACGCGAACACCACGCAAAAAACCCACATGAAGAGCGGGCTATTGTAGTTTCCCGCGAAGGAATCGGGGAAAAACTGGTTCAACAGATACCCGCCGAGGATGGCCGTAACACCCACCATACAACCGGGATAGACCCAGTAATACAGGTGGCTGGCCCAACCCGTGAAGAATTTGGCGATGCGGGCGAATTTATACGCCTTCGTCTTTGAAAGGAAGGCTTGCTCCGCATACAGATAGGACGATCCCGCTCCTGGATAAATCTTGGAGAGTTCCGCATAGCTATACGCGGTCGCCAAGCAGAGCAGGAGCGCGGTGAGAATGCCAAACCACATGGAGGTGCCAGCGAGTGGCGCGCCATAGAGTGATTGCATTTGAAAGGTTAGCCAGAGGAACGCTCCCGGCGCGATGAGCGCCATGGCATTCATGGTTAGTCCTGTCAGGCCGAGTGTTCCCCTCGTTGGTGGGGGTTGAGCATTATTTGACATGTTATCTCCAGTTGATTGTTTGTTGTTGGCTTACACCGCTTGCGGCCTCAAGCACCAACCATGCCAACCCCCTAAAATAACAAAATTTACTCTATAAAACCAAATAAGCCTGACCGAGCGGTAGTGCAAAACAACAACCATGTTTCCGCTATCTGTATAAATATCGCCACCAATACACAGGCAGAATGAAGTCCAGTCACTTGGCGGATAATGTTGCCGCGAATATACTGGAACGTTCGGATGGTGAGCAAAAGCGATCCTGCATTCGCTGCGAGCCGTGAGGTAGCGAGAAGCTGTTCCGGTGCCGTTTTTAAACGGGGCTACTTTTTGGGCTTCCCTCTAGGGCAACGCAAACCAGAAGGTGCTGCCTTGGCCTACTTCGCTTTCAACCCCAATTTTACCGCCGTGGGCTTCGATGGCCATTTTGCAAAAGGTTAACCCCAGCCCAGTGCCCAGACGATTATTGCGATTTTCTACCTGTCCGAATTTCGCGAAAATTCGTTCGTGATATTCGGGCGCGATGCCGGGGCCGGTATCGGTGACTGCGACACGGATTTCGTTGTCGGAGGGTGTGACGACGATGTGGACGTCGCCACTGGATGGGGTGAAGTTGAGGGCGTTACTGAGAAGGTTCTGGAGCACCCGGCGAATCAAACCGACGTCAGCCGTAACGGTGTGGGGCGGTTTCCACGCATCGAGCGTCACGGTGCGGTTGCCGGGAAAGGGCTGGTTTGTGGCTACTACGGCTTGGATGAGGGTATCCAGGTCAAACGAGTCGCGTTGAAGTTTTAGCTCGCCCGCTCCCATTTTGCTGACGTCGAGGATTGAGCCGATCATGTTGAGCAGTTCCTCTGCGCTGTGGCGCGCAAGTGGGACGAGGTTCTGGGTGCTGGCAGAGAGTTGTTGTGTCTTATCGGACTCCAGGAAATCCAAAAAACCAAGGATGGCTGTCAGCGGGTTGCGTAGATCGTGGACGACCATGTGGGTAAGGTCGTCGCGAAGCTTTTCCAGCCGCCGCAATTGCAGATGGGTTCGGACACGGGCATGGACTTCTTCGAGTTGGAACGGCTTTGTTACATAGTCCACTCCGCCCACACTGAACGCTTTCACCTTGTCGATTGTTTGATCCCGCGCGCTGATGAAGATGACGGGGATGTCCTTCAGCGCCGCGTCCGCCTTGAGTTGCGTGCAGACTTCGTAGCCATCCATGTCTGGCATGGCGATGTCGAGTAGAATGAGATCGGGCGGTTCTGCGCGGGCCGACTGAAGTGCCAGCTTGCCGCAGGGAGCCGGCTTCGCGTTGTACCCCCGTCCCGTGAGCGTCCTCTCCAGCAACAACAGGTTTGCCAGGGTGTCGTCAACGATCAGGATCGTCGCGGTCGTCTGTTGTTTGGCGGCGTTCATAGCTTGCCTTTTTCCGCAAACTCCAGCGCCTCGTTCAGCGTGTCCATGAACTCTTTGATTTTAATGGGTTTGGTGAGGTAGCGGAAGAATCCCACCGCCAAGCCCATCGCAATGTCGCGAGGCATGGCATTGGCGCTAAGGGCAACGACGGGGATGTGCGCTGTAGCCGGGTCATCGTGCAGGATTTTTAAAACGTGGATACCGCTAATGCCAGGCAGGTTGATGTCCATTAGGATTACCGTTGGCTGAGTGGCACGGGCCAGCTCGATGCCGACGGTTCCGTTCACTGCGGTCACCAGCCGAAGGTCCGGGCAACGCTCGATGATTTGTTCTACCAGCTTCATGTTCGCCGGGTTGTCCTCAACATAGAGCAAGGTGCGCTGTGGTTTGCCAGCCATTATTTGCAGTGGGGCAGCCTCCTCTTGGGCGCTCTTTACTTCAAGTTGGGGCGGCTCCGACGTGGCCAATTCGCACCAGAAAACACTTCCAACACCGACCGTGCTTTCAACGCCGATCACGCCATCCATCAATTCGGCCAATCGCTTGGTCACAACCAGGCCAATGCCCGTGCCCGCCACATTACCGGCCTCTTGTCCGAGACGGTTGAACGGCTGAAATAGTTGCGCCAGCTTTTCCGGAGACAATCCTGCGCCGGTATCCTTCACGCTGATGCGCGTGCGTCCTGGGGCGCTCGTTGTTATATCCACGACGACCGAGCCATGCTCTTTATTGTATTTAATCGCGTTGGAAATCAGGTTGATAACAATCTGCTTTAACCGCGTCCGATCAACCCGGACAAAACGAGGAGTGTCAAACTGGGGGAAGGTCAGGCGGATGCCACGCAGTTGCGCCTGCGGCTCCATCATGGCCCGGCATTCAGACATGACCTCGGCCAACGAGACAGACTCTCGCGATAGAGACACCTTTCCGGATTCGATGACGGTGAGATCGAGAATTTCGTTAATCAATTTGAGAAGATGCCATCCCGCTTGGAGAATCTGGGCAATGCTTTCCTTCTGAGCGCTCGTCGGCGTGGGAGAGGCGGACTCCATCAGTTGCGCGAACCCCAGGATTGCATTGAGCGGGCTGCGAAGCTCATGGCTCATGCTGGAAAGGAAATCCGATTTCGCAAGGTTGGCCTTCTCCGCGATGGACTTGGCGTTTGTGAGTTCTGCTTCCACCTTTCTGCGCTGGGTCAGGTCCTGGGTCAGTTTTGCAAAGCCACGCAGATTTCCGTCTTGATCCCGAATCGCCGTAACGACCACATTCGCCCAGAAGTTTGAGCCGTCTTTACGCGTCCGCCAGCCCTCGTCTTCGAGCCGTCCATTGGCTCTGGCAAGGTCCAGATCTCGCTGCGGCGCCCCGCAATTGATCTCTTCACTGGGGTAAAACCGGGAAAAATGCTGCCCGACGATTTCCTCCGCGCTGTAGCCCTTGATCCGTTGCGCTCCACCATTCCAACTCACCACGAGCCCTTCCGGATCCAGCATGACAATGGCGTAGTCGGTTACGCTCTCCACCATTAACCGGAAACTTTCCTCGGTCCACCGGAGTTGCTCTTTAATCTGTTTGCGCTCCGTGTTGTCGGTGCCGATCAATAGATAGCCGATGATGGCTTCCTGCGCTTCGCGGAGAGCCGTGACCGACACGAGGGCTGGGAAGCGGCTGCCATCCTTACGGATATAGGTTAGCTCGTAAATGTCCTCGATGCCGCGTGCAGCTTTGAAAACCAACGCCTCGAAGCCTGGCGTAATCGGGGTTGCCAGCTCCTCGCTCAATGTTTTGGCGCGCGCCACCAATTCATGCGGATCGGAAATGTCGGCCGGGGTGGTTTTATTCAGGACATCGGCTGCCGCGTAGCCCAGCATGCGCTCGGCGCCGACATTGAAAATTTGAATCACGCCCTTCTCGTCGGTGGCAATGCTGGAGAAGTTGGCGCTGTTAAAAATTGCCTCCTGTAAAGCTCCGGTCTTTAACAGAGCTTCTTCCGCCTGTTTGCGTGCGGTGTTGTCGGTGCCGATCAGCAGATAGCCGATGATGCCGCCTTGGGCATCGCGCAGCGCCGTGACTGACACGATGGCCGGAAAGCGGCTGCCATCCTTGCGGATATAGGTTAGCTCGTAAATGTCCTCAATGCCACGCGCGGCTTTGAAAACCAACGCCTCGAAGCCTGGCGTAATCGGAGTTGCCAGTTCCTGGCTCAATGTTTTGGCGCGCGCTATCAATTCCTGCTGATCGGAAATGTCAGCCGGAGTGATTTTGTTCAGGACGTCGGCTGCCGCGTAGCCCAGCATGCGCTCGGCGCCGACATTGAAAATTTGAATCACGCCCTTCTCGTCGGTGGCGATGCTGGAAAAGTTTGCGCTGTTAAAAATCGCGTTCTGCAAGGCTCCCGTCTTTAGCAACGCCTCGTCCCGCCGAACGTCGGTGAGCACTTCGTCCAAGGACGAAGCTTTCGGATCCGTGATCTTTTCACCATGGTTGCGTTGCTGTTCCATCAATGGTCCCAGTATGGTCTTTTTGGTCTTCGCGATTTTTCTGGGCGTCATAGCCCTCTAAATTATGAGGGCAAGTGGGTTGGCGCTATGGGGTGAACACCCCATAGACGGGTCAGGCAGAGCTAACGACCAACTTAGCGCAATTGGAGGGAATTCAGGAGTTCGCCGTTGATGCGGGCTGTAGGAACAAGTCCGTAATCAATCTGATAGTCGCGGATGGCAATGCGGGTTCCATAGCCCACATCTCCATCAATCGGGCCGCGATAATATCCGGCTCTGGCAAGCGCTCTCTGCACCTCAAACTCGACACTGTTGCCATTGTTGTATCGCCGATTATGTTCAATAATCACCGTCCGTTCCTGAAGCGGCGAATAAACACCCACGGCAACTCCAGGGATCACCATATCGATGTTTAGTCCATTGCCGTTACGATGGTGATTGTGTCTTCTATTATTCTGCCAGTTTCCATAATCCTGCGCATTTGCAGAGGATCCCGCGATGGTTAGAGCAAGCACTGCAAGAGGCAGTATTCTGATAAGTTTTCTTGTTTCCATTGTAAATTTGGTTCTGGTTGAGCCGACCCTCAGTTGATCTTCGCTATCGGCTATGAATTCCATTGGCGTTGGTGTTTCGCTTCTTTTTGTGGAGCGTAGCAAGCGGTCTTCCATGCTGAGCATGGGTTGGATATGCAATCTTGATCAGCCGATGCCCCTGAATTTTCGGGCACGCTCCGAGACTGTTCGAGGGTTGCTTGCTGCGTAACGGACTCAACAACATTCTTTTTCCGGCGCACTCCTGGCTGATGAGGAGCCTTTTTAGATTTAGGTTTCATGGTGATTAGTCCCTCGATGCCGGTAAAGCGGAGTGCGCAGAGGATTTCCTTTCCACCGGATTCGCAAACTCTGGCGATACTTGGAGGAACCTAGGTCGGCGCGCCGTACTCAGTGAGCACGGCGCGTCATTGCCAAATCCTGAACCTAATAGGAGCGGATGCTGCGTGTTTCCGTGGTGGAAGTCGCATTGACGGGATTATGTATTGAGTTCGTTTCCGTCGTAGTGGTCGTGCTGTGGGAGGTCTGCACTGGCACTTCCTTAACGGTTGTGCAGGCGGTTAGCGCCACAAAGGCGGCTGCAGCGAGGCATGAGATGATGAGTGTTTTCATAGTTGGTATTTGTTGTTTGGATTGTTATTTATCTGTGGTGGTCGTGGTTTTCTTTTCGCTAATCACTGATGTGGATGCGGGTGTGACGATGGCCTTTCTCACGATGACTTTTGAAGCCACCATCTTGTCGCCGTCCTTGATGTAATACACGGTTATTGGTATCCCATGAAATCCCGGAGATTTTTGGCATCGTTCAAAAAATTGCGATGCTCTACGAAGGCAAAATCGTCGCAGTGGAAACCCCTGAGACGATCTGCACCACCCAAAACCCTGTGATTGACCAATTCGTCCACGGCAAGCCTGAAGGTCCGATTCACTACTAACTTTTATTTAAAGATTATGAATAAACACAAATTTGAATTTTGCGTCGGCCTGTTTATGGCTATCGGCATTCTATGCACGGCATTTCTGAGCATCCGGATTGCCCGGAACGAATTATTCGTCTCCAGGGGCTACGAAGTGCTGACCGTTTTCAGCAATTGTAACGGCATCAGAAGCGGTTCGCCCATCTTGATTGCAGGAGTGGAAATCGGACGAGTGAAACTCGTCGTCCTTCAGGATTACGAGGCCAAAGTTACCATGAAGATCCAGGCAGGCGTGGTTTTGCAAAAAGACGCCATTGCCTCGATCAAAACCAAAGGGATGATCGGTGAGAAATATATCGAGATCACGCCCGGCGCGGACGATCAGTCGATTCCCGCCGGAGGGAGGCTTCGCGATACCCAGCCAGCCATGGATTTGGAAGGGTTGATCTCAAAATATGTGCAAGGAAACCTATCGAAACCCACCAACTAGCTTGAAACAACAGACTCTATTTATGAAACGACACACTTCTATTTATGCAATTCTCCTGCTTTTTGTCATTGCTGCGCACGCAGAGAGCCCGATGCAGGAGATGAAAGCAACCACTGAAAAAGTTTTACTTCTTCTCAAAGACCCAAAGGTGCAGGGTGAATCTAAAAAGGACGAACGGCGTCAATTGGTCCGCGCCGAAATGGAGAAGCGATTTGAATGGGAGCAGAGTGCCCGCGCTTGCCTGGGTCACCATTGGACCGAACGAACACCCGCTGAAAAAGCGGAGTTCGTCAAATTATTCAGCGAGTTTCTAATGAATAACTATTCAGACCAAATCGCGACTTATTACAACGATTTGGATCATGTCGATTACCAAAATGAAAAAATCCTCGATAATTATGCCTCGGTAAAAATTGTGCTGACAACCAAAGCGAAGGTTGAGCATCCCATCGAATACCGCATGGAAAAGACTCCCTCTGGTGACGATTGGAAGATTTACGATGTCGTCATCGAAGGCGTCAGCCTCGTTAAAAACTACCGTGATCAGTTTGACGCAGTGATTGCGAAGTCCTCTTTCAGTGGCCTTCTCAAAGAGATCAAGTCCAAGCAGCCAGCGATCAATACAATCCTAGCCAGTCAACACGGCTGTGGCCCGGCGACAGCTAATTATTAAACCTGAATTGTTCCGTTTCGTATTTGCGAGATTATGCGAAATCTTCTCCTCACAGGCGGCACAAAGTAGAGAACCGTATACGCAGCAAAAACAGAGACATCCCATAAAATGTTATTCACGCAACCCGCCATGGATAGGCCATGTCGCGTTCGCTCAACTTCATCCAACAGAACACTAGCATGTGCCGCAAATTGAGGAAGCATGAGAAGAACGAACAGCCCATAAACAAATGCTCCGACTAACCATGCCCATCTGCGAAACGCGAGAATACCCATGGTGAAAATAATCAGACCAATCGAAATGGATTTTATGATAATCCATTCAACCGGGTGGTCTTCCGGCAAAGAAGCGAAGAAAAATAAAAACATAATCATACGCACGGCTAAAAATACAGCCGTTAGATAGGCCGAGATTAGGCTCGCTGCGCCTCTGGGGAACCATGACGACGACCGCTGTAAAGGGCGGTTGAAAAGTGCAGCGGGTGCCGGTTGAAAAGTGCGTCACTTAGTGGGGAGTGAAGCGTTTTCTGTGGGGTAGGTCAAGTGGGCTTTGGCGGGCCTCCTGTTCATCGGCTGGAGCGTAGCGGAAGACGATGAACAGGAGGAGCCGCCAGACGAGGGTGGGATTGCCTTGGCGTTACGGATGGAGCAACCGCTTCTTGGCATCCTTGAGCCGGTAGCTTTCTCCATTGGCTTCCAGGATGTGGACCCGGTGGGTAAGCCGGTCGAGCATGGCTCCCGTGAGCCGTTCGCTGCCTAACACCTCCGTCCAGTTTTCAAACGGCAGGTTCGTTGTGACG
>Ga0316229_1003377_pt1 | contig 12598 bp, 10 predicted proteins | sample TBH18023metaG_FD_206011 | JGI IMG/M metagenome (GOLD analysis project Ga0316229, IMG submission 206011) | Freshwater microbial communities from Trout Bog Lake, Wisconsin, USA - TBH18023 | ecosystem: Environmental > Aquatic > Freshwater > Lake > Hypolimnion/Profundal zone | place: USA: Wisconsin...
CGATGATTCGGCTGTTTTCCTTTGCAGGTACCACCCCGTAAGATCAATATTTTGATTATTGGGGTTATATAGTTCTACGAATTCTTGCTTATCGTCTGAAACTCCCGACACCTGTATCTCAGAAATTAAAACTTTTGAATAGCTTGCACTACCGCCACCGGTATTATTGTTGTTATTACTATTGTTACTATTATTCTGACTATTATCTGTATTATCGTCCTGATTATTAACTTGATCCTGGTCTTTTTTATCATCAGGAGTGTTATCTTCTTCGGCGACCAACCTAAAACCTGGATTTTGCTGGGCAACTAGTATCTGAACCTGCTGGCTTATAAGATCCAGCTTTTCCTGGATATCGTCTAATTGATCCTGCACCGATTCCTGGATAATCGGGATCGAACCCGAGCCTGTAGCCATGTCAGGGCCGGAACCCGTTTCATCTGGAGCATTACTGTCTGAAATCTGTTGCTGCGAAGGATTAACCGCGGAGGTGCTGGAACCGGAAACAATACCTTGAGCCGGCGAGGAGGCTAATGATGCCTTAAAAAAATTAGCCTTACTAAAAATTTGAGCAACTCCGGAGACTATTTTTTTACCAAAATTATATGTCCCTTGGAACAAAGAGTTAGCAATACTGGCCATTTGCCTTGGAAGATATGGCGAAGTCGCCGCATAATTGTTATATTTTCCAATCCCATCGGCAAAAGCATAGCCCCCATCAAAAACCCTGTACATAGTATCTATATCCGGCTGTTTAAAGCATTCGCTTTTGTTGTTGTCGGCGACTAGCACACTCAATTCCTCATCCATATCTCCTATTATTCTGTCGGGAACTAAGCCCAAATAAACGCTGCTAAAAGAATGCCCATCCTCGGGGTCAGGAGTGTCTTTTGGTATTTTTATATCAATATTAGGCGGTAAGGGCTTCCTGGCAAAACCTATCGATGTTAAATCCTTAACAATCAAGCTTATCACTCCATCCGTGCTTGAAGTTAAATACTTTCCGTCTCCGGCCACTCTATCGGCCGGAGTCGCCACGTTATAAACGGCAATGGCACTCTTATCCACCCCATGGCTCACTAAATAGTCATATGCCGCATTTGTATAAAAAGTCCCCTGTGAATGACCGACCAACAAAATTTTCTGAGTTTTTAGATCTGCATGCACCTGCCTCAAAACATCAGTTAAATCGTGGTCTAAATATCCCCCGGTGTAAGCCTGAATAGCCGAAGCCGCCAAGTCGTCTAATTTACCAAGATGCGATTCATTAAAACCGTTAATAAAGTTTACGCTACCAGCGTCACCCTTCAAGTCGTACTCTCTGGCCAATTTTTTTGTATCTTCTTGTGCATACTTCTTATCACCAAAGATGCCATTAACGAAAATAACAGTAGTGCCAACTTTGCTGCAATCGGCATAAACAAAAATCGGCATCAATATTAGCGATAAAACAAAAAGGGTTAAAACCTTGAGACTCATACTAGTTAACCAAGGATGAGGCGTCTATATTACAACCTTTCCCCGATGGCAGTGCATAGCTAATCATATATTCTTCGAAAACAAAAGAATCTCTCTTCTCTCGTAAATCCGTATTCAAAACCATTGCTTTAATTTCTTTTTCCATCCTATCTGCAGACGAAATATCTCTATCTTGCGTAGAATCCCCAAGACAAAAATAAGATGAGTCTTCTTTTTGCATCACGGGTATTAGCGTCTCCGAACTGTAAACTTGGGTTAGCTCTAATTGTAAGGCTTGAGCATATTGAAGCTCTGCGGCTCTAATTTTGGCTGAATTCGGATATTTCTTAAATATTGCCAGCTCGACATCATCCCTAATATAGTTTTTATTAGCGTCAATGCCGGTAATGGTCGAATCATTAATTTTTTGATCTGGGACCGGAGGCAAATTTTTGCCCATAACATCATCTAATGTAATTTTTTTAGAATTAATAAAATCTATGGTTTTTTGAGTCTTTGCTTCTTCACCTAAGTGCCATACTCCAAAAGCCCACAATGCAAAATACAAAATAACGGAAACAGCATAAATTATTCGTACAATTTTCCACAAACCGATAAATTTGGGATGCTTTTCCAAAAACTTATCCTTAAAAAAGAATAAAAAAACGGTGGGCAAAGTTATAAAGATCAAAACAAAAAACCCAATCATTAATTGGGTTTTATCTCCCGCAAAAAAAAGACCGACAAACAGATATGCAAGCCCCACTAAAACTAAAATTTTTCCAATTGAAGCCGTTGTTTTGTACAAAATGCCGTCTTTTTTCTGTTGTGAATTATTCATAAATAAAATATTGGCCCATTCGGGGCATTAATTTAGTTGCAACACATTAATATATTTTATAATTTACAAAAAAATAAATCCACATTTTAATCTGTGGATAACTTTAGCTATGCAAAATTTACGCGATAGCGTAATTTTTGCATAGCTAATGGTTTTGCTCAAGATCAAAGAATTTCTTTAGATAGGCGTCGTTGTCTATCAGATCCATCGTTCCATACCGGACGTATTCGCTAATCCCGAAAAACTCTACAATAAACCTTATTTCATCGGCGCACTCATACGGGAGCACAAATACGCTCTTTTGAAGTTCATAGAATCCTATTTTTTTAATTTTTTGTCGCAATGCGTCCCTGCCTTTTTTAAATTTTTCCGGTATATCAAAAATTAAAAACCTCCACTTACCATCCCATTTTTTCTTAGCTATGGTCATTTCCTCAAAATTATAAGTGAGCGCCTTCAGTTTTCCCTTATCCGTTATAACGAACGTGTAAGTGCCGTCTGCATTCTTTTTTCTTTCCACTAATTTTGACTTATACAACTTACATATTTCTTTATGCAACTCCCTATTATCTATCTTCTTCCATTCGCTGGATATATCTTTAATAATCCTCCACTGATTTCTGGGAGTATAAGAATAACCAAAGGTCAAACCACCCATAAATAATAACAATATTTTCTTCGTAAGAGGTGACATTACTATATTTTAACCAATAATTTAAGCTAAGTAAAAAATGCGCGATAGCGTAAATTTTGCATAGGTAAATATATTTACTTACCTGTGGCGAACCATTTACAACCAGTGCCGGCAACTTGAGCACTCTTTTCAGCCGATGCTATCTCGTCTTTATATCTTATATCGGGCTCGTAAAAACGTGCGACTGCCAGGCCTTCTTTCACCAACTGGAGATCAACGTTCATACCGCCAATAAAAATATATCTGAGGCATCTGCCATATTGGTCTAAATTTGTTTTATCTTTTTCTAATATAACCTGCTTTCCTAAAACTAAAGACTCCAGGCCTATTTTCGCCTGATCGTAACAAGGGTATCCTTTTTCGTCTGCGTCCATTCCCAAAAGACGAACATGGTATCCCCCTTCAACGACAACCGTGTCCCCGTCGATAACTTTTGTAACAATTGTTTGGGCGGATGCGCCACAAACTGCGGTATTTGATTTTTCTACAACAGGGTTAGCTTTTACCGGCGTTAGCGCATAACTTTTAACTATCGCAGGCACTATTGTTTTATTCGCAGTAATATTATTTTCCCTTACAGCCGAGTAAAGGCAGCCGCCGATTATCACAGCTCCAATTATTATTGCTAAAAATATTTTATTTCCCTGACAAAATTCATCCATGCCTTAATATTACCAAAAAATCGCCTTTTGGGCGATTTTCTGATTTATTTTTTATTTCCTTGCTTTTGATAACTTTGCCTTTTCCATTGATCTTGGCATAAGCTTTGGAGAGGTAAAAACCATTTTGCCATCCTGCTCATCGATTAAGATCCTGCTTCCTTCGGCAAGCTCATTAGCAACAATCTTTACGGACAAAGGATCCAAAATTAAGCGCTGGATAACTCTCTTAAGCGGTCTGGCTCCCAAGTTTTGGTCGAAACCTTCCTTAACCAAGAACTCTTTGGCCTTCTCTGAAATTTGGATTTTTATTTCTTTTGTGGCTAAACGTTTTTCAACTTTTTCCAATTCCAGGTCAACAATAGATTTAATCTGATCTTTTTTGAGGTAGTTGAATATAACAATCTCGTCAATTCTGTTCAAAAATTCCGGTCTGAAAGAATCCCTCAAGGTATCAAATATTTTTTCCCTCATCGATTCTCTTTGGACCAGCTCTTCCTTATTGTTAAACCCAAGTGAAGACATTTTGTTAATGTAATCAGAACCCAGGTTGGATGTCATTATAATAATTGTGTTTTTGAAAGAGACGGTTCTTCCTTTTGAATCGGTTAACCTGCCGTCTTCGAAAATTTGCAACAAAATATTAAAAACATCCGGGTGGGCTTTCTCAACTTCATCTAACAAAAGCACAGAATACGGCCTTCTTCTTACTTTTTCTGTGAGCTGACCGGCCTCCTCGTATCCTACATATCCCGGCGGCGAACCGATAATTTTAGAAACCGTATGCTTTTCCATGTATTCAGACATATCAAGTCTTATCAGCGCCTTTTCGTCGTTGAACAAAAATTCCGCCAAAGCTCTTGCTGTTTCAGTCTTTCCAACTCCGGTCGGGCCCAAGAACAGAAATGAACCCAAAGGCTTGTTCTCCTCAGAAATTCCGGCTCTGGCTCTTCTGATAGCCCTGGAAATAGCTGAAATTGCTTCGCTTTGCCCAATCACGCGTCTATTTAGGGTGTCCTCCATTGTTTCCAGCTTCTTTGCCTCCTCTGTAATTAAACGGGTAACAGGAATTCCGGTCCATCTGGAAACAACTTTAGCAACTTCCTCCTCTGTGACTTCTTCTTTCAAAAATCTGTGTTCCTGTTGAATTTTTATCAGTTTTTGCTCTATGGCGGCAGATTCTTTTAACAGCTCAGGAATTCTTCCGTATTTTATTTCGGCAACTTTTTCCAGATCCGCATCCCTTTGGGCAATTTCTGTCTGATAAGACAAATTATCCAATTTCTCCCGGATATCTTTTATTTTATTGATTAATTCCTTCTCAGCTCCCCACTTTAATCTCAAACCTTTTGCTTTTTCGTTTAAATCAGCCAATTCTCTGGCTATAACCTTCAATCTTCTTTCAGATCCTTTCTCTTTTTTTAAGGCCTGCTTCTCAATCTCCAATTTCATAATCGCCTCATCAAAGGTTTCTAGTTCCTGAGGATCAGATTCAATTTCCAACCTAAGCGCGGAGGCGGCTTCATCCATCAAATCAACCGCTTTATCGGGCAAAAATCTGTCGGCAATATATCTGCTGGACAAATCAACTGCAGCTTTTATGGCAGAATCTTTTATTTTCACTCCGTGGTGAACTTCATATTTTTCCTTAATTCCGCGCAACATTGCAGTGGCATCTTCTATGCTTGGCTCCTGCACGTAAATTGGCTGAAATCTTCTTTCAAGTGCGCCATCTTTTTCAATGTATTTTTGATATTCTTTTAAGGTTGTAGCTCCAATTGCCCTCAATTCTCCGCGAGCCAATGCCGGCTTTAACAGATTTGAAGCATCAATTGCGCCCTCTGCAGCTCCTGCCCCCACTAAAGTATGTAATTCGTCTATGAACAAAATATATTTTCCGGCTGCCCTGGAAAGCTCTTTTAATAAAGCCTTAATTCTTGTTTCAAATTCTCCCCTGTATTTTGTTCCTGCGATTATGGCCCCCAAATCCAAAGAAATAACTTCTTTGTTTTTCAAAAAATCAGGCACGTTTCCCCTTGCGATCCTCTGGGCAAAACCCTCAACAATAGCCGTCTTTCCAACTCCGGCCTCTCCTATAAGAACCGGGTTATTTTTTGTTCTCCTGGAAATTATCTGCATTAATCTCCTGATTTCGTTATCTCTTCCTATTATCGGGTCAATTTTTCCGGAGGCGGCCAAATTAGTCAGGTTCCTGGTGTATTTTTCAATTACCTGATATTTTGATTCCGGTTCAGGGTCGGTAATTCTTTCTCCTCCCCTTATTTGCGACAAAACCTTTATCACGGCCTCATAATCAAGCTTTGAATTCTTTAAGCTGTTCCCCTCGCCGGACCCGATAAAACTTATTTTATCCAAGACATCTTTAGCTCCGGATTTTGTATCAAGCAAAGCTAAAAATAGATGCTCGACTGAGATAAACTCGTCGTTCATTTTTATAGCCTCCTGTCTTGCCCTATCTAAAACTTTGGCCATATCCTGCGTAAGATAAAACTGGCCGAAAGGTTGAGAGGTTAAAGTTGTCGGGATTTTTACTATTTGAGATTCAACTTTTTTCTTTAAAGAATCAGCATCAACTCCAAGCTTCTGCAGAATTGTAGTCAAAATAGATCCTTCCTGAGTAAGCAGCACAGAAAGTAAATGCAGGGCGTCAATTTGCGACTGCCCCTTTTCCTGAGCCAGCGATTGTGCCTGCATCAATGCATCCTGAGCTTTGTTTGTGAAATTTGCTCCGTTCATTTTGTATTTTATTTATTTTATATGAAGTAATTATTAAACGTTTTATGTTCTTATTTTAGCTCAAAGTACATAATAAATCAATAGCACTCTCGAGTCAAGAGTGATAAAATAAGGCCAAAAAAAGAGCGGTTTGAAGATCAAACCGCTTTTACGCTGCCCCTAACCGGTGGCTCATACTGCGACCGGCAAAGGAGTTGGCTTGGGAAGATTCACCTTAATGCTCAAAACTTCGCGTACGCCTGCCAGCTTCTCGAACGGATCAGGATCCAGCGTACCGTCGTCGTCGACGCTGATTAATGGCCCTGTTTCCAGCTTTACCAAGCTATGATGCTGGCCCGCATTAACTACGGCGTCCAGGACCGCCTGTACCTGTTTTTCCGTCGCTTTCGCTTTCATCATGATCATCATTGGTCGGCTCCTTTATAAGGCTATTGTCCCGCTGCGATGCAAGTACGCCATCAATCCGCCCGGCGTGAGAATTGTAGTAAGCTCACCATTTTTGGTGCTGCCCTTAAAACATCCCCTGGCTACAAGAAGCAGGTGCTCTTTAGCGGCCTCCCATTTGCGAGCGCCCGGACGGATGGGCTTGATAACTACCCTTCCGCTTTTCCTTTCGAAAATCCTTGCCTTTATCACCGTTTTCTCACCAAAAATGACCATAACCTCAATCGCCGAATCCATTTCAATTGTGCTTTTCATAATCTTCCTTATTTGATTGTTTTCCGCAAGGGTTTAGTAAATGTAAACCATACCATCAAAGTTGCAGGTATTGCAATGTCGGTGCGCCGCGATTAGTCCATCGGCACTATTATCGACTTCCTTTGTCTTGTTACTGAGACAGACTGGACACTTTGCTCCAGCCGTTCCCCAGCCTGTCCATTCGATAGGCTTTAACAAAGATTTTTTACCGGCTGTTCCGTTTAGGTTATCGCTCATTGGATGCCCCTTCCCTTATATTAAGTTGTCAAAAAACAAAAGCTCCTCTCGTCGGAGAGGAGCTCGTTTGAATTTTTAATCTTTTTTATTAAATACTCAAACCAACCCCTCTCCTAAAGAAGGTAAAGAAAAAATAGAAATTTGAGTTGGTTAGTATTTGCATATATTTGCTGTATACCTATTGTTTACCAGAATCAAAGAGTCTTGTCAACAACTACGCAGATCTTTGGGCCAATGTCACATCTGCGTCCTGTTCTTTGCCGTTTCTCAAAAAATGTAAGGTGATTTTGTCTCCAACATTATATTTCCTGATAATCACCGCCATAGAATTATCAACTGTTATTTTCTCACCATTTATAGACAAAATAACATCTTTTTCTTTTATTCCGGCCGTCTGAGCAGGAGACCCTGCAGTAATAGCCGCTTCGCCGTTATCCCCCTTTAAAACTAACGCTCCGTAGTCGATTGATAATTTATATTCCTGTTTTACCTGGCTATCCACTAAGACATATCTAATCCCTAAAAATGGATAAACAATTTTGCTGGTCTTTACAACCTGGTCAATATCTTTTTTTACCATATTCACCGGAATTGCAAATCCGATATCCTGAGCTCCCTGCGCCATGGCCGTATCTATACCGATAACCTCTCCCTTCAAATTCAATAGAGGTCCGCCCGAATTTCCAGAATTAATGGCTGCATCTGTTTGGATAATTCCTTCCAAGTTTTCCGAAATTGCACCCACCTGGTCTGAGGCTGAAATGTTCCTTCCAAGACCGGAAACTACGCCCACAGAAACCGTGTTGGAAAATTGGCCTAGTGCATTTCCGATAGCAATCGCCGTCTGTCCTATTTGTATTCCGGAGGAATCCCCTAATATTGCAGGTTTAAAAGTTTTACCGGCTTGAGCTGGCGTTAACTGAATTTTTATCATTGCCAAATCCTGTACCGGATCCAAAGCTAGAACTTTTGCATTATATTTTTGCCCGTCGTTTGTAAAAACCGTGTAATCGGCTTTATTATCCGAAACAACGTGTTTATTTGTCAAAACCAAACCGTCTGCGGAAACTATGAACCCCGATCCTGCTCCGACCTCCTGATATTGCGTCCCCTTCTGCACGTACTGAGGCAACTGGATATCAAATGGGCTGGCGTCTCCAAGAGGATTTACAAGTTGTTGCTCGTAAACCGGCAAATTTTTAGAAATGACAATACTTACCACAGAAGGAGAAACGTTTTTTGCCGCATCAATTATCGCCTGCTCATAAGATACGCTTGAAGTATATACACCTGCGACCGGCTGGTTTGAATCTTTCTGGACCCTAACCTCAGGCACCCTGAAATAATCAAAGAATGCCTGTGTTTGCGAAGGAAAATAGCGTAAAGCTGCCGTACCGGCGCAAAAACCGATTGCGCATCCGACTATAATCAGCAATAAAGTTCCCCAAAAAGCTTTGGTTTTTAGCGTTTTAACAGTTTTATTTTTAATCTCTTTCGGTTCTAATTTTGGAAGGCTATACATGCTCATATTTTTTTAATTAATTACAATGATAATAATATCAAATAATCTAAAATCATCAAGATAGCAGCTTAATTAAATTTATACGTCTAAAAATTAATCTTTGGTTCTTTCGATTAGATCTTTGAAACAATAAACTCAACTAATTCCTTGGCAGCATTCGGCTTTGCTATCTTCTTACAATTCTTTTTCATTCTTATCAATTTTTCGGGATGAGAAAGTAACATATTTATGGAATCTGCTGATTTTTTAGAACCGCTGGTTCTTATTCCTACGCCCTGTTTGACGGCGTAAATCACATTATCCTCTTCTTGCCCCGGAATTATGTCATTAAACAACATGGGCAAATTTTTCACCAGGCATTCTGAAACAGTCAGCCCGCCCGCCTTTGTTAATATCATATCTGCAACGCTCATATACTCCTCTAAGTTATCAATGAAGCCGAAAATATTAATTTCGGGGTTAGCGCCGATGCCGGAATCAACTAGCTTTTTATATAAAATTTTATCCCGGCCGGCAACAACAATAAATTGGGCTTTACTGTTCTTTCTTTTTACGCCGTCAATAATTTCAACTACATTTCTGTATAAAATCCTTCCCCCGACTATCAGTACTATCGGATTTAAAGGATTAAAATTCAAATTATTTATGATCTTGTCGCGGTCCATCGGTTTACTGAACTTAGAACTGGTGGGAATGCCTGTTGTCTGAATTTTTTCGCTTTTTACCCCGTATTTAACTAAAGATTTTTTTATTTCCTCGTTGGCCACAAAATAATAGTTAACATCTTTATTATGCCAAAGCGGATAAAAACCGAAATCCGTGCAAACATTAGCCGATGGAATATTTATTACCTTTTCCTCTTTAGTTAAGGATATAAGTTGCATCGACAATGGGTTCGTGGAAATAATAAAATCAGGCTTGAAGTCCCCTATAAACTCCACAAACTTAGACTTTTTTAAGATAACCCTTGAAAGATTGTTCAGGCGCTTAGACCGTGACTTATATTTATAATAATTGTAAATCCATTTATATAAAAATGGTATTCTTGAAGTTGTTTGATTATAAAACCATGGCAATCCTTGCTTAAATACGTCCGGAACAAAATCCAAAACATTGATATTCCTAACCTCTATATCCGGATATTCCGCTACAAACGCCTCCTCTATGGCCTGAGCAGCCGCTCCATGGCCCGATCCGAGAGGTGCATACAAAATTAATACTTTCTTGTGCCCCGATGGGTATTTCTTTTCCATGACCCTATTTTATGATAGAATTAAGCAATTACTTTTGATTACAAATAATATGCAAAATAATTTTTTATTAAGATTATTCTTGGGATTGACCTTCTTGTCCGCCGGGATATATCGAATTTTTAACTGGCATCAGGCTGTTCTCGAATTTTCCAGATTTGGGATAAGCTCTGCCTACTACCTGATAATCCTGATGATAATTTTAGAGGTTGCAGGAGGATTGCTCCTGATTTTAAACATCAGAACCAAAGAAATCTTACTGGCTTTTATTGTTTTTATAATTATTGCCCTGATAAGCGCCTTCCTGGTTAACGGCAGAGAAATAGTCTCCGGTCTTGGAGAATTGTTCACATTTAACCCTTCCCCAACAGACTCTTTCTTACATTTCACCTACCTTATAATTCTAATCTATTTATTTAATAAAAAATAACATAGATTTTATTTTTGCTCTTCGCTGATCCTAGTTAAAATTTCCTCCATCGCAGAGTTCCCCAAATCGGTGGGCTGAATTTTGGTTATCCTGGTGCCGGGTCTTTCCTGTTTCAACATTCTGGAAAATCCTAGGGCATTCCTAATCGGCCAGATGTGCTCTCCCTTTTGTACCTCATAAATCTCTAGCGGAGATGCTTTTAGATCTTTCTGTCTTAATTTTTCCGCTTCTTGAAATGCCTTTTCCATCTCTTCAACATTTATTACCGGGCTATCTGTCCCAAACCAAATCTGGAAACGACCATTCGGCTTTATTCTACTTAATTTTTCCTGGTCATAAATCTTTCTAGCTATGATCTTAACGTCCTCTAGATATAAACTATTGTCTCCGGTCTTTTTTACTCCCTGCTCTTTTTTCATCTTAATTCTTGATTCAGAATAAGGCAGTTGTTTTAATATTCCTTGGTCCAAACCAAATTCCACTGCTAATTTACCCACCCCTTTATCTTCTATGCCCAAAGGCTCAGTCACCACTAAATCTTCCAACTCTTTAAAGTCGGCATCCGACCCCATTTCAAGAGCTACCGTAGCTCCAAAAGAATGCGAGATAATATTAACTTTTTCTAATCCAATTTTTCTTATTAGTTGTTTAAAAACTTCTGCATGTATCCCGAGATTTCCTTGAGCTCTCAGCATTTCTCTATACCCTTCTGGCCTTTTCACTGATGGTTGCTCAATATCCATCGGGACATATACTTTATGTCCCTGCAAAGCTAAGGCCATAGGAACTGCAGCTGAAGCACTGTGATGAAAATCAAACGTTGCCATACCTGGAATAAAAAAGTATGGTATCCTATCATCTTTTTCCGCTTCTGCGCCTTCTTCTTTGCCACTATTTTTGCCTAAATTAAACTCAACAACTGGAACTGAAAATTTTCCGAATTCAGTTTCCACATCCAACATTTTAATATTTTCAAGAGACTGCCGCTCTATCTCATCTAGGTTTCTCTCCAAGTCTTTTGCCCTGATCCTAATTTCCTTCAAAAGCTCTATTTTACCAGTTGCATCTTCGCCCCGCTTTTCTGCATCCCTAATCTGTCCACGCAAAATTTTATAACCTTTTAGAATTTGACCTCTCTCTAAACGAAAAATACCTCCCCGTGTCTGGTCGGGATTTTCGGCACCCCTTATCGGCGCTTTTCTTGTTTGAACTTCAGAAATATATTTTTCTGTAAAACTTTTTTCTTGAAGTTGCGTCTGTAGTTTTTCTGCCTCGCCCTGGCGTGAAATTTCTTTTTCTGACTCCTCTCCCTCATGCGAATCTCTGTCCGGGTTAAACATATTTTTTTATTTATTAAATAGAATTTTAGCCTCGTTCCATATTGCCGGTTGATTCTGTGTAGTTTTCATCCAATACCACCAAGTCGCTCGTACAACTCGCTCCTTCAAAACCCTCGGTTTTGAATAATTTCCTACACGGGAGGAAATCCTTCCTCCCGACCCCTTCTTGAATGGTGGTATTGGTTAAGTGCTACCAGTTTGGAATAATTTTCGGGCCTCATCCCATATCTGCGGTTGATTCTGTGTAGTTTTCATCCAATACCACCATTCTACCCCCCAAAAGTAAAACTTATCAAGACCCGATGCCTCCGCAAATTGAATGTTCTGCGCAAACATTTTGGGGTTCATTGTTTTTGATTGCTCCGCGACAGGGACATCGTTAAATGGCTTTGACGTCCAAGGCTCAGCCTGTAATTCTATGCAAAACACATCTTTGCCGAATATTTTGTTGATAAGCAAAGCTTTTCTGGAGTAATAAACAGGAGAAAATAAATAGTTAAAAACAAATCCAAATTTATTAGTTATATGAACCCAAGCCTCTCTGTACATTGTTGTTCCCACTATATCTCCCACTTTTGCGGCACCAAACCAGCTGGAATCCTCTCCTGAGTCAGAAATAATAACTTTTCTTGAAGGATCTACAGACTTTACAAGAGCCACTTCCTCCTTTAAGAAACTGTCATTTTTATAATACCACGATGGGCATTGTCC
>Ga0316229_1003379_pt1 | contig 12597 bp, 18 predicted proteins | sample TBH18023metaG_FD_206011 | JGI IMG/M metagenome (GOLD analysis project Ga0316229, IMG submission 206011) | Freshwater microbial communities from Trout Bog Lake, Wisconsin, USA - TBH18023 | ecosystem: Environmental > Aquatic > Freshwater > Lake > Hypolimnion/Profundal zone | place: USA: Wisconsin...
CCAACACCTCGGCCCCCTGTTGTCTGGGACCCAGCGTCCACCCTTCCTTCTCCATGTCGCCTCCACGGCGACCAAAGGGGTCAATAGTTCTGTCGCCAGGGGGTCAGTTTTGGCTGTCGCCCGATAGCGCCCAAGCGGTCTTTTCCCGCCCAGTTGAAGGGTGCCCCCCCGACCGCCTTCTTTTCGTGCTTGTAGTCTGGGTGCGAGACCTGTTGATGAAACATAAATGTGCTCATGGGGTGCCAAAGGACGAAGGCAAACAGTGCGGGTTAACGCAGCTTGTGGCGATTGTGAATCGGCTGGCTGGAAAGCCCTGCGCACCGAAGTCGGAAGCGGCTCTGAGAAGATTTGCGGCTGCTGACCGGGCCAGCAATCCGTTAAATCAGCTTGAGTTTCGCTTAGGCCATTCCATCAAGGTTGTGCGAGTCAAAAAAGGAAAAGACCTTGCACCTGTCCCCATGGATGAGAAGGCTCGAAAGATCGCAGAGGGGATCTTGCGTGAGGCTGAAATTCGCGCAAATCAACCCCAAAAACTTGATCCAAAACCAAGAAAAAAGAAGGCTTAGTTTTGGCCCCCGACAAACAGGAGGAATAGAACGAATCTTGAACTCGTAAGGAATTGACAGCTTCAGAACGGCATCCGGGAAGGGTCTTCAGGTTACTAGGCCACGATTCCCAACCCGGATGCCAGACACCCGAGGCATTGCCTCAACGCGCCCACCTCCAGTTTAGCGCACGGAGAGGGTGTGCCAGCCCTTGCGCTACTGGAGGCCCAAACATGGCCCGCACTCCCACCCAAACCACGCCGCCCCCTGCCCCTGGCCCGCGTGTCCCCGCCGAATATGTGACCGCCCGCGAGGCCGCCGCCTTTCTTGGCTTGGGCCTTCCCACGCTGGTTGCCATGCGACACGCAGGGCTTGGCCCGGCCTTCGTTCGGGTGTCCCCCCGCCGGGTGGTCTATCCGTTCGAGGGACTGCGGGAATATGCCCGCGCCCGCACCGTCACCCCGGCCCTGGGGCGAGTGACATCGTGACGCCCTCCGCTGCAACCCTCGCACTCATGCTGCCCGGCGGCCTGGCTCAGGCCATGGGCTTGCGATCTATGGGGCAGTTGATCGAACCCGGCCCCGATCCAGACTCGCCCGAGCGCCTTTTGGCCGAACTTTTGACCGACGAACTGATTGCCAATCAAACGGTAGAACCGGCCTAGATCAAGTCAGAGTGCGGGTTTGAGCAATTTGGAGCCGTCACAAACACCGTGCCCCTCAAGAAAGCCTCAAGCACACGAAAAAAATCAGCGCCTTTGGAGGCACTATGCCATCAAAACAAAACCCCGGCGGGAACCGGGGTGAGAAGTTGACCGGACAGGTCAGGGAACAAGAAAAGGATGGGCCTGGCACCTTCCACCGTCAACCCCTCCGGGAGCGCCTGGAATCTCACACCCTGCCCTATCTTTCCGCCTTGCTGGGGTGCAGCGAAGATGATGCCTGGGGCCGGACCGTCACCTTCCAGACTTTTGATGACACCCCAACCAAGAACCCTAAGCGCGCCCGCATCAATCACGGATGCCTGGACGATCTGGGTGAGGATCTGGAACGCCGGAATATCGACGGTGACGGCATCTTCATCGCCGTGAATCAGACGGACCTTAAGGGCCGCGAGAAAAAGAACATCAACGCCCTCAGAGCCGCTTGGGCTGACATTGATGAAAAGGCCGCCGCAGAGCCTTTCACGATGGCCGTGTTGCCCTTGTCTCCCAGCTTGGCCGTGCGGAGTGGTCACGGGATTCATCTTTACTGGATCTTCCCAGAGCCCATTCCGTGTGATGCAAGCAGGCAGGCCGAACACGAGGGCCTGTTGCGCGGAATCCAAGCAGTCCTGAAACCCTATGGGGCCGATTCCCAGGTGTGCCAGGTTGCAGCCGTTCTCCGCCTGCCTGGGTTCTACAACATGAAGCGGGAGCCGGTGCTGGTTGAGGTGATCCGATGATCGGACCGCACCATACGCCCGCGCAGATCGCCACCGCCTTCCCGCCCGACAGCAAGGGCAAGAAGGCACCCAAGAGGGCCGGGGGCACCAAGGCCGCCCCGGAGACCGAGCCGCCCATCCTGGGCCTCCTTCGCGCCCTGGGCATGACCTTGGCGCCCGCCAAGGCCCTGGGCGATGGCACCGGGTTCCGCATGACCTGCCCATGGTCCAGCAGTCACACAGACGCCGTGGATGATCAATCGGGTTTCCTGACGCTCTGGCCCGATGGTGAGCCCCGGCACTGGAATTGTCGGCACTCTCATTGTGCAGACCGAACCCTTGGCGATGTCCTGGCCCTGGCCAATGAGCGGGGCCTTACTATCCCTGCCCAGGCCCCGGCGAAACGCTCTGACCGCCCAACCATTCTGATTTGCCCGCCTGAAACCCTGGTTGTCGATGCTGCCCGTGAGGCACTTGCAGCCGAACCGGGAGTCTATGCTCGCCGTGGCCGTCTGGTCCATGTCCACCGCCACGCGGGGCAGGACGGGAAACGAACCATGCCCACCGGAACCGTGGGCATCCGTGACGCAGGCACCGCCTGGACACGGGAACAACTCAGCAAGGCTGCCAACTTTGAACGGACTACCACCACGAAGGCTGGATTTAGCAGGGTGGCCAGCATGATCCCGGAATGGTTGCCCGCCATGGTCCTGGAGGCCCCCGGCCCTGGGTTCCCCGAACTCCGCGCCGTTGTAACCGTGCCGGTCCTGCTCTCGAATGGAGCCATTCACGCCGAACCCGACACGCTGAGGGATGGGGTTCTGTATCTTGGGCCGCCTGCAATTCCTACTGTGCCTGAGCACCCCACAGAGAGCGATGCGGAGGCCGCCTGGGGGCGGTTCCAAGTGATCTTGTCTGACTTTCCCTTTGCCACGAATCCCAACCCGGATGCCCACCGGGCCGCCTGTCTGGCCTCGCTGTTGACCATGGCGGGCCGCTACGCCTTCGATGGGCCTGCCCCTTTCGTGCTGATCGAGGCTAATTCACAGGCCTCAGGGAAGGGCCTCCTATCACAAGTGCTCTGCACCATCGCCACGGGCCATGGTGCCCCCGTGATGTCCTGCCCGCGTGAGGAGGTGGAACTGAAAAAGGGAATCCTCCCGGTGCTCATGGATGGCACACGGGCTCAGGTGCTCGATGAGGTGCATCCCGGATTTGGAGGCCGAGCCTGGAATGCCCTGGTAACTGCCACTTCCTATCGTGACCGCCTGTTGGGGGCCTCCTCGCTGGTTGAGCTGCCCAACGATTGCGTGTGGATCTGCACCGGGAACAATGTTGGCCTCGCCCCCGACACAACCCGCCGATGCCTGCCTATCCGCTTGGAACCCATGGAGGAGCACCCGGAGGACCGCACCGGGTTTCAGATTCCCGATTTGCTGTCCTATGTCCGGGCTCACCAAGCGGAACTCCTCCGCGATGCCCTGACCATCCTCCGCGCCTTCCACCTTGCGGGCCGCCCCGTTTCTGGCCTCAAGCCCTGGGGATCCTTCGAGGGATGGTCCGCCCTGATCCGTGACGCTGTTTTTTGGTGCACGAAGGTTGACCCGGATTGTCGGCAGGCCCTTGCATCCGTGGCGGACATGGGGCGGCTGATTCACGCCGATCTGATTGCTGAACTCCATGACGCCTTTGGTTCCAACCCCTTCACCACTGGTTCAGTAATCGAAAAAGCCGCCATCAGGCCTAGCCTGCACACCGCCCTGGAGGCTGCCTGCCCGACGAAGGATGGACGCCTCAAAGCCGTGAGCATCGGCAAGCGGTTTTCATCCTTCCGCCGCCGCCCTATTTCCGGCCTGATTCTGGACCAAGCCCCCACTGACGACCGCCGGGGCGGAGCCCTTTGGGTTGTCCGCGCCCTTTCCGCCGTGCCCCTGCAACCCATTGCCGGGGAAGCCTGGGAGGCCATCGGATGATCATCTTCCGCATCCACCAAGGCCGCCTGGAGGCCAGCGGGGCACACCCTGGGGATAGGGAAGGCCTGATCGCCCTCCGTGACCTGTGGGAGGAGCGGGCCGCGATTCTGGAACACCAAGCGGGCCTGTCCCGTGAGGAGGCAGAACGCAGGGCCTTGGCGGACTGTGGCACTTTCTGGCCGGGCCGGGCTCCACCTGTCTCCTCAGCCTCCCAACCAGATACAGACCTCAACTCAAACAAATTTCAAAAGGGGAACTGCCATGGCTTCCACACTTCTTGACTCTCTGATCATCGCCCAGGCCTTTCAGGACGCCTGGAATCGCACAGCCCCCAACTTCAATAGCGACCCCGTGAGGACCGCCGCCTTTCTCAGCAAAAACCTGATCGAGTTGGCCAACCGAATTTCCCTCATGCGAACTCTGGCTGCCCAGCTTGAGAAGGAATCCAGCCCCGAGGCCCTTCAGCACCGTCTGGAGATTGAAACCAAGATCCGCGAGAACCGGGACAAAACCGCCATGGTTGCCCAAGCCCGGATGGTGGATCTTGTCGCGGAAACCGAATCCGGACGACGGACTGCCAATGAAGCCCGCCTTGCAGACATGAACCGGAACGGTGCCCACACCGCTGGGATGTAGGCTACGAATGGGGCTCTCCGGAGCCCTGTTTTATCTTCCAACTGCCCTCAGGGTGCAACTCAAATTCACGGGGAAGCCCATGACTACTGGTCTCAACCTGACCCCCTCCCCCCCTGCCAAGCGGGGCCGGAGGCTGGCCACCATCACGAATGTCCGATGTGCCCTTGCTGATGTGCTCCGGGCCTTGGAAAACGATCAAATCAACCCGACCAAGGGCAGAGTCTTGATTTACGGATTCTCTGTCCTGGCGAGCCTGATTGAGGGATCTGACCTGGAGGCCCGTATCACTGAATTAGAAGGCCAGCGTGACCTTGGGAGGCCCGCATGAGCCGAGCCACGCTCAATCGCCGTTTGATGAAACTCGTGATGACACAGTCCAGCCATTTCACGAATCCGACAGATGCAGAGGAGGCCCGGCAGATCCTACGCGAGCGGCTTCTAGGTGGACCGCCCGTGACGGGCAGGGACTTCCGCACCTTCACCGAAGCAGAACTTGCTGCGATGCCACCCTTGCACCGCAAACTCTTGGCCCCCTTCAACGGATGAACCCATGAGCCGCACCATACTTTCCCTCCGCCTAATAGCCTTGGAACGATCACACGCCGGGTCAAAAGTCGAAACCTCATGTGTGGACCTGGTGTTCCCTGATAGGCCGGAACTTCAGAGGCGATATCCGATCAAGGGGCACAAGGTCCGCCTTGAAATCGTCTTTGTAAGGCCTGTGGAGGTCCAGCGTGGGCCGTGAAACATTGTTGAGAAGACTGAGAGCCGTTGAATCCCGCGAGCGCCCCCGCACCTCAGCCCCATGTGAACAGGTGCTTTCAGAACTCAGCGTCCCCGCCCTGCGTGCCATTTGTGATGCCTACAAGGCCCATGGCATCACGGGAGACAAGCCCCCCGGCCCAAACCCGCAGCTCGAAGCGGAGGTGTGGGCAATCCTCAGGAATGACGCCTCCGCGCCGGAGGTATTCGCCCGCTGGGATGGCCACCTCCGGTCCACTCCTTGATTTTTTATCGTCAGACTAAATAGCGCTGGATCGCATACAATCCCTGGTAGAAGATCAGCAGGGAATTTATTGAGGTGACGAATGGCAACCAAGGTTTGCTATCAGTGTCGATCTGAAGTTGATCTTCTGGCAAAGGTCTGTGCCCATTGCCAGGCCAAGCTAGGTGGGATCGACGGAAAGGGAGTGGCAAAGAAGCCGACCAGCTTCGTTGTCGGATGTCTTGCTGTCTTCATAGGAATTGGCGTGATAGGCGGAATTGCTGGTACTGCCATGAGCAGCAGCAAGCCCGCGCCAGCCGCAAAACGGATCGAGCCCGTCGACCCAAAATATGGACCCATGCCCGACATCATGGTGATGACCTACGCCCTCACTTCCCAAATCAAAGCGGGATTGCACGATCCCGACAGCCTCCAAGGCCCAGAACTAGCGGACCCGGTGAAGGACACCATCACCCTCAAAGGTAAAAAAGTGGATTGCTGGAAGGTCCGCCTTCAGTTCAGAGCGAAAAATGGATTCGGAGCAATCCGCCGTTCCACCGGAACAATTTGGATGAAGGACGGGGCTTCCATCCGTGAAGTAATGGATCAGTAACGCCATGGCACGGAGGAGTGGCATCCCTGGCCTGTCCTTTTCATGGAGGCGGGCCCTGGGTATCTCCCAGGCTCAAGCCAGGCTGTCCCGGCAAATCGGCATTCCCTTATCCCGGAGCGGACGGCAACGCAAGGTCGGCAAGATGACCGGATGCTGTGTGCCCTTGGTGATCGGGGCAGGTGTGCTCAGGCTCCTCGCCTGGATCGTCTGACCCCAACCATTCGAGCGTGTGATGAGGCCCCGATGGGGCCTTTTCTGTGTCTGCCCTGCCTATGCATGTCCTGGGGATCTGTATAGAAAGGGCCGTTTCCTATGCATGTCGCACCCTTCAGACCTCGGGATCGGCCAATTTTGAGCCTTCAACCTCTGCAACCTCCGCAACCTCTGCACAAACCTCGGCAGGCTCAAACCCAATGCCTGTGCGGTTCTACATCACTCTTGCAGAGGTTGCAGACCTTATTCCCCAATTCAGAGGGGGGAATGAGTTAAACAGTAGAACGGAACGATGGAGCACCATCCCACCGCCTGTCGCCCATTGGGCCTGACTATTTCCTGTGCTTGACGCTAGCTTGATTCCACGAAAAAGGCCACCGGGTCAAGGTGGCCTAAGTGCTTTGTTTTCTGGCTCCGGAGGAGGGATTTGAACCCCCGACCTAGTGATTAACAGTCCGAACACCCCACACGCTAGAACTCAGTAATAGCCTGTGTTTCCGGAGATTTGCCATTGCGCTTGTGAGGATTTTGTACGGGCTTAGGGGTTTAATAACTATCCAACTTTACAAGGTAGTGTAATGTCCTTGCATGTGGCGCCATATTGGGCCTGAATCAATGCCTGAGCATCCCTTTGATTATTCGCTTCCACGGTCACTTCAATTCTATTGTCACAACCTCTTTGATTAACAACAGTAACCCATGCAGTATATTTCGTCATATTTAAGTCCCCTGTTCGTAATTATATCATATTGTTAATATATAAATCAATTACCTGACCACCTCTCGCTGACCACTCGCACCACATTTTATGCATTTAAAGTTTTGAAATGATTGATTTGAACACGAATCTGGTGGAGCCTGTTCACATCCTACAGAATTACACTTGTTACACTTATACAACGGTCCACCACAAGGATTCTTTCCCGTTGATCTCTTTCCACTGCAAGAAGCCATACTAATACTCCATTTTTATACTGCCATTCAAATGGATGGATGAAAATGGAGGCAGAATGACCACTCAAATCCATTTAACTGGATAATTTATTAAATTGACGCAAAATAATAACTATTAATTTCATCAATTATTTTGTCATCAGCAATAGCAGCAAATAAATTATTTTTTATATTTTCGTATGTGTCATATTGAATATCACCTTTAGTTACTAATATTTTTAGTACTTGAAATACTATTTTACTTGTAACTTTTTGTTCAGGCTCTACTAAAGTGGATCGAATTTTATCAGATTTTTTTAGAAATATTAATGCTCCAATAGTATTAAATAATACCTGTTCAAAATCTTCGTGTTTATAACCTTCTTCTCCAATTAACTTTAGCCATGCAGTCAACGCAGAAGTGAGGGTTTGTATGACATATCCCTCTTCCGGTGAGCACTCTGATTCTGAGCCGTTCATAATATTATTCAACAATTGATGTAATATTTGATCGGCTTCTGGAAATAATTCCTTTGGGTCTTCTTTTGCTTGATTCATTACAGATTTTTTAGTTTTTGTAATTACATTTAATTTAGTCTTTTCTTTGATTTCTTTAAAATTTTCAACAAGCTTTGGATCTGTTAAAATATAATCTTCAATCATTTTTTTGGCATTCATTAAATCAAGATTATAAGTTTCTCGAATAATTTTGATTGCATTAAGTTTATTCCCATTTTGAAGCGCGAATATTGCAGCCTTAGGAAAAAAATTGTCTACTGAATTATTGATTCCATCTGAAAATATTTTTTTACTATAACTCTGAGAATTACTCGCTTTAACCTTGTCATTAGTGGCGATGCTTTCCACTTGATTCATCTTTAAAGACGAACTTTTGGGGCTGGAACTGGTGGCGTATTTGTAAATAAATCGAAATATCCAAACTATTACTAGAGAGCCAAGAAGAATTTTATGCCATTCCATCGCGCCCTCTCGGTGGTTGATGCTCATCCAACGGTCAGGGCCAAAGCTTTCTTGAGTAAGGTCCAAATTGTTGTACCTCCCAAATCACTTCTAAGGCGGTAGATCGTTCACAGTGCTCTTGGACCGTGAAGGGGCGACCGGTTCGGCATCTCAAGCAGCACGGCAGTGGCCGGGGTGAGTGGTATGGGCTTTCCTGATCACCCCCAAAGCTCGTCCTGGTGCTTCTTCTGCTCCACCGTAGAGGTTTCCTGGTAACGGAGAGTGGTCAGTGCACTTTGGTGGCCACACATGGTCTGGACCTCCTTGAGAGGGGCCTTGTTGCGTAGGTGCAGGGTGGCGAAGGTGGCCCGTAGGCGGTGGATCCCCAAGGTCGGAACACCAATAGCCTTGGCGCCACGCTTCAGGGCTTTATTGAGCCATCCGCGTACATGGGGATTCCCTTTCTCGCCTGGGAATATCAGGCCCTTGCCTGGGCGCTGAACCGGGAGTGGCTCCTTCTTGGCAAGAGCCTGATGGGTGAGCATCCAACCTAGGGCGGTGTGCAGGATGGGAGGCGTGGCGATCACCCTGTGCTTCTTCCCCTTGGTCTTGCTCCTCACATCGTATTCCTCGGCGGTCAGCCACTCCCAACGGGCATTCAGCATCTCGGCCTCCCGGACGCCGAGGGTCATGGCGAAGGTCGCGGCGGCTGGGATTTGGGCATTCAGCCGTGTCACGGCGCTGAAGAAGATTTCACGCTGGTCCTTTTCCACGATTGGCCGAGCCTTCTCTTCCTCCCTGAGCATCTTGACGGAGTAGGGCATCTCTTTGATCAGCTTGTCCTTCATGGCCCAACGGCAGAACAACTTCAGGTAGCGCATGGCCAGATTGACAGTGGCCGGGCTACGACCCTTCAGATAGTCCGAACGCCAGTCCTCGACCCGTGCCGTGGTGACCTGCGGGAGTGGCAATTTGAGAAGCGGCTTTAAGACTTCACGGCTCTTCTCGGCGGCGATCCGATGCTCATCAGATATGGAGCGACCACGGGTGCTGAGCCACTTATCAATCACCGCTCCAAGAGTCGGGGCCACACGTATGCCATGCTCTCCCAGGATGCAGTCCTGACGAACAATCTCCAGCACCCGCTTGGCAGTCTCTAGATCCCTGGCCTTTGTGGTGCCTGAGTGGAGGGCACCATTCATTTCGAAGCGGTAGTGATAGACCTTCCCGCGCTTAAAGAGCCACTGGGTCATGCAGACCTCTTGAGGCTGCGTTTATAGAGGCGGTCCCGCACTTCCATGACAAGGGGATCAACTTGGTGAACGGCCTGAATCCATTCCAATACCTTCGCCAAGATGAACTTTGGGTTCTTCCAGCCCGGAACCGTGGGGCACCCGGCCCGGACCCAGGCATGGATGGTCGTGCTGGAAACACGGATGTCGTGGTCCCGGAGCTGCTGGATGAGATTTTGCTGAGAGAGGATCAAGAGTTCCCCCCCTCCAGCGCGGAGCAGGGCATCCCAACGACTTGGTCCCCCTGCCCTCCAATCATCGAGTTCATAAAAAATAGCTTTGAGTTCAAATTGCCGGATGCATCTTTTGCAATTAACTCGATAGCCTTTGAATTTGCAGCAATTGCGTAAATTTCATTATTTCCATCTATTGACTTTAGGTTGTTGTAGATCCTCATGATTGTTATCCGTTAGGTCCACTCGGCGGCGGGACGATACCGGTTATTACTTGGGGGGCTTTACATTCCAGGTGGCCCCACGGCACCCACACTATAGATATACCGACCGACCGTCTCTTTTACTCCCAAGATTTTTTCAAAATTTAGTAGGTCAGATGAATTTTTGATTGATTGAAATTTTCCCCAATTAATGGCCTAAACTGGTTGCCTGTTCAGTATAATTGGCTAGTATTTGATATGGAGGCAGACCATCATGAGTCTTCTAGAATCATTGACTGGAAGAAAGAAAAGGGATAAGTTCCCAATCACCCCATCTAATAAGATTGATACACTTACCCAAGACACCATCTCAAAAGGAGAGACAATGGGTCAAATCACTTACCATTCTGGATCTGGCAGGTCTAAGAAGGCGGAATACAGGATTGGGAAACTTTCAGTTCCAGCTTCTGCAATTACCCGAGTGATCAATGGGATTGGATCTAAGACGGGCGCGGCTCTAGATCGTGCCTTCTATCAGGGTTTGGTCAAATATGAGAACGTCCTCGAAGCTTTGGAGGCTGCCAAAATCCAGCCTGCCGATGCTGTAAAGGTGTTTCAAAGCCTCAAGCCGGTTAAGTCCGTTGGAACTGAAGGGAGAGTAACCAAAGTAAAAAGGACCGCTGAGATTTTCGCCAAGAGCATTGTCAAACGTTTCAAAGGAGATGATCCCTCGAAGTTGGTAGAAGATTTCATTGCGATGGCCAATAATGATGAGTTCAGAAAAGAAGTTGTTGAAATTATCAAATCGTACAAGATGAATTTCAATGTGTCTCCTACTGGTCACATCAAGACTAGTAATCGGAAGGCTAATCCCAACGCCTTGAAAGCTCTTGCAGCCACTAGGGCAAAAAAGAAGTAAGATTCTCAGTCCGTTTAAATGAATCCCCTGATGTACTATCCATCGGGGGATTTTTATTGCATTGTTTTAAAATCGAATAACTGAATGGCTACCTCTCCTTCGAATATTTTTCAATCCAATCGGAAAAATCGGGATCAAAGTCCACATCGGCTGAGTCTATGTATTTGTGCATGAGTATTGCCAGTCTTCTTTCCTCTGCGTCATCTGAAAGGCGACTGGGGCGGATATATCTTTTAACAGAAGGTAAAGCCGTTTCGTACTTTTCTGGAGCGGTCGTGATGAGAAGTGGGTTAATGGACATGATTGCCTCCTTGGGGCAGTAATGAAGGTCTTACCGTCGCTTGACTGCCTTCCCTGGTTCATTACTGACTTTTTGTGGCTTTTCTTAGCCAAACAAAAATAAATTTATTGGGGGCACTTCAAGCGACTCCGCATAGGGCTACACAGTTCAGGCTATGGTCTTTCAGTTCCTATGTAAGCAATTGGCGCACGAAGTTATTTACTTCCTGGCGTTTGTACAGTTACCGCCCGCGCCAACGGCAGGCTGGTAAGGACCCAAAAGTACAAGTGCGGAAAAAAATTCAGCTTTCAAACCCTCTCTTTAGAAGGTCGCCACGAGGCATTTCCCCCTTCTGGAGAATCACATGAATGCATCTATTAATTCTGAACAACCTAGCGTCGAAAGGGAAATCCCCCCCCTGGCTTACTGCATCGAGGACGCAGCCGTTGCCCTTGGCGTTGGCCGAACACTCCTCTATAGGATGATCAGTGAGGGCCTGATCACCCGCGTGAAGGCTGGCAAGCGTTCCCTCATAGCAGTTTCTGAACTGGACGCCTTCCTGGCTCGTGGGGGGTCAATATGAGAGCCCTCGGAAGCGGTGAAGGTTTTGGTCCTGTGGCAGGGACCAGCTCGGCTAGCTATTTGGGACGCAGTCCCAACCTAGCTTCGCTAGGTAACCCCGTAAGGGGTACAGGCGAAGCCGAACCTCTGCTATCTCTGCGTAGTAGTAATAGCAGTTATAGATTAGAGCATTACAAAATAGAACAATATAGAATAGAACAATATAGAGTTCAACAGACTATGAACACCTGTTCGACACCTGTTCCCCCAATCAATAAATGTTTAAAGGGGAACAATTAGATGTCTAAGGTAATGTTAGGATATACATATACGAAAGCACTCCTACTCCCTCTTGATAAATTGAGGATTCCAGCTAGGGGATTAGTTAGAGATATGATGGATTATTATCTAATGAGTCAGACATTTGATGAAAATCCAACTGCAGAAGAAATTGCGTTCTATCTTTGCGAAGATGTTGAATATATTAAAGAACTTTGGGATGAACGCACTCGCCTTGCTTGGGCCCATGCCAAATGTTATATGGATACCTTGATTGATGAGAGAAAAGAATTCCAAGATGAAAAAGTAGTTGCTGGAATTGCATCTGGTGAAGCTAGAAAGGATTCCGTGACTCTTCAGGAGGCCGAATCAATTCTTGGTCCGAATATAGCTGTATATAATTCATTTATCGAAAATTGGCCTCACAAAAAGGTCACTTCAACTGATTGTGAAAAAATAAATAGCCTAATAAGCAATGGTAAAGTAACCAGCACACAATTAATCAAAGGAATTATCAATATATCAGAACAAACACCAACTGATAAACGAGATTACATGAAATCTGTCTCTTCTTGGCTAGCTGGAGGTTGTTGGGTTGGCAAACCATCTA
>Ga0316229_1003383_pt1 | contig 12572 bp, 10 predicted proteins | sample TBH18023metaG_FD_206011 | JGI IMG/M metagenome (GOLD analysis project Ga0316229, IMG submission 206011) | Freshwater microbial communities from Trout Bog Lake, Wisconsin, USA - TBH18023 | ecosystem: Environmental > Aquatic > Freshwater > Lake > Hypolimnion/Profundal zone | place: USA: Wisconsin...
CGAGGCGACCCGCACCGGCTGCGCCAGGTGCTTCTGAACCTCATGAGCAACGCCATCAAATTCACCGAGCGCGGGGAGGTGTCCGTTGAATGTTTCGGCCGCGGCGATCCCGGCCAGGCGCCTGAACTGCATTTTACCGTCCGTGACAGCGGCATCGGATTGTCCGAAGAGTCCCGGCAGAAACTATTTCAGCCCTTCACGCAGGCGGATTCTTCCACAACCCGCAAGTTCGGCGGCACCGGCCTGGGCCTGGCCATTTGCCGGAGACTCGTCGAATTGATGGGGGGAACCATCGGGGTCACCAGCGTCGAGGGCAAGGGTTCCACTTTCTGGTTTGACGTTAGTTTGAAAAAAGGTCTCGCTCCCGAGATCGCCGCGTCCGCCAGCCCTGTCAGCCCGCCGGCGCAAAACAATCCCGCCGCCGGCCCGTCGTTGCGGGTTCTTTTGGCGGAGGACAATATTGTCAATCAGATGGTGGCCACCAAACAGTTGCGCAAACTGGGCTGCGAAATCCAGGTCGCCTGCAACGGGCTGGAGGCGTTGACGGCCTGGCAAAACGGCGGGCATGACATCATTTTCATGGATTGCCAGATGCCCGCGATGGACGGCCTGGAAGCCACGCGCAAAATTCGCGCCTTGGAAAAAGAGCGGTCGCTTTCCCCCATCCGCATCATCGCGATGACCGCTTCCGCCATGCAGGGCGACCGCGAGTCCTGTTTGAAGGCCGGCATGGACGACTACGTCTCAAAGCCGGTGAAAATCAGCGAGATCAAGAAGCTGTTGCAATGTCACTTCCCCGACCGGTTCAGCTAAGGAGGCGGAAATTCAAGCCGTCCCATGCGGATGCTTGCAAATTGCTATTTCTCTAAAGTATTCATCGAAATCTGCCGATAGATCGCCGATAGGGAAGTGGCGCTTGTAAATAGTGTTGCAAACTGCTTTCTTGGACAAGACATGGAGTCTGTCAGACGAAGGGACGTTGGAGCCATTAACCCTTGCGAAGAGTTTCAAGACTCGGAGGCGCCTTGGTTTCCATGGGGGAGACTCCGGTCCAAGAAAAATTATGACCATTAAAATTTTGATCATAGATGATGATGAGACCGTTCGATTGATTGTGGCGAAGGCTTTTAAACCATACGATTGCACGGTGCTGGAGACGGACAGTCCCGTGACGGGACTGGCGATCGCCAGCCGCGAAAGGCCGGATATCATCCTGCTGGACTATTCCATGCCGGTCATGGACGGATTTGAGGTGCTGGCGCGGCTCCGTTCCGACGCGGAGATCAAAGCCACGCCGGTGATCATGCTGACGGCGGAAACGAGACGCCAAACAGTCATGCGAATCGCACAACTCCGCGTGCATGATTACCTGATCAAGCCGTTCAAGGGCGATCAACTCGTTGAGCGTATCCGCCGCGTGGTCAACCTGAATCTTAAGACCGCATCCGCGGAAAAAAGGAAACGGCTCGACGATGCCATCAGCATCCTGGTGGTGGATGACAAACCCGCCATCATCGCCCGGGTTCGCGCCGCCCTGGCCGATACGCCGTGGAAGGTGACCAGCGCTGACCAACCCGGCCAGGCCCTCGACATTTGCAGGGAGCAAGGGGTGGATATCGTGTTGGCCAGCTTGTCGCTGCCCAATGACGTGGCATTTATCCTCCTTAAAAATTTGCGCAGCTACGCCAACACGGCGTCCATGCCGGCGCTGGGGATGTGCGTATGCACTGCTGCCGCCGAGCAGGCCCGCGCCCAACTGGCCGGTTTCGCCGGCGTGATTACTAAGCCGATCGTTCCAGCCGAGCTTAAGGCCAAAGTGTGCCAAACCCTCAGCTTGGAAACATTGTACAAATACTTCCAGCAAAGGGACGGTGTGCTGGCGCTGACGCTGCCCAAGGATTTCGATCCGAGTGTGGATCGGGAAGTCTTAACTCATCTGGAGAGCCAGTTGGTCAACATCGTTGATGCGGGCGGAGACAAGCTGATCATGGATCTCAGTGCGTTGGAAACCGCCACTTTGCCCGTCATTGAACTGGTGCTTTCCGCGATTAAGACGGCTGGCAAGTTGTCCCTGCGTTACGCATTTGTGGGATCGGAAGAAACCAAGAACGAATGGCGCAGTTTTGAGGAAGCCCAGTCTTGGTTGTTTGCCGGCAGTTTTGAGCAGGCTCTGGCCCTTTTGAAATAAATTCACGCTCTGCGATAAACCAGGAACACTTCTGTCTCGTGGCGTTTCATGGACACCAGCCGCAGGCGCGCGGCTTGCGAGAGCCGCTGAACGTCCGCGCCGCCGGCAAGCGTCGGCGCGCCGCGCCCGCCAAAGATAAACGGACACAAGGTCAGATGAACCTCGTCCACCAACCCCGCCTTGAACAACGCCCCGTTGACCTCGCCGCCGCCTTCGCACAGCAGCCGTTTCACTTTCCATTTCGCGCGCAGCCAGCGCAGGGCCGCCTCAAAATCAACGCCCGTCTTCCCGCAGACCTTCACCTCGTCGGCAACGGCTTGCAACCGGCGCAGTTTTTGCCCGGAAGCCAGCCCGCTCGTTAAAATAATAATCGGCGAGAACCGGCGCTGGAAAATCTCCGCCCCGGGATCAATCGTTCCCCGGCCGCTGACAATGACGCGCAGATTGTATTCCGCCAGGCCGCGCCGGAGGCGCGCGCGCCGATATTTGACAGGTCCAGGCCCCATGTTGACCCGGTCCAAATCCACCGTGCGCGCCCCCGCCATCACGGCGTCCGCCGTGGCCCGCAATGCCAGCAGGCGCTCGCGGTCGCGCGGGCCGCCGAACGGCTCGAACCGGCGGCTGGCCGGGGCGATTTTGCCGTCGGCCGTGATCGCCGCGTTGAGAAACACAAATGGCAGGCCGGGCCGGTTCATCGCGTGGGAGTGATTTCCCCGCCAGCCCAGGAAGGAGGGTTTTTCAATTGATAAAGCATCTCGCCCGCCCTGGGGACGATCAAAACCCCCTCGTCTTCGCGGCCGGCAAAGTCTTCCTTGCGGATGCTTTTGGGATCGCGGCAGCCGAGATTGATTTTCCGGCAGACTTCCCTTGGGATGGACGTGGCCAGAGTGACGCGGGCGCGCGGCGTTTCGACGCCATTTTCATAAGCGCCAAGCCCGTGGACGTGCGTGCTGTGGGCCAGCGCGCCCCACGGGTAATCTTTGAAACGGTCCCATTGTTTGAGAAAGTAATCGCGGCAATGATAGCCAACCTCCAGAAGCGTCCGTCCGTGGCTTGCGGAAATCCGGCTGATGTGCGGCGCGTGGATGATCAATTCGCCCCCGTCGGCCAGCACCGGTTCGAGCTTGTACATGCACTTGCCCCCGGTCCAAAGTTCGTCGTACATGGCCGGCGCGCAGGAGAGGATCAGCTTGAAAGGGTGTTCCTTGCGGACGATGTGCAATCGGCGCGAAAGCTCGCTCGCGGCGTCCCAAGCCGATTCGGGCGTCCCGGCGTAAATGCCAGCCAGACCCCGGCCTTCCGTCACCAGGCAGAAGCAGAGTTTGGGCAGCGATACCATTGCGCCCGCGCGGTCCACCACCCGCCGCACCGGCGTCCATTTGTTGCCGATGATCATGGGATTGGTGACCACCGCGCCGAGCCAATGGAAGAAATTCAAAATGCGCGGCCCGCTCACTCCCGGAAAAAGGTATTTGTTGCCGCCGGAAAAACCCACCACTTCATGTGGAAACACCGGCCCGATGATGATGATTTGATCATACTCAAACACCAGCCGGTTGATCTCCACCGGCACATCCATTGCGAAACGCCCATCCGTCAACCGGCTGATTTCCGCCGCCGGGATGCTCCCGATTTCGCGCAACGCCGCGGGTTGGTCCCACGCGTGATTATGGAAAGCGACGTTGCGGTACGTCTCCGCGCGCTGCTCCGGCGTGATTTCCAAACGCTCGCAAATGGCCGCTTCGCTCATCGGCGGATGCGTGCCCAGCGCGATCAACACATCCAGTTTGCCGGCGACGCCGCCCAGATGGGCGTGGAGCGTTTGGAACACCAAACCGATGGGGGCCGTCCGCGTGCCATCCGGCACGATGACCAATATGCGCTTGTGGCGATAGTCTTCCCGCGGGCAGGCGACGGCGACCACCTCGGCCACCTGCGCCGGGGAAACCCGCCCGTTGGCCGGTTGGCATCCCGCAAGCAGGGTGTTTGAATGGCCTGCATTCATGTATTGCGAAAGCGCCGGATGACGGCCACGAATTCGGCCGCCAGACGGGTCAATTCCCCCCAATTTTGCTCGCGCATGATTTTGGGCGTGAGGAGTTTCGAACCGACGCCCAAGGCGACACATCCGGCTGCCAGAAATTCCGGCGCGGTTTGCAGGGTCACGCCGCTGGTGGGGATGATTTTCAAATGTGGCAGCGGCCCTCGAATGGCTTTGATAAAGGCAGGCCCGTCCACCGGGAAAATTTTCACGAAATCCGCGCCCGCCTCATGCGCCGATTGCGCCTCGGTGGGAGTCAACGCGCCCAGCGCGATCACGCAGCCCGCGGACTTGGCCGCCGGCACGATTTCCGGCCGCATGATGGGCGTGACCACAAATCTCGCCCCCGCCTCAATGGCGGCGCGGCACATTTCCGGCGTCGTTACCGATCCCGCCCCCGTGACCGCCTGCGACGCAAACCGGCGGGCGGCTTCGCAAATGCAAGCCAGCGCGTTGGGGGTGGTCATGGTGATTTCCAGCGCCGTGACTCCTCCGGCGATCAGCGCGTCGCACACGGCCATGACATGCTCCGAGCTGTCCGCGCGTATGACGGGGATGATGCCGGGATTCAGCAGGCGTGAAAGAGTTTCGGCATGAGCGGTCACGGGAAAAGAATAGATTTGCAAACTCCGGCGGCAAGCCCAATTTCATTTTGTCTGGCCGCGAAATGGCCGGCCCGCCGCGAAGGCGGCGCGCAACCGCCCGGCTTCGGCTTCAAGTTCCGTTTGCCCCCGGGCCTTGGCCAATTCTTCCGCCTTTCCAACCGCAGCCAGCGCGTCGCCAAACCGTCCCGTTTCCGCGTAAGCCGCCGCGAGTGTCAGAAGCATGGACGGACGTTTTTGGCCTGTGAGGTTGCAGGCGCGGGCGGCCCACGCCACGGCTTGGGTTCCGTCGCGCAACTCGGGCCGGGCATCGGTCGCGGCGATCCAGGCGCGGTGCTGCAAGGCATCCGGGAAATCCGGGTTTTGCAGCAGCGCCGCCGCGTAACAGGCCGCGGCCTCGCGGGTTCGTCCCAAGTGTTCCAGGGCCAGTCCGTATTGGAATTGCACGTTGAAATTGGCGGGCTGGCTCAACGCCGGGGATTTCAACATCTCCTCCGCTTCCGCCCACTGCTGCTGCTGGTTGAGGGCCTGGCCGAGATTGCACCGGACTTCGGCGGCGGCGGGATTCAGTTTGAGCGCCGTGCGAAGCTCCGTGACGCCTTCCGCGAGCCGTCCCATCTGCAAATAATCGAAAGCCAGATTGCCGCGCGCCTCCGCCAGGGCGGGGTCCAGGCGCAAGGCTTGCTCGTAATGCGCGGCGCTTTCCTGCCACCGTCCCTGTTGCATGAGCGCCATGCCCCAATCACTTTGGGCCGCTGCCGACTCTGGATCATCCTTCAGGGCCGCTCGATAATGGGCCGCGGCTTCGTCGAATTTCTTTTCCCTGGACAGGAGGAGTCCGGTCATAATGTGTGCCGCGCCAAAGTCCGGCCACAGCCGCAACGCCTCGCGGTACTCGGACATCGCTTCCGCCGTCCGCCCCCTGGCTTCCAGGGCGCGTCCGAGGAAGAAATGCCCTTCCGGATAGGCGGGTTTGCAGGCCAGCGCCTGGCGGTAGAGCCGGATGGCGTCATCCAGTTCCCCCTCGTTCTCCCGCGTTGTGCCGACCAGTGTCATGGCCAGATAATTGCCGGTCGTGACCTCCATGGCCCGCCCGTACAGGGCGCGCGTGTCCTTCCAATACTGAAGTTCGACCCAGGTCGCCGCCGCCAACGCGGCGATCAGGAAGGGAACCAAAAGTTTGACAGCGGGATGGCGCGCCGCCCATTCCGCTCCGGCCCAAACCACGATGACGAAAAAGCCGATGGAAGGAAGGTAGAGGTAGCGGTCAGCCCATCCCTGTCCGCCCACCTGCACCAGGCCGATCACAGGCGTCAACGTTCCCAGAAACCAGAGCCAGCCCACGGCCAGCCAGGGCCGCCGTCGCGCCCCGGCCGCGGCCAGCCAGGTCATCAGCGCCAGAACCGCGCCCGCCTCCGCCCCCCAAAGGGCCGGTTCGTGATGCTGGTAAGGGTAATATGCCGAGAGCCGCCACGGAAACACCAGGACGCGCAGGTAATCCAGATAAGAAATCATCGCGTGAGGAATCCGTTTCAAAAACGGCAACTCCTCCATCGAAGCGACGGCCTGGCCCGCGCTCTGCGCCCAGATCGTTATCCCGCACCATGCCGCGCTCAAAGTCAGGAACGGCCATTTTTCCAACGCCAGACGCCGCCACGCCGGCCCATCCGCCCTCCCCGCGCGGCCCAGCGGCCAGAAATCCAGCAGCAACAAAACGAACGGCAGCGTCACCGCCATCGGTTTCGCCATCAACGCCAGCGCGAAAAACGCCAGCGCCAGCGCGCGAAAGCATTTGAAATGGGGATTGGCCAATTTGAGATTCTCCGCGCAACGGACGTAAGCCCAAACCGCCAGCAGGAAAAAAAATGAACTCAGCACGTCCTTGCGCTCCGCCACCCACGCCACCGATTCGACATGGACCGGATGGACCGCAAACAGCGCGGCGACCAGGGCGCTCCGCCAGACTGCCCCCGTCATGCGCATCAACACGAGAAAAAGCAGCGCGGTGTTTGCCGCGTGAAAGAGCACATTGGTCAAATGATGGCCCCACGGCCGCAGTCCGTATATCTGGCAATCGAGCATGTGGGACAGCATGGTCAACGGATGCCAGTTGCCCGCGGTGATGGCGCGAAACGCCCAGGCCATGCCGTCGAGAGTCAACCCGGCCCGCACGTGCCGGTTCTCCGTCACGTAAACCGGGTCGTCAAAAGCCAGGAATTGGCAGCGCAATGCCGGCGCGTATAGCGCCACCGTCAAGGCCGCCAGGGCCAGGCAAATCCACAATGAACGACGCATCCAGACGCAAAGAATAGGTTTGCCAGCCCCGGCGGCAAGTCTGATATTCCGAGCCATAGGACAAGTGGGCATGAACTTCTTCGTTCCCAAACCGCGACACTGCCGCGCTGTCATCGTCTTGCTGGCGATCAGCTATGGGGCGGCGGGCCGGATTTCAAACGCCATTCCGCTTTTGGAATCAGCCGCGCGGCAGGATTCCAACGACATCCAATGCTGGATTGATTTGGGATCGGCATACGCGATGGAACATAATAAAGCCCAAGCCCGCCAGGCTTGGAGAACCGCCCTGCGCCTGGACCCCGCCAACCGTCTGGCTCTGGATCGTCTTGCCGCGCTGAATGAAAAGTGAGATGGCGTTTCAGAGCAAAGCCGCCACCCGCCGCATCATTTCATGGTTGCAATCCAGCCAGCACCGGAATGCCTCGTACAAGCCGTGCCCCGTCAACAGCGGCACGGCGGCCAGCAGCACCAGCGCGTTGCCCAGGAAAATAACCGCGGCTGAAAAAACATACCCCTGGCTGGTGATGTCGCTCTGCCGGGTCTTGAGTATCTCCCACGTGAGCGTGAGGTGAAACGCGTAAGCCGCCCCCAGCGCCAGATGGAACCACGGCAAATACGCCCGCCGCCAGTGCCACAGCAAGTCGCCCGCCGTGAAAACCAGCACGACCAGCGCCGCGTAAAACGGGAAGAAGTACGGCGCCAGAGTGATGACGAAATTGTTCCGGGTGGTCACGACGTGCCCGCCGGAAGACGCCGCCTTGAACTGCTTGACTTTGCCGCCAAAAATCCAGGTCCAAACCGCATGGGTCATCTCGTGGCCCAGGACGTAAATCCACATCGGTTTGGGCAGCAGGAGAAAGACGGCGATCCAGCAGGCCGCGCCAGCCAGCAAGGGGACCCACATGCCATCCGCCCCGCCCGCGCGCGCGAGCACCCGCCACAGCGCCTGGACGGTGGCCAGGCACACCGGCAGGAGCAGAATCCCAACGAACATTTTCAGCCATTTGGGCATGACGCCAGAATTGGCGTTTCCATCCCGCGACGCGAGAAATTTTTCGCGAGTCCTTAATGCCGGGATCAGGGCGCTTTGAACAGGCCGCCAAGCAGTTTGCCGAGGTCCGCGCTGACGTCGCCAGAAGACAAGGCTTGGCCGTGAGACAGGGCCATCAACCCCAACGGGACCAAGTCTGATTGCGTCTTCACGTTGCGCAGTATCTGGTCTTTGATGCCGAAATCAATCTCCTCGCCGCGGCCCGAAGCCAGATTGGAAAAATGAAATTTGCCCAGGCTGACGTTCAACGTGTCAATGCCGGTGAATTCCAACCTGCCCGCCGGGTTCCCGCCCCCGCCTTTTTTCCGGCCCATTTCTTTCAACGTGTCGAAGTTGTTCCGTCCCCGCTTGTCCAATATCACCGACAATTCCGCCAGGTCCAACCGCAACAGGGTGAGATGGAGTTGCCGGGCGCGCAGGGCGGAGGGAACGTATTCGATGTGCAATTCGGGAATGTCCACGCAGACCGAGCCTCCAAAATCCGCCGTGTTGTAAAGTTTGAAACCCTCAATCGTCACCGTGGGCGAGAGCAAACCGACGTGGACCGCGCTGATTTTGGCTTCCATGCCGGTCCGTGACCGCAGCCGGCCGGCCAGGATTTCCCTCGCGATCGTGTCCAGCAAAAGGATGATGGCCACCGCGGCGACGACGGCCAGGATGGCCAGGGCCAGCGCGAGACGGAAAAGCAGGCGAAAGAGACGTCCCATAACCGGCTTAGTAGATAATGTCCTCCGGCCTGACCTCCAGGCATTCGTCCTGGTCCTCCCAGACGATGGCGGAATAATGTTCCAGGAATTTCGGCAGCAACTGACTGCCTGCGAAGGAGAGCAGCTTCTCCGCTTCCTCCGCCGCTTCGTCGTAAGCCTGGTCGTAATCGGGCACGCTTTGGCGCTGGCGGTCCTCCCAGTGGGCGACGGCGTGAACGGGCGCGTATTCCTCCGCCCATCGTTGCACGGCCGATCGCAAGCCTGACGGCAGATCTTCGAAGGCGATCAGGGTTTCCGAGCAATGCTGGCAGATCAAGCCGCGCTGCATGATGTCCCGGCTGAACAAAGGCAGCGCGGGCGCGCGGCAGCAAGGCGCTTCGGGGAAGCTGGCCGGGACGGTCGCCAGGCGCTTGAGCCAGATTTGCCGGTCGTACCCGACTTCCGCCGCCAGTCGGTAAGCGCCGATCAACGGATGCGAAAACCGCCACACTCCCCCTTCCAATTGGCCCAAAGTTTGCGCCAGCCACCGCGCCAGTGTCAGCTCGTCAAACTTCTCAAACACCGCGCTGTATTCCTTCCAGAGAGGATCGGGCAATGATTCAGCCATTCCATAACAGTAGATTTAAAGTTTCAGGTGGAAAGACAAAATTGGTATAAAGCTCTTGTGACAACCGCGCATGATCCGTTGCTGACTCCGCTGGAACAATTGCCCGGCGTCGGCGACGAGCGCGCCGGACAGTTGCATCGCCTGGAGCTTCGCACGGTTGGCGATCTCCTCCTGCACCGCCCGCGCCGTTACGAAGACCGCCGGCATTTTCAATCCATCGCCGCGCTCCAACTCGACCAGCCCGCCCTGGTTTGCGGCAAGATTGCCGCCACCGGCCTGCGCCGCCTGCGCGGGGGACGCTCTGTTTTCGAGTTGATCCTGGATGATGGATCGGGCCGGTTGCATTGCCGCTGGTGGAACCTCCCGTTCATGGAGAAATACTTCAAAACCGGCCAGGAAGTGGTCGTCTTTGGAAAGCCCGGCTCGCTCCGGCCCCGCACTTTCGATCATCCCGAAACGGAAGTCATCGAACGCATGGAGACTTCCGTGCATCTCAATCGCATCGCGCCCGTTTACCCGCTGACGGAGGGGCTGCCGCAACGCTGGCTCCGTTCCCTGGTGTGGCGCGCGCTGGAACAATTCGAGTCTGCCATCGCCGAGCCGCGGCCCGCGTTGCGCCTGGCGGGTCAGCCGATGGATGTCCAGGGTTCTTCCGCGCCCGCGCCCCCGCGCGCCCAGGCCGTGCGCCTGATCCATTTCCCGGAGGAAGCGGACGACGTGGAAATCGCCCGCCGCCGCCTGGCGCTGGACGAGTTCATTGAGATGCAAATCGCCATCCAGACTAGGCGGCGGAACCTGGAGAAAAATGCCCGCGCCCTCCCGTGCGCCGGCAACAACCGGCTGGCCAGGCCGTTCCTGGCCGCCCTCGGTTTCAACTTGACTCAAGCGCAGACCCGCGTCCTGCGCGACATCCGCCGCGACATGGCCGGCCCGCCCCCGATGCGCCGCCTGCTTCAGGGCGACGTCGGCTCCGGCAAGACCGTCGTGATCGCCTGCGCCTCGCTGATGGCGCTGGAAAGCGGCTTGAACGCGGCGCTGATGGCGCCGACGGAAATCCTGGCCGAACAGCACGGGCACAACTTCCGGCGCTGGTTTGAACCGCTGGGCATCGCCGTGGAAGTCCGCGCCGGCGGACGCGAGCAGCTTTCCCTGGCGCCCGTGGGAGCGGGGACGCCGCGCATGTTCATCGGCACGCACGCCTTGCTGGAGGAAACGTTCGCGCCCGAAAAGCTCGGTCTTGTTATTATTGACGAACAGCACAAATTCGGCGTCGTCCAGCGCGAGCGACTCGTGCGCAAGGGCGCGTGGCCGCATTTGCTGGTCACGACCGCCACGCCCATTCCCCGGACCCTCGGACTCACCTTGTACGGCGACCTGGACATATCGGTCATGGACCAAGGCCCGCCCGGGCGGGGACGGATCAAGACGTTCGTGCGCGACCGCGACAGCCTGCCCAAAATCTGGCCGTTCATCGCCGGCCAACTGGCCCGGGGCCGGCAAGCTTACATCGTTTATTCCCGGTTGGAGGAAGAGGATACAGCCGCCGGAGTGAAAGCCGTGACGAAGGAATTTCACAACCTGGAAAAAATACTCGCCCCCGCCCGCGTCGGCTTGCTGCATGGCCGCCTGCCCGGCCGCGAGAAGGAGGAAATCATGTCCGCCTTCGCCGCGAACCGGTTGCAGGTGTTGCTGGCGACCTCGGTGGTGGAGGTTGGGCTGGACGTGCCCAACGCCTCGGTGATGCTGGTGGAAAACGCGGAGCAATTCGGGTTGGCGCAGCTTCATCAACTGCGGGGCCGCGTGGGCCGCGGGGCCGGCGAGTCTTATTGCATTCTGATTTCCTCCGCCAAGACGGACGAAGCGCGCCGCCGGCTCAAGGTCATGGAAGAAACCAGCGACGGGTTCCGCATCGCGGAGGCCGACCTGCAATTTCGCGGTCCCGGCGAACTGCTTGGGCGGCAGCAAAGCGGAGCGCCCCCGTTGCGCTTCGGCGATTTGCGCGGGGACGGGGCGCTGGTTCAACGCGCGCGGGAGCTTGTCCGGGGCGGGAACGCCCCGGGTTCCAGCGTGTCAAGCTAATTTGAATTGGGGGATTTTCAGGGTTTCGCCGCCTTTTAACGCGGATTCGTGGGCCTTGATGCCGGCGACAGTCAGGTTGAGCGCCATGGCGACATCCACCGAGGGCTTGCGGCCCAGAAGGATGGACATGACAAACTCATTCATCAGATAACCGTGCGAGCCGCCATGGTCGCCCGGCTCAACCGTGGGAGGCAGCGGCGGGAGAACGATGGGAGAGGGCGGTTTAACCAAACCGTCGAACTCTCCGTAATACGATCCCTTCTGGCCGCGCAGTCTGCCCGTTTCGCCGCCTTCTCCGGGAGTGTCCCAACTGACACCCATTCGGGAAACCCCTCCTTCGCTGGTGCGAAACATGGCGATTTCGGTGCCGAAGGGGTTTTTATAGTGATTGTTCCCGGGCTGGAGGTAATCCAACACGCTCGGAATGCCCAGGCAACTGACTTCCGTGAAACTCCCGCCCGTGGCGCAGATGTAATACGCGTTGGAATGGGTCGGATACCATTGGGGAGGGGTGCCGATGCGCCATCCTTTGTAGGAGTCCAAAGGCTTGTCCATGTAATGAAAATACTCGCCTTCCGAGTAGATGATTTTGCCAAATCCGCCCGCGTCGTAGATTTGCCGCATGGCGTGGCAGTCCTCGTGAAAGGAGGAGGTTTCAAACATCATGTAATTGAGGCCGGTGCTCTTGACCGTTTCAATCAAACGGTCGGCATCCTCCAGCGAGCCAAACACCGCCGGCACGGCCGAGGCCACATGCTTGCCGTGTTTCATGGCTTCCATGGCAAGCCGCGCGTGGCTGGGCGGGTCCGTGGCGATGAAGACCGCTTCGATATTTTTTTCCTTCACCATTTCTTCCAGGGAAGGGTAGGTTTTGGAGCAGCGGCACTCTTCGGCCAGGCCGGCGCAGCGGTCGGGGAACAAATCCGTCACGCCAACGATCTCGACGTTGGGATGGTCTTGAAATGCGAAGTCGGCCCCGAATTTGCAGAAACCGTAGCCGAC
>Ga0316229_1003389_pt1 | contig 12556 bp, 10 predicted proteins | sample TBH18023metaG_FD_206011 | JGI IMG/M metagenome (GOLD analysis project Ga0316229, IMG submission 206011) | Freshwater microbial communities from Trout Bog Lake, Wisconsin, USA - TBH18023 | ecosystem: Environmental > Aquatic > Freshwater > Lake > Hypolimnion/Profundal zone | place: USA: Wisconsin...
ACCTGAGTCCTGAACTCGCAGAGGAAATTATTCTCCAAGATGCTTTTGTGTGCTGGCAGGAGGTTTTGATTACGGCTTGGTCCAAATGGCCAGTGTTTTTGGCTGCTGCCAATTAGCTGGCTTGGTTGGGGGATTTATAGAGGAAAGGTAATAAAAACATCCGGTCTTTGAAATAATTGGTAATCACTTTACGTTTCCCTACTTCCATTCAGCTGTTGGGTAGGTTTGGTTTGACATCGCACTGGTAATACTGGTCTCTATCGAAGTACAAGGGGATGCGTTCGTAGCCTCGCCTAGAGCTGTCGGGTTTGGGATTGCCGTTCTTGTCAGTCTTCACTGCACCTTGTTTACCCTCTTTACTATCTAATAACCTATTTAACCATTAATTTCCCCGAATAAAAAGGTTCGGCTTCAAGATTAAGTTTTTCAACCTTTTTTGCTAGTAAAGAAGGTAGATTTATCTTCCCTTGTAAAACAAGATCTAAATCCTTGCCATCTATTAGAATTACTTCCTTGTCGGAATTTTGTTTTACAAGGCCAATTACATGCTGAGACCACCCATTAATAGAAATAAAACAACCCATTGTTAATTTACCAGAACGACGAACTTTCTGACTCAAACTGTCAACTTCTCTTATACCGGGTTTCTTCTTTTGCCATTTACATTCTGTGATGAAATGAAAATTATCAAATTTAAAAGCACCGTCAATCTGCTCACCATTTTTATTTCTTGTAAAACTGTTATTGACAGGAATATCACAATATGCAAAAAGACGAGTCAACAAAGTTTGAAATTCCAGCCCACGTTGTTGTTCAATCTTTTTTACGGTGAGCTTAACTGTCTTTAACTGTTTCAAAGCGATAAATTGTTGATAGAGCTTTTCCAGTTCATCTAATGGCGTTTTAAATAGTTCGGGGGCTAGAACTTTTATTTTATTTCTAAGATTAAGATAAGTTTTATCGTCCTTTCCTTTAACTTGTCCTAGAAATTCTAATTTTCCTTTTACTACCCAAGAAAAAAGTAAAGGGCTACAATGAGAATTCCTTGTTCTCCTATCATATTTTTTAAAGAATTCTTCTTGAGCTGCAGAATGTCCAAATTTTTCCCAAGCATGCACCATGGCTCTTAATTGTCTAACCAATGTACGTCTTACATTAAGCTTTTTATTAACAACAAGTCCTGTTACTTCTTGTCGATGATGTTCCTCCAACAATCGAACTTTTCTTGGGTTAAGTTCAAACCCATTAGTGGTAAAGATGTTTATTAGTTGATTCCCAAGAATTGTTTCGCCCGTATCTTTTTTATCAACAATTTCTTTAGAGAAAGGTACCCTTGTAGATAATGTAATATCATCTGCATATCGCGTATAAAAAAAAGAATGAACTTTCGCCAAAGGCTGCAAAGTACTATCCAGCCTTGAGCAAATCATATTTGAAATTATTGGAGATGTGGGTGCCCCTTGTGGTAAAGCGTTAACATTGCAGCATATCTGAGCAATTGTTGTTGCGACTTCATTATTAAAATTGAAAGGTGATTTTAAAAATAATCCACGTACTCGGCCAAAATTAATGGAATCATAAAATTTGGCGATGTCTATATTTAAAATATATTTAGTTTTTACGTGCGTTCTTGCATTATTCATAATGCTACCGCCCTTAATGAATCCTTTTACACAATGCTTTGGATGGTAAAGACGCTGAAGAATAAAATTTAATTTCCTTTGAATTGTCTTCAAAGAATTTGTTGGGCTGGAAATAATTCTTGTACCGCCTGATCTTTTCTTTATTTCAAAACAAGTATATCTCTTTTTTCGCGGAAGATGATATAGGATAAATTTAAGTTCTTCTTCTGTCTTTCCAAACAGATTTGCTATATCACCTCTATTTTGAAGTGTAAGAAAAGATTTTATAATTTTATTCTCTTCCACTTCCATTGATAGGTTAAAAAAGACATACTTGCATTACGTATTCATCTTTCCGCTTGAGGCGATTCATATCGATTCCGGTAATCGCGGACGAAAGCGCATAAAGGCAACCATTAAATATATGTCGCAGGATCAACGACAAAAAGCAATAGTAAAATGCAAGTATGTCTATAACTGCAGTAAAAGTATAAAGAAGTTTGAAAGGAATCCAAAAATATCTTACGAATGAAAGGTGTCGGGCTTTGAATTGCCTTTCCAGGATGAGTTGTTGCTGCTCGCTGCAGATCTCCTTGCGTTTGCTCCCAAGGCTTTTTTTCATGGGCTTAAATAATCCGCAGGCATTGATCAATTGAACCTTACCCTTCCTCTGCGCTTTCTTGTTGTTGTTGAGAATCCAGATATAGGTGGTGATGCCGGTAAGGAATACGATCATATGCTGAAGGAACAGCAGGGAACCGTCGGATGTGCGCGGTGTGCCGGCGAAAAACCTTCCGTTGGGATTCTGCGCTTCGGCCGTCACGAACTCTTCTTCGCTTTTCCAGGATACGCCGAAGGGCGGATTGGTGATCATGTAGTCGAACTTCTCGCCCGTGAACCCGTCTTCGCCCAGGGAGGAGCCGAGCCTGATGTGGTCGGGGTTCTCGCCCGAGATGAGCAGGTCGGATTTGCAGATGGAATAGGTCTGCGGATTGAGTTCCTGCCCGTATATTTTGATTTCTATCTGCGGATTGATATTCTCGAGCACCCAGTCCTTGCCGATGGTGAGCATACCGCCGGTGCCGCAGCAGGGATCGAACACCGAGCGGATCTTGCCTTTGCCCTGCAGGTCTTCTTTGTCGCCCGAAAACACCAGGGAAACGAGCAGCTTCACGATATCGCGGGGGGTATAATGCTCCCCGCTGGTCTCGTTGCTCATTTCGGAAAACTTCCGCAGAAGCTCCTCGAAGATCTGCCCCATGGCATGATTATCCACCACATCGGGATGCAGGTCCACCGAACTGAACTTCTCGACCAGCAGGAACAGGCGGTTGTTCTTATGCAGCTTCTCCACCGGCTTATCCAGCTGGAAATTCTCGATGATATCGTAAACGTTCTTCGAAAACCCGTTGATGTAATTGCGGAAATTGATAAACACATTCTTCGGATCCTGCTTCAGCCGCGAAAGATCATACTTCGATGTATTGTAAAATTCAGCTTTTATCTGACTGCGGATGACCGGAGAGGGATCCTCCACCTTCGTCCGGTACTCCTCGTACAGACGGAAGATCTCATCCTTCCGTGGCTCCAGCACACAATCCAGCCTCCGCAAAATCACAAACGGCAAAATCACATCCCCGTACTCATGTGGCTTGAACAGCCCCCGCAGCACATCGTCAGCTACGTTCCAGATGAGTGAGGAGAGGGTTTGGAAGTTGGACATAATCAGGGTTTTAGATGTTTGGCGTTAAGGAGTTGTAAATTTATAAATATCAATTTTTAATATCCAAATTGATTAGATAATTTACGTTTAATCCTTTTTGATGATGCTGTTAATTGAAGCCTTTGCGAATTACCGACTAAATTCAAGACTATACAATAGGATTTTTCCTCCCTGCAGGAAGTGAGATTTCCCCACCTGACCAGACAACCATCAAACTCTATAAAATTTTAGATCAACTGTTTATAATATTTTTTCGGCGGCTAAATTGGCATCCGGAGACCAAGACATCGATTATTTGTATCAAAGAAGTATGAGTAATTTTTAGGCTTGGAGTAATGAAAAGGTTGCATTCATCAACTTAGAGATCCAATTAATTCTCTTTTACAACATCATTTTTAAACAACATGATTTCCTGGATTTTCCCATCTTTTCCCTCCCTGGAACCGCAACAAGAAATGATGATGTTTTTCCGCACCTGGTAATAAAATAAATCCTTACGCCAGTAAAAATTCCATGTTGTGGTATCATACTCAATGATTGCCTGGTAGTTTAATGTTTTTAATTCGTCGGACCATTTCGATGCATCCAACTTTGAGTATTGATAATTACATGGATTTACAGATATTTTCTTTATCTCATTTTGCATATTTTTTCTTTGCCCTTCAAGAAAATACAAGCAGGCAAATGCTTTAATGATTTGTTCCTCCGTTATGTGGGTGCGCTTTCTCTTTGAAAGCTGATCAGAAAGCAAAGCATTAAAATGTGAAGGGAGATTATAAATAGTTGAGCTCAGTATCCCTTGCAAACTCCCAAACCCGTCTCCCATAGTAGTCTTATCATAAATCCACCGAAATTGCACATCCGGGAAAACCGTATCAAGGGCTGATTTCATCAGCCCTCTGAGCTGAACTGGAGTGTATGCTATAGTGGGATTATAACTACCGTTCGATTGTGGGTCTTGGGAGTAAGTTAACACTGAGATACAAAGAAAGTAAGCACAAAAAAGAAGGCAGATTATTGAGGATTTCATAAAAGGAGAACAATTATTGATTAAAAACTAAAACTTTTTTATAAAATACTCTATCATCTTTATTTAAAATTTTCACGAGCAATGCACCTTCCTGAAAGTCAGGTATTCTGACAAATACACTATTCCCTTTCAAAGTGACTTCTGATCGGATTATAACGCCCAGAGGATTCATTACTTGTACATCCTTAATACTTGATTTCATTTCCGTTCCCTTTATTTCAAACGTGCCATTATTGGGATTTGGGTAAATTAAATATTCTGTTTGTGCTGGTATATCTTTAATCTTATTGGAATTTGTATCAATACAAATATCGTGACTTTTATAAACTAAATGAATATGATCTGCTTTAACCCTGAATTCAGAGCAATATAATGCAGTGAAACCAGGATTTATTGTCGAATTATTACATGGTTCATATGAAACATTCGCTCCCGGATTTATAGTAACAGGTGAAGAATTAGCGAAATTAATTACTCCTGCATATTCCGGATCATATGTCCCAGCAAGTACATTCTGGTTGATACTCTTCACTTCATTGACCTCAGAAATGCAATTAAAAGTGGAAAGTATCAGCGGGTTGATCCATGTCATCAGGGGTGAAAAGGTGATCCTGGATGTGGATCTGGCAAGGTTGTATGAAGTGGAAACACATGTTCTAAAACAAACTGTAAGGAGAAATTTGCATCGATTTCCACCTGATTTCATGTTTGAACTAACAGAATATGAACTAGTTGGTTCAAGATCACAAATTGTGATCTTGAAACGTGGTCAGAATATCAAATTCATGCCATTTGCATTTACCGAACAAGGTGTTTCTATGCTGTCTTCCGTTCTAAGTTCTAAAAAAGCTATCGAAGTCAACATTGCCATTATGAGGGCTTTTGTCCAAATGAGAAAGTTCTTTGAGTCTAACCGGGAACTGGCGCTCAAAATCGAAGAACTTGAACGGGCTGTTTCTTCCCATGACGAGGACATCCTTCTGATCTTTGAGACCATCCGCCAGCTTATGCAGAAAAAGAACGAACCTATGGAGCCTGTGGGCTTCAAAATCCCCTCGAAAACCCGCGAATGACCTTTGAGGTCACAAATTGTGACCTCAAAGAAAGGAGGAACAAAATACACCCCATTTGTTTTCACTATACAAGGTGTTGCCATGCTGTCATCCGGCGATAAAAATATAAGAAATTGTATCACTTTTGACGTTTTCCTGCATTAAGTATAAAGCCTTGAAAAAATACTTCACATCAATGGATGAATTGGGATTAATTAAGGTAACTTTGCAGGAACATGGAGGGTTTGAGTTATGACTACTATTGAGCTAAAAAAAAGTATAATACAGAGAATAGCCGAAATAGAGGACTCTGAATTTCTCAAAGCCATTAAAACCATCATTGATTCCAATCAATCCGACGCAGTTTTCAAGGTCACAGCCTATGAAGAAAGACATTGAAACTGGCAGAAAGCAAATCAGGGAAGGGAAATATACCACCCAGGAGGATCTTGAGAAGGAAATCGATGCATGGCTAAAAGAAAAAAGTAATATGGTCCGATAAAGCCAGGCAGGACCTGCTGGAGATCCTTGATTTTTATAACCAGAGGAACGGAGATATCAGATATTCCTCAAAGCTTTTTAAAAAATTTCTCAAGGAAATTTCACTAGTTTCAACCCATGCTTTTCTTGGGAAACAAACAGATCATGAGAACATCAGAGTATTGGTTATTTGGGAGTACCTGATATTCTACGAGAACCATCCAGATACAATCTTCATAACAAATATTTGGGATTCAAGAAGAAAGCCTGTGAAATTATACTGAAATCCCTTGTATTCAGGTAGGGTTTTTATTTACCGCCGCTCCCTCATCCGCAGTCCACCTATGGTTTGCTAATACGATGATAGTTGTGTAATATGCCACATTAATATTAATAACATTGTTTAATTCTCATTCACAACAATATTGTAATTTGACAAGTCTATGGTCTTCATTTTTTAAATAAAAGCTTAAATTATCAACATTGTCCAAGTCGAAACTCATTTATAATGAATTCAAATCCAATTTAGTGTTAAGACCCTGATGAGTTCGAGAACTCAATTACCTGAAAAGCTAATCGTTTTTTTAGTTGCGAAACTTTTGAGAATACATTTAGAATGACCTCAATCGAATATATAGGAAAGGATAAAAACGAATACTCTTACTTTGAAAAGGGTCTAAGATGTGAATTAAAAAGTAACAAACTATTAATTATGGAAGTGATGGCGCCTCTTAATTTAAGTAAAATGCTTGAGATTTTCTATTGGATTTGTGATTCTTCCGTTCAATTGATTACTTTAATTATCGATTTAAAATCATCTTTTTAGTATTAATTAAAACATCACCAACCATTAGAGAATAAATATAAATACCAGAAGGCACTTCAACACCTGAATCATTAGTGCCATACCATTGGATACTATTATTTCCTCTTTTTAGCTTTGAATTAATCAAATTTTTTATTTGCCTGCCATAAATGTCATAAATAACAAGTTTAACTTGACCATTGTCTGGAAGATAGAAATTTATGGTGGTTTGATATTTGAAGGGGTTGGGGGTATTTTGAAGTAACAGTGGAGACGCAGTAAGCTGTAAATCATTTATTGAAAGAAGATCATGAAGATAATAACAAGTAGAAGTAAAGGTTTTTGCTGAATCAGAACTGTAATCAATACATGTATAGGTTGAATATCCATCATATTTTGACCTGAGAACATAAAAACTACCTGGTGACCTTCCAGCAGAACAGGAAAATCGCCAGGATACAGGTATAGTTACTTTTGTCCTTGGAACTAACGTCATGCCTTCATCGAAGGATTGGTAAATTTGGTAATGTTCAGATGTGTCTGATGTTTGGTTGACTAAATAAAGTTCTTTGTCTTGAGTACCACGGGATATAGACATGAAACCAGTATCAATTTTCTGAATTGAAAATGTTTGACCATAATCATGACTGATTCGAATAGATGGATCATAGGATTGTGGATGAAAATTTCTTGCAAATAATGTGCCTGATTTAGCACCGACATCATAGAGTGCTAATAGAGTCAATGAATCATTTACTTGTATTAGGGTTTGTCCGTAATTAGAACTTTTATATATTTTAAAACTCTTATCTTCAAGATAAAGTTCTCCGGCACCATTCCCTCCGACTAATATGGAACATGTAACAGGTATGTCTGTAAGGAAATTACTCCATGAGACACCATAATTATCACTAATCCACATAGTATCTCCTATACACCCATAAATTTTCCCAGGGATAGGATCACCGATAAGGCGTAAAGTATTAATGGGCGAATGATAATGGCAAGACAAGTGCTTGCCATTATCATATGAATGAAATAATCCCCAGTTTATTTGACCGATAGTGTCAGTGAAAAACAACGAATTCGTGATATAAATTTCACCAGAAGCAGCCCCTCTAAAAATTTGGGCGAAGGATCTTTGGTTCAAACCAATAATAAGAATTAATAAACAAATAATAAGTTTTTTCATAGCCTTTGATTCTCAAGTTTTTAACTAGTGATTTGAAACAAGCAAACTTTAAAATATAAAGTTACAAGATTTTTTTTATTACTCAAAATATCTATGTCAGTTAGATTGAGAATAATTTATTAATATGCTAGTATCACATATATTTTCATGCGAGTGAATAGAACAAAGGTTTCATTAAAAAATAGTTGATTCTTAATCTTGTACATTTGTTGTGAATTTTATTGCTTTTGCTCTTTATCGGCAGTATAACGAAAGTTTTGCAATATTCAAGAGATCAAAGAGCATAGATTATTAACAATCAAAATTTTTACAATGATTAAGAGACTGTTTAAAATTCATTTAGAAATTCGATTAACCATAAGCCGAATCATGGATAACTGGATAAATGCCAAACCAGATTCGGGTAACCTTTCATAATCTTTGGACATTCTTCGATGAAAAGAAAGCCAGGCAAAAGTTCGTTCTACAATCCATCGTTTGGGCAAGACTTTAAACGTATGTTCCTCATTTCTTTTCACAATTTCCAAGTTCCATTGAAATTGAATCCGCACCCATTCGATCAATTCACCCATATAACCTCCGTCGGCAAAGATTTTCACAATTCCAGAGAGATACTTATCCTTCAAAGACCTCATCACTTGTCTTGCTCCAACACTATCATGAATATTGGCAGCATGAATAACGATAATCATAACCAAGCCCAAAGTATCCACAACAATGTGGCGTTTTCTTCCTTTGATCTTTTTACCTCCATCATATCCAATGTCACCTTCGCAAAGATTACAGGCCCTAGCACTCTGGCTGTCTACAATGCCAACCGATGGCGCAGGTTTTTTCCCAATGGAAGTTCGGATTCTTTCAACAAGAATGTCATGCGTTTCTTCGATCAAACCATCTCTCTTCCACTTGCGGAAATAGTAATAAACAGATTCCCATGGGGCATAATCTTTGGGAAGCATTCGCCATTGTGTTCCGCTTTTTGTAATGTAAAGCAACGCGTTCATGATTTCATGAAGAGAGTATTTTCTCTTTCTCTGATTGGGATCAACAATTTTTTCAATAAATTGCCACTGGCTTTCGGTCAAATCGGTTGGATAGGTTTTCATGATTGTTTGTTTTTTAGATCATTACAAACAGATGAAAACTTTCCATCGGTTTACGAAGGCCTTTTTACTTTTTATTCACATTCGATTGTTAATCAGAAAGATAAGACATTAATACCTAATTTTTAAACAGACTCTTAGAATCAACTAAATAATTACTGAAATATTCGTTAATATATATATATTAAATTTATTTTTTTTATAATCAATTCTTTACAATTACCATTTTCTTTGAATCAATTAATTTATCATTAACGTAAAATGAATATGAATAAACGCCTGAAGTCAACTCCTTGGTGTTTATTTTGACTGAATGAGTTCCCGAATCATTAGTGCCAGTATTAAATGTTTTAATTGCCTCTCCTAAAATATCAGTTATTGATATTTTAATATTACATGAATATGGCACATAATACGAGATTTCCGTGAAATCAAAAGCAGGATTCGGATAATTCTGAAATAGGAAGAATTGTTCTACTTTATTGGCAATCTCTATATTGTTACTGCTTGTTATATTTTTATTATGCTTGAAAAGTAATTTTATAAGAGTGTCAAACTGAGTACGAAATTGGATAGGTGAGATTAATTTATAAGTAGGGAAATTACCCACATAATCCTGATTAAATGCCGAACTATCGTTCTTAAGTTTAAAATATGTTGAGCTCAAATCTATAATGGAGAAAACTGAATCGGCAAGATTGTCCGGTTTCATAATTGAACTTTCGTAAGTACTAATGGCAGATGTATAGTTTTTGGCTTCCACATTGCATTTATTTATCAAGTGATTGGCAAAACTTCTGAGTTGGGGGCGATCATTAAATTTAGGATTGATTGTTAGAAATTTAATCAGTTCATTAAAATTATTGGTAGTTAATCTTTCTAATCCAAATAAAGGCTTAGCGGCATCAATAATACTGACTGGGTCTGAAGCTTCATTAATTACATTTAAAAACAAATTTTTAGCTTCCTTTGTTTTTTTAGCATAACATAACTCATAACCATTATTGATCATATCAACTAGAATTTTAGAGGATGTGCAGGTGGCTTTGGGACACCACGTAGGAGTCCAATCATAAAAACCCGAAGGCTCTAAAGTAAAGCTGGAGGGGAAACAATTGCATTCTACATTTAATTTAGTAGGTGGTAATAAGGGATCCATGTCAACTATTAAGGGATTGTTTGGCCAATTATCGTTTTTAAACTGATTAAAATGTATAAGGTATGGGAAACTATAGCCCTCTGTATACACTTGAGCGTCAAAATTATCAGTGATTTGTTGTGTGCCGGCTACATTATTAGCAGACTCAATTCCAGAAACATTTAGTGCTGAGTAATCTAATCCCGTTAAACCATAATCACAATTGAAAATATGGTTATTTAGAACTTGGATCCATGAAAAATAGCATAAAATCCCAAAACTGTACTCTTGAGGATCGCCTATTCTTTGGATAGTGTTATTTTCAACTAAGCCAATATAATCACCACTTCCACCGCTATTTATTAAATCAATTCCGGTGGTATTTGTATAATTAATAGTATTATTGTAAATAACAATATTTCGATAGCCAATTATTCTAATTACGGAATTCGAGAAGGGGTAAGAGTGATTATTAATGATATTACACCCAGATATATAAGAATGATAAATGTTATTCGTATAATTTTCGAGAAGGAATGTGGCGTTTTCTTGCTGGGTTTGTGAGTTTGATTCAAAGTCGAAGTTTGTACTTGAAAAATTTAAATGGGAGTAAGATAAAGAGCAGTTGCTGAAAGAAATCGACCCAAGAGAGCCAAAAATATCACAATTGTTGAACGAACAATCATTGAACTCAATATTTGCAGGAGAATTATTAAATTCTATGCCACTCCAAGAAGTTCCAGTTAAGGAAGTAAGCGTTACTTGGTTCAAAGGATTATTCGAATAAGGCGGAAGTGGAGAAGAAGTCCCCCACAAGTCCCCCTCTATGTAAATAAGATTACTCTCGTCTTTACCATATATTCGAGCACCATCACCAATAATTAATTTACCACCAGATTCAACAATTAATTGTCCTCCTTGTTCAAAATATAATGTGCAATTAGGTGGAATAATTAAACTCCCTCCATTTTTAATTTTAATCTTGTCTGATATACTTGTCGGGCAATTCAATACAACTTGGTGAGTTAGCTGGTATCCCTCACTAAAAAGATCTAAAGCTGGATCCCCCATTAAATTTTCTTGAAAAAGGCTTTGCTGGGTACCTGTTTGACTTAGTTTTGCTCCCCAAAGGGCTTTCCCAGCAACATGCTCCTGATCATGTAAAATATAAAATGCAAACCACTCATTTGTAAAAATTGGAGAAAATGGCATAGCGGGATTAGTCGGGTCTGGATCTAATAAAGCTGGATTAACAGGGAATGGGGAATAATTTGACCAGCCCACATAACCAATAAATCCCTTATCGGCCATTTTTGTTAATTCCTCGGAAAGACAACCCACTATGTTTGAGCCGGCCGGCCTTATATAGTATCCAGAATAACAATTATTTACATATGCAAAAGAAGTTAAACCAGTATTCGTTAAGTTATTATTTAAATAGTCTAATGTTAGATCACCAGAAGAAGCAACCTGATATTGACTCCACAAATCCTTATCTCCATGACCGTAATGATATATTAAACCACACCCATTATTAATATTATCTGTTATTGATACTTTCCATTGTGGCAGATCATTTTCATCAGGTCTTACGGTATTTACATTATATAAAGATGATTGACCACTTAGGAGGTTTGTGAAGTATGGAACATATTTATCATCAAAGTATAAATTACCATTCGGATCTAATGGACATTCACTCCGAACTAATAGATTATTTTGTTTTTTCGTAAAAGTTGCTTCAGTTTCATAGTATATTGTCTTATCAACTATATTTGAAAGTTCATCATGAGAATTGACGGAAAATCTACCAATAGCTAAATCTCCCCAAAAATCGAAATCCCCTAAAGGATCCTTTGTAACACAAGAAAAATAGTAGTCATTAAAACAATGGGATTTATTTCTTATAGGAGGATTCGTGCTTAATTGATAAAGGCCTGGATACAATGACTGAGATGAGGGCATTCCAGATGGATCAGTATAATCATAATCTAGAGTTGAATTATGATTGAAAAAAGAATAGCCGACCAATAAAACATACCCTAATTTTCCATCATACATGTGGTTCGCATGACTGCCATCATAAACTCTTTTAATGCACTCTCTAATTTGTTCTTCTGTTGGGAAACTATTATAATCATCATCTGGATCAACAGGATGTGTATAAGTCCTAAAATTTGCGTTAAGAATATCATGAACATCAAGTATAGCGACATCAAACCCATTAGTTTCTGCCCTATAATTCGCTATACTCAAGAGTGCGGCGTCTTGATTATTGAGTATTTCGGTCCATGCTGGGCCAATTATTTCGGATGATGTTGGGCCAGTTATTTCGGTCCATGCTGGGCCACTAAATTAAGGAGAAGTAAGGTCAAGGAATTGGATAAAATTGGGTTATAAGACCTGACATT
>Ga0316229_1003398_pt1 | contig 12537 bp, 10 predicted proteins | sample TBH18023metaG_FD_206011 | JGI IMG/M metagenome (GOLD analysis project Ga0316229, IMG submission 206011) | Freshwater microbial communities from Trout Bog Lake, Wisconsin, USA - TBH18023 | ecosystem: Environmental > Aquatic > Freshwater > Lake > Hypolimnion/Profundal zone | place: USA: Wisconsin...
TTTTTACTTTATCGACAGCCTGAGCAGGTACTTAATAGTACCTGCTTTATCATTTGCAAAACCTGTTACCCCGGCACTAAGCTAAATATATTTGCTGCCTTCACGCACACTAAGTGAATGCAAACTACTGCTTTCAATGAATGCCTTTACCCATGCCTTGTCGGTTTTTGAGTATTCCCTTAGAGCCCACCCTATAGCCTTATTAACAAAAAACTCTCGGGTAGTGCTGTTTTTGCGTATGATCCTGCTAAGCAACTCTGTATCAGTCTTTTCTTTATATTTTAGCTGAAATAAAATAGCAACTCGTACCAGCCAAATATTGTTGGATTCCGACCATCTTACAATATGACTGACAATCAGTTCCGGATATAGCGAGCACAGTACCCCTGCTATGGTCGCAAGACCATCCACCGTGTCCCACCATGATTTATTGATAATCAACACTTCTATTTTCTCGATATCATCTCGAATCAGGCACTTTTTCAGTGCTAACAAATAATCAACACCAAGATGCTGAAATTCACGTTCAGGTAAATCCCATACCCGAACAACAAACTTCCAGTCAATGACTGCTGCTCGTCTGGCTTGGCTGAAAAAATCGTGTTGAAGAGCTGCTCTTTCCGGTTTCGGTATCCCTAAAAACGGAAATTTATCTTTCATATAAGCAACCATGTATCTGGCCCGTTCCTGGTTTCTATTTTTATAGAATGCTTCAACTACCTTATCAGGCATATCATTCACCTTTCGCGAAACCATTCTGACGCTGCTCTGCAGAATTATTCTTGATAGCGCAATTAGCCTTAATAGTCTACATATAGAAACAAAATCGCAGCAACATTTTACCATTATACCCGCCTTGTTGCCAACGAAATTCACATGATTGGCCTAATCTGCCGTTATGATTGCTATTATAATCAGACGCTGACTCGCGCTTTCCTCCATCGGTTTGCATACCGAGCCTGCGGGCTGGTCAAAATAAACCCAATCCGCATGCCAAAATATGACACACGAGCGCCCCTGCGGCAGCAGGCCAAACACTTGTACAAGGAGAATCCACCCTGTCTGGCAAAGTACTCTTAGTAACACGTCATTAGCTGCGAGGTGTCCTAGCATGAATGAACAACCGAAAAACCTGAACATCAGGCCCCGAATCCTCTATCAAGTAGCCAAAGCCGCGTGGGACGGCAAGCTATTCGAACGGCGGGAAGAGATTTGCCGTCTTGTCCACGAAGAATTCCAGGACAATGTTACCCGCCACCAGGTAGCCAACCAGATCCGCATCGCCATGGGCCTCGAACCGCACGACGGTGATACAGTCATCGGCGAACACGACCAGGAAGCTCTGATGGGCATGGGTAGTGCACCGGTGATGGTTGCCGACGCAGGTGCCTGCGGACAGTGCGCAGTGGGAGACCGGGCCTGCGAACAAGTCTGCCCGGTGGCGGCCATCAGCCACGATGAACTGGGCAAAGTCCGGATCGATCACACCACCTGTCTCGGCGACGGTCATTGTGTCCAGGCCTGCTCCTTCGGAGCCCTGGCCGACAAATCCACTTTTGTTCCCCTCATCGACCTGCTCAGGCAGCGCACTCATCCGGTATATGCCTCGATAGCGCCGGCCTTCGCCGGCCAATTCGGTCCTGACGTCACTGCCGGCAAGCTGCGTTCGGCACTACTCAAGCTGGGCTTTGAAGAAATGGTGGAAACAGCCCTGTACGCTGACCTCATTACCATCAAAGAAGCCTTCGAATTTGACCATTATGTCAAGACCGAAACCGACTTTCTCATCACAAGTTGCTGTTGTCCAGTCTGGATCAAACTTATCGAGAACAAGTTTCCCCAGCTTCTTGACCATATTTCGCCGACCGTGTCTCCGATGGTAGCCTCCGCCCGGGTTATCAAAACCCTTCATCCTGAAGCCAAAGTCGTATTTATCGGCCCGTGCGTCGCCAAGAAGTCGGAAGCGCAGTTGCCTGAACTAAAGGGCGCCGTGGATTTCGTCCTCACATTCCAGGAGCTGGCGACCATCTTTGAGGCAACTGAAATTGATCCTGCCGGGCAGCCTGACGAAGAAAACAGCCAGGCTTCCTGGGGCGGTCGGGTGTACGGGCGTTCCGGCGGAGTCAGCGTTGCGGTGGAGACCACGCTGGAAAAGCTGGTGCCGGTTCGGGCTCAAAGTTTCGTGGCATTAAAAATCGACGGCATCCCTGATTGCCAAAAAGCCCTGGAGGCGATCCACCGCGGCGAGACAAGCGCCAACTTTATCGAGGGGATGGCCTGCAAGGGCGGCTGCGTCGGTGGCCCGGGCCGAATTCTGTCGCCGCAGGAAGGCACCGAACATATCAATGCCTACGGTAATGCCGCCGCCAGCCAGACCGCGGTGGAAAATCCCCATGTTTATTCTCTGCTGGCGCGATTAGGCCACGAGGCTGGACTTCCTGCCATGACCGGGGAAGGTCCGATAGCCGTTCTACTGGCCCGCAAGCTCAAGTGAGAATACTCCGAAAATTTTAACTGAATGAGATTGCGGGTTACGGGAAAATACGGTAAAATAAGTTTGATTGTATACTGTATTCTTGTATTAACGTATTTTGTATTATAAGGAGGGCTCGCTGTGTCAACCAAAAATCCGTTAAAAATCTGTGAAACTGTCCTGCGCGATGGTCATCAATCCTTGGCCGCTACCCGCATGCGCACATCGGACATGCTGCCGGTACTGGAGCAGCTTGACGATGTAGGTTACTGGGCATTAGAAGGCTGGGGCGGTGCCACGTTCGACAGCTGCCTGCGTTATTTGAATGAAGACCCCTGGGAGCGGCTGCGCACCCTCAAAAAACACATCAAAAAAACCCCGATCATGATGCTGACCAGAGGCCAAAACGTTCTTGGCTACAATCACTACGCCGACGACGTGGTGGCGGAATTCATCAAGCGGGCCGTCGATAACGGTGTCGGCGTCGTGCGGATGTTCGATGCCCTAAACGATCTGCGCAACATCGAATCCTCGATGCGGGCCGCCAAAGAATCTGGTGCCCATGTCCAAGGCTCCTTTGTTTACACCATCAGCCCCTATCATAATATCGATCTGTTCCTGAAACTAGCTCGAGAGCTGGTTCAACTGGGCGCCGACTCGATCTGCGTCAAGGACATGGGCGGCCTGCTCGCCCCCTATATCGCCTATGACCTGGTCAAGGCCCTCAAAGCCGAAATCAAGCTGCCTATCCACATTCACACCCACTACACCGCCGGCATGGCCTCTATGACCTACCTAAAGGCCATGGAAGCAGGAGCGGACATCGTGGACTGCGCCCTTTCCCCCTTCGCCCTCGGCACTTCCCAACCGGCCACTGAGGCACTTGTGGCAGCGTTGGAAGGCCATGAACGCGATACCGGCATCAAGAAAGAAACCCTCTACCCCATCGCCGATTATTTCCGCGGCGTCAAGAAGAACCTGGCGGAGACATTCAAACTCAACACCGCCATCGACATCGACACCAAGGTGCTGACCTTCCAGCTGCCTGGCGGTATGCTGTCCAACATGCTCAACCAGATGAAGGAACAGGGTATGGCTGACAAGTACCCGCAGGTCATCGAAGAAATGCCTAAAGTCCGGGCCGAACTCGGCTGGCCGCCGCTGGTAACCCCGACCAGCCAAATCGTCGGTTCAACGTCAGCCTTCAACGTAATGCTCGGCCGCTATCAAGTCATTCCCAAGGAAGTCAAAGACATTGTCCGTGGCAAGTACGGCCGTACTCCGGCTCCGATTTCGGAAGAATTCCGGAAGATGATCCTCGGCGACGAACAACCTATCACCCACCGCCCCGCCGACGACATCCCGCCACAAATGGCTTTACTGAAAGAAGAACTGGCAGCCAAAGGCTATCCCAAGGCCCCGGTGGAAGACGTGTTGTCCTATGCCCTCTTCCCTGATGTCGCCCTAAAATACTTTGAATCCAACCGCAAATAGCATCCCTGCTGATACAGCCAAAAGCCCCCGGCAAAATGCCGGGGGCTTCTTTCATTTATAAAAACAGGACTTGCCTACAAACTCGCGCAAAATCGAATTAGGAGGAATGTCTTCATCGGCAATCGGCAGAAAATAATGCAAGAAATTCAACAGCCGGCAGGCTTCAGCGTACTGGGGGCTTTCCTTGCTGACCTGTTCCAACAGCGGTTGGGCGCAGTTTTTCAAAACTCCCAGTTCATAGATCAGCGCCGAATTGAACATCACATCGGCGTCTTCCTGGAAGGGAAAGATATTGCGTTCCTCACCGCGGCGCACCGCAGGCCACATCTGCAAGGTTTGCAGCGCATCATGAGCCCGAAACTGGCTATCCCTGACTATCCGTCTGATGAGCCTGGTGTCGGTGGTCGGGATGCGGTTGTGATGGTCAATGGAAAGCTGGGTAAGGGCACTGACATAAATTTTAACCTTGTGATCCCGCGGCACCGACCTGGTCAACCGTTCGTTCAGGCCGTGAATGCCCTCGACGATCAGTGGCTGATCCGGTTCGAGCTGGATGCGATGCCCACGGAATTCCCGCTGCCCGCTCATAAAATTGTAGGTCGGAATCTTCACCTTCTCGCCTTTTAACAGCCGCAGCAAGTGCTCATTGAACAAATCCAGATCAATGGCTTCGATAGCCTCAAAATCGTAGTCGCCGTTCTCATCCCGGGGGGTATGGAAGCGATCAACAAAATAGTCGTCCAGCGAAATCGGAACCGGACGCACGCCATTGACCCTGAGCTGCACACTGAGGCGCTGGGCGAAAGTCGTCTTGCCTGACGATGACGGCCCGGCGATCAAAATGACCCGGACCTCCTTACGGTGTTCGAAAATGAAATCAGCGATCTGAGCCAATTTTTTCTCATGAAGCGCTTCAGCAACCCTAATAATCTCGGCTATCGTGTTACTTTTCACATATTCATTCAGCGTACTGACATAGCCGCAACGCAGTATTTTGCCCCACTGCTCGGCTTCGAGAAAGATTTTAGCCAGTTTGGGCTGTTCGGCGAATTCCGGCAGCACATCCGGTTGTTCCTTTTCAGGAGACCGCAAAATAAAGCCAGGAGGATAAAATTTCAGTTCAAAAACTTTAAGGTAGCCGGTACGAGGCACCATCGTGCCGTAAAAATAGTCGTAGATAGCGCCGCAATAATACAAGCTGACCTGTTCCAGCTTCAGTTGCTTCAAAAGCTTGACCTTTACAGTCTGGCCGGCGGCGGCGAAAAGTGCTATTGCCTGGGCTTTAGGCATTTTCTTGCGGATAAAGGGCCGGTCTTCCTCGATAATCCGGCGCATCCGCTCCTGAAGATCGCGCACATCCTCTTCCGTCAGGTCCCGGCTCAAATGCAGTTCACAGTACAGCCCCTTGGAGAGCGAATGCTCCACCGTCGCTTCAGCACCAGGGAATAATTCGTGGGCGGCGGTGACCATCACAAACACCAGACTGCGCTGGTAGACCATCATCCCTTCGGCAGTGCGCAAATCAAAAAATTCCAGAGCGCAGTCAGCTGCGAGCTGGACCTGCAGATCCTTGACGTCGTGATTCACTTTGGCGGCAACTATCGGAGTAGAATAATCATCAGCCACATCCCTGCTGATGGTAAGCAAGTCAGTGCAGCGTTCATACTCTCGACTCTGACCGTTAACAAAACGAACGGTTATTTTGTCGGCCATTCAAAGACGCCTCCAGCTATAAAATATCAAGTGCGGCTCTCATTACACCATTGTATACATTCTGCCGCCAATTATCCTATGAAGTAGCAATATAAAATGATAATACCCACCAAGATCAATAATTCGCCAAGCTGTCACCCGGTCCAACTGGAACCCCGGGCTACAAAAACAGCAAGGCAATGACCCTATAGGCAATGGCACTGACCAGGGCGGTGCTCGGAATGGTCAATACCCAGGCAACGAGCATCTGCTGGGCCACTCCCCAGCGTACCGCACTAATCCGTTTCGCGGTACCCACTCCCATGATTGAACCTGAAACCACATGGGTGGTGCTTACCGGCAGATGCATCAAAGTAGCTCCAAAAATAACAATCGAGGAATTTAGGTCGGCGGCAAATCCGCTGACCGGTTCCAGCTTGAAGATTTTGCCGCCCATTGTCCGAATAATCCGCCAGCCTCCGGCGGCTGTACCAAGACCCATGGAAATCGCGGCAGCCAGTTTGACCCAGGTGGGCACCTCCAGCGTGGGCAGATATCCGGCGCTCACCAGAGCCAGAGTTATAATGCCCATGGCTTTCTGAGCGTCATTCGAACCATGGGAAAAAGACATCATCGCTGCAGAGAGAATCTGCAGGCGACGAAATTTACTGTTGACCTTGGATGGCGACATCTTGCTGACAACCCAGAACAGGGCGGTCATAACCAGCACACCCATTACAATGGCGATAAGCGGCGAAAAAATCAGCGAGCCAACAATTTTCAAGATACCTGCCGGATTAAGGCCTTCACTGCCTTTGGCAACAAGTACCGCGCCAACAAGTCCACCCACCAGGGCATGGGACGAACTGCTGGGAATGCCGAACCACCATGTAGCAAGATTCCAGGCTATCGCGCCAATCATCGCCGCGATAATAGTAGCCTCATTGACCATCTGGGCCGACTTTACGATCTCACCGCCGATGGTTTGGGCGACTCCGGTACTGTACATCGCTCCGACAAAGTTGAGCACGGCCGCCAGCCACACCGCAGCCCGCGGCGTCAGCGCCCGGGTGGATACCGACGTGGCAATGGCGTTGGCGGTGTCATGGAAGCCATTGATATAGTCGAAAGCCAAGGCCAGCACCACAACTCCGATAATGAGAACATCAAGCATATTTCATTACCACGCCTCGCAGCAGATCCGCAATTTTTTCGCAATGGTCCAGCGACTCCTCAAGATGCTCCAGGACTTCCTTCCATTTAATGATTTGCACCGGATCAGGGCAAGTGTTGAAAAGATGGGCAATTTCCTGGCGGTATATCCGGTCACCTTCATCTTCCAACACCACAATCTTGCGGGTATGATCAAGAATCTTATCGCGGTTGCCTTTGATGTTTTTCAGCAAATCAAACCCTTTGACAAGCTCGTCGGTACAGTCAGCCAGCAGACGGGCCATTTCAGCCGCGCCTGGTGACGGCTTGCCTGTCCGGTAGAGTACGATTCTCTCTATTGTTCCCTGCAGAAAGTCGACAACATCATCCAGCATCGTTGCCAGCAGATAGATATCCTCCCTGTCAAGCGGCGTAATAAACGTCTGATTCAACAGATCAACAATCGCGTCATTGGTCTCATCCGCTTCGTGTTCCACATCAAGAATGCACTGCATTTTTTGTTCGATATCGGTGTAATCGCGCATAACATCCCGCAGTATATAAGCCCCTTGACGAACTAAACGGGTACTGGCGGAAAACAATTCAAAGAACTTGTTCTCACGCGGTTTAAAAAGAAACATTACCACGCCTCCGTTGACTTAGTATTATGCTGTCCCAATATATAAGTATATCCTGAAATCCCCGCGGACACAATGAAAAACATCTATAAATGCCGTTATATCAATCCTCCCCGCCTGCCCTGTTTCGCCACTGAAAGAAGGTTACGGATGCCGCGAGTCTAATATCTGTGCAGCTAGAGTTTTTTACTGCAGGTCAATTTCGACTAAGAGACCGGTATAAACCATAGACCAAGCGTAATTTTTATGGTAGTCTGTTTATTATAAATACACCTGTTTTTACAGATTCAGATTCAAGAATCGGAAGGAGAGCTTTATGGCAACATTAGCTGAAGAGTTAGTCAAATCGCTGCATGCGTTAGGTGTAAGGCACGTGTTTGGAATTCCCGGCGGCCCGTCGATCCCTTATATGGAGGCAATGCGGCAGCACGGCATAGAATTTGTCCTGGTATCCAATGAGCAAAGCGCCGGGATGATGGCCGATGTTTTTGGCCGACTGACCGGTATCCCCGGGGTGTGTCACGCAACCTTCGGGCCAGGTGCGACCAACCTGGCAACAGGAATTGGCGGAGCTCTTTTGGACAGATCCCCGCTGATCGCCTTTACCACCGAAGTAAAAGAAGCTGATATCGCCAGAAAGACCCAGATGAATATCGATCATCAGGCTCTTTATCAACCGATAACCAAGTGGACCACGAGGTTGTCCGGGAGCAATTTCAAGGAAACCATCAGCAAAGCCTTCAAAATAGCCACATCCGAAATGCCAGGACCTGTACATATCGGTTTACCTTCCAATATTGACGGGGATCTTGTCGACGCCGCCGATGTAGTCGACACCTTTGAGCGAGGGTCGATACCTCTGCCTGATCCTTGCGTTTTGGAAGCAGCGGCAAAGATGATCAAAAAGGCGAAGAAACCGATACTGGCCATCGGTCTCACCGCAGCGCGCCTTGGACTGTATCATTCAATCCGGGAATTTGTCAACAAAAACAATATCCCTGTTCTGTTGACTCCCATGGCGAAAGGAATGATCCCGGCAACCCATCCCTGCTATGCGGGAGTCATCTTTCATGCCCAAAGTGATCTTGTCGCACCGGTATACAGGGATGCTGATTTGGTCGTTGGAATCGGCTATGATTCGATCGAGTTCAACTACGAATCCTGGATGCCGAATGTCCCCTTAATCCATATTGATACCGAGCCGGTAGACATCCCATCGCAGTACGATGTTGCCTGCGAAGTAATCGGCGACTTGGGAGCAGCCTTGTCTTATCTCAACTCATTGACATTACCGGCGTACAACTGGGATCTGAACCATATAAAAGCTAATAAAGCCAAATTGCTGCAGTCCCTTATGCCGCGCACCGCCGCCTTCAACCCGTCCGATCTGATCGCCGTTTTGCAGCAAGTAATGCCCAAAGACGGCATCATCACTGCCGATGTGGGTGCCCATCTTCATTTACTGGGACAATTGTGGCAGACCGATGAGCCCAATCGTTTCATCATGACCAATGGGTGGTCAACCATGGGCTTTGGAATCCCCTCCGCCATCGGCGCCAAACTGTGCAAACCGAACAGCACCGTGGTGGGGATAACCGGCGACGGCGGGTTTTTGATGAACTGCGGCGAACTCCTTACAGCGCGCAGGCTGGGAATCAATGTCGTCATTATCGTACTGTGCGACCGGAATCTGAGTTTGATCGAGGTTAAACAGGATTGGAAAAATGTTGCCCAGTACGGCACAGCCTTGTATGAGGGTGAATATTTCGACGCCGATAAATTCCTTGGCGTACCGATTTTGAAGGCCCGGGACGAAGGAGAAATGAGGGCCTCATTACTAAAAGCATTCTCTGCCTCCGGACCGGTAATCATTGAAGCTTATGTCGACGGGTCGGTATACAAAAATCTGATTACAAGGAGCTATAAATAAGATGAAAACCAAAAGAATCATTTTATGTGGAGCGGGAAATGTGGGTATATCGTTCCTGAAGCTAGTGGCTGAAAGGGCTGAAGCCATCCGAATAAAACACAGCCTGAATATTGAAGTTGGCGGTATAGTGGACATCGGCGGTGCAGTAATTGCCAAAGAGGGTGCATTGCCGTTAGATGATCTTTTGGCTTTCATCCAACAAGGCGGCCGTCCTGAAAGTTTCCCTGTCTATGGACAAAAAGGATTAACCGGAATAGAGGCCATCAACAGCAACCACTTCGATATTTTGATCGAAACAACCCCCACCAACCTGAAGAACGGCGAGCCAGGCAACAGCTTCATCACCGCCGCCATCGAAAAAGGGATGGATATCGTTTCAGCCAACAAAGGACCTTTTGTATTGTTTTATGATCAGTTACATAAACTAGCCGCCGCCAACAACAGCCGGTTATTTATCAGTGCGGCGGTCGGGGCGGCACTACCCACCCTGGATGTAGGAAAATTCAGTACAGTTGGTGCCAGTATCACCGGCATTGAAGGCATTTTGAACGGGACGACAAACTTCATCTTAACGAAAATGTATCTGGAGAAAAGCTCGTATTCCGATGCCCTGAAAGAAGCCCAGACTATGGGGATTGCTGAGACCGACCCCACCTTGGATGTTGCCGGCTATGATTCCAGGAATAAAATTGTCTTGATTGCCAACACCCTCTTGAATACAAACTTCGGGATCAATGATGTTCCGGTGAAAGGGATTACCGATGTAACTTATGACGATATTGACAGGGCAGTAAAGCAAGGCAAAGTGCTGAAATTAATTGCCGCCGCACAGATTGAGGACGGCAAGGTTTCCTTATCAGTAAGCCCCAAGGCCATTGATCAAAACCATCCCCTGGCGGCGATCAATTTTTCGGAAAAAGGCATTACCTATACAACCGACACCATGGGACAGATTACCGTGTTGGGCGGCAAAAGCTCTCCCCTTGGCGCCGCTGCAGCATTGCTGAAAGATGTTATCCACACCCATATGTTTTCTTCATGATTTGCCGGACATGAATCCTCGCAAGCAAATAAGGGAGAGAGTGAACCCCTGGTTCACTCTCTCCCTTTGCCATCTCCCTACCGATGCATCAACATGCGTATAAACCGGTACGCCACAAGCGAAATTGGGGCTCGCCGGACGGCAACGCGCATCCCCAGGAAAAATATCGCCACAGCCCCAATAACATGCAGCAGCCAAAAACCAGTGCGGGGGAACTCCAGCGTCGTATCATCAATCCAGTTCTCATGATATTGGCCCATTGTATCCCATCCTCCTTTTTCGCTAGTATCCCCCAAATATATCAAAGTGTTAATTGGATAGTTTTGGTTATTGCAATAGTCCAATAAAAAAGCCGGAAGCTTGAGCTTCCGGCTTTTTCATTATTGATCGACAGCGGCAATCGCCGCAGCCATTTTACCCGGGATCTTTCGAATTTTGGCGACAGGAACGGCGCAAACCGCCACCCGCACCCCTTTTGCCAGCGGCACGGCAAAAATATTGTCCTCATGCAGCTTGTTGCAGACAGCGTCGGGATTCTTCGCCGGCATCGACAGGAAAAACCCGGCGATAAAGGGCAGCATATTTAGGTTGGCCGTCTTGGCCTCAGCGGTGAAGACCGCGGCGCGCTCCTGGATCAACTTGTAGTATTTGTCCCGTTCCTGCACTAGCTCAGCATAAAGGTTTTTATCTTTGGCCATGTTGGCCAACATCCGTTGGGCGCCCCGATTGATATTGGACCAGGTGGCCCGGTTGAGATACTGGTTGATATTTACGAATTCAGTCATTACATCCTGATTAGAAGATATGCCGATCATCGCGCCGGTACGCTGCCCATAAACGGTGTAGGCTTTGGACATCGAATAGCCGACAACAACCAGGATATTTTCAGGCAGTCCGCCCATTTTACCAAGGAACGAGCGACTCGCGTTTTTCTCGCCGGCGTAGTCGATATAGGCGATATCCACGAACAGGGTAATCTTCTTATCAGGGTTCTTGGCGCTGGTCTTCAGTGCCGCCAGCACCTGGTCCCACTCGTTGTTATCCAGGCTGTAGCCGGTAGGATTGTGGGCCGGAGTATTGAGCAGAATGACCAGACTGTTTTGTTTGGCCAGCAATTCATTGACCTTGGTTTCGAAAGACTGTACGTTAAATTTTTTCTTTTCATCAAAAAGAGTATAGGTGTCCAGTTTGCGCATCAGGGCGTCGGCCAGCACCCGGTAGGGGCCCCAGAACCAGTCGGAAGTCAGCACCGTGTCGCCAAACTCAGAATAATTATAGATGGTATGATGAATGGCTCCCGAACCGCCGGATGTAGCAATAGCCTTAATATAAGCGTCGGGTTTGTTGTTGGCGAAGGCTTCGCCGATAACCGCATCCAGATAATCAGGCAACCCTTCGATCGGGGCATAAGCGCAGATTTCGTTCATCGGCAGAGCGCGAAAGGCTTTTTCCACCGTAGAAAGACACACCAGTGTCTCGTTTTCATCCAATAAAACCCCGATGGTGGCATCCACGACATTTTCCTTGCCGACCTTCGCCTTGGCTGCGTTGGCGGCGGCGACGGCACCGAAAATTTTGTCGGTGGCAAACTTGCCACGGGAATGAGACGCTGCCATACTGTAGGACATATTTGTTTCCTCCTTAATCATTCTTGCAAGAGATACAAAGCTAGCTTATCATATTTTTGGCATTTTAGGCCAATTTTCCTGCTTATGAGCACATTGTATACAGGGATTCTTGCCCAGAGTCCCGTGCCCGAAGAGGGCGAAGGCCGCCCAGCCTCATCTTACGGATACATCTTATGCAGCATCCGCGGAAAAGGAATGGTTTCGCGGATATGCTCCAAGCCGCACAGCCAGGCAACGGTGCGTTCGATGCCCAGCCCAAAACCGGAATGGGGCACCGTTCCGTAGCGCCTCAGATCAAGGTACCATTCAAAGGCTTCCTGGGGCAAGTTGTGTTCGGCGATGCGCTGCTCCAGCAGCTTCAAATCGTCGATACGCTGTCCACCGCCGATAATTTCGCCATAACCCTCTGGTGCCAAAAGATCAGCTCCCAGCACCACCTTCGGATCGTTCGGGTCGGGTTTCATATAAAAAGCCTTGATCTCGGTTGG
>Ga0316229_1003411_pt1 | contig 12504 bp, 15 predicted proteins | sample TBH18023metaG_FD_206011 | JGI IMG/M metagenome (GOLD analysis project Ga0316229, IMG submission 206011) | Freshwater microbial communities from Trout Bog Lake, Wisconsin, USA - TBH18023 | ecosystem: Environmental > Aquatic > Freshwater > Lake > Hypolimnion/Profundal zone | place: USA: Wisconsin...
CCGTGATAGCTGTCACTGGCATAGGCATCAATTCCTGTTTCAGTTTTAAGTTGATCTGCTACATATTCTGTGTTGAGATATTCTTCATCGCTACCGTAGCTGATATAAGGCCAATACAAGTAGTGTTCGTATTTGTTTAGAACATCACTCATATAGTTCATGTCCATGACGTCGCAGTATTTTTCCCAACTGGCACTATCATTGTCATTCCATTCATCACGCAGTTTTTCTATACCCGTCATCTCAGCTTCTGCGTAGACGTCACTGACTTTACCTTCTTCTGCATTGTCAAATTCTAATCGCTGTTGGCGATCAGTGTAGTCTTTTTCTTCAAGGTATTCACGGATGAATTCTTTCAAATCAGTCTGCGCTTCATCAGTCCTAAAGTAATCATCAAACTCAGCATCCTGCCACTGCATGAAATCATCATAGAGATTATTACGTAAAGTATTGATAGTGCGGTCACCGTTGGGATCATCACCGCCACGGAAGAAATCTAAGATACCTTCTATATCAGAAACACGTTCATCATAGCCCATGTCAGGTTCGGCTTCACCTTCACCATAGTCACGCACATTATGGATACAGGCTTCTAGTTCAAAGCCCATCTTCATGCCCGTGACTAGTGGACTATTTAAGAAGTCTTGGAACGCTTTAGGTGTCATTTCCGCTTCATCTAAGATAGCTTCTAGTAGGTTAATTTTGAACTGTTTAAATCGCATATCTTGTATTTATTTTGTCTATTTTGCTCACTCTAGGCATCCCTCCAAGGCAGCAGCCGCCTCATAACACCAAACGGTCCCTGGGTTATGTCGTTGTTGGTTTCTTAGGGTTGAAATACTTGGCTTCCCACTTGCTGCCATTTCTCTGCATGATCACGTGTTTGCCGATCCATTCTTCTAATCCACCGTCACCATCACGACTACGTAGGAATGCCTGGCGGATATTGTAAGCTGGTATTAATTCCAGTTCACCTAGGGAGAGTATTTCACCTTCTTCTTGATAGCCATCTCTGGCCGCGTCACGTGCTTGTCTAGGACTTACTTCAACAGCTTCTTTAGCCGCGACAAACCAATCATGCACATCATAGTTCCAATTCAGATAATCAACATCATTTTCTGCGGCTTTGTCCCAGTCAATCTGGCCTTCTTCTTCGTGGCCTTCAGGATAGACATAGCCTTCTTTGCGTAGCCAATCATACCAATAGTCATCTTGATGTTCCCAATCATTGACTTGTTCCCAGACATGTTCCATGACTATCTCGCCAATCTGCATCAAGGGTTCTTTTAATTCTTCATCATCAGCAAACATTATCCATTCGTTGATATAGTATTCAGGCATTTCTTCTTTGAAGAATGGCACCAGATTACCAAAGCGGTGTTCTAGTAGATAAACGATATCCTCTACACTGCGATCTTCTTCATCCATGAACTGCTCGCTAGGGAAGTGCAGTTGATATTTCTCACCTTGGTGTTTGGGTTGTTTAGGTAGTAGGATATACATCTGCCCATCTTTGTGATAGTGATTAAAATAGTTGGTACCTTGTGTTGACGCTGTGCACCAACGTGTGCCTTGACCGTAATAGCAAGCCGCCGCCTGATCGTTAGGAACCACTATACGCACCTGATCATTTTCAAACGCAGTATAAGCATCACCTTTTTCTAGGCCTTTCTTTTCTTCTGGATCTGGATATTCATCCATGACAGCCACGAAGTCTGCTAAATCAGCATAGCGCATGATGTCGTTGCGTGGGCTTGGTATTTTCTTTTTGAGTTTAAGTGTGTGGAACTTAGCCAATGCTGGTTTGACTTTGCTTTCTAAGTCTTCGATACGAGCACCCCAACCGCCGTTGGCATACATCTTAGCTAGGAACACTGTGTATTCTTTATTCTTAGTGGGATCACAGGCTTCAATAGCCTGCATGACTGAAATCAGCGCATTGGTTTTTGTATTGGGATCTAGTTCTTTTTTACTATGTAAAAGATTATAAACTGAGGCGATCTCTGGGCTAGGATCTTTGAGAACTGTCTGCAAGATCTTATCACCAAAACGTTCAGCTGTGGCCTGTTGATTGTATTCTAATAGTAAAAATTCTTTAGCTCTCATAGTCTGAATACACTGTAAACAATAGGATAATCATGTTCACCAACTATACCATAGTTGATGGGATCTTTACCACCTTCGCGTTTTTTAAAATCACTCCATACTTGATCAAACACTGCTTCTGGATTGTCTTGATATTCTTTAGTATCTTGGCATTGATCCGTGAATCCTTCATAGTGAACAACGTAGTCACCTACAATATCCTTACCAACATCATCTGGAGTAAGTCCGTTTAAGAATTCTTCTACACGAGGATCTAAGCGGGCTTCACTTTCATCTAGGCTTAATTCTTGATCAAACTTTTGATTTTTGTTTTTGTAAAGTTTGTCTAAGTAACCTTTGTTGCGCACGATCTTAAATGCTAGATTTTCTGTTGAGAACTCACCACCAGCATCAAGTCCTGCTTGGCGTGCGGCTTTGATCTTATCTTGTAGTCTAGTGATATCTTCAACACTGCCTTCACGGATAGCACGATTGATCTGCGTCATCAAGTCACGGGCTTTAGCATTGACAGCATGATCATTGATCGAGGGTTTGCGATATTCTGGTATGCGTATCCAACGGGCATCTAACACGCTGTAGGTACCTTCTGATACATTCTCAGCACCAACATCTTCTACATATAATTCTACTTCATGTCCTTTGATAGTGATGTCATGCTCATCATTCCAGATCTTTTTCTTGGCCATGTAGAACGGTTCAGTGATATCACCATCTAATGCTGAATAATCTGTGACGATGTGTAAGTCAAAATCGCTGTATTGTGTATAATTATAGTTGACTAAGCTACCACGTAGGATAACATCAACTAGTTTAAAGTTGGGTATTTCTAAGTATTCGATAAATCGTTTGGCGATCTCTAATAGTTTATAGCGGACATCAACACGTAGCTCATCTCCATCCCACACATCTTGATTCAGTGTGTGATGATATGCTATGTTACCTTTGACTAGATCTTTGGCTCTCATATGTGTCTCATGTCTACGAATTGGCGGAACCAAGCACCTGTGCCTGGTAACACTAATGCATCTTCAGGAAGTGTTAATTTATCTTTTTCAAATGCTTCACGTGCATCTTTAACTAGTTCTTCATAATCAGGGCGTGATTTGATTTTCTTAACAATCGTTTCTACTGATTCTAAATCAGCTGGAGTCCCACCAATTAATTTTTCTGCGATTTCTTTAGGATTCTTACTAATGACTTCATTGCTATCACGATCTACTAGACCATTTTTATATGACCATTTCATACCCAATGCCTTGGCTATCGATGCTAACAGTATCTGGCGATGCAGGCCTTTATATGGACTACCTTCTGGCGATCCTTTAACGCTGAAACGTTGGAATTCAGGATCTCCAAACATAAAGTCTGTTTGCACATATCCATTTTCAGGATCGCCTAAGATAGGAGTACGTAAATGCACGCTATCACCTGACTTTTTAATATCAGTTGGTTTGATACCTTTTTTTAATAACTGTTGGATCAATATGTCTTTTGAAATTTTACCTGCATCAACAGCTAGATCTAAGTCACCACTTGTTTCTTTATATCCTGTTGATCCTAACATGTTATCTACTAGATTTAGCCCAGTTAATCGTTCTAGCCATTGCACGGTAGGAACGACATTCTCACGATTAATCCTGGTAGTTGCAGGATTACCTTTGGCATCTTTAAATACGTTTCCACCTTCAAATAATTGCATTATTTTACTAGTCCTGCTTTTACCAATAGATCGTCAATATTCTTATTGCCTGTTTTGCTGGTCAATGGTTGATTGCCGGCGGCTTTCTTTAGATAACTTGTAACGTTGGGATCAGGCTTGCCTGGGGTATAGGCTATCTCTTCACCAGGAACTTTACCTACTGCTGGTTGACCATAACTTGATTTGTGCAATCTAGTCGCGGCACTTAATGGAACACCAGCCCCAGCTGCTAAATTCTTACCTACGAAACCAGCGGCTTGGCCGACTCCTCTGATACCAGTAGCGATAGCTCCAGCTGCTTTACCACCGCTAGGAGGTAATTTCTTTTGTGGGTTCTGTGCCTGTTGTATAGCCTGGTCCAATGCTGATTCTTTTAAAAAGTCTGTACTTTTCATATTAATGTCCGTAGGCGTGAGCCAGTCCTTTTACTACTTTATCTAAACTATCTTCATCTGCTTGATACTTAATACCAATACCACCCTTGGCGCGCCAACGCTCGATGTTAATTCCACGATCATCGATCAAGATGTTAGGGCTACCATCACTATTAACAGCATAGTGTTCTTTTTGTCCTGTGATAATAATATTTTCAGGTTGCGGGCTGAGATATTTTTTAATCCATTCGCGTTTCCAATGTTCTGAGTTTTTATGATCACCACGCAAAGGACTACTACAAATACTGTAATGTGGTACATAACTCAATACCAGTTGTATCAGATTATTTGCGGTAGGGAATTTAGGTAATCTAACAAAGAAATCAGTACCTATCATTTTGTTTAATGTAGGATCTTGGCTAGCTGGAGGAATGCTCCTATAGTCATGCTTGCCAAACTTATCTGCTGGAACGCCTGCTAGTTTAGCATATTCATGGAAAAAGTCTGCAAGAACACCATCCATATCTAGATAGATTTTGGTGTTTTTGGTAGCTCTAATTAGTTCTTCTGATCGCATATCTAGTATTTATCGCGAATACTATTATACGCTTTTATGCTTGTCTTGTCAAATAATTGGTGCGTATGCGTTGAGGCATGAATGCATCTTTAACTGAACTAATAACTATATCGTTATCAAATTCTTTGCATGAAAATACGTCTAGATATAGGTCACCAGTACTATCGATAAAGTGTGCTACGATACTACTGGTTACTATAATTTGGACTGCGGTAAAGCCCGCTTTGTCAGGGAACTCTGCCGCAGTGTATTCAATATATGGTTCCCCGATGGGTTCCATATCGATGGCTTGGACCAAATGTTTTATGAAGTTATAGACATTTTCTCGGCTTTGTATGCTAGGCACGTGGCAAGCATGACAGTCAAGGATTAGGTGATAACCCCAAAAACTGTTGGTGTTAGTCATCTTTACCGCTACCGCCGCATTTCGCACGTTTAGCGTTAGTCAATTTACCAAAGTCTACTGGCCATTCTTTACCTGGTGCTAGTTCTTTAGCATCAGCTGGGAATTTATAAGTAACACCAGCAAGTGCTTGGATGTCCTTGATTGGCTTACGATATTTGGTTAAATCATTACCTAGATTAGGATATGGAGCAACGTGTGGGAAATACCAACCAGCTACTTCATGTGTCTTGTCGTTGATGACGATCTTGTAGAAAGCGTGTGGAACTCTAACACCTTTACCTACTGTCGTGTCTGTTGCTGCATAAACACCACCAGCATAAGCAGTCATTGGAACATTAAGTTGTAATGCCCAACCACGGAATGATGTTTCTAACAGTTTCCAAATACCACGATTCAAGCTACCAAATTGTGGGCTCATGTTGGTCATCAAGAAGCTTTCATACTCAACTTGTTGATCCCATGATTGGTCACCATCTGGAGCCATATGGCCTTTGTCATAGTTAAATCCTTGTGCGTTCTTACCAACGTAGTCAGCTGGTGTAGCACCATCTTTAACGCTAGCGTCAGCAACGAAAGCGTTTGAACGTGTAACACAACCAAGTACATGGTCAGGTGTTAGTGTCCAGCTTACATTGTTAGGGATTTTGTTAGCAGCATCATATTCAACCAAATATGCTTGACGGCAAATAGGTGTGTATGGTGTTGCTGAAGTTTCTGCGCCATAAGGAATGTGTGCTGAACACTGAGCGATTCCACCTGGAGCACGTTGCGTCCACGCTTGAGCGTTGATGCTCAATAGTAGAGTTAAAGCTAATACTAGTTTTTTCATTTGAAAGTCCTTTATATAAAAGTAAAAATATTTATACTAATTTGTCGGGTGAAATAATATTTGTGCTGAGCAACGGGTTCCAACCTGTACCAGTTTTTGTATACATTTGATTAACTGGAACCCAAGCATTGTTTTGTTTATAATAGACATTGGTGATCAAATTCCAGCTGCCAGCATTCTTGATATACATCTGTAGTTTGCGTTGGAATGTCAACACAGCATACCCATCATATCCAGCATTACCTGTCGATGGAGGAGCGAATGATAATCCAAATCCTCCTGACACCGTACCTGATCCATTTATTTTATAGTCACCTAATCCTTGACCGCCATTGCCAGGACCGCCTTGACCAGCATCATCTCCAACACCCGGACCACCTAAGCCACCAAATATACCGCCTCCACCACCACCGCCAGCAGCATAAGCATTAGATCCGTCTGTACCATAGCTTGATGTATTCAGTTGTGGATAATTTTGTGGATTTCTAGTATCCCATAATTCAGAATTACTTGGATTTAGTATTTTTGCCGCACCACCAGCTGGGTTATAACCACCACCTGGTGCATTGGTAACATACATGGTAATTGTATGTGTTCCTGCTGAAACATTGGCTGTTGCTTGATTTCCTGATCCAGTGAATCCACCAGCAGTTACCACTTGGCTGCCATCTACTTGTAAATTACCTGAATTATCAGCTGCCATGATAAATGTATAGGTGCCTGATGTAGGGAATGTTACCGTAGTTGTGTAAACATAAGTAGTAACATCGTAAACACCACCAGTCCAGATAGCATAGGTATTCATGAAATTACTCCATGCATAACTGCTCACTGGATACCAATTACTGTAGGAATTTTGTATACCACCCGGAAGTCCAGGTAATCCAATTTGGTAACCATGACCACCACCTCCACCACCACCACCCGCGGCTATGGCCATTGGTATACCATTAACAACGATAGCAGTAGCACCACCACCAGCACCTCCTCCACCTTCATGACCATCATCTGATTGAGTATTAACTGATCCGCCTTTACCACCATAGTAGCTCAGATTGATAGTGGTTCCAGCATGTGTACCGTTGACATAAAAATGTAACCAACTGTATGCCGGTCCTGATGCTTGTGTGTTGCTGTAGATCCCTGAATTATATCCGTTTTGATAAAATGTTATTTGCCCATCAGCTGATGTAAAATTACTACCAGCGGCATGTGTATGGAACACACTAAGACTGTATCCTGAATTTAGATACGCTGTAAATGATCTAGGACCAACTCCACCACTGTCAGTGATCGCTGATACATTAGCAAACACGGTAGAAACATATCCAGCTAATTGTGTTTGCACTGCGTAAAATTGCCCTGTACTACTTTGTGAATAGTAGTCATCGAATCCATTGTCAAACAATGTATAAGGTGTTGGAGGAATAGGAGCTCCAAAATTAGCACCTCCGGTATCACTGATAGCAGCCTGTCCTGCACCACCAACTTCAACTGTGATAGTGTTGCCAGAAAATATGTTTAGATTTGATTGAACATATTGTCCACCACCACCTGGAGCACCCGTATCACTGCCGGTGCCACCACCAGCACCATATAGATTAACCTGTACATTAGATAAAAATCCATCGGGCATGGTAAACTTGTATAGTCCGGGTTTATTAAATACTAATTTGTAGGTCGAAGCTGTCATTTATAAATCCTTGGCCGCATGGGCTAGTTTAGCCGCATGTTGGTGCACTGTTGTGCTGTAATCAGAACCTTTGGTTTTTCTCAAATTCTTTAAAAATTCAAAGTATCTATGTTTTTCATTCAATGGATCGTGTAATGCACGTCCTATTAATTCTCTGGCTGTGACTATGTCACCATAGTCAGCACTTTCATGGGTTACTATGTTAGTTACTGCAAAATCTTCGCTGACAGAATGCCATTGATCACGACCATTATACCATTCATCAGCGTCGCTTTGTGGACCAGTATATGGATCTTGATCTGGGCTATGGAATAGGTCAGTACCGTTGTTCCAGCTATTGTTTGGTCCAGACCATTGGTCTTCTAAAAATAATTCTTTAATCAGCATAAGAGTATTTATCAAGGTTTTAGCACTTGACAAGTTTAACATTTGAGTGTATAATACACTGTATTATTAACCATTCCGTGAGCTCAAATATGTCTAAATTCAGCGAAAAATTAACCAAAATCATCACAGATCCAATCATTGGACCTTTTGAAGGTGAAGATTTTTGGATTGATGACAATGGTACTATACAGGTAGCAGAAAATAACGTTAAGATGGCTGCTACAATCATGCGTAAAACCAACGCAAGTGGAAAGTTCAAACAAAGATTAGTCAAGATCGGACACAGTGGAGACAGCATTTTATTAGGTTTTGACAATCTAACAGAAGTAAAGCCAATTTACACAGCTAAAATCGGATTCAAAGGTGACATGCTGGCAGAAGTCAAAGAAGATGCTGATGGTAAATTTTGCCTGTATATCAATGGTAAACGTGGTGCTAGGATGTTCAGCAAGTTATCAGCAGTGAAAACAGCATTGAAGAAATTAGATCGAGAAATGCAGTCAGCTGGTCAAGAACCAGAAGATCTAGACGACTAGTTATTTCTTATTGACTATAGCAGTTAATAGCTTGGCTTTAGCTGGATCTTGGGCGGCTTTACCAAGTATGTTTTGAATCAATGGCTGTAGAGTCTTAGCATCTGTAGCATCAATCGGCTTACCTTGCATGGCATGATTTAATGCTTGTACAGTCTTTTCAGGTGAACCAGTTTTAGCATTCACAGCGGTAGTTAATGTGTTAGTTGCTAGAGCTGTCTGTTGAGCTTGCTTTTGAGCTTTAGCGATAGCACCTGGATCTGTGCTGATGCTAGTTAAACTAAGTGCGGTATTAGCAGTTTGCCCAGGAGTATTAGATGATTGGCCTGGTGCTGGTTGACCAAATGTTGCTCCACCATCTTCATCTACTGCTTTTTTTTTATCTAATGCGTTTAATTTCTTTTGTAGTTCGGCACGTTCTTGTGGAGTTGGTACACGGAAATTTTTAGCACGTTCAATATCTTTTAATTTATTAGCAATGATCTTGTGACCACGACTTTCGTCTGTTGTTGCTTTTTCAACAGGTTTGTATTTGAAATCTGAGGCATAAGGTGTATTTTTGTAGGCTTTTTTAGCTGCAGATAGGCTTGGAAATTTCTTATGATAGGTCTTTAGATGTTGACCTTCATCATCACTGAGCGTGACTATCCAGCGTGCTTCAACTGGACCATAATAACTTTCATCTACTTGTTTAGACATTTTCTTTTTAATGTCTGCTACTTTCTTTTGGAATGCCTTGCACTTTTCATCATCACCAGCTTTGTTGGCTTTGGCTGCTAGTTCTGTATACTTGTCTGCTTGTTTTTTCAAGTCAGCACTTTCATTTAAACCTTTTTCATATTCAGCACGGATAGCTGGAAGATAATCACTCCAAGCATCTCTAGCACGTTGTTTACCTAGCTCGTAAGCAAAGTATAAGAATGCTTCGTTGCTTAACTCTAAATTCGTCAACCCTGGACGCATCTGTTTAACTACTTTACTAACGATAGGATCTTGTTCTGCACCTTCACTGATTTGTTCTTCACCGCTGAGATATTCTTCAAGCCAAACAGTTAAATGTTCCCAATCGTCGCTGTAGTCATCTTTAGGACCAAATTTCTTAAGTGTTCTATAGATGGCTTTGACGGCATTGATGTTTAATCCATTGTCATCGATTAACTCAGCTAATTGTTGTGGATCTCTAGCATAGTAGATTTCTTCAAACTGTTCTGCTACTGCCCAACCGTGTATTTCTTCAACCGTGTCATACATGGCCTGTGCCCATTTATCTACTTCTGCACGACCTTCTTCTAAACCTAGTGCTTGTTTGATTTTAGGATTTTGTATAACTAGACTTTTGTTCTTATTCATCCATTCTGTTTTAGTCATACCATAAGCAGTTTGGAATTCTTTGTGAGACATTGCGCGATAGTCTTGTAGTTCAATATCTTTTTCGCTCATTGCGCCTTCATTCTTTGGCTTCTTGCCAGCCTTCTTCATGGCGATAGCTATAGCCGCTTGCTGTGCTGGACTACCAGCTTCATCTGTTTTAACTGTTTTAACTGTTTTATATCTTGGGTGAGGTTCATGACCACGTGGGTGTCTTGCACCTTTACGACTTGGTCGTTTAGGTTCTACACCTAGATCTTCTTCATTAAACTGTGCCCACATTTCTTTGAGTTTTTGTTCAACAGTCATGTCTTCGCTAACTTTTTTAAGTTCTTTCATCATGTTAGGTACGACACTTTCTTCCTGTTCTTCAGCGCCACCACCTACCATTTTATTGCCTGGAGTAGCTGCATCTGTGCCTTTCCAATAACCTGTAAACTTAGGACCTGTAGGAGCCTTTTCAGCACTCTTCATGGTACCTTTGCTTTCCATGATAGTTAATAACTTTTTCATATCCATGTTATTGTGCCTTTGATGTTGCACGCAAGAACCATGCATGTTTAGCAAACGCATCTTGGCGATCTGCTAGGAAGTTGCTTAGGCCATGATGCCCAAGAGCTTCTGCTTCTACAAATAATGTTTTCATGATTTCCTGCATCTTTTCTGCATCAGCTAGTAATTCTGCTACCATGGCTTGTGGGGGTAATACTTCTACTTCGTCGCTGATCGCTGTTAATGCTGAGAAACGTTCTAAACTCGCTGGAGTATAGGCTTTGATCTTACGGATGTTTTCTGCGAAGTCATCTACAGCATCATATACTTCATCGTAGATACGTTCAAATAATAAGTGTAGTTGGTAGAAATCTTGTCCTTCAACATTCCAGTGAAAGTTCTGTGCTTTGATAGCGAATGCATATTGACTAGCAAATGCGATCTTTAACTGTGTTGGAAACTTATCCATTATTTCTTTTTAGCCTTGCTTTTTTTAGGTTGTTGGTAAGTACCACCAAACAAGCTGCCAACTTGGCTGCGTTTAACCATGCTGCCCATTGGAGTAGTAGCGATACCACCTGCACTAGTACCACCACCTGTGGCATTTTCTGCTACTGTAGGTTGGATGCCTTGTTCATGTTGGCTGACCATATAGTCCATAGCTGTAACCATCATGCCCTTGGCTAAACTGATTTTTTCTTCTACCCACTCAGGTAAGTCTTCGTTGTTTTTTAATTCTTTAGCTAGATCTACGCTAACACGTACGATAGTATGCAAGTTGTTTTTAACCATGCTTACTTCACCGCTGTATTCGTCATCTGTGCTTAATTCTTCATTGATAAATTCTTGTGGTTTCATAGTAATTTCCTAATATAGTGTATTTATTCTATAATAAAACTTAGTTGTGTCTTTGCGCCACCCCAATCTGGCTTGGGCCAATTGTTTACTCTGAAGTTCCTTAGCCCAAATTGTGCTATTGATTTAGGATCTAATACAGACTCAAGTCTGACAATGTGTGATATGTATGGCGGAACTTCTATCCATATGTCTTCTTCTATTACAGTATTTAAATTCCAAATCCAAGTGCGTTCTGTAATTAAATCATCATTGACATATATGCGATATTTGTTAGTTTCGTATTCGATCCAGCCCGGTTGCAGTGCTTGTACCTGTATTTTAAGGTTAACTTCAGCCATGATTAAACAGGTTTTTTGCCTTTGCCTACGTTTTTACTTACTGGAGTTTGGCGTGTAGGTGCACCAGGATTTTTACGCCCAACTAAGCCAAATGCTTTCATTTCTTTGCCTAGTGTGTTGGGTTTAACATCTACAGTTAGGGCATTTTTGTATCTAGGATCATTGCCACCACGAACTACGCCTACCCCTGCTGCATCTTCCATTAGACCCATACCATTGCGTACTGCTTGGAACAATCGTGGTGCTAGCCGTCCTGCACCTGTAGCGGCTTGAAACGCTGCCATATTGTTTGCTAGTGCGGCTGCACGTGCTTGACTAGCACTAATACCTTCTACACCTTCAGCACCATCTTCACGGTCACCACTTGAAACAAACTTAATTGTATTAAATTTGTAGTAGGTTTTCTTGCCTTCTACACCATTGTATGATGTTAATAATTGTTGAAACGATTCTAAACGATCACTACCTGCTACAAAAGTCACATCAGTGTATCCATGATCATATAAGAATCCAGCTATGTCCATGATAGTACGTAATCCGCCTACGCTGACATGATCGGCATATCTAGGGAACATGCGTTTAACGAATCGTACTTTGGTGTCATAATCTAAGGGATTGTCTCGTTTGTCTTGGGTATGGCTGAGGAAGATATAGTAGTCACCACCACGAGCGGCTTTGTGGGTAGTGGCCATTAATCGAGCATGACCAATGGTAGGCGGATTCATGCGGCCAAAACAAAATGCCACATGTTTAGATTGTCTAGCTTCGTATAATTCAGTTAAAAACATAGTAAATCCGCAGATATTACTATATTTATCTTAAAGTTTTTCTAATAGCCAAATGT
>Ga0316229_1003424_pt1 | contig 12472 bp, 7 predicted proteins | sample TBH18023metaG_FD_206011 | JGI IMG/M metagenome (GOLD analysis project Ga0316229, IMG submission 206011) | Freshwater microbial communities from Trout Bog Lake, Wisconsin, USA - TBH18023 | ecosystem: Environmental > Aquatic > Freshwater > Lake > Hypolimnion/Profundal zone | place: USA: Wisconsin...
CAGGGCGGGTCGTTTTGTGCAGGGTCGGCGTGGGTTGTTTAAGCATCAACCTCTATGCCATCAACCCTTCCCGCAAAGCGACCTTTTTCTTACTTCGGAGTTCGGGTTAAAGTCAATCAATAGCAAATCAAATCGCTGCCTTCGGGCCGCCGCCAGCCCAGTTTCGGCGTCACCAGCCTCCACCAGCACATGTCCTCGCGCCTCCACTATCCCCGCCACCAGCGCCCTGGTCACTTCATCATCATCCACCACAAGGATTTGCGCTGACGCGGAGTGAGTGGTTAACCTGTCCAAGTCCCAGGATCGGAAGCGCCAGGACCTGCCCAACTGAATCGCGGGAAGCTCCCCGGTTTTTGCGAGATAGTAAACCGTGGACAGAGGCAACCGCAGGCGCGCGCTAACTTCCTCGGCGGTCAGGAATTCCGATGCCGCGGTCGTGTCGTTTGTCTGGGTTTTGTTCCCGTCGCTTTTCATAGTTCTCTCCCTAATCTGACACTTGGTCGCCTCAGGAAAGATTCCATTCCAGTCATTCCAACCATTCCCACGATTGCAGTCTTTAGGTGTCAGCATAAGTTATACCAGCTAATGCGTGGATTATTTCATGTTGGACTGACAGAAGATTGGCCGTGCCTTTCCATTGTGTTTTGCCCCGCTTTGGATAAGACTGGGGCATTAACAAGTCCGCCAAGCAACGCTGGCAACCAGTCTCAATCCAAACGCCGTTGCGGCGTCCATTCGCAACCTCATGAGCGCCAAGACGATATTGATTCCCGTTAACGGAACCTCAAACATCTGCCCCGCAAACTATAGCACGGGCCCGTTGTGAGGCAGCCTTCCTGGCCGGCGGCGTCACTGCTTACCTGGCGGCAAACTTGACCACGGCCATGACCACCGTCGAACAGGTGGCAGCCATTTCGCCCGAGGTCGAAGTGCCGATTGGGCTGACCACGGGTGGTTCCAAGGATTCGTTGTTCGTCGCGGATCCGGCCACGTTGACCGGCCATGAGGTGTCTGCCATGTTTGACCCAAGCGGCCCTTGTGGCAAGGCGGCGTGCCTGGGAATTCATCCGACCTAGTGGACTCGGCGGCGCTGGCTGGGGGGAGAAGTATCGGAGCATCCCGGAACTGAAGGATGAACTGGCTGCGGCGTTGAAAGCTGATCGCGAGAAATGGCAACAACACGGCGGCGAAAAGTAAAAACGAAAACGCCGTCAGCCTTCAATTCCGCCGCCAGTTCGGTCAGATTTTGTCGTGGCGCCGCTGGCATTTCGCCGGCATGCCCCGCGGCAACTTCATCTTGGACGCGGGTGCGGCCGCTTATTTCTGTCCGGTCTGCGTGGTTTGAACCGCGGCTGCGTTGGCAGCATCCTCCGAAATCTTGTTACCCCAACCGATGATTACGGTGGATCCAACCAGAAAAAGAAGCATCACCGCCACGAGCATTTTGGTCAGAACTTTCGCGCCCCGCCACTCCTTGAAGAATATTCCCCAGAGCGTACTGAAAATGATGATGCTCGCCATGTGCAGCGTCCAGCTTGAGAATTTATAGTTGCCCATCTGGCTTTCACCCATCTGGTAAAAAAAGAATTGAAAATACCAGAAGGTTCCGGCCAGTGCGCAAAAAAGCCAGTTGCCCAACACGGGAATTTTCAGGTCCGTCGGCGTGCCCGCGACGGGAGTTGCCGCCGGGCCGTGCTCGCCGCTGCCCATGCCGCCGTGATGCGCGTGCTCCTCGCGAACGTGCGAGGCGAGGTATTGATAGCCGGTGCGGTTCTTGATGTTCAAAAGCACACACCAGATAAAATTCGTGGTCAAACCGCCCAGCAAAATAACCAAAATGACTGGCAGACCCACCCAGAATGGCCCCGTGCCATGATGGGCGGAGATTTTGGTGATGGGATCGCCGAACTGGAAACCATACGAGAAGCATGAACTCATGACCCCGGAAAAGGTCGCGATGACCAGGCCCTTCCACAGGCTGAATTCCGCGATGGCAGAAGATTTGCCGTCATTGCCCATGTCTCTTTCCTTGCGCACGCCGGCGATACCGCCGATTGCGATCCCAACCAGGCAGACGATGACCCCCAAAAAGCAAATGTTGCCGCCATGCGTTTGCAGGAGTTTGGCGGCAAATTCGCCTTTCACAATCGGCGGCACCAGGGTGCCGAAGGCCGCACAATAACCTAGCGCGACGGCCATGCCGAGCGACATGCCGAGGTAGCGCATGGTCAGCCCGAAGGTCAGGCCGCCAAGTCCCCACAACACGCCCATCAAATACGTCATGCCAAAAGTGTACGCTGGTATTTCATGCAGGACGGCGAACAAATCCTTGGTCAGCAGCAGCGCGCCAATCCACGGGCAGATCAGCCAACTGAACATTCCGCCGGCCAGCCAGAAGGTCTCCCACGACCACTTTCGCACGCCTTTGTAGGGCACGTAAAAACTGCCGGACGCCAGTCCGCCAAGCCAGTGGAAGACGACACCAAGAAGAGGATTCGGTTGCATTATTTGGTAAGAGTTTTAAATCCGTTTGCTCAACACTTTCGTTTCGTAATGTTTCACTTCCGCCAGCCACCGTTCGCCCACGGGCACGCCTTGGCGGTCGCAATAATAATCCCAGACCGCACCGAATGGCAGCGTCTTGATTTCCTCCTGCAACGCCAGGCGCGTGGTGAAATCCCCGACGGCTTCCGCCGCTTGGAGCTTGTCCGTGGGCTCCAGCAAGGCGATGAGCAGCGCGCGAAGCATATTGCGCGCGCCGATCGTCCACGCCGCCACCCGATTGATGCTGGCGTCGAAATAATCCAGCCCGATATGCACCCGGTCGGTATATCCATTGGCCGCGATTTCGCGCGCGATGGCCAGCAAATCATCGTTGAGAATCACCACGTGGTCGCTGTCCCAGCGCACGCCGCGGCTGACATGCAGCAGGATTTCCGGCAAATATTGGAGCACGCTGGTGATTTTGTCCGCAATGCCTTCGGTCGGATGATAATGGCCTGCGTCGAGCGTCAGCAGCTTCTTCCTGCTGACGGCGTAACCCAAATAAAATTCATGCGAGCCGACCACAAAACTTTCGCTGCCGATGCCGAATAGTTTGGGTTCGACGGCATCCAGATTCAGCTTCGGCGAAATGGCCTGCTTGAACACCGCGTCCAGCGATTCGGCCAGCCGCGCCCGCGGCGCCTGGCGGTCGGCGGGTGTGTCTTTCATGCCGTCGGGAATCCACACATTGGTCACGCAAGTTCTACCGAGCGCCTTGCCCATCGCCGCGCCGATTTCGCGCGAACGGACGCAGTGCTCGATCCAGAACCGGCGGATGGATGGATCGCGGTGCGACAGCGTGGATCCGTCCGCCGCCTTGGGATGCGAAAAACACGTCGGATTGAAATCAAGGCCCAGGCCGTTCTCTTTCGCCCATGCCATCCAACGTTTGAAATGTTCCGGCGCGATTTCGTTGCGGTCCACTTTCTTGCCGCCGAACTCGCCGTAAAACGCGTGCAGGTTCAGCCGGTGCTTGCCGGGGATCAACGCATAGGTTTGTTCCAAATCGGCACGCAATTCGTCCGGCGTGCGCGCCTTACCGGGATAATTGCCGGTGGCCACCAGCCCGCCGCCCAGCGTGCCGCCGAAACTTTCAAAGCCGCCCACGTCGTCGCCCTGCCAGCAATGCAAGGATACCGGGACTTTCTGCAGATTGGTCAATGCACGTTCGGCATCCACGCCGATTTCCGCGTACCGTTCCTTGGCCAGAGTGAAGGACTTTCCAATGTTGTTTTTTGAGCTCAAGATATTAAATGGATTTGTGCTGGCAGTATTCAAAAGCGCACTGCGAATGGCAATCACCAATTTTAGCGAGGCGCTTTGCCCGCCAATCTTGGCTCAGCGTGAAATCTCCGGGCTGAAGGATTTCATCAGTCAATGGCGTTTAGCTGAGAAGGCGCCGCAGCCAAAAACCAAACGAACCATCCGACAGCCCGGGTTCCAATTCGGAAGGCATAAGCGCCGCGGCGGAAGGGCAAGGGAACGACCTGGCACAGAACGGCCATAACACTTCATCGGCTTTGCGGCTCAAGGATGGCTGACGGGAAAAAGTACTTTCCGCTCGTTCCCGGGAGACGTCCACTCGAGGTGGATGCTGGCAGGGCCAGTTTCATGGACATACTCCACCGTGATGGGGACGGGTTTGCCCGCGGTGAGCATCGCCGCGCCGCTGGATGCGGCAGCCGAAGCCTTCGCGTGGTCAATCACCGTCTGTCCGGCGACTGTCACTTTCACCGCTCCGTCGCTCTTGACCAACAAGGTGGCGGAGCCGGAGGCCGGAGACGCGATTTCTCCGGTCCAGCGGATGGCGTAATAATTTTTGGCGAGATGGACGGAAGTGTCCGGCGAGCCATAGCCAATTTCATCCGGCAGATCGAAATCAATGGAGGGGGTAATGGATTCTTTGACCGGGAAGTTGAACGCGGTATCGCGGAAATAGGTGACGTGGAAAACCGGCAGCTTGGCATAGTCCGCCGCACCCAGCCAAGCTTGGATGTCATTGGTGGACCACGGATGCCCGTCGGCATAGACCAGGCCATGGAAGGGCCGGTCATGTTCATCCGCCGCCGGGGTGGCGGCTGTTTCACCCCAATAAAAACGGCAGTCGTCGCGCCCGATGCCAAACTCCCAGACCATGAAACCGGTGTGGTCTTTGAAGTGAGCGACGATTCCGGGAATGCTTTGCTCCTTGCGGCACATGCATTCGGTGTTCAGGGCGTGAATGGGATCCGCCGAGGTTTTGTAATCGTGGCTGTAATTGTGCCAGGACAGGAAATCCGAATAGGGATCTCCGCAAAACTCCGCACCGGTGGCGGTGACGGGAATTTTGGATCCGGTCTCATGCACCCATTCCTGGGCCTCTTTGATGAGCGTCAGGAGACCGGGGGTTTCAGCATGGGGCTCATTATAGGTTTCCCAGAAGGCAATCCGGGGATCGTTCAGGTGAGCCTTGACGATGTCCTGTACGTAGGACTTCAGACGGTCGCGATGCTCCGCGTAATGGCTGAGGATGTCGTGGCCGGGCGAGAGGAGCCACCGGCTGTTATGCACGCCAAAAATGGGGTTGGGATAATGGTAGTCCGCTTTGAGCAAATCCGGCGACGGCTCATTCCAGCAGTCATCAAAGAAAACGAACTCCACCTTGATGCCATATTTGTCGGCCCGCGTCAGAAAATCCTCCAGGCTTTTCAGCAGCGCGGTCGGGTTCTTCCAGTAAACGAAATAGTGCAAGTAGACCCGGACGCAATTGATGCCGTAAATGGAAGCGTAATGCAGTTCGCGATCATTGATGACTGGATCGTACTCATCCCATTGCTGGGCTTCATTGACGGCGCTCGTCGGGACGAACACGGCCCCGTGAACCCAGCGCCAATCGGCCTGATAGCGGCCGGCTGGCTCCGCCTGAGTGGCAGAAACCCCGGCTGACGCCAGCAGCAGGGAGGTGAGGAGTGCGATACTCGGTTTGATTTTGTTAGTCATATTTCGATGGTAGTGTGGTTAGTAAGTTGCGCGATGTTCGTAAAAGGTATCTTGGAAATTGTCATTCACATTACTTGCCTGGCTGGGTTGATTCAATGCCGGTCGCATCGTTGCCGGTGACACCTTCCACGTTCGGACCAAGGTTCACGAGCCGGATCTCCGGAGAGGCTCCGACGACGACGTTCTGCTTGAGAACGATATTCCTGACGGATTTAAAATCCAAAATGGTCCGGGCTTTTCCCGGAAGTGGAATCGCGGACATCATAAAGCGATTGCTGTCCACCAGCAAGCCATCCGTATCCTCGGCATGGACTGCCACCCGCCCATAGTTTCGGTCAAACTGGTTGCCGGCAATGGTGATATTCCCGTTGCCAATGGCTCCGTCGCCATGCACAAAAATCGCGCCGGCGTCGCTGCCGTTGAGCACATTGTTGCGGAGGGTGTTTCCCCGGACGATCACGGCTTGGGAGTAATCGGCCTCGCCCCAGTAATATTCGGGGCCGATGCTGATGGCCGACATGCCGCAGCCACTGATGGCACACCCTTGGATGAGGCCGTGGTCGGCTTTCACCAGGATGCCGCGTGAGCGGCAGTTCCCGAGCGTGCAATCCAGAATTTTATAGTCGGCGCCATTGTGCCGGGGATTGGAGGCTTTCCCGTCCGCGGGAGCGCCGCTCTCCCGGTCCAGCGTTAGTTCCAATAGTCCCCCCTCGCCCTTGAGCACGCGCAGGCCGGCACAGGTGAATTCCCCGAAAAACCCGTTGCCGCTGGAAATGCGGACCGGCTCACCGGCCGCAAAGCCGCCTCGGTTTCCCCGCTCCAGAATGAGTTTGTTTCCCTCGACCCGGACGACCTTCTGCAAGCTGCCGTGGATAGCGATGCAGTCATCGTGCAGCAATCCTGCCCAAACGCAATGCGTGATGGTGGGGCCGGTTCTGGTTCCGGCGGAATGGAAGCCGTCCGCTCCGCAGCCGACGAGTTCCTCCTCAGTGGCTCCCGCCGGCTTGGGGCCGGGCTCCACGCGGCAATTGTCATAGCTGTTGGCCCCTTCGCCGTCCGTCTCAAAAAAGGCCGCAAAGCCGGCGTTTTGCAAAGTGACGTTCCGTATGGTGCAATGGCTGCAGCCGTCGAGATGGATAATGGAGTCGCCGCCGCCCGGCCGCCGGGTGAAGAGCCAGTCGTTGGTGGACGCGGCACCAAGCAGGCCATTGATGTGGTGTAAACGGTACAGACCGTTGCCCAGTGCTTCGGCAATCTGGCATCCGGTGTCACCCGTGCCCGTCTTGAGCAGGCGCGTGTTTTGATCCACCACATCAAAGCAGCTCTTGACCGGATCAAACACCGGGTAGCCGGCGTCAATCTGCCAATCGAGATATTTGCCCTGCGCATCCACAGCGATGGCCTTGACCCGACCTTGGGTAAAGGAAGGTTCGGCAAACCTCAAAGTGCCCCCCTCCAACGTGACGTGGTCACAATGGCTCAAGCGCACGGGGCGCTGTGTAAGCTCCTCGAAAATCAGGGTCACTCCCGCGGCATGAATAAACGCATGGTTCCAATTTTGCAAGGTGATGGCACCCTTGCCGGTGGGCGGAATCCGGTAAGTGCCCCGCGCGATGGCGATTTCGCGCGCTCCCTTGGCATAGGCATTCAGGAGGGCGACGGGAAGCTCGGCGGCTTTGGCCGGATCACCGATCACGACTTGGGCGGCGGCGATTTCCCCAGGGATCACCGCTTGGTGGCCGTCCGTCGGGTCCGCCTGTAGCGTGGCCAGCGGAACCAGCAACCCGGCGATGAGGAGTGCGATGAAATGTTTCATGGTCATGGCGCGCCTTCGCAGTCATTGCTCGAATCCCAAATCCTCGCCCTCGTGGAAGACGACGCCAATTTGTTCCAGACCGCCATGGCGGCCGTTATACCAGAGCAGCCATTTCGCGCCGTCGAAGATGGCGTAGGGTTTGTAGCACGCGGCGTGGTCCCATTTGTCCTGGCCCGGAAAGACGATCGGATTGGCGGGATGGCGCTGCCAATTCGTGATGCCGTCCTTGCTCCGGGCGAGACAGATCCGCGCATCGGGCTCGGTTTCGTAGCCGATGTAGAACATCACATACCAACCGCCAGATTTCACCATTTGGACCCCGGCCACCTTGTGTTTTGCCCACGGATTCTTTGGTTCCGGGCCGAAGACCGGATTGCCCTCGTATTTCCTCCAAGTCAACCCGTCCGGGCTGGTGGCGTAGCCGATCGCATTCGGTTCATTTTGTTCGCCACCGCAATACCACATGCGGAAAAGCCTGGCCTGTTCATCCCAGAGCACCGAAGGACACATGACAGCAATGTTCTTTTCCCACGGCTGGTCAAAGGTCAGCACCGGCTTGTCGCTCATGCGTTTCCACGTGACGCCGTCAGAACTCGTGGCGTAGCCGATCCACGAATGGCCGTCCCCTGCCCCCGGCCTGATCTGGCCGGTGTACCACATGTGATAAATGCCGGCTTGCTTCAGGACATAAGGACGATTGATGTCGTCCTCCCAACCGGTTTCCGTGCGCGGTCCCAGCACCACCTGCGGCGGCTCGCTCCAATGAATCCCGTCTTTGCTCTCCACCAGCGCCACGGATTTTTGGGGCCGCCAGGACAGCCACATGCGATACTTATCGCCCTCGTGCAAAACGGAAATGTCAAAACAGGTCCCATAGTTTCCACCCATCACCGGATTGCCCGCGAACTTCTTCCAGCCAGCCGAGGTTTCCGGGACGGCGACTTCCACTGGCGCAATGAGTTTGCCCGTCACTCGCGTGAGCCTCTCGGACGCCGCAATTTCTTTTCCGTCGCTGAGCACGCGCAGTCCTTTTCCCCTGCCATAGTGCTCGCCGCTCTGGTCAAAGAGGATGGTTAGCCAGTGCCCGTGGTAGCGGATTCGATCCAGGCAAAAGTAAGCCCAAGTTCCCTCGGGCACGAGCGGGTTGACTTCGACAGCGTCCCCGCCGCTCGGCCGCAGGCCGATCAAGCCGCTGATCACCAGGTCGCAGAAAGTCGAATGGTTGTAGTCCTTGCCGCGCTCCTCGCCGCCAATGCCGGCGTCCCAAGTGCCGTTCTTCCAAGTCATCAGCCGGGTCCGCGAGATCCAGTCGCCATTGGTTGGGTTGAGGTTCTCGTCAATCCACGGCGCGACGCGACCGTCCGTCCGGTGCAAGTGCTGCGACTTGGCATAAATCTTCAGCAGGTCGAAGTAATCCTGCCTGCTGATGACTGTCTGGTCGTAGTTGTTAAGCAGGTTGGCCAGCCCGGTCAACGTAATGGCGGTCGAGAACGGCCAACTTGGGCCATTCCATTGGCACTCGTGTCCTTGGTAGGCGATCGCAAACTTCGGATGACGTTGCTCGGCGGTCGTAGGCCCGAACGGAGCGTAAAACCCCTGCGGGTCCATGATTTGTTTCCAGGCAACCGACTGGTCGGCGTCGGGCAGATTGAAGTACCACGGCGTGTAGCCGTGCAATTCGCGGGCGTCGGATAGCTTCGTGTTTTCGCCGCGGGGCAAGACCATGAAGAACTGCGCCGCCGGGTCCCAAAGTTTATCCTGGATCAACCGCTTGAGCTCCGCCGCCTTGGCGCGGAAACGCTCCGCAACCGCCGGCTGCGCCACCCGGTCGGCGATCTGGGCGATCGCCAGCGCGTCGCCATACATGTAACTGTTGATGGTGGCGCGGTAGCCAAGATGTTCCGGGTGCAACGCGCCGCTGATGGACACCTCCATTCCATCGCGGTCATCCTTCTGCCAGAACAACCCGTTGGCATCGCGATGATCGCCTTCCCAGGCCTCGTAGTTTTTGATTAAGTCAGGCAACAACTCCTTGGCGAGCCGGTCGTCGCCGGAGACCTGCGTGCACGCCCAGATGGAGTCGGCGGCCCAGAAACTGTAACGACGCGGGTCGCCGCCGCCGTGGAACCAGAAACGCGCATAGTCGTCGAGATACTTTGGATCCGCCAGCCAGCGGCCTTCGTGAAAGTGGTGGCCGGCGGCACAATTAATGGTGTTGTATTTCCCCGCCCACCCGACCTTCGGGAGAAACTCATCCACCACGAAACCGGCGGGCGTCTGTTTGATGTGTTTCCGATAGGTCCACCAGCGGAAATAGTATGTCGTCTGGAGTTCGTCGTCTGGACAATCCAGCAGCGGGATGTTGTCCTTCAGAAAATCCCAGGCCGCCGCGTTCGGAAAGAAACCTCGGTAAAGTTCGTTATCGTTTCGATTGAAAGCCTCCACATAATGCTGAAACGACTCTGCCTTGAGCACCTGGGACGGGGGTGAAACTTTCGCCGGCGTATCGCCGGCGTGCAGCGCGGCAATGGACAACAGCAACTGGGCGATGAATGTGAATGCTTTGAGTTGGTTCACGTTCCTTGGTCTTGCTTGGTTGGATTGAAAAATTTCCAAGGTTACTTCGTCTTGCCCCGCAAGTCCTGGAGATCCTGCTCCTTGCTGGTGAGCTGGCGCTGAAGAAGCTGAATTTGCTCCTGCAATTGCTTTACATGTGCGGGTTCACTGCCGCCGTGGTCCAGAATGACCACCGGTCCGCCAGTCGCCGGCGGTTTTGAAGCGGCGGCAAACTGCGCGTCGAACTCGAGGGGCAGCGACGGGGGCGTGGAGAGGATCCGCGCCTCGCCGGATTTGAGTCCGGCGTCATACGCTTTGATGCGAATGAGCCCGGCCGTGGTTTTGGCGCGCAGCAAAACCGTGGCGGTGCCGAACTCAGTGCGTACCGGGATGGTGTGGGACACGGGACTGGAAATGATTTCGCCCGGGCCTTCGACGGCAAAATAGACGTATTCCTCCGCGAGCACTTTCGGGATGCCTTTGTTGTCCACGATGGTCGCACGCACCGGCACGAAATCCGAGCCGTCCGCCGTGAGGCCACAGCCGGCATCGTCCACCGTCACGCGGAGCCCCGTGGTGCGCTCGGGATATTTTTTGACCACGCGAACGGCCACCTGTCCGCCAATCAGTCCTTCGGCCACCATTTCGATTTGACCGGTTCGCTCGCGCCAATGGCGGTTGATCTCCGAGAAATGAAAAATATTGGTGAACGTGAACGGCGGATGCGGCAGATGGTGGTAGCTGGCATCGGGTTTCTGGGTGCCGATCAACCGGCCCAGCCAGGTGAGGCGGACTGCTTCGCAATTGCAGTAGATGACCACGTCCGGATCGGAGGACTGGGTCAATTCATGGGTGATACAGAGCATGGGACCGGTGGTGATGCCGGGCAGGTTATAACCGGGATCATACTGGCTCTGGAACAGATAATAGGCATAGCGCGGCCGGCGGAACTCGTCGAGGATTCCGCCCATAAACGGATCCGGATGATAACCGCGCTGGTGGTCAATACCGCACCAGAGCGCCGCCCCGAGACGGATGGGCGGCGCGGCGTAACAATCGTCGAGATCATGCGCGCGGATCGCGGCCTGCTTGAGCAACGGGCCTTCGCCCCACTCGTGGTTTACGCGGGTGGTGGCATTCTGTGAATAGAAATTGTCCACCTCGCCGCCGTCGCCATATTCGCGCGTAAACGAGTTGACGGTTCCACTATCGGAGCCGCCATAATAGAAGTCCAAGCCGCCCCGCTTGGCCAGGTCCACATCCGTGACGGTGAACATGCCGGGAAACGGATATTCTGCGTGCGCGATGCGGTTCATCTTGCCCAGCATTTCCGCCGGCTGGTTGTCCGTTTCATTGAGCGCGGTTTCCCAGAGCAGCAGGGCGGGATGATTGCGGTCGCGGCGAACGAGCTGGTGCGTGTCTTCGTAAATGCGCTGCTCAAAAACCGGATCTTGGTCGTTGAAAAATTGCCAGCCCGGATTCGCCGTGGTCACCAGCATGCCAAATTCGTCGCACGCGTCGTAGAACGCGGGCGCCTGCGGATAATGCGCCGCGCGGATGGCGTTCACGCCTCCTTCGCGGAGCAATTTGATGTCGCGCCACTGGCCAGACTTGGGCAGCGCGTTGCCCACATAGGCGTAATCCTGATGGTGGTTGACGCCATTGAGTTTCACCCCAATATATTTCTGGTTCACAAACAAGCCGGCCTGGCCGCGCATTTCAAACCGCCGGATGCCAAACCGCGTACGCAAGGCGTCCTGAACCTTTCCGTCCGCGACGATTTCCGTGCGAATGAAATGCAGGTAGGGATCGTCCGGCGACCAGAGCCGGACGTTTTTGGCCTCCAGCGCCTGCGCGATCTCCTGGCTCGCGCCGGCGGCCAGTTCCAGCGGCTGTTCACGGCGCAGCACCTCGCGGCGCTCCGCCGTTTCCAGCACGGTGCGCAGCGTAACTTGGCACGGCAGGGCGGAGTCGTTGGCAACCTCCGTGCGGACTTCGAGCGACGCGTCGTTGCCGTTGACATCTTTCACACCCACAAACACGCCGCCGCCAGCCACAACCTTGCTCAATTCCGGCAGGGTCACATGAACCGCCGGCGTGCGAATCAGCCAGGCGTCCCGGTAAATGCCGCCCATATAGGTAAAGTCGAGGTCATTCTGGGGCTTGCCCGGAGGATAAGTGGGATCATTGGAATTGTCCGCCCGCACAGCGATGACATTGGCTTTGCCGTCGGCATGCAATTCCGAACTGATCTCCGCTGCAAAGGGCAGGTACCCGCCAAAATGTTCTGCGACCTTCCGTCCGTTTACCCACACCGCACACTTGCCCATCACGGCCTCGAAATAGACAAAGACCTTTCCGCCCGCCGCCGGCGGAGCGGCGTCAAAGCGTTTGCGATACCAGACCGGTCCCTGGTAATTCCGGCATCCGCTGGCGTTCTCGCCGAGAATTTCCAGCCCGTGTGGCAGGTTGGCCACCTCCCATGCGGCGTCATCAAACTTCGGCTGCTCTGCATCAACGGCATCCGCTTTCAGAAACCGCCAACCGGGGTTGAAGTTGCCCACCGTGCGGGCGCTG
>Ga0316229_1003445_pt1 | contig 12420 bp, 8 predicted proteins | sample TBH18023metaG_FD_206011 | JGI IMG/M metagenome (GOLD analysis project Ga0316229, IMG submission 206011) | Freshwater microbial communities from Trout Bog Lake, Wisconsin, USA - TBH18023 | ecosystem: Environmental > Aquatic > Freshwater > Lake > Hypolimnion/Profundal zone | place: USA: Wisconsin...
TATCGGTGGTTTTCTTGGTGTCGGGCTTGGAATTGCGGCCTCAGGTGTGATCGCCAGCCTGATGAGCTGGCCCATTACGATCACAACCCAGTCAATCATACTGTCGTTCCTTTTCTCAACAGCAATAGGAATATTCTTCGGCTGGTATCCTGCCCGCAAAGCTGCAAGCCTCAACCCGATCGACGCTTTGAGATACGAATAGACTGCGGATTACTTTCTCCCCGTAAGATCAAGTATCCCATTGATGAACGTCAGGGGATGGGGTGGATTGCCCGGTACGTAAAGATCAGGACTGACAGTTTCAATGAATTCCCTGCGGAGTTCCGGGCTGTTTTCAAAAATTCCTCCGCTTATTGCTGCGGTTCCGGCAAGTACTACGATTTTTGGGGAGGGCACAGCATCGTAACAGATCTGCAGGGCTTCAGACATATTCCCGCTTATAGGGCCGGTGATAACAATTCCATCGGCATGCCGGGGTGATGCAACAAATTCTATACCGTAACGCCCCATATCGAAATTCACATTCCCTGCAGCGTTAAGTTCCATTTCGGCTGAATTGTCGCCGCCTGCAGAAACCTGCCTGAGTTTTAAGGCCTGCCTGAAATAAGACCTTATCTCCTTTCTCACCACCAAAGGATCAACAGCCAACGGCTTGTCCTCTCCTGCATGTATAACGAGGTCTTCCCGTTTGCTTACGGCAAGCCTGTGATCATTGGTAAACCTGATCTTCCCGGGAACCGCAAAAGCACATTCGCTGCAGAATTCGCATTTCCCGAGATCCAGCCTGAAAGGGCCGGTAAGTATGGCGCCTGTGGGACATACCGAAATCGCGGTCTGCTGTTCTTCAGGAGTTATATCCTTTGCGATCACCGGGCGGCCGCGAAATCCTTCCGGAATGGAAGCCTTGCGAAGGTCCTTTATATACTGCCGGCCGTGGTGGCGGAAGATGCTTATGATACCTAGAGCCATTGTCAGGATTTAATTGAATACTCGAATACTCGAACAATCGAATGAAGAATTACGAATGTGAAATAGAATTGGTTTAATAAAAAGGTTTTACTTCTTATTTTCAGAATTCTGAATTCAAAATTCGAGTATTCGAGTATTCGAGTATTCATTTTTTACAGATCAACTCCACAATAAGATAAATTATAGCTCTTGTTGCACAATGGGAAGTCGGAGATCTCCTGGTTCCTCACAGCAAGTGCAAGGGCCATCCAGTTATGGAATGAAGGATCCTTGACTTTATAATGGATGATGTTCCCTTTTTCGTCTGTGACTGCGGATTGCATTATCTCGCCCCTCCATCCCTCAACAAGGGACAAGGCAAAACTTGAAGGAGGGAATTTATTATTGTATACCGGCCTGCCAGGTTTGCTTTCGATAAAGTTTCCCAGAATTTCCCTGACCAGCTGAATTGAGTTCTCCACTTCAATTTTCCTCAACATTGCCCTGGACCAGGCATCGCCATGAGGTAAGATGGCGGGCTCATAATGAATAGATTGAAAACCCTGGAAAGGATGTGACCACCGGATATCTCTTTTAAAACCGCTGCTCCTGGCCGCCATACCTACAGCCCCTATTTTTCCGGCCTGCATTGCGCTTACTTTTCCAACCCCTTCGAACCTGCCCAGTACACTGGGATTGGTGAATATCTCATGAGTGATTTGTGCATACCTCTCTTCGACTTCCCTGATATTGGTGAGGATGGTTTCAATGATCATTTTTGCAAGAGGATAGTTGCTGCCCCCGCTGCGGACCAGCCCTTTCCCGAAACGGTTCCCGCACCAGGCCTGGGTTGTATTGATAATGATAGTCCGGAGGGCTTCGTTCACAACCTGTCCGAACTGGTATGCAATATCGGTACAGAGAGCTGCAGTATCACCTATATGGACCGCGATACGTTCGAGTTCAAGGGCGATGACCCTTTCGGTCCGGAGGCTGTCGGATGGCTCAAGTCCGGCAAGGGTTTCGATTAACTGAGCATGCGCGATCGAATGACCAACCGCCGTATCGCCTGCAATGCTTTCGGCAAGGACAGAACGCTGAATGCCTCCTGGTTTTTCAAGAAACAGCTTTTCTATCCCACGATGCTGGAAGCCCAGGCGAATCTCAAGATGCAGGACTTTTTCACCATTACAGATGAAACGGAAATACCCCGGCTCTATCACTCCTGCGTGTATCGGGCCCACACCAACTTCATGCAAACCCTCGCCTTCTATCGAAAAAAACGGGTAATTACCCAAAATTCTCAGAGGTTTCAACCAGGGATGACCATTGAACCTGATTCCGTATTGTTCGGCAATTTCCCTCTCAAACATATGCATTGAAGGGACTGAACCACTCAATGACTCCAGCACAGGAATGGGAGATGCAGGCTGCTCATGTGAAAAGAGAAAGAGTTTATGTTCGTTATCAGAAGCAATGCAGCAGAAAAACCTTAGTAAGTTTCCGATAGGAACGGCGTGATATGCGACACAATGGCAACTGTCATCCCTGAGCAAACCCTGAACCTTATCAGTAAATACAGGATAATCGAAAACCGGAATATCGATGAGAGGAACAATAAACGGGCTTGCAATCATTTCGGCAGATTTTGAATGATTTCATTGATCGTATCCCTTAAAAAACCAGGCTGGGCAAAACAAACAAGGATCACCAGGGCAAAAAGTACAAACTGCGAAACCGTCTGCCAGGGATTCACTTTTTCTTTATGCCCGACGGCTGGGGTCCTGGGTTGGGAGTAAACTATATGCAGCACCCTGGTCAGCAAAGCATATAATACATAACAGAACAGAATTGCCACTATTACCATCAGCACAAAATATCCCTTTGCGACCATGGCTTTGAACATCAGCAGTTCCGAGATGAACATCCCGGAAGGAGGGATGGCGGTAATGCAGAGCAGGCCAAGCAAGAGGGCGGTAGCGCCCGCGGGGTAAAGGTTCATGTAATTCCCCGATTCATCGAGGTTATAGGTCCCCATAACCTTGTATGACTGTCCCATTTGGTAGAACAACCCGGCTTTTGCAAAAGAATGCAGGATGATATGCAGGATTGCTGCATAATATCCTATCCCTCCAATTCCCAGGGCGATAGCCACTATCCCCATATTCTCCAGGCTGGAGTATGCAAGCATACGTTTATTGTGCTTTGCTTTGAGCATGTATCCTGCCGAGATCAACAGGGAAAGGAAGCCCGAAAGAAGCAGCACATGGTTCATAAACGGCAGGATAGGAGTTGCCGAAAACAACGCATAGATCCTGAAGATAGCAAGGAACCCCACATTCATCAGGGTGGTGGAAATGAAAGCGCTTATCGGCGGTGGAGCCACGGTATGTGCATCCACAGTCACCGTATGCATAGGAAAAAGTCCCATCTTGGTGCTGTACCCCACAAGGACGAAAACAAAAGCGATCTTAAGATATAATGGATTGGCCAGCTTTGCGATCTCGGTGATGGAAGAAAACGACAGGTGCAACAGCCTGGCATCCCTGGTCGTGAATCCCAGGAAAAGTATCCCGATATATGCCAGGGCAATGCCAACCGAACATACAAACACATACTTCCAGGTAGCTTCAAGCGCGATCGCGCTGCGGTCATGGTAGATAAGAGCTGCTACAGCAAGGGTTGTGGCCTCAACGAAAATCCATACCATGGTCATTCCGTTGGCAAGGTATGCCCCGGTCATTGAAGCTATCAGGGCAATCAAGGCTGCGTGATAGATCGCATAGGTCCTGGGAGGATCATTGCGAACGTAGATGAAACCGTGAAAAACAGTGGTGATGGTGAGGATGGACAAAACCGAAAGAAGGACCAGTCCAAGAGGATCAAAAGTAAAGTAATCCAGCACGGTCTCGCCCTTGTGCATCCAGCAGAATACCGTAAATGCGATGTGAACAATGGTATACAATGAGGTCAGTATTCTGGCCAGTGGCTTGGAATGGATCAGGCCGATAAGAAGGCCCAGCGCCAGGGAGGTGGCGAAAAAGAGGATGAATATGGAGGAGGGATTAAACATGCATTAAATTTAGAGCCCGAATAATCGAATACACGATTAACGAATTTTGAATTGCGAATACTTCATTACGCCCATCACGTTTTCTAATCATCTTTCAGTATCGTTAAATCATCAATATGCTGCCTGAGGCGCATTACGAAGATCCCCAGTATGAGCACGCTTACAAAGATATCCAGCAGTATTCCCATATTAAGCAGCATGGGGATCTCGCTTCCAATAGCAAGGGAAAGCAGCAGCACTGCATTTTCAATCACAAGGAAGCCGACCAGGTGAGAGAATATCTTACGATGCGAGATGATGAGGAATAGCCCGGTATACACGGCAAAAAATGAAACTATGAAAAACATCAGGTTGTATGGGGTAGTATTCATCGAAAATGCTACAATGACGCTCAGAAGCAGGCCAAGGCTTACAAAAAGCAGGGAATAGAAAGAAGGAAGGGCTTTTTCATGCACCCTTGCCACCCCCGTCCTGTTGATGATGCGGAACAGAAGGAATGGAACTACGATGACTTTGAACAGAAGCGTTTCAATAGCGACGAATAACACCGTTGCAAGGGTAATCCTGTCAAGCTGCAGGAACGACAGACCGAAAAGCAACAGTCCCTGGAGCCCCACCAGGCCTGCGTAGATCCTGAACCTCTCCGTGACACTGAGGTATATCAGGGAGATGGCAAAAACGATGATAAGCATATTGGTCATATCAGCGGATGAGGTTTCGGGTTAGCAGGAGCACAACTAAAAAGGCCAATAGTGCAATTGAACTGAGGGTCACGATGAACTGGGGATTTTTTGCCAGTTTTTTCCTGGCCCGGAATGATTCCATGAGCCCGATAACAGCAGCGAATCCTGCCTGTACAAGGAGGAAAAGGATCACATTGGGAATCAGCCATCCGCCGTTAACAGGTAAAAATAAATTAGCGATCAGCCCGCCGTAAAGCACGAATTTAAGGTTTGTCCCGGTTTGTATCAGTGCAAGGTCCACCCCGCTGTAATCAAGGATCATCACTTCATGGACCATGGTCAGTTCAAGATGGGTTTTAGGATCATCGACAGGCATGCGGCTGTTCTCAATCATCGCAATCTGAACGAGAATGTAAACGGAGATGGCTCCTGCAATCAGGGAAAATTCTCCTGAAAAACTAAAACCCGAGAATATATCCTGCATTGAAAGATGGCCGGAAAGCATGGCTAAGGTCCCGAACAGTATGAAAAAGGCCGGCTCGGTAAGCATGGAATACAGCGCTTCACGATTTGCTCCCATACCTTCAAAACTGCTGCCGGTATCGAGGGCTGCAATGATGAACATCAGTTTTCCAAGAGCGAGGAGGTAAGCAAAAAGGATGAAGTCCCCGCTGAAACCGAGAACAGAAGGCAATCCCGGGAAAGGCAGAATCAGCAACGCACAGATGATAGTGGCCAGGTAAAACGCCGGCGCCAGCCTGAAAATAAAGCTGGTAGTGGTGCCGAAGACACTGCTCTTTCGGAACAGCAGAAAAATATTCTTCCAGGGCTGAAGTATGCCCGGGCCTTTCCTACCACTGGCAATGCTTTTAACCCTGAGGATGATCCCCGGGAAAAACACAGCGGATAATATGGCCAGAACGGCAGCGATCACAGGATCTTAAGGTATAACAGGGTGAGTATAACTAATATAAAAATGAAAGCGTATAATATATAATGCCTGATATTCCCGGTTTGCAGCCTGGCTAGCTTTTTTAGTATGCTCATTCCAACATCATTCAAACGGCCGAGAGCGGAGTTAAAAATATCATTTGGATGCATGCCGAAGGACTTCTTCCCTGGGAAGATCTCCTCCTCTTTAATGCCAGTGAATTCTTTCCTGGTTCCCAGCACAGGTTGGGCAAGATCAATAAAATTATCGGCATAGGAGGTCCCGGTATACTGCTGATTGGAGCTGATGTATGGCGAACCGCAGCCCCAGGTAGGGCCGTATTCAGGTTTGCGGGATTTGTGGAGCTGTTGCCTGAGGATGAGAATTAAGCTTACAAGGATGATAAGGATGATCCCAAAGAGGGGGATCTTTGTGAAAATACCTGTAAGCGCTGGTGATAATTGAATAGTATGCAGGTGAAACTCTATGGAAATCAGGTTAAATAAAGGGTTCAGGAATATCATCGGCATGAAGCCTATAACAAAGATGAAGCCGGCAATCAGATATTGGGGAAACAGCATGCCGGCTGCAGCTTCAGTCACCGGATGTTTTATTTCACTTCGCGGGGTTCCGAGGAAGACCACCCCAAATGCTTTTGTGAAACAGAAAATGGCAAGGCCCCCGATGAGGGTCAGGGAAATTATGGCCAGCAGCAAGGTGATTGACAGGTATACGCTGCCGTAGGATAAACCTGTAAAAAAGCCAAAGTAAATAAGAAACTCTGAAATAAATCCATTGAGGGGGGGTAATCCGCAAATTGCGATTGCCCCGGTAAGGAATAACCCTGCGGTATGGGGCATTTTATGGATCACTCCTCCGAGACTGTCCAGGTCGCGGGTGTGAAATGCCTGGTATACCGAACCGGAAGTAAAGAACAAAAGTGATTTGAAAAGTGAATGGTTGAGCACATGCAATAACCCGCCTGCGAAACCAAGAGTGGCAAGCAAGGGGTTATGCAATCCTAAACCTATGGTCCCTAGACCGATGCCCATGCCTATGATCCCTATATTTTCAATACTGTGATAAGCGAGAAGTTTCTTCAGGTCATGCTGGGTAATTGCCAGCATAACGCCCAGCAGTCCTGAGACGGCCGAGACGACTAAAATGATCCACCCGATAAGAAAAAGATCCGACTGAACACAAACCAATACACGGATGATACCGTAGATCCCCATTTTGATCATAACGCCACTCATGACCCCTGATACGTGTGAAGGTGCTGCAGGATGCGCTTCGGGCAGCCAGGTATGAAAAGGAATAAACCCGGCTTTGATCGCAAAACCTGAGAAGAACAGAAAAAAGAGCCCTGCATTATTATGGGTGGCGAAATAGGCGGGAAGAGCGTCAAAACTCATGTTTCCTGTATCGGACCCGGTGATGAGCAGGGCAAGAAGGACAAGGATAAACCCGATATGCATCTGGATAAGATAGTTGACGGCGATCTTCAGGGTGGTGCGTTTTTCTGCTTCGAACAGGATCAGCATGAATGACGAAACGGCCATCAGCTCCCAGGCGATCAGGAAGGCAAGCCCGTCGCGGAGTGTAAGTACCGCCAGCATCGAAAGATAGAGCCATATATAGCTGAAATAATGCAGGGCAAACTGGGCTGAGTTCTTAGTATCCTTATAGGATTTCATGTAGCCTTTTGAATACAGCAGACCAGTAAGCACGGTAAAATTCGTTACCAGTATGAAAAAGGCCGAAAGGGAGTCGATTGTAAACCTCAGTTCTCCCAGAAAACCTTTGAATATCCAGGTGAAAGGCAGAGATTCAAATGAGGTGTTGCCTGATACCATGCCTGTAACCGGCAGGCCGGTAATGAATTGAGCGAGGGCCGGTATTGAGGTAAATACAATGACAAAGAAGGTAAGCGCGAGGGTATATAAATATCTCACCTTTCCCGGAATGACCAGGATAAGAAAAGAGAATACCACTGCCGCAGGAATGAAAAATTGCGTCATTACAACTGCAAAGTAAAGTTAATACAGGCTCCCGATGAATTATTTCGTGCAGAACTTATAAACAGGAGTATGGTTAAAACCCTCATTGTAATGAAAACATTGAAGAGTAAGTGGTCTGTAATATCAGCGTGCCGCTCAGGCATTACAATTATTCAAATTCAATACCTTTACATTCTAAAATGCTTTCAAACTAAGTCAAAACATAGTTTATCACCAGATGAATCACGACAGCCAGAGTTCAAACCGTATTATCAGGTATATTGAAAATATAAACCCAGGAATCGCAGCTGCAGCAGTTTTTTTCCTGTTTTTCATCCTTCCTTTCCTGACGATGAGATCAGGAACTATGGAAGGCGATATGGCCGAGTATCTCAATAATCCTTTAAGGGTTATTCATGGCGATTTACCTTACCGGGACTTCTGGCTTTTATTTTCACCGGGTGAAGTTCTTTTTCCTGCCATGATTTATGCTTTATTTGGCGTGAATATAAACATAGTACTCGTATTTTCCATTTTCTTCTCATCAATATGCGGCCTGCTCACATTCAAAGTCGGAAGACAATTGACAGGGAGTATTGTTTATGCGATCATACTCTCATTTATGGTTTATTATGATGGCAGCATCAGGTATTATTGCGGGCCGGCATATGATCACCTGGATTTTCTCTTCCTGCTGATTGCAATTCTTTTTTACTTAAAATATTTGGGCAGCCCTAAGGTGCTTTATCTCTTTTTAACCGGGGTCAGCGTTGGGATGGCCTTTTTCTTCCGATTATATGAAGTTGGCCCTGCCGCGGTAGCCTTCAGTATATCCATATATTTTAACTCAAGGGATAATAAAAAACCGCTTGCTTTTACGGCTAAAGAGATTATGTATTATTTATCGGGAATTGTTCTAATATTAATGCTAATCACCTTCCTGCTTTTTGACATCTGGAAACCTATGTTCTTCGCAGTGATTTTCGACAGCGTATCACATGGAACGTCCATGAAGATTCCCTTCTGGCATGAGTGTATTGAAGCCTTCAACCGGGTCAGGGAATGTTACCTTGCTGCGGGCAGGTCAGGTCATTTCCCTGTGAACGGGGGCGTGGTTTACGGGATCCTTGTCCTTGTGAAAGATATCCTGGCCTACCTCACTCCCTTTGCAGTCATAATTATTGCTTTCTGGTATGTGTTTAAAAAGAAATTCATCAAACGTGAACTTACCGTTTTACTATTTTTTTTAGCATGGGGGATATTTTCCCTGCCAAAGGCTTTCGGAAGGTCCGATCTGATGCATCTTGCCACAGCAACAACACCCCTGTTTTTTGTAGTTGTACTGTTAATACGGAAAAGTTTGAGGCAGGACAAATCATTAAAGAATCCCGTGTATAAATTTATTTCAGCGACACTGATCACCTTATGCTGTTTTTCCCTGCTATCATTTCCCGCGCAGTTAAAAAACTACTATGACTTTTATAAAAACTACAGATACCAGGTGAGATCTGACAGCGGAAGGCTGTATTTCAATAATGCCGAAGATGCGGATAATGCCAATAAAGTCATCAGTTATATCAACGCCAATACGGGATCAAACGATTATATTTTCGTTACATACTGGTATGCTCCCCCGTTCTATGCCCTGACCCAAAGAAAGAATCCAACTTATTTTGACTCCCTGATAGACGTTGTGGCAAGGCCATCCGAAAGCAAGCAGAATTCAATTTGCGATGACCTGACCAGGAAACATACTAAATTGATAATTCATAACAGGAAATGGGGTTTTGACGATAAGGCAGAGCTGCAGTTTTCTTATGCATGCCCTGTTTTACAGAAGTTCATTGATACAAATTATAAGATGGTTGAACAATTCGGGAAATACGAGATTTATGCTCCCAGGTGATTAAGGCCGCATCATTAATGTAAATTGTAAACGCCGGAATGCTATCTGTATTCAGAAACATCAGAGGCCTGTTAACAAGAGAATCTTTCGAATGAAAAAAGAACCAGCCAAAAAAGTTAATGCGAAACAGCGACCGGGGAAACCGCATCAGCCGCTCCAAAAACAGGAAGGAAAGAACCGGTATGCCAACCTGGGTGGATTGGCAATCATCATCCTGCTGGGGGTTATTATTTATTCCAATTCTTTTCAATGTTCCTTTCATTTTGATGATCTGTCTTTTATCGTTCATAATCCAAAGATCTGTAACCTGTCGGATATAAAATCCTGGTGGAGTATTTATCCTTCAAGGCCTTTAAGCATTTTTACTTTCGCCCTTAATTATCATTTTAATCAGCTTGATGTGTGGTATTATCATTTGGTAAACCTGGTAATCCACCTGTTCAATGCCTGCACAGTTTGGTGGCTCACCATGCTCATTTTATCAACCCCTGCAATGAAAGATCACCCGATCGGCAGGCAAAAAAACATCATTGCCTTGTTCACAGCATTAATGTTTGTTTCACACCCTCTTGCTACTCAATCCGTCACCTATGTCTGGCAACGGCAAGCCTCCCTGGTTACCTTATTCTATCTTCTTTCCATGGCGTTTTATGTGAAAGCCCGTATTGAAGATAAAAGTTCAGTAAAAAACTATATGCTTTTTGCCGGATCTTTGATATCAGCTGTTCTGGCAATGCTTACAAAAGAAAATGCATTCACGCTTCCGTTTGCAATCCTGCTTCTGGAAATATTCTTTTTACAGACAAAAAAACGTTCGATAAATTTTAAAGATTATCGCATTATCCTGTCAATAGCAGCGATCCTGGGATTGATCTTTATCATAATCTTAACTTTCCAGTCCAGGATGTTCAAGCCCATCCCTCCATCTTCCGGTAATACTGAAACTATTACACCTCTTAATTATATTTTCACCCAATTCAGTGTAATTGTCAGGTACATCCGGCTTTTATTCCTCCCAATCGGTCAGAATTTTGATTATGATTACCCGGTCTCGAATAATTTTTTCGAAATACGAACAATGTTCAGTTTCCTGGGACTGTTATCGTTGATCATCCTTGCAATATTTCTGTTTAACAAATTCAGGACTATTTCTTTTGGCATTTTATTCTTTTTTCTTACGTTATCGGTCGAATCAGGCTTCATTCCGATCAATGATGTTATTTTCGAGCACAGGACCTACCTCCCTTCATTTGGATTTTTCCTGGTCCTGAGTTCCGGCATTTACATTTTACTTTGGAACAAATACAAATACCTTGCAATCGCTATTTTAGTAATCATCATTGGATCAAATTCCATCCTTGCCTATGGGAGGAACAAAATCTGGAAGGATGATCTGACACTATGGAGTGATGTTGCATTAAAATCTCCGCATAAAGCCAGGCCATTTGTTAACCGTGGCTATGCATACAGGAACCTTGATGAGCGGGACAAGGAAATTGCTGATTACACCACAGCAATCGGAATTGATCCGAAGTTTACCATAGCCTGGTACAGCCGTGGCGTTGCATTCGGCAGCCTTGGGCAGTGGGACAAGGCAATAGCCGATTATTCCGAAGCGATAGAAATTGACCCGGGTTATTCCGATGCACTTATTAGCCGTGGAGTTGCATTTGGCAGTCTCGGGCAATGGGATAAGGCAATTGCGGATTACTCAATGGCGGTCAAAATTAATCCGAATAATGCTCAAGCCTATTCTAACCGTGGCATCGCATATGGTAACCTTGGACAGTTAAACAGCGCAGTAGCTGATTATTCCAGGGCGATCGGGATTGACCCTAATTACATGGATGCATACATGGACCGTGGCGTTGCATATGGTAACCTTGGGCAGTTGAATAATGCAATTACAGATTTCTCAAAGGCAATCGGAATTGATCCGAATTTTGCGAAAGCCTGGTATAGCCGTGGCGTTGCTTATGGTATCTTAAAACAGTGGGACAAGGCATTAGCCGATTATACCCGGGCGATAGAGATTGACCCGAAATATACCAGGGCTTTTTACAACCGCGGTGCTGCCTCTGCAAACCTGGGGCAATGGGCCAATGCAATAGCCGATTATACCCGGGCGATAGCGCTTGACCCGAAGTATACCAAGGCCTACTATAACCGTGGTGTTGCATATGATAATCTCGGACAGTTTGAGAATGCAATTGCCGATTACTCGAAAGCCATCGGGATTGATCCGACGTTCAAACTGGCATATTCCAACCGCGAGATTGCATACAGGAAATCGGGCAGTCACAAAAAACGATGAATGGTGAAAACACTTTTTATCAATAAGATCGAACGTTTACTTTTTTCAAGCCTGATTGTTTCTTTTATTTGTTTGCTGACGACATCCTGCGAACCCCTGGCCACAGGTTTTGACGATACAGAGGGGGCAACCTTTTATACCTCCGGTTCACTCAGGGCGGTACCGGATACCTTCACGGTTGTACGTGTGATGACCTGGAATATCCGGTTTGGGGCGGCAAGGATACTGTGGTTCGGGGATGCATGCGGCGACAGGGTTAATCTTACCACTGATGAAGTTTACAATTCCCTTAAAGCCATTGCTGAAAAGATAAACGAGGTGAAACCCGACATCCTCCTGCTCCAGGAGGTTGATCTGAAATCAAAACGATCCGCTTATATCGATCAACTCCAATGGCTGCTTGATCATACATATCTGAATTATGCGGTTTGCGGTTCCCAGTGGAAAGCCCAGTTCATACCAAGTGACGGCCTCGGAAGGATGGATGAGGAAAATGCCATACTTTCCCGATGGCCCATCAGTAATGCACAGAGAATACAACTGGCATTGCGTAATGACCAGGACA
>Ga0316229_1003446_pt1 | contig 12420 bp, 9 predicted proteins | sample TBH18023metaG_FD_206011 | JGI IMG/M metagenome (GOLD analysis project Ga0316229, IMG submission 206011) | Freshwater microbial communities from Trout Bog Lake, Wisconsin, USA - TBH18023 | ecosystem: Environmental > Aquatic > Freshwater > Lake > Hypolimnion/Profundal zone | place: USA: Wisconsin...
CGTTACTGGGCGCTGGAAGTTGATGAAACGAGCTGTCCGGTCTTGTCCCGCCAGAAATGCAGCTTGCGCTTTATGCGGGAACTGTACTACCTGGGATGGGAGTCGGTTGAAAGGTCTCTAGGACGACACTGGAGATTTAGGTGGCGTAGGGGCCCTTCACTTCGTTCAGGGTGACAGCCACAACAGGAACTCGGTGCCATTTCACCTCCTTGAAAAAGATGGCATCCATGCGGCGGCGGAGCAAGGACTCCAGTTCGCAATTGCTGGTTAGGAGCAGGAGATATAACATCGCTGGATATGGCTGGCAATCAGGAAGAGCGTGCGCGACTGGTGGCAGGAGCTCCACTGGAGGGCGAAGAAGGATTTGAGCTGAAGCTGCGGCCTCAGCGATTGCAGGAATTTATTGGCCAACCGAAGGTGAAGGAGAACCTCGCAGTGGCCATTGCAGCGGCGCGGGCGCGTGGCGAGGCGCTGGATCACATATTGCTCTATGGGCCTCCGGGGCTGGGAAAAACCACGCTGGCGACGATTATCGCCAACGAGATGGATTCCGCGTTTCAGCAGACCTCCGGCCCGACGCTACAGATCAAGGGCGATCTGACGGCAATTCTGACCAACGTGCAGCACCGGCAGGTGCTGTTTGTGGACGAGGTGCACCGGTTGCAACCGGCGCTGGAAGAACTGCTGTATTCGGCGCTGGAAGATTGTCGGCTGGACATCATCGTGGGGCAGGGGCCATCGGCGCGGACGCACTCATTTGAGATTCCCGCATTCACCTTTGTGGCGGCAACCACGCGGATCGGGCTTCTGTCGGCCCCGCTACGTTCTCGGCTTGGGTTAGTGCTACGGCTGGAGTTCTATTCGCACGAAGACCTGAAGATCATCCTGAACCGCTCGGCACAGATTATTAACGTCGGGATCGACGATGACGCGGCGTTGGAGATCGCGATGCGATGCCGCGGGACACCTCGCGTGGCCAACCGCCTGCTGCGGCGGGTTCGAGACTACGCGCAGGTGCGGGGCACGGGACACATCGATCTGGCAACGGCAAAGGCCGCACTGGAGATGTTGGAAGTGGATCAGCATGGCTTTGACGAAGTGGACCGGAGGTTGCTGCTGACAATCATTGAGAAATACCAGGGTGGCCCCGTGGGTGTGAATACCCTGGCGGCGGCATTGGCAGAGGAACCTGACGCCATTGAGGAGATTTACGAACCGTTCCTGATACAGATTGGATTCCTGGACCGGACTCCGAGGGGGCGAGTGGCTACGCAGTTGGCCTACAAGCACTTCGGAGTGGAGCCTCCGAAAAGACAGAACATGTTGTTTTAGAGCGTCGGCAAGTTGTGTCCGCAACCAGAGTATTCAAGATTGAGAAACTCACCAGCTTGAGACGGGTTGAAGACGAAGAAAGAAAACTACAGCACTCTTAGGAGACACGGACCAATGAAGAGCTATGCAAGGCTGGTTTTGATGGCGACGTTCGCAGTTCTGTTGCTGACTGCATTCGCCGCAGCCGATACGCCAGGGGTTCATCCCGCATATTTACACGCACTGACCGACCTTCGCCACGCGAGAGCACACCTGGAACCGATGATTCCGAATGCGCGAGTGGAGAGGGCGGAACAACGTGCGATCGCCGAAATCGATGCCGCAATCCGGGAAATAAAGGAAGCCGCCATCGATGACGGCAAACCCCTGAGCGATCATCCTCCGGTGGATGCACAGTGGGGAAGGACCGACCGCCTGAATCGCGCGATGGAACTGCTCGACAGGGCGCGCAAGGACATCAACCAGCACGAGTCGGATGGCTATGCGCGCGGGCTGAAACGCCGCGCACTGCACCACATCGATGAGGCGCAAGGCTCGGTTCGTCACGCCATTGAGGTTGAACGGCACCAGTAAGAAGACAACTTGAAAGAGTGACGAAAAGGGCAGCCTTTGCGGCTGCCCTTTTCAATGCGGCATAGGGTTGAACTGTATCGAATCCCACTTCTGCGCCAAAAAACACGACGCAGAAATGGGGCACTCGCAACTATTCTTCTTCCTCTTCTTCGAGACCGGCTCCGGCAGCCTTGGCAGCAGCGATGATCTTCTCCTGTTGCAAAGCTGGAACGAAGTCGTAGTGATCCATTTCCATGTTGAAGGAGCCACGGCCCTGGGTCATGGCCGTGAGATCAGTGCCGTAGGTGAGCATTTCAGACATAGGACAGTGGGCGCGCACTACTGTGCTGCCGGCTTTGTTATCCATGCCCTGGATGCGCCCGCGACGGGAGTTCATGTCGCCCATCACCGCTCCGGCGAATTCGTCGGGAATGGTGATTTCAATCTGCATGATGGGTTCAAGAATTGTAGGCTTGGCTACCTCCATGGCTTTCTTGAAGGCGATGCGTCCGGCTTTCTTGAAACTTAGTTCGTTGGAATCCACGTCGTGATAGCTGCCGTCGTAGAGACTGACCTTGAAGTCGACGACCGGATATCCGGCGAGGAAGCCACGAGCGGCGGCTTCGATGATTCCCTTTTCGACGGCCGGGATGTAGTTCTTGGGGATGGAGCCGCCGAAGGTTTCGTTGATGAACTCAAACTGTCCGCCACGGGGGAGCGGCGCCATTCTGATTTTGCAATCGCCGAACTGGCCGTGTCCGCCGGACTGTTTCTTGTGGCGTCCCTGCACATCGGCAGTTCCGCGAATGGTTTCGCGGTAGGGGACCTTCGGAGCCTTGAGCACGACCTCGGTATGGTAGCGGCGCTTGAGTTTGCTGACGATGACTTCAATGTGCTGCTGACCGGTTCCGGCAATCAGGAAGTCCTTGGTCTGCTGGTCGCGGAAGAACCGCAGCATGGCATCCTCTTCCATGAGCTTGTGGACACCGACGCCTAGTTTGTCTTCGTCGGCGCGGGTCTTTGGCTCAATCGCAAAGGTAATAGCCGGCTCAGCCAGCGTGACCGCCGGATACTGAATGGGGTGAGCCTTGTCGCCGAGGGTATCTCCGGTAAGAGTTTCTTTGAGCTTGGCTACGGCCCCGATGTCACCGGCAGATAGCTCGGTAACAGGGATTTGTTGCTTGCCGAGAACAGCAGCGATGTGGGCAAATTTTTCAACCGTGCCGCGGACGTAATTGGTGACGGAGGCGTCATTTTTGAGAACGCCGCTGACGACTTTGAAGTAGGAGATGCGTCCGGCAAAAGGATCGCTGACGGTCTTAAAGACGAAGAGAGAGAGCGGCTCGGAGGCGGCAATTTTACGCATCGGAGGCTCGGCATCGGGCTTCTCCGGAACTCCTGCGATAGCTTTGCGCTCGGTAGCCGCAGGCACGTAGTCGACCAGGAAATCGAGGACTTCGTCGCTGCCGATGTTGCCGAGGCCGGAGGCGAAGAGCACGGGGAAAAGACGGTCGTCGCGGATGGCGTCGTGAATGCCGGCGGTGATGTGTTCTTCGGCGATAGTTCCGGTATCGAAGTACTCGCTCATGAGTGCGTCATCGCCCTCAGCTACGAGTTCGACGAGAGCTTCATGGGCGGCCTTGGCCTGATCGGCCATATCGGCGGGGATGTCTTCGACGCGGGCGCGTCCGTTGCCGCCCATTTCATAGTAATAAGCCTTCATCTTTACCAGATCGACGACGCCTTTGAAGTTCTTTTCAGCTCCGATAGGGAGTTGAACGGGGACGACGTTGCGGCCAAAGGTGGAGGTGAGCGATTCCATTACGCGCTCAAAATCGGCGCGCTCGCGGTCCATTCGGGTACAAATGACAACGCGCGGAAGACTGAGGCCGTTGGCAAAGTTCCAGACCTTTTGGGTAATGACCTGAACGCCGGATACCGAGTCGACCACGACAAGGGCGGCATCAACGGCAGGAATCGCCATCTCAGCTTCATGGACAAACATGTTGAAGCCGGGCGTGTCGATGAGGTTGATCTTGACCTTTCCCCACTCGATAGCTGCGAGAGAGGCGGAGATGGTCATCTGACGGGAGATTTCCTCCTCGTCGTAATCGGTGGCGGTTGTTCCGTCATCGACCCGGCCGAGCCGGGGGGTGCTGCCGGCGGTGAAGAGCAGTGCCGACACGAGAGAGGTTTTGCCTGAGTGGGAGTGGCCAATCACAGCCACGTTGCGGACATTCTCACCTTCGTAGGTCTTCACAAAATAACTCCCGAGAGCTTTGAATTCGAAAGCCCTGCATGGAACTGCGCGAAGATCCACCGAAAGCGGCGGCTACGCGAGTGCGTTGCAGAACCATTCGCCTACGGCGCTCACCTGAAAGGCAGCGAGCGTCTTACTGCTTTACACGTTGATTCAACCGGTTGAACACCAAGCCATTCCGCTACCTGAACACGCCAGTAAGGGTGCGCACAAGCCTCCGAAGTCGGAGCGGAAGGGCAAATCCTGGAAGAACAACCAAGGCAAAGAATCGTAGCACAGCGCCGGAGCTGACTCAATTTTCATCAGACCGTGACATTTTGTCGTCACTAAGTGTGATACACGAGGGCGACAGAACACGCCATAGTTATTCGTCACAGAATGATGTGACGTTGGTGGCAATTCTCCAAACCCAAGCGCAAAAAACGTCCGAGCGGTGAAGCTCGGACGATGGAAGTTCTCGACAAGTCTGTGTTTTAAGTCAAATTTGGCCTGATCACGAGAGGACGCATCATGTCGTGCTCTTCGTGCTCCAGAATATGGCAATGCCAAACGTACTCGGCGTTGCCGGGGAAGCGGGGACTGCCACCGCTGGGGACATAGGATGGCAGGTTTTTGGGAAGCGAGAACTGCATGATCACCCTGGTCATTTCCCCAGGATTCACACGAACGGTCTCCTTCCAACCCGCGTAGTTTGCATCAGGCCGCGTCAAAGCCGAGGTTGGCGTTCCAAACTGATCTCCGACATTGTCAAACGGCGTGTGGCCAAGCACCTGGACGTTGGTAAGGTGGAAGTGCATGGGATGGACATCACCCGTGGTGTTGTAGATGTCCCATACCACGACCTGTCCGTCCTGGTAGACCTCGGTCGGAGGATCGTCGTAGTTGCGCCCGTAAGTGGCTTTATAAAGCATAGTACCGGTTCCTACACGCTGGACGAGCCGTCCGTAGGAATCGAAATCCTCGTTGAGAGTCTTACTCTCATGGACGACGCCGGGGCCGTTAGGATCGAGGTCCGTTTCTCCAAAAGGAACGTGCGAGTCATGGTACGCCTTTGGAAGGCCGCCCGAGGACTGCAGGATGGCGAGGGTGCTGGCAAAGTTATAGGGATCCGCCGAGCCCTGCAGAGCGACAACCTGGATCTGCATGAGGGTTCGGCTATTGGCACCAAAACCCGGTTTTGTGGTTGGGGCGCCGCCTTCGCTAGTCTGGTCAGGATTGCCCGTAAAGTAGTCGTTGCGCGGATCTCCGCCGGGGAACGGCGCGGGAGCATCGTTGTAAAGGATGAGCCGGTCGCCAGGTTGGCAAGACGAGAAGTCGATGATCATATCGGCTCTCTCGGCTGGAGCGACGAGCAGGCTGTGAGGGCCGTTCGGATCGCAGCTATCGTCAGCGGCAGTGGGAATGAGCACTGGTGGCGCGTTGTAAACCACCGGATAGGGTAGGAGACCGCCTTCGTTGCCAACCTGGATGAAGGCTGGACCGCCGCGACTGAAGTCAGGCTCGCCGGGGTTGAACTTATTTTCATAAAAGAGATTTAGGTTGTAGAAGCGGGCCTGCGAGCCATTGAGAACAACCACGCGGTAACGCCGGGGTTGGACCTGCAAGTATGGGTACGCTTCTCCGTTGATAACCGGCGTATCCGGGAAGAATTCCGGAACGCAGGACGGCGTTGGTGGCAGGCCAAGATTGCTATAGCCATCTGAGGGAAGACCCAGATCCCATCGCCCGGTTTCGCCGGTGTCGGAGTTGGCTTGGTAGACAGATGGATACCAGAGATCTCCTGGCTGCCCCCATTGATCGGCTACGGTCTTGAAGGACTTATCCTGAATGACCAGCGGCACTGTATAGCCCAAGCCGGGAACAATTCCGGCGGAAGTGAGAGCGTTTACGACATCGTCGGTAACGAGATAGCCTGCCGCTAGCCCGGCATAGGCATTGAGGCGTGTAATGCCTATTGCGTGATCGTGGTACCACATCAATCGCGCGCTCTGGTTGTTGGGGTAGTAGTACTGCGCGACTCCGGGTGAGCCTGCGAGGCCGTTGAGGAACGTTTCTCCGGCCCCTGCATTGGGACCTGTGGCGGTGGGGGTAAACCAGGTAAACGGCCCGCCATCGCTGGTCCAGGGAATAAGACCGCCATGGAGATGCACGGTAATGCGATTCTGCGCGGCACCATTGTCAGCGCCCATAAGAGTGGCATCCACCGGCAGGGGATGCTTGTTCGGCAGGGTGTTCTTCATGCGAATCATTACAGGACGGCCGCGCTGGGCTGCGATGATGGGACCGAGGTAAGCATTCTTCCCGCTGGCCTGATCCAGGTATCCCCAGAGAGTGGTGGGATTAGGCAGGTCTGGATGCATGAGTTGCTGGTACTGGACGGCAGAAAAATTGTAGAGATCGACGCCCGGAAACGTTGAAGTGTTCGCGGATGCAAGTGGGATTCCCGTACCGCCAAGGCCGGGCAAGGGTGAGATGAACTTTCTCAAGATTGGACTTTGAGAAAAAACCTTGGTTACAGCGGTTTTCCCCGCGATAGGAACCGCAGAGCTCGATCCACAACCGTTGAAACCACAGGCAGCACTTGCGAGTGCAGTGAGCTTCAAGAAATCTCGGCGAGAGGGCATTCTGAATAGTCCTTTCCCTTGCTTTGGCGAGCAGTTTGCTCGTTTTGGAATCTAGGATAAGTGGTGCTTTGGTGGTGAGTGTAGCTGGAAAATTATCTAAAGATGAACTCCGTTTTCATTACCGAGTAATTTTTTTTTGGATGGATGGTAAAAATTTCTCGGTACTAGCACCTTTAGGTAGGTCTATGTGCGGGGGCTAGGGAAAACCTCTTGGCTAATACTTTTGCTCTTTGCGCGACAAGACAACTTCCGATATGGGGTACGGATTCAGGAAGCTGCGGTCGGGGACGTATCCGGAGTGGAAGTCGATGAGTTGTTCAAACTCTGGCGGGCGCTCTCCAGGTCGGGAAAAACTTCGAAGAGCTTATCTAAGCAGGTGAGTTTAAAGAGCTCGTGCACGCGTTCGCTTACGGCCACGAAGAGTAACCGGCGTCCGTGCTTCTGGTGGGTGACGAAGGAATTGGTCAATACCCCGAGTCCGGCAGAATCGATGAATGGGACATCGGTCATGTCGAGGATGGTGGTGACGGACTCCGAGCGCAAGACGGACTGAAAACCAAACATGTTGTTGAGGAGCAGAGGGCCGTTCATCCGGTAGGTGTGCTCATTTAGAGCTGTGTCCGGTACCAGCTCGAACGTGAATTCCTTCGAAGACATTGCAGGAGTATATTGCAGGACCTCACGACGCGTGTTAACAGACGATTAAATTAAAGCGCCGGAACGACGCGAGGGAGAGGTTTGGCATGCCGTCATCCTTGATAGTCCCAAAATGGGACCAGACTTGGTGTTTTTGAGCCGTTCGGGTCCACTTTCCTGTACTGTTCTTACGTCCACTAAATTGTCTCTGAATTTTTGTGGCGTTCACCAAAGCCTTCACTCTCGTGCGGGCCGTCGAATGTGTGCTGTGGCAGGAAACTACCAAAAGGAGGAGTCGTGACCCGTCGAATCGTGGTTCGCAGTCTAACTTTCCTAACTGTTGTGCTGATTGCCGTAGCAACGCTGGCTCAGGTTCGCGCTTTGCAGTTCTCGGCAGACATGAAGACAACCGGCAAGGGAATGGCCTCTACCGGGAAACTTTATTTTGGCGGTCCGAAGGTGCGCATGGAAATGGCGGCCCAGGGACACCAGAGCATCATGATCGTAGATTCGCAGCGCAAAATGAGCTACATGCTGATGCCTGCTCAGCATATGTACATGGAGATGAGTACCGAGGGAAAGGGACAGAAAAAGGCTCCGGACTGGCACACGTACGATCCCTCGAACCCCTGCGCCAATATTGCCGACACAACCTGCGAGAAACTTGGAACAGGCCTCGCGGATAGCCGCCTGTGCAACAAATGGAAGTTCACCAACGCCAAGCAGGGAACGTCACAGACGACGTGGGTCGATCAAAAAACGGGCATACCGATCAGAACCGAAACGAGCGACGGCACCATCATGGAGTTGACGAACATAAAGGAAGGCACACAAAGCGCCAGCCTGTTCGAGATTCCCTCCGGCTACACAAAAATGGACATGGGCGCAATGATGCAGGGCGCACAAGGACGGAATAAGTAGATTAGCGCCTGATACTTCAAGAGGCAGAAGTGAAGTCACTGAGCAACACAATGGGCACGGCAAAGATCCGTGCCCATTGTGTTACGAAAAGCGGTTAGTCGTGTACGCCATCCATAAATGCCCGGAGTTTGCGCGACCGGGATGGGTGGCGCAACTTACGCAAGGCTTTCGCTTCGATCTGGCGGATGCGCTCACGGGTGACGGCGAAAGACTGGCCGACTTCCTCAAGCGTGTGTTCGCTGCCGTCTTCGAGGCCAAAGCGCATCTTGATGACCTTCTCTTCGCGCGGCGTGAGGGTGCGAAGAACCTGCGAGGTCTGATCCTTGAGGTTCACGTTAATGACAGCCTCGGCAGGCGAAACCACGGCGCGATCTTCGATGAAATCTCCAAGGTGGGAATCTTCCTCTTCACCGATTGGAGTTTCGAGGGAGATAGGCTCTTGGGCGATCTTCAAGACCTTGCGAACCTTGGCGACAGGGATGTCCATACGGCGGGCAATTTCTTCGCTGGTTGGTTCACGACCTAGCTCCTGCACCATTTGACGCGAAGTGCGGATCAGTTTGTTAATGGTCTCGATCATGTGCACCGGAATGCGGATGGTGCGGGCCTGATCGGCAATCGCGCGAGTGATGGCCTGACGAATCCACCAGGTAGCGTAGGTAGAGAATTTGTATCCGCGGCGATACTCGAATTTATCGACGGCTTTCATGAGGCCAATGTTGCCCTCCTGAATGAGATCGAGAAACTGAAGTCCGCGGTTCGTGTACTTTTTGGCGATAGAAACCACAAGGCGCAGATTCGCCTCGATGAGCTCACGCTTGGCGTGCTCGGCGTCCATGTCGCCCTGGATAATCTCGCGCTGGGTGCGCTTGAGTTCCGTGAAGACGGCTCCGGCTTCCACTTCGATGCGCTCCATATCGGTGCGCACGGTGCGAATCTGCTTGCGGATTTCCTTCTTCTGCTCGTCGTTCCTCGTGAACTCACAGCGCTTCTCAAGACTCAGAACCTGGCGGTCGAGGGCCTTCATATTCTCGACCGTTTTGTTAACGCGATCGATGAGGCGCTTGCGCTCCTGATTTGTGAAGCGCAGCTTGCGGATCGAGCGGCTGACTTCGACTTGGGCGCGGCCTAAGCCCCAGTGCAGCTTTCTGTAGTCCTTCTGCTTCTTCTTATCTTTGCCGGGAGGTCCGACTTCGGCAAGTTTGACGGCGAGCGCGAGACCCTTTTTGTAATGGCGGCTAAGGTCGTCGATCTTACCGGAAATTTCCTTAAGGCGACCCAGCATCACTTCGTCGGTAATCTCCTCTTCATCGAAGATCACAACTTCTTTGACTGAGCGCACACCGCGTTTGAGATCGTCACCAATGGCGAGGACCTCGCGAATCACAATCGCCGAACGCGACAGAGATTTGAGGACGCGAATCTGTCCACGCTCAATGCGCTTCGCGATTTCCACTTCGCCTTCGCGGGTCAGAAGAGGGACTGTGCCCATCTCGCGCAGATACATGCGGACGGGGTCGTTGGTCTTTTCGAGCGCGCCGGGAGTCAGATCGAGTTCAACATCCTCAGACTCGTCATCGGGATCGAATTTCTTTTCCGAGGGAAGCTTGGTGTCTTCCAGAACATTGATTCCCTGGGTTCCGATCATCCCGAGCAGGTCGTCGAGGTCGTCGGGGGAGTTGATATCGTTCGGCAGGAGGTCATTCACCTCGTTGTAGGTGAGAAAACCTTTCTCCTTGCCGGTGTCGATCAACTTTTGAATATCTTCGTATTTATCGTCGAGAGCCAAGAGCAATATCCTTCACTGGCGCCATAGGCAGCCGTAAATCTTCAAGGGCGGCGAGGACTCCGCCAAAAGTCACAATTCGGCCTCCCAGTCGGCTGTGACCAGGAATGAACGCCGAAACCTTCATATTTTAACACGCCATGCACAAGAGATCCCGCTCCGCTACGGGCAAGTCGCCAATATGACGAGGAGGCATTAAGCCTTTAGATGGCGGAGAGTAGCCCCTAGTTTCGGGACTTGACACATTTTTGCAGATAAATGGTTAGAAAACAAGGGCTGCGAGATCAAATTGCCTTTGGAAAACGAAGGTGGCCCACATCCGCCTTCTTTTGGCGAATGTGGGTGGCGAATGTGGGATGTAGCCAGCTTACAATCCTGCGGCTGTTCCTTTGTCCTTGCTCTAGAAGTGGAACGCCAATCTAGCCAACAAATATGCAACCGTGGTCGAGACTGCGACCCCGATGAACCCGGGAATCATAAAACTATGATTCAGCAGATACTTACCGATGTGCGTTGTGCCGGTTCGGTCCATGTTAATGGCGGCTAAATCGCTCGGATAGAAGCAGAAGAAAAAGTAAGCGTAGCTGGCTGGAATAAGGCCCAGCATGAGATGCGCGGGCAATCCAAGAGCAATGCCGAAGGGCATCATGACCGTCAGCGTTGCCGCCTGGCTCTTTACAAACGCCGAGACGCAGAACATCGCGATGGCGAAAGTCCAGGGGGCAGCCTGCACCATCAGCTTCATCTTTGCGATCAGGAACGGCTGGTTCGAGGTGATGAAGGTGTCGCTCATCCAGGCGATTCCGAAGATGGAAACCACTGCCGTCATGCCAGCGGCAAAAACGCTTGCCTTGGCGATGTCGGAGGCCTTGATGTTGGTGGCGAACAGAATGAGGGCACCGAAGCAGAGCATAACCATCTGCACGACGGTGGTCATGGGAATGGCCTTCCCGTTGACCAGCGGCATGATGTTTGGCAGATGATATCCGGCGTTGACGAATGTGTCCCGCAGAGCGAGGATCACGATAAACAGGACACCGGAGAAGAAGATGGCGACCGAGGGCTTCGCGGTACGCGGTAATTTCTTATCCAGAGTCGTAACCGAGACGTCTAGCTGCTCGCGGAAGGCAGGGTCCTTCATGCGCTCCTGAAACGCGGGATCCTTGTCGAGATCCTTGCCACGATGCATGCTCCAGAGGGCTGCAGCCAGCACGCCAACCAGTCCGGCGGGCAGCGTGATTTTGATGATGTCAAAGATGGTTACCGGTGTACCCATCTTGATGGAGTAGGCGAGAAACGTCGTAACGGCTGCGGCTACGGGACTCGCGGTAATACCCATCTGGGCCGCGACGCTGGCGACAGCCATGGGCCGCTCGGGACGAATGCGTGTCTTCCATGCGACATCTGCGATTACCGGAAAGAGCGAATAGACTGCGTGCCCCGTACCGACGCAAACCGTCAGGAAGAAGGAACAGAAAGGCGCCAGCAGAGTTACCCGGTTCGGATGCGCGCGCAATAAGCGCTCGGTGAGTTGGACGAGGTAATCCAATCCTCCGGCCACCTGCAAGGCGGCAGAGGCAGTAACCACGGCCAAAATGATCAGCATGACCGCAATCGGTGGATCAGACGGCGGAACGCGAAAGACAAAGACGAGAACCGTGACCCCGAGACCGCCGATCAAACCCAGCGCAATTCCACCCCGGCGGATACCGATTAGGATCGCAGTTAACACCAGAAAAAACTGAATGAAGAACATTTGCATGGGCGTTTCCTTTACTGAATGAGTCGCAAGTATGACGTGAGCGCTTCCCGCCTGTATTAAGAAGGATTAAGTATAGCTATCGGGGAGTAGTTTTGACACCGACTTCTTTCACGCGGCTTCTAGAGAGGCAACACCTCGTCAGCCCAGACCTTGAAGCTTTTCAGGGTGTTAAAACCGAATGTGTTGCTGATGGGAACATCGGCCGCATCGCGTCCCTGTGCCATCAACACGCGTCCAATGCGGGGTACATTGTTGCGAGGGTCAAACGTGTACCAATGGCCGCCAAGATACGCTTCGAACCAGCCAGCGAAATCACCGGGGCCATAGGGTGGCTCGGTTCCGATATCGCTCAGGTATCCGGTACAGTAGCGCGCGGGAATGTTCATGCACCGGCAGAAGGCGACTGCAAGGTGTGCGTAGTCGCGACATACACCCCGCCCTTCGTTAAACACATCCCATGCTGATTTCGTGGGGTTGGCGTACTGGTAGCCAAACGTGACATGGCGGTGAACAAAATCGCAGATGGCCTGCACCCTTCCCCATCCGG
>Ga0316229_1003456_pt1 | contig 12400 bp, 7 predicted proteins | sample TBH18023metaG_FD_206011 | JGI IMG/M metagenome (GOLD analysis project Ga0316229, IMG submission 206011) | Freshwater microbial communities from Trout Bog Lake, Wisconsin, USA - TBH18023 | ecosystem: Environmental > Aquatic > Freshwater > Lake > Hypolimnion/Profundal zone | place: USA: Wisconsin...
TGGTGCTGGGGCGCGCGAGCAACCGCTCGGCCACCGTCAGCGCATTGGCAAAAGAACCGATGGAAGTCTACTTTGAATACGGCACCGCACCGGGCACCTACAACCGCAGGAGTGCGCTGCTCGCGCTTGCCGCTGGGGCGCCGGTGGAATGCGTTTTCGACAAGCTCCAGCCGAACACAGAGTACTTCTACCGGGCGCAATGCCGCAAGCCGGGGGAGGCCGCGTTCAAGGCGCGTCCGGAGGGCCGCTTACACACGCAACGGGCTCCGGGCAGCACATTCACCTTTGGCGTGCAAGGCGACACCCACCCGGAGCGCCCCCAGATGAGCCACCCCTCCTTGTACGCCCGCACGTTGCTCCAGGCGTCGGCGGCAAAGCCGGATTTTTACCTCTGCATGGGCGACGATTTCAGCGTGGAAAAGCTGCGTGAAATCAATGCGGCCACCCTGGCTCAGCCCTACCTCCTTCAACGTCCGTTCCTCGGCCTGATCGGGCAGTCCGCGCCGGTCTTCCTACTCAACGGGAATCACGAACAGGCGTCGCTTGCCAATTACAACCAGAGTGACATCCGCCACGACGTCGCAGTCGGCGTGCAGAACGCCCGCAACCACTTTTTCCCCACGGTCGCTCCCGATGGCTTCTACACCGGCAACGCCGAGCCGATGAAAGCCATCGGTGCCATGAAGGACTATTACGCCTGGACGTGGGGGGACGCCCTCTTCGTGGTGCTGGACAACTACTGGCACTCACCCGCACAGGTGGACAGCGGATTCCATGGCGGAGCCGACGGCCGCAAGGATCATGACGACAAGAAGAACCGCGACTGGTGGGGGATCACCATGGGGGATGCGCAATACCAGTGGTTCAAGCGAACGCTCGAACAAAGCAAAGCCAAATACAAATTCGTCTTTGCCCATCATGTGCTCGGCACGGGCCGCGGCGGCATCGAGTGCGCGGATCTGTATGAATGGGGCGGGCGGAACAAACGGGGCGATTGGGAATTTAAAGAACATCGGCCCGGCTGGGAGTTGCCCGTGCATCAACTGATGGTCAAACACGGGGTCACGATTTTCTTTCAAGGGCACGATCACCTCTTCGCGTGCCAGGAGAAGGACGGCATCATCTATCAAGAAGTGCCCATGCCGTGCGACCACGGCTACGTGGCTTACAACCAGGAGCGCTATGAATCCGGCGTCAAGCTGCCCAATTCGGGTTACTTGCGCATCAACGTTTCTCCGCAACAGGTGAAAGTCGATTATGTGCGCAGTTATCTGCCGAAAGATGAAACCACCCAGCAAAAAACAGGCGATGTCGCCCACAGCTATGTCATCCAACCGAAAATCAGCCATGTGTAAGGAGTTCTTCAGCACTCTTTTTCTTCTTGCCTCTTTCTTGCTGGTCGGGAGTAGAACTCAGGCGCGTGAGGAAAACCGCGGACATCGCACGCAGGGGGCTGCAAATGTTTTTAACGTCAGCGTTCCCGCCCATCCGTTTGATTTGATCCTGGCCCGCCCCGAGAAAAACTCGGCCACCCTGAGCGTGCTGGCATATCAGGACATGGAAGGCTTTGTGGCTTACGGCACGCAGTCGGGAACCTACCCCATGCAGACGCCTGTGCGACAGTTCAAGAAAGGCGAACCGCTTGAAGTGATCCTCAGTGGACTGCAAGCCAATAGCCAATATTACTATCAATTCCGCTCGCACCAAATCGGCAACCAGCAATTCACTCCCACTCCCCAATACACCTTTCACACCGCGCGCCCTCCGGGCAGCAGCTTTGTCTTTACCATGACGGCGGATGCGCACCTGGACGAGCACACGAGCCCGGAGGTGTATGACCGGACACTGGGCAACATCCGGGCCGATCAACCGGATTTTCACATCGACCTCGGCAACCTCTTCATGACGGACAAGCACGCCAGCCGGGATGAGGCCGCCGCACAATATCTGGCGCAGCGCTATTATCTTGGACAAATCGGGTGTTCCGTCCCGGTTCTTCTCGCGTTGGGGGTCCATGATGGGGAAAACGGGAAAGATGACAACGGCACGGGCGACTGCCTCGCAGTCTGGTCCAACCAGATACGCAGGAGCTACTTTCCGAATCCTGTTCCCGACGGTTTCTACACTGGAAACACCGTGCCGAAAACGCCCTCCGGCCTGCTTCAAAACTACTACGCATGGGAATGGGGCGATGCGCTCTTCGTCGTGCTCGATCCTTTTCGGTATTCGGTTCGCCAGCGTGGGGGCGGCGGAGATGGCTGGGGATGGTCCCTCGGGTTGTCACAGTATCAGTGGCTCAAACAAACCCTTGAGCAAAGCCGGGCCAAATACAAATTTGTATTCCTCCATAACCTCTTGTGCGGGGATCAGGCGGCACGCGGCGGGGTGGAAGTGGCTGCATTCAACGAATGGGGCGGCAAGAATGCGGACGGCAGCGATGGTTTTAAGGAGCACCGCCCCGGCTGGGACGCCCCGATTCACCAACTCCTCGTGCGCAACCACGTCGCGGCGGTGTTCAAAGCGCATGACAATTTCTACGCCCAGCAGGAACTCGATGGGATTGTCTATCAAATGATCCCGCAGCCCAGCTTCGCCGGAAACGACCGCATCCGAGATCTGGAAACCTATGGTTATAAAAAGGGCACGTTTCTCGGCAATTCGGGGCACGTCCGCGTGAGCGTCGCGCCGGACAAGGTGACCGTGGAATACGTCCGCTCACGGCAGCCCAAAGACGAGACGCTAGAGCACAAGAACGGGGAAGTCGCCCACCGCTACTCCATTCATTAGGAGGCAAACTCATGAAATGCCCGTTCCTGCTCTTCGCTCTACTGGCTGCTTCAGGATACGTCGCCGCAAGTCCGGCCAACTCTTCCATGGCCAAAACGCGCAGTTCCACTGCCACCCCTTCCACTGCTTGCGTAATCTTGGAAGATTAAAACGGCATTATGAGAGTGCTCATCACCGGCGGCGCGGGCTTTATTGGGAGCCATCTCGTCCAATATTTTCAGGGTAAGGCCGAAGTGCGCGTGCTCGACAATTTACGCACCGGTCATCGGCGGAATCTCAACGGCTTTGATTTCGAATGGATGGAGGGGTCTATTTTGGATCGCAATCTGGTAAAGAGGGCCGTGGACGGCGTGGACCATGTTTTCCATCTCGCCGCCCTCGTCAGCGTGCCGGAGTCTATGGCCAAGCCGCAAGAGTGCGTAGAACTCAACGTGACAGGATTACTCAACGTGCTGGAAGCGGCGGACAGCGCGGGAGTCCGCAAACTCGTTCTGGCCAGTTCAGCGGCAATTTATGGGGACAACCCGACCGTGCCGAAGGTTGAAACCACGGTGCCCGAGCCCCGGAGCCCCTACGCAATTACCAAACTTGACGGCGAGTATTACAACGCGCTGTTCACCACCGAGGGTCGCCTGGAAACAGCCTCCCTTCGGCTCTTCAACGTCTTCGGTCCACGCCAGGATCCCACCAGCGCTTATGCCGCAGCGGTGCCGATCTTTATTCACAAAGCGCTGGCTGGACAACCGCTCACGATTTACGGAGATGGCGAGCAGACGCGCGACTTTATCTATGTCAAAGACGTCGTCGCGGCCCTCGCCTTTGCAGCGACCACCCCCGGAGTTACCGGCGTGTTTAATGTCGGCTATGGCGTGAGCACGCCGATCAATGATATTGCCCGCACTATCATTGCCGAGGCGGGGTCACAGTCGGAGATCCGCCACGAACCGGCGCGCGCGGGCGACGTCAAGCATTCGCTGGCATCGGTGGATCGTCTGCGCTCCGCCGGGTTCCGTCCCGTAAGCAATCTGCGCGACGGGCTGGCTGCCACGCTGCGTTACTTCCAGCAACTCTAACTTCGATTAAACAGCACACATTCACTGTCGGCGGTGTGATCGGGATTGCTGCAAATGAGGCGGGTCGTTTGACCCGCCTCAGGTGTTTGATATTTCGCTCGTTCTATCTATTGCGCACCAGGAAACACAACCCTGTAAATCGCCGTGGTATTGTCGCCGTAGGTGGCGGTGTAAGTGATGTCCCCTTGGTGATTGACGCTGCGGGTTTGGCCGGGAGTATCCGATGTAGAGTTGAACAACCCAATGCCGGTGGAGATTTTGCTGCTGTTTCCGGGTTGAGGATCACCTTTGCGGGCAATCAAGTGCAGTTGACCCTTGGCGTCCACAGCCCATATACCTTGATTATTCGCGGCTGTTACTCCTTTGGTTCCAACCAAGTCAGCCAACAGGACAACACCTCTATCCGACAACACGAACTGCCTGAAGTTCGCAAAAAGGGTTCCGGTCGGGCAATCTGGTGCCTGGGTTTGTGTGCGGGCCACCAGGGTCACTGTTCCGCTTGTTGCGATCCAGATTCCGGTGGTCCCACCGTCTGCGACCGCCCCTCCGGATTGCAGAGTGCCAGGGAATGCAACTTGCCCTTTATTGTTGATGACCGGGTTCCCCAGTGTTGTAAATATGCCTGTTGCCGTGCCGCCAACGGACGCCTTGCCTGATGTGCGTGCAACGCATTGGCAAGCGGTTCCGCTATCGAGCCATATACCCGTATTATTTTGGGTGGTTATCGTGGAGTTTCCAGACACGGACGCCCAAAATGCGACTTGCTGTGCGTTGTTGATGGCGGGACTGCCAAACGTACTAAAAAGTGCTCCAGGAATGCCGGTAATCGCATCCCCTTGCAGGGCTATGATTTCTCCTGTTCCTGACATGAATGCGAAAATACCTTGAGCGCCATTGGTGAAGGTTGCCCACACGACGACGTCGCCCGTGCTGTTAAAGCTGCGGGTTTGCCCACCCACCACTGCGGGGGTGGCAAATGCAGAGAACGATTTCAGGGTTACGGTGGTGTTATTGAGGCTCCAAGCGGTTCCATTGCGGAGGACTTGGCGGAGTTTTCCCCCGGAGTTGATGGACCAAATTCCAGCACTGTTGTTCGCAGTAACCAACCCGGCTTTTATATTCAGCGTGCCGGAGAAGATCAGGATTCCTGTGTCCGTCAATGCGAACGGTCCGACCGCTGCAAGGGTTGCCGTGCCGCCGATAACTGGAACGGAATCCCCGACACTCACCGCCGGTTTCAAAGCGCCGGAAATATCCGACCAGATACCGGTGACACTCGCTGTTCCCACCCTGGCGGTGGCCATGAATGCGACTTGGCCTTGGCTATTGAGCACGGGATCCCCCATCCCCGTGAATACCCCGTTTGCCGTTCCAGCGGACAAAAGGGCGGTTCCGTTTGTTTGTGCAACCAAGCGTGGGGTGGCGCTGCCGGTTTGCCCCCAAATCCCGGCATTGACACCAGAGGAGCCCGATTTGTAAGCCACGGTGTCGTTGTCGGCGATGATGGGATTGGCCCCGGAGGATACCGCCAGACTGACTGTTTGTTTTATCATGCCTACCTGGCTGGTGGATGCGCTTACGGTCACGCTTTGGGTTGAAGCACTTGACCCTCCGGCATTACTGGTGGTCAGGGAAGCCGTGAAGTTTCCGGGGACGCTGTAGACATGCGTTGGATTTTTGGTCGTGCTGATACTGCCATCGCCAAAGCTCCAGAGCCATGCCGTGGGAGCGTTCGTGGAAGAGTCCGAAAAAGTCACAGTTTGGCCAACAAGGGGAGCGGCAGGCAAAAACTGGAAGGATGTCACTGGCGCGATGGCCGCTGAAAACAGGTAGTCGGTGTTGGCAATATACGGCGAGAGAAAACTCACATCAGTGATGGGAGCAGAATAGAGGAAAGGTGTGGTGCAAACGGAGAAGTCGAAGGTGGTCCCGCTGGAATATGTTCCAGAAAGGATGGTCTTTCTCAAGGTCGTGAGCTGGGTCTTCTGCGTGTCCGTCAATGACTTGTAAACCTGGGCAAAGACGGTGGCGTAGTTATAATTGTTTTCACCATCGAGATCGCCATAGGTTCCAGAAAGCGCGAGCACTTGGGCATTGACGCTGTCGCTCGAAGCCGTTGAGACGAGAAGGCTGCGCAGCAGCGTGGCAATTTGCGTCCTGACCGAAACAATGTTGGTCATGCCGGCATAGAGATTATTTCTCTGTAGATCCACCAGGCTGGAGATTTGGGTAGCTTGACTTGCTGTGACGTATCCCTTGGAACTGTCGCAGATGGCTGCCCCGGCAGTGGCAGTGAGTTGCTCGCTAATGCTGTAGCCTGGCTGGCCAACGGCTGGGGCATCCTTAATGTAGAACCCTCCATAGTAGGTGCCGTGCCGCTCCGGGCAGAAATAGACATCAGCCGTCACCGAACCGGCATACCAACTGAACAAGTCGCCCGCGTAGGTCATTACGGCCACAGCGGCATCCGGGGAGAGCCCTTGCGTTTTGCTCTTCACTTGGTCGTCCGTGATGCTGGGCCAGGAACTCCATCCTTTGCCCTTCATTGCATCCAGATAAGCCTTCTGGGTGGAGGTCATTGAGCTGTAAATATTTGCATAGAGCAAGGCGCGGTCGAAAGCGATCTGCCCATCCAGCAGATAAAGCTCATGGGATGCCTGTTTCACGGCTGTAAGACTGAGCCCGGTGGTATTTACCGGCAAATCCCCGGAGAGGAGGCGGCGGAACGCCTGCATCAAGGCAAAGCGTTTATATCCGTAGAGGTTGATCTGGGTGGTCTGTGTTGCCGCGAGCGCCTTCAATTGTGCCAGTTGGCTGTCGTTGAGAATGTACAGGACGTTGTAAGCAACCCTCGTCAGGAAACTGGTGTTGTGACCCATGTTGTCGGGGTCATTATCTCGCAGGTATTGAAAGCCGGTATAGTCGGCCACCTTGCCTGGAGGAAAAAAGGACTGGGCATCCAAGTTCCCCGTCATCATCCCAAGGCCATCAAACCCCAAAGTGGAGCGTTGCGCTCCATCAGAAAGGGTCTGCGCCATGTTGAATGCGGGCGTGCTTGTTGTGCCAGACGTTTGAGCGACACCAAGGGTGCCGCTGAAGATTAGCGAGGCAAGAGCCAGTGCGATGATGTGAAGTTTTTTCATAGTGTTGGGCTTTTCCTTTGTTTCACGCCACCAGATTACGCAAACGAACCTTAAGAGAACGTGAAGAACAGAAAATATTGACGCTTTTTAAAAAATCAGTGGAAACGGAAACTCCCTCTGCATTACGAATGTCGCCTTCAACAGCACAAAGAAACCCCATGGAGCGTTTACATAGTGGTTCTCTGTTTGGTTTGGTTGACTGCTCCGACATTACTACCGCCGGGCGAGGCGTGATCGAATTTGCGGATACTGGGATTGATCCGATCTGCTTTCGAAATCAGAATCAGAGCAAGGTTTTGGCAGAGGACGTGATGGCGTTATAAGCTCTTCACGTTCTCTTAAGGTTCGTTTGCATAGACTGGCACCGTGAAAAACGAGAAGGTCTTCATCAGCGGCCTGCGGCAGGCGGTTGGATGTCCAGTCATGAACATCTGGGAAGAAGGATTTTGCCTCGAATACATTGGGCGCATGGAGTGTGTCGTGCGGGATATCCTCGATCTATTGGCCCAAAAGCATACAGGGAAAATGGCTGAACTCACCCTGGCGCTCAGTGAACTGGCCGAGGATTGCAGAGATGGGATTGAGCGATTTGGCCTCTGGCGCGAGGACGAACGCTCCCTGTACGAAATTGTAGATCGTATCGACGCCAAGGCTTCCCTCATCTTTAACGGGATTGGCTTTTTTGAGGAAATCGGATCGCCAGTCTCTGAATCCGATGCAGTAGTTGAGGCGATTGGGATGCACCTACCCCGTCTTGCCTGAAAGGAGATCATAGCATGAAATGGCAACCACCAATCACGGCGATACCCGATGGCTCAGATTTTTGCAGTAAGCCAGGGCCTACTTATGCCAAACGGGCACAAGCAAAGCTGAAATGATTTTTGAAAGCGGCCCTCATTGACTCCCGTCTTCATCTTATCTTAAGGTTGATTAGGCTATTTTCCCCTGTAGCAAGCTGCGTCCTATCCAAAATGGGCAATGCGGCAGTCTGCCACGCACAAACCCATGAAAATTTTGGCATTTAAAACGCAGTCAAACCCATGGTCGCCGCCACGCCGATTGCATGGGTGTTCACCTGACTTCATGCAATCCCCATCAAACACCAAACCCACCTTCACCATCACGCATTAAACGTATGCTATCAGCCCCAGCTTTGGAGCCTATTAAGGAGGTGAACCAAGAACCGCGGCCAAAAAAGCCGATGCCCCGCGGCAGCGGCCTCACGGTGCTCGTGCCGGCCTATAACGAAGGGGAGAGCATCCTGGATACGATCCGCAGCCTGCAAAACCAGACCCGCCCTATAGACCAGATCATCATCATTGACGACTGCTCTTGCGATAACACCGGGGATATCGCACGGGCCGCTGGGGTGTGCGTCATCCGTCCGCCGGAGAATACCGGTTCCAAGGCGGGAGCCCAAAACTACGCGCTGGAATTTGTGGATACGGACATGTGTATGGCGATTGACGCCGACACGGTTCTTGCGCCCGACGCGATTGAAAAGATCGTTGCCGCTCTCGAGGGGACTACCGTTGCAGCCGCCTGCGGCTTTGTCCTCCCCCGCCATGTGCGGACTGTCTGGGAGCGCGGGCGCTATGTGGAATACCTCTTCGCGTTCACGTTCTTCAAGCAGGTGCAGGATTACTACGGCAAGCCGCTCATCGCATCAGGGTGTTTCTCAGTCTATCGCTCCGATATCCTAAAAGAGATGGGCGGTTGGTCGCGACGCACGCTGGCGGAGGATATGGACCTGACCTGGAGCCTCTACGAGACCGGTTACAAGGTGCGGTTTATCGCGGACGCCGTCAGCTACCCCATTGAGCCACAGAACTACCACTTCATGAGCTGCCAGCTCAAGCGCTGGTCCCACGGGTTCCTCCAGAACATCCGGGTTCACTGGCGCGGCGTTCTCGAAGTGCCATTCCTGCGCACGGCGGTGGCTGTCTCGCTGTGGGATGGCGTTGTAGCCTCCCTGCTTTATCTGACGGTGCTCCCGCTTTTTTCCCTCTTCATCTCCCCGTTGTTTCTGCTCGGGTATGTGATTGACCTGCCCGCCATCGCGGTGCCGGTATTGGTGGCGGCTGTGCAACGCCGCGAGGTGGGGCGTGCGCTCCTGAGTCTGCCATGCTTCCCGGTTTTGCGCATCGTAAACGCATGGTTTCTTTTAAAGGCGGCCTGGTCAGAGTTCGTCTTGCGCAAGTCGTTCAACGTGTATGTGAAAGGACATTAAAATGATTACTGGAATTCCCGGCGCTGGCATCAACGGCGTATTTTATCTACTACTCACCGCCTTCATGCCGGTGCGCGACCTCTGGCATGCCCTCACCGGACGCGGCACGCCAGGACAATGGCCCCGCATCCTCTTTCTGCTCTCCATCGCAGGGGGCATTTCCCTGGTGCTCTGGGCCGAATTCTGGTTGCTGGAACGCATGGCGGATCTACTGCTCAAACACCTCGCCGGATACGGCGCCCATACATCAGGAATGGCCCAGACCCTTTCGAAACTCGCGCCCCGCTTCACCTGCATCCCCTTCCTTCTGCTTGCGGCGATTCAGGGCGGCATCCACCTGCTGCGGTTTGCGCTCTGGATCGCCTCCAAACGGACGCAGTGCCGAGCGACTGTGCTCCTGGCGGTCGCGCTTCTCCTTTCCGGCATGACCGGGTGCCACAAGCCCGCAGACCCCATCGCCGTCTATCCTCCGCCGGGCTACAACTTCGTCTCTGCCCCCCCGTCCATCCTGGCCGAGCACGCGCACCTCGAAAACTTCTACCAAGCCTACTTCGACTCAATGACCGGCTCCCCGGCCCGCGACGCCTACGGCCTGGCGCTCGCCAACCAGATCCTCGGCCTCGTGCGCAATGACCCGGCCTACATTGCCCGCGCGCGCAGCCTCTTTGCCATGCACCGCGACGCCACATCAGACGCCAAGGAGAAGCGGCTTGCTGCTCTGGGAGCGCTTTACAGCGAGTGCCTGTTGACCGGAAAATACCCGAAGGCGGCGCAGGAACCCAAACACGTCGAGCCCATCACCTACGTGAAAGACCCACCCCCGACTGGGGATTTTCACAAGATCATCCTCGGCCGCTCGGTCATTCGCGTAAATAAAAAGACGTTGATCAAAACACAGGTGGATCGCGTCACGCGGGACTGGCTGCTGGCGTTCCACGTCAAGGGGGAGCCTTGGGATTTCGACGACGAAGATCACTTCGACTCGCATGAAGGCGAGAAGCTCACCGAACTGCTCCAATACACCGGGGCCAGGGTGGTCCCCGTCTGGGGCATGACGGCCACGAAGATCGGCGAAAAGTGGTATGCCCCGGACGCCACCGGCACGCCCCGGTTTGAGATATCTGAGGACAAGGTGAACAATTACCCCAGCACCATCGTGGTGGATGATCACACCGCCATCGTCAACGACACCCACGGCATCAGCGCCATCGCGTGGGACGCCTTGGATGCCAACCTCGTCGTCGGCTGCGGCGACCACCGGGGGAAGATGGATGCGGCGTATTATCTGGCCGAACACGGCGTCAACGTCTATGTGCCCACCGATCGATTCATCGGCTTTCTCATCGGTGCGCACACGCAGGCGACCATCCTCGGCTCCGCTCCCATCAAGCAGACCGCCGACGGCGCGGAGATCGGCAATCAACCCGTGGCGATTGACATCGACGAGCAGATCGTCGTCTCCAACGCCCCGCACCGCTATCCGCTTCAATATTACGACACCCCCTACCGCTACTTCACGCTGCTGCGGGATTACATCGGCAAACCGCTGAAAATCATCGACGTTCAGGTCACCGAATACGGCAAAGCCGCCAACGTGGTGGAAGCCGCGCGGCAGGCCGGGGCCAAAGTCCTCGGCATCCGGGTGAAAAGCGCGGAGGAACACGACGCCGTAGCCGCCTGGCTCAAAGAGGATCCCGCCCGCCGCGCGGTCCTATTCCACACCGCCGCATACCCCGCTGGCTACAAACTCTTCGCAGAATTTCCCGCTCAGACCACCTTCGGCGACATCCGCCCGGTGTTCGAATAGTGCTTCACAATGGGTTCTGGGTAAATCCAAGCATCATCAAAGCCTTTTGCACGAGCATCCTCCCAAAAAGTTCAACTAAGGCACCCCAATTCAACATTACAGTAGAGCTGCTGATTACTCGCAGCAGGTGGAGAGATGGCGGCGAGAGGACAATTGAGGACTCGCTGGGCGACCACAGGGGCTGCCGAAAAGCCGCAATGCAATTGCTACGTCGTTTTAGCCCTTCGCCAAAGACCATTGGAAACTCGAAGCAAGTTTTGCGATTGCTGGGCATTGTATGCCGACCCCCGTTGGAATGTGCTGTCCTAGGTAAAGAGGCCTCTTTCATGCTGCCCATTCGGCAAAAATGAGGACTATTGGCTTGTTTCCCCCAAGATAACCTAGCCTGACCCCGATTGACGAGAAGTGGTCAATTTAGGTCAAAAAGGGACATTTGGTGACCTAAAACGACGTAGCAATTGCATAGCGGCCTTTTTGACGTTTCAGATTTTTTCGAGAAATTTCATTTGTAAGTCTATGATTTACATATACTTACAATGGAGCCAACGACGGGACTCGAACCCGTGACCTGCTGATTACGAATCAGCCGCATAAGGGGAGTCCACCAAATTCCAGCAATGTCCTAAACTGACCTCGATTGACCCATAAAAATCGGGGTTTTTCTCTGTAATCTTCGGGTTTTCGGGTTGTTTGATAAGTGGACATCCGATGACATCCGATGACTTGGCCGGCCATCCGAACGTCCTAGCGATTGCATAGCGGGCCAGAAACGTGGGTTTTTTGCAGCAGAGGATTTTTTGAGGGTTGCCAAAGCCGGAATTGTCGCAGCAATTGCATAGCCCGATTACGCAAATCAGGGCGCTTGGTTCGATGGTTTGGCTGGTGGCGGAAACGGTGAACATCTGTAAATTAAGATACTGGGGTTTTTGAGGACGGCCGGGGAAATAAATACGCCCGGTATAGGCGGAGTATCTGGAGAACTGAGGAGCACCTTAACCTGCTTAGCATGCCGATACGGGAGCTTGAGTTTCACTCGTGTCGGAGTTTCACTCGTATCTATTGACATGGATGACACATCAAATCCCACTAACCCGAAACCCCAAATTCCTCGGGGGCCTGCCAAGGCTTACGGACACCCCAAAACCAAGCCTGCCTATTGGAAATCCAGGGTGTTTTTCCCAGTCAGCGGTCGCAACACGTTAGGCCCCAACTACTGCATGCAGTGCCGCAATGGGGGTAAAAGAACCACATTCGGACTACGAACCAACGATAAGGATGATGCCGCAAAACGGGCGGCTGAAATTTACTACGATGTGGTCATGTTGGGTATGGACGCTGCTATCGAGAAGCACCGTCCGAA
>Ga0316229_1003460_pt1 | contig 12383 bp, 8 predicted proteins | sample TBH18023metaG_FD_206011 | JGI IMG/M metagenome (GOLD analysis project Ga0316229, IMG submission 206011) | Freshwater microbial communities from Trout Bog Lake, Wisconsin, USA - TBH18023 | ecosystem: Environmental > Aquatic > Freshwater > Lake > Hypolimnion/Profundal zone | place: USA: Wisconsin...
GACAGCCTGTTCGCGCGCATCGAGTTGATCGGTTACAAGGACCCGGCCAGCGGCCAGATCAAGATTCCCCGCCGCCCCATGGAACCCGGCGCCAAGGTGATGACCGTGGATTATCAGTTCCTGAGCGGCTTCTACGAGTTTTCTGAATCAACCAGCCTGCACATCGGCAACCTCGTTGGATACGAGCGGGGCGACAATATCGTCCCCATTTTCCTCGACGTGAACAAGCTGGTCACCGAGCATTTGGCGGTCCTCGCCATGACCGGCGCCGGCAAGTCTTACACGGTCGGGCGCATCATCGAGCGGCTGGTCGCTCAATTCAACGGAACGGTCGTCGTCTTCGATCCCCACGGGGAGTATGGCAAGGCTTTGCTCAACGGCACCTTGCAGTTCGCCCCCGCCGCGGAACACGAGGACCCGCGCGACCGCACCGCCATCCCTGAAATTCAGAAGCAGATCACCCGCCTGCATGAGGCGGGAGCTGGCATCCTCGTTTACACGCCGCAGGCCGCGGCCTTTCGTTCCAAATACGCCGGGAAGAATATCGAGTTGGCACTCCAGTTCGACCACATCGAAATGGACGACATCCAGGAGATCCTCCCCGGCCTCACCGAGCCGCAACAGCGCGTGCTCGATGTCGCTATCCGTTACTGGAAGATCATCGAGCCGAAGGAGCCCCGCGACATCAACCGCCTCCGTTTCCTGCTTGGCGATGGCTTGGATGAACTGCGCAACTGGGACCAACTTTCCCAGGCCGAGGCCACCGCGCTCTCCAGTCGCAGCGCCGCCGTGGCTTCTATGAAGCTGTCCCGTGTCCTGAACGAGGCGCAGAGTTTCTTCACACCGGCCTTGGGCAACCCCACGGACATCTACACGATGATTGGTCGCGCCGGTGAGCAAAAGGGCCGCCTTGTCATCGTGGATCTTCAGGGTCTCAGCGACACCGCCAAACAAATTATCGCCGCCATCGTTTCCAGCGAAATCCTCAAGGCGGCTTCGAGTAAGACCGCGCCGACTCGTCCTTGCTTCCTCGTTTACGAGGAGGGCCACAGCTTCGCGCCGGCGGGCGAATCCGCCATCAGTCACCGCATCATCAAGAAGATCGCGGGTGAAGGCCGGAAGTTCGGCGTCGGCTTTGCCATCGTCAGTCAGCGTCCCTCCAAGCTCGACCCCGACGTGACCTCGCAGTGCAATACGCTGATCACCATGCGCCTGAAAAACCCCGACGACCAACGCTTCATCGCCAAGGCTTCCGACATGGTCAGCCAGGCCGACATCGACGAGTTGCCCAGCTTGTCCACGGGCGAGGCGCTGATCTGTGGCCGCTCCATCCCGGCCCCGCTCCTCGTAAAGGTGGGAACCAAGGCTCTGTTGCACGGCGGTCAGTCGCCCGAAGTCATCAATCTCTGGGGCAAGTGGGATGGGGAGGGAGTGTGACCATGATCCCCGGCGAAACCGAACAACTGAAAATCGCCGCCGACCTGTTTCCGCAGGCCGTGATCCGTGGACTGCCGGATTTCTCATGCAACCTGCACAGTTTCGGCTGCAGCTACTGGACCGCCCTTGGACATCATGCGGGGTTCTCCGCCATTTGCGAGATGCCCGCGCCTAACGTCGGCGTTGCCGCGTTGAAGGGGGACAACGTCATTTCTGATAGCGCGTGGTTTCAGAAAACCCAGGACCATCCCGATGTGCTCGTCGAGTTTGAGCGCTACTCCGACGCGGGAGATGAAGCCAAGTTGGTCTCCAAGGTGCAAAACCTCTTGCTAGGCTATTGGCGCTGGAGTCAGCGGCCCCAAGTATTGGTGTTGGCCTATTGGACCAAGGGCCTCCGTAACCTGCCCAACCATCGTGCGATGCGGGCGACCATACGCCAGGGCTTCGCCACGGCGGCGCGCGAAAACGTCCCAGGCTCGCCCGCTGTTGGCATCCGTTTTTTTCAGTTTGTCTTCGAAGCGTTGCCGTCCGACCGCTGGAAGCTGGTGCGTATCATCGAAAGGGGGATCAAATGAGCCGGACTAGATTCTTCGTGCCCAGCGCCGACCGGCGGCTGGGCGACCGCTACGAGTTGATTGAGTGCCTCGGGGATGGCAGCCACGGCTGGGTTTGGAAGGCGCACCGATTAAGCGACAATGCCATCGTTGCCCTCAAAATTCCCAAGGACCAGGGCAGCAGCAATTCCGAGCTGGAAGAAGGTTCATTGCTCGTCAACACGGTGCCTCATCCCAACGTGGTTTCCATCCACTGGATGGGCCGCGTCCCGCCGGAGCGTGAGTGGTTCGTCATCGAGATGGAATATTTTCCGGCGCGCACGTTGGCTCAGGTGTTCGAGGACAAGGAGACTGCCTTCGCCGCCAGCTACGCCGCCATCTTCACCACCTACCAGCAGGTGCTCCAGGGGGTTGCCCATCTCCACCAGTTGGGCATGGCCCACGGGGACATCAAACCACACAATATCCTCCTGTCCGCCGAGCAGGCCAAGGTCACCGACTTTGGCTCCAGCCTGCAACCGGAGGAAATGTATGTCCGCAGTCGCGAAAACGGCGGCACCATCCTTTACTCCGCTCCCGAGATGCTCGGCATTCTCGGTCCGGGACGCCGCAAGGCCGACCCGTTCCTCGCCGACATCTACTCCCTTGGCGTCCTGCTCTATTATTTGCTCACGTCGCGACTGCCCCATGAAACCTCAAGCCAGGTGGAGCGCCACACCCCGTTCCCGCGCCCCCGCGAGATCAATAGCTCCATTTGTCCGGCGGTTGAGCATTTCGTCCTGCGCTGCCTGGCCGAAAAGCCCGAGGACCGCTGGCCAACTGTAGCCGACATGGTGAACGAGGTCGCGAACCTGCGTCGGCTCCAGCTCGAGTATTCCGTCGTTTCCGGTCAGAAGGCGGCGCAGACGCCCGCTGCTGACTGGTCCGTGGCGGTCATGTCGGAGTTCGAGAAGCAGAATTATTCGGCGGCTGAACTGGCCGCCCATCGGCAGTTCGAAGCCGCAAAGGACGCTTACGCTTTTCTCCTGATGGTGCAGGCGGCGGCGCGTGACGGCCGGCACTTCGATTGCCAGAAATACCTGGAGCGGTTCCCAGCTTACTCCCGGCCACCCGGCAAATATGCTGACCAGTTGCGCCTGATAGGTGTGGACGCCTACCTGGCGGCCCGCAAAATCGACGCCGCCGAGTCCTTGGTCAACGAACTTATCGCGGAGGGCAAAGCCGACCGCGCGCTCCTGATCAAGAAGGCTTCCATTCTGGGGGTGCAAGCGCGGTTTGATGAGGCCCGCGAACTCCTGCTGGAGTTGAATCGGCAACACCCCAACGACCGCTTGATCCTGAAGAAGCTCGTTCTCGTCAACGAGCAGTTGCGCGACACTGGTAAGGCCGCTGCCTATCTTCGCGCCCTAACCGCCGTTGGCGAGCCCGACGCCTGGGTCGTCAAGAAACTCCAGGAATTCAGTGCGCTCGGCCTCCTGTAGGCTGTTGCCAGAACCTATGCCCACCATCGCTCACATTTTCCAGTGCCGCACAGCATCTGGAACGCCGTCCGCCCATTCTCGTCAACTGCGGACCGGGGCCGCACAAGCCTGGACATCGTCACAACAATCGAACCGAGGAAACCACTAATGCCAACAACTGATCCCCCATTGGATGCACGCGTCCAGCAGTCCTTGCGGACCTGCTATGAATCGCTTTTGAAAAACGGCCAGCTTTTGACCAAAGAACGGTTGTCAGAGTGTTACGCGCTCTTTCGCGAACGTTTTGGCCCGGAGCGGCTCCGAGGTTTGGATGGTGAATCGCTGTTAAACACAATGCACGCCCACGGCAGCCAGGATAGTCTCGTGTATTGGCTGGAATTCAAGAGCGATGCAGAATTTCCTACCCGGCAGTTCGGCAGCATATCCGGCGGCAGTGCACTCAAATTTGGCTTTTACAAGAGCAAAGATTCAGGGGAATGGATGACGGGGCATCCTAGCAACCAAACCACAATGACCATTGAAGCGGCGGTTGTTCGCCTACGACTATGCCAACAATCCCCGCAATTGCTCCCCGCCAAAGCTCCGACCGGATTTTCTGGTGGTGCGAGACGAACGGGTTGTCGAGGTGCTGGACGCCAAATACCGCGATCTGTGGGAAAAGAACCTTCCGCGTGAGATGTTGTATCAGCTCGCCCTCTACGCCATGGGCCAGGAAAATGTCGAGCGACGGGCAACCATCCTCTATCCGACTTTGGACGGCGCGGCGCGGCAGCAGGTCATCCTGGTAAAGGACCCACTCCGCGGCACGGCGAAAGCGCAGGTGGTTCTCCGTCCGGTGAACCTGCTCATACTTGAGCTGCTCTTGGGCCGTAAGGGAATTGAAGGCCAACGCAATCGTGCGGCATTCGCCCAGCAATTGGCATTCGGAACGTAGCCGCATGCTGGTCCCAGGTCCCAGATTCGGTGCGTTTCCAGTAAACGACGCCATCCTTCGCTCGGCCACAGAGCATGCGCCAGTCAGTCCACTACGAAGCACGTGCTTGGGCGCGCCGCTTCACCCGAAGCTCTTTCAACTCAGCACGCTTTCGGAGAATCACTTCGTGAAACCCTCCAACACTGCGAGCGATTGCGCTCTGCAAACGAGCTTCGGCGAGATCCAATTCGGACGAATATTTTCCACGGTCGATCTTAAATGGGTTAACCTCTCCTGAGATCGTGACGCCTAAAATGATGCAAGCCGCTCGTTGAAAGGCTGTTACTGCCAATTCGCGCCCGCGCTCGGCCTGCTCCAGTATTCGGCACGCGTTAAAACAGCCGTACGCTCGCTCAACGTCACGAAGGGGGTGCGAACTCGCGTTCAGCTGAGCACAACGCAAATAGAGACGTCCCAAGCCACGCAGCACATCAACATGCGTGAAATTCTGCACGACACTTTGCCAAAGCCGCTCGCTAGACTCCACCACCTGGCCTCTTAAATCCTCCAAATGCTCGCTAATTGTGTGGCAATACCCATCCGGTCCCCCAACAGTCAGATCAAATGCCTGGTCGTTCCGAACCCAATCTACAGCCCCACCAGCCTCCAATTCCACCTGATCGCGCAAAATCGCAACTTCCCTCTCCACGTCGGAATAGCTAAAGAGGCTAGAAAGCCAAAACCGTGCCTGTTCGATCAATTGTTCACGTCTTAGCTCGTCTCCACTCGCGAGGCGAATGGCCCCAAAATGGACGGCTGCGCTTAAGAGCGCTTCAACAAATTGAACAGCGACCTCCCGGCGTTCAACGGCGTCCCGCGTGCGCTCCACAACAGTTCTGAAACGTGGGATCGCCTCGGCATGATTCCACACCCAGCGGAAGAACCTCGCCTCCTCGGCACACACTTTCAAGGAATCAGGAAAATTGGAACCCGCCCTTCGGAACAGCACCATGGTCTTCTGATTATCGACGACGCGATCCTCTCGGAGTAATGCGAGATCGTGTTGCATCTGCGCCTCAAGACGGATTTCCGCCAAAGCAAGGTCCAGAAAACACCCATATTTTCGTTGCACGTGCTCGAGCTTCGCACGTCTGCGGGAATAATGCTGGACGAGAAGCCTGCGCTTCTCCTCCGCTGTAAGGTGATCCGGGACTTGATCCCCAGCAAGGTGCCCTGGCTGTGCAAGATCCCAAAGGCCCCCTTGTGCGCGCCATTCAAGCTGAAAACAATAGAGAGCCAGATGCCCGACAGCAACTCCCGAACGAGGTACCGCCTTGATCCAATCGCGGCAGCGTTTGACGAGACTCCGGAGTTCGTCGGAAACATCGTTTTGGGACCCATCTAAGCCCTCCTGACTCCACGAAGTCCTGTCGCTGACGCTCGATGCAGCGTCCAATAGGGTCAAGCGGACGGTCCACGCCTGAACATTCGGACAGGAGCGCAGGGCCGCGTCCGCAAGCTGGACCGCTTCTGTTAGTGATTTCTCCGCAGGTCCGTGCTGTCCCACTTGTGAGCATTCTCTTCCCAGCGATCGGTGGATGCGCGACAACACTAACAAGGGACGCCCGTCGCCCTCATCAGCGAGGCCAAGTATTTCCGTCTTGAAACGGCCCAAAAACTCTGCGGCGTTCCGGAGCCTCTCAATCCGAACATGCGAGTTGCTGGACAAGCCTGCTTCATCTCGCAACAACGCCGCAAACTCAGCCCGCACTTCCATTGGCCACGCAGACTGGTCGCTGGCATAAGTTCTTCCCATTAAGGCAGCTGCGTTTTGCAGGGCTGTTTCGCGTTGATCCTGCTCCGGCAGCTCTTGCAATAGCCGGTCGAGCGCACGCAAATAGATTTGTGCCCGTCTTGTTTCGCCATTCCCATATGGCAAAGGTATCGCCGCTTCGGCCACGGCTTCTCGCAAATACTTCGTTCGTTCTTTTTGATCATGGCTTAGGTAAGCAGCCAGGCGTGCATGCCGTGATCTAAGCCAGGACACCTCACAAGCGATTTCTTGTGCGGGCTCCGTGTGGTTGTCGGCGATCAGTTCTCCAGCGCGGCCATGAAGCTGGGCTACCCATTGAAGCGGTTCCTGAAGTTGGAAGCCAAGGTCAGCAGTGTTCATGAGCCAACTGGCCGCAGCGCGCCTGAAAGCCGCTGACGCGTCTGCCGAATCGGCCGTCCATCCAAGCAGGCGCTCGCTCAGGTCCCGTCGTAATTGCAGCACTGGGCGGAATAAGTGGTGGCGGTGGGAGGCGGTGAATGCTGTGTCATCCAAGTCCCGCAGCTGCCGCGCTGTCAACCGCGCGGATTGATTGACAAGGTTCATAGCCCTTTCCAAGCACGACAAAAGGCGTGATGCGCTGCTGCCAAACCTAGCATCCATAACTAGACTGGCGATAACCGTATCGAGGCCTGCCAATCCAGTTGAATCATTCAGCCGTTGCTGAAGCGCCTCTGATTCAGCGGCAGAAAACGGAAACACTAAATCGTTAGCAACGTGGGGAAGTAAGGCACGGCGCAGGCGGTCCGAGAGCACGGCTTCGTTCGGCAGACGGGAGGTTATCCACGCGAGGCTTTCTTCAATAGCCTCCGCCAGGCTGGTCGCTTCTCCTGGAGAGTCCTCCTCAACAGCGCGGATCAATGCCTCCACAACCCCGGCCAATTGCCCCATCATCGAGGGGCTGTCTTTCGACGATTTCTCGATCCTACGCCGTAATCCGGTACACATCAGAGCCGGAAGGCAAATAGGTCCGTCACTCGCAGCAAGCAAGCCTTTCTGTTGAAGTACTTCGAAGTATGCTAGAGGTAAGTTCGAGGTTCGCAATTGGCCAACAGTCACCGGTTGGCGGGCCAGCACTGCCATCGCCATCAAAGTAAACTGATCGCCTGAAGGTCCGCTCGGTTCATCGCTCCAGGGACAACCTTGCAGACCAAAAACGTCGAGTACGCTCTTTTCTCCGGCATCCAATATGGCTGTCGCCAGTGCGGCAGATTGTGGCTCATGGTCCTTGGCGCGTACATTACGTTTGAACATCTCCGCACCGTCCAAGAGAACTCCAGGGAAAAGCAATTCCGGCATGTCCTTGATCTCGGCAATCGCCTCCTCCGCGACGGTTCGGTTTCGAAGAACATGATCAAGCACTGCGGCGGCTTCTGCTGACTTGAGGGGGCCAAGCTCGACAGGCCCTTTGACATCGCGCCGCGCCAGGGCAATATCCGTACTCGTAAGCGCTCCATTTGCTAACAAGACGATGGCCCCATCACAAAACCGGGGCAGTGCGACGAGCGCTGCCAGGTCGGCGCGGCTCTGGCCGTCAGCCGCAACACAATCCAGGCCATCAAATACTGCAAGAGGAATGCGCCGCATGAAACGCGACGGAATGACCTCGTGTAGCAATATGGTGCGCACCTCATCCAAGTTCGGAGATTCCATTTCCCGAAAGTCCGGGAAACGTTTTAGTTCGCCCAAGGCATGGGCCAACCGGCGCAGGACTGGATGTTGTCCGAAGCTTGGTTTTAGGTCAACATAGAGGAGCGCAATTTCCCGGAGGTGAGAGGCATGAAGCCGCAACGTCCGAGCAACGTCGTCGTGATTTAGACATTGGGCTACGAGCGCGGTTTTCCCTGATTGTGGGAGCCCGCACACCGGCACCACAGCGTTGGCCGTCAGGCGCGATGACAGCGCACGTAATTCCTCTTCGCGTCCCACAAAACCTTCTTGTGGGAGAAGTCCGTCTGGCACTTGACCCGGCTTATATGTATAGGTAAAGCCCACGGAGTCCCGCTGCTGCTCCCGATCGCGGAGCGTCTGCAGGGCAAGCGACGCCATGCGACACTTATCGAGCTTCTGGCGTGCTTGTGGATGCACGCTCGCGCCGAAGAACTTCTCACACCAGGCAAGCCGTGCCTCCACGTCAGGAAGATCGTCTATCGTCGTGTTATCGAGCGGGTTGATATGTTCCAACACGACCGAGGCGCGGTGGAATGTCGGAGCCATTGCCGGAACATGTTTTAAGCGGCGTCCGATTTCCTGGAGGCATTCCACGATGGACAAGTTTAATGCGATAGTATCATTCTGATTCGTCCCCTGTTCGCTTGGCGCGATGAACATGGCGCACCCCAACTTCATCGCAAGTTGCCTTTTTGCCTCAACATCCTCAACTTCGTGCAGTCGCCCTTTTCTAAATGCACCTGTTACCAGCGCCTCAAGTGGTGGAAACTCCTCGACGGAATTAGCGCGCAGGCGTTCCCTGGCTAATAGCAGCGCAAGGCAAAAGCTTCCTCCTTTCGGTGGGTGATCGGGGTCGAATTGGCACAGAATCGAAGCACCAAGATGGTGGCCGTAATGTTCAAAGAGAACCTCTACCTCCTTCGTCCAGGCGGTAAGCGAAGTCGGGGTTTGGTCGCAGATTTCGGCGGGACGCAGAAACGACCGCGAAAAGTTGAACGGCACGGCGACCGCAGAAGTTCTGCCCACGACTAGCGGAAAGATCCCGTCCGCATTCAGGAAGTCGAGGATGCGTGCGGTCAGATACTTCCAGATAGCGCTCTCCATCGGCGTTTTGAAATCTGGCGCGCGCAAATCGTCCAAGTAGTGTGGCTCCGATTCTGCCTCGGGCTTCCGCAAGTGAGTGGCCCCTAAAAAGGCTCCCTCAAACTCCAAACTCAACTTCAGCCCCTCAGCCGCTTCTGTTATCGGCTGTGGACACTGCCCACAGTGGTACAGCCAGAGCCGAACAAAGAGCTCGGCATGGATCTGGGACTCGATCGCAGGACCGCCCGGAGGCCTTTGACTCAGCTCCACAAGCTGCTCATCTGATAGCGCGGCAATACTTCCAGGCCACCTGGAGACGAGTCTGTCGAGATTCCGTTTGGAGTCGTCGGCTATTTGTACCCCGGACACATTCATTCCCGCCGATGGAGCTTGATCGGGGTGCTGTCGGCGCCGCGAAGAACGAAGCCTTCGCGCACAAGTTCGGCAGGGACGGAAGCCCTGCCGTTGGCGATCGTGCCTACCTCCTTTTGATTAGAATCCAATATGCAAGCCCCGTCTAGAGCCATCGAATCCTCCCCGGCCAGATCATAAACATAAACCCCAATAGTGCGTTGGTCGCCCTCCAGCCGGAGTACACATTCTACCTCCAAAGCCTGTGCTTGATACACCCATTCCTCGCGTGCGGCCTCTGGTACGGCAGCTGCCTGTCGGAAAGCTTGGGCCGCCAGGATAGCCGGGAGCAACGGTATGACGTTCAGCGCGTTTTTCATAGCTGAATCAAACCGCCGTCGCTCCCATTCAATAGCGCGGCGGGCTAGGGGTGCCATCAGAGACATTTCGTCTTTCTGATATAGCCGCCGGGGGTCACGGGGATGTACTACGGGTGGACCGACGCGTTGCGCGAGAGAGGCGGGTAGCGTTGTACCGAAAGTGATATACTGGAAAATCGCCCAAGCGTCGCTCAACTCCGTAGGACTTAGTTCGTCCACTATCCAGCTTGTATCAATTGCCTCCGCTGGCAAAGTGTGACTATTCCACAAACAAAGCACCTGCAATGCAGGATCTGGCCGATCGGTGAGAAGTTCTCCGGTAGTACCAGGAATTGTGAAAGGCCCATAGGGAACAACCAGCTTAAGATCCTCTGTCCACTCCGAAAGAACAGCAACAAATACGGGCCTTCGGGCCAATGGGAGCACCTTCGAGGAGAGAAGGCGGATCTGCCCGGATCGCACCCCATCATCATAACCTTGTCCCCTCAACGTGTTGAGGTCAGGGAAATCCTTGCCGGGAGGCGCGGAAGGCAATTCCGGCAGAATCAATCCTCGCGCCTCCGTTTCGCGGAAGTGCGTTTCGCTTCTCCACTGCTCTAGCCAGGAATCCAGTCGGGCGATCTGCCACTGCGGGACATCGTTAAGTTCAAATATTGGCAATTTTGCCATGATCGATCTCTTTTCTAATTATATTAAAGAAAGCCTCACAGGATTTTTCCGATCCGCACCACTCCAACACCAAATCCCCCAGCGTATGCGCATATAATTCCTTCAAAAGAGCCAACGTCCGGGGTGATTCGTCTGGATACTCAGCAGTCAAGTGCGCCCTGAACTTGTCCGAAAACGTCTCGAACGCTTCGTACAGCATTGTGCGCTTGCAGCCGCTCGCCTTTTCGACTGCGGGGTTTGATAATTTTAGTCCGGACAGGCTTGCCGCGGCGGTTAGCCGTTCTCGGTTGCTCAGCAGCCGAAACAGCTCGCTCGCAAGAACCTCGGCAGCTCTCTTACACTCGTTCAGCACCGCTTCGTCTCTGGGTGTCACGACATCTCGCAAGAGCGATTCAGCCGTCTGGAGGCTTGGGTCCTCATCGAGTGAACGGGTCCGTAGGAGCGGACGCCGCATCTTGGTCCACCATTGCTTGGCCCAATCGCGCAAGCGCATTGAGACCCCGCTCTCGATCGTGTCAATGTCGGAGGCGGTTCGGTTTGCGAGCCGGTCAAACAACCAGATCTTGTACACGCGTCCATCACGCCGCCTGTCGCTCAACATCTTTCCCTCGAAGAGAGCCCAAGCGTCAGGCATTTCGTCGTCGTGAGCCGCCGGCAACCCAGCCGAAATGTCAACTGCATGAACATAGCCAGCAAAACGGCGATTCACGAAAGCTCTTAGTTCGACCTGCGTTCCTTCGCTGCAGAGTGCCAGCGCACATGTCAAGCGCCATTCAATCCAAAGCTGAAGTGGGATATTGCTCATACTCGTTTGAGGCCCGTCGCCCATACCTCCAGAGCTTGGAGTTCGGGATCGTTTAACCTCGGTTTCCAGACGTTTCCAGTGATCCGGTGGCGGCGGTGCCATGGCCCCGACAAGATGGACGGGTCGGCGTCGCGGGCTGGCTGGACGAACTCCATGACAGGGATGTCCGCTGGCAAGAGCAAGCGGCCAAAGGAGGTTGGGTACTGCGGACCCTCGTCCTGTGTGAGGCCGCGAGCGACTACCGGCCCATGCGCACCCGTGGTGCCGTGCAACATGGGGACGATTTCGAGCAGCGAGCTCACGGGGCTTCGGCGCACCGATAGGCCCGGATGCCCAAGCCGATCACTGGCATCGTCATAAGGTCGCAGGACTTCCTTCCAAAGGTCTTCCCTGACCCACCAAAGAGACCCAAAGGACACATCCAAGCAGGTAGCCAACAGCAACGCCAGCCGACACCTCTGCACATCTGCGTCATCAGCCATATCGGTTCGCAGGCTTGCAGGTGCCAATCGAGTTGGCAAGATCGAAAGATCGCGATGGCGAGCGCCCGAAGCTGTGCCACCTACTTGGATGTCGCCAGTCCGAGAGGCTGGGGGTACGGCGTGACGAAATGGCCTGGAACCATTGCGTTTCGTGGAACGCCGGGGTTGACAGCTGTTGGCACGCCACCTGCTGCACGCCAGCTTATACGTTCACAGACGTGTGAGGGCAAAGCGCCGCCAATCGGGGATTCTCTTCCGACATCAGACCCGCGGCGGCGGAAAACCTCTCGAACTATTTCTTCCAGTTATTGTATGAGAAATTCTATGATCAACTGGCGCGGCGGAAATCGTCTCATGACCGCGGACGACGCAGATCCATTTAATAATGCCCTATCCAGGCGCAGAGGCGCCGCAGTTTGGCACAGGAGGTTGGCCCATTTGGCGCGGACTGCCACGATCGGTTTCGTGGCTTGCATCGTAAACGTGTTATCAACCGCAGGTGCCGCTACCGTCACCGTCACCGCGCCCAACGGCGGGCAAACCCTCATCGGCGGCACCAGCTACACGGTGACCTGGACGGCCGGCGGCAGCCTGGTCAACGTGAATTACATCAAGGTCGCCTATTCTCTGGATGGCGGCACCACCTTCGCCGACATCGCTCCCAACCCGGTCTTCGCCGCCACCGCCCGTTCCGGCTCTTGGACCCTCCCGGTGGACGCCAACACC